>Ga0105048_10004723_pt1 | contig 22101 bp, 11 predicted proteins | sample MAT05_FD_78382 | JGI IMG/M metagenome (GOLD analysis project Ga0105048, IMG submission 78382) | Freshwater microbial communities from Lake Fryxell liftoff mats and glacier meltwater in Antarctica - MAT-05 | ecosystem: Environmental > Aquatic > Freshwater > Ice > Liftoff microbial mat | place...
ACCAATTTCCTGCAATGAGTTTTCCGCAAACGAAGCAACTTCCGGATCTGGATCTGATAGACAATTCGCTAGTCGAACAATAATCTCTTCTGGTACAGATTTATCGTCCTTCAAAATTTGTCCGATGATCAATACCACATTGCCACGAATATCGTTGTTTTCATTAGAAATGGCTTCTATTAGATAAGGTAAAGCAGGTCTACCCATCTTTATAATGGTTTGTGATAGAGTGTCCCAAGCCATATCGATATATAGATTCTTAATCATTGCTGGAATGGCAGGCTCACCTATCCTACTTAGAGCTTGTAAAGCTTTAGTGACCATAGAACTCCTATAGCTCCACAATGGGTTGCCTGTCGCCAAATGTTGTCTAATTATTCTTAGTAATGGTTCAATTCCACCTGTGTGTCCAATTTTCCCAATTGCTTCAATCATGTAAAGCTTAGTATCTTCAAAGCCCATTGCTTTTACTAAAGCTGGAATTGCTCTTGGGTCTCTCAGTTCTGCTAAACCATGAGCTGCTTGCTTGCGATCATTGTCATCATCACTCCTTAAGCGGCCAATATAGAGTTGAAGTTCTGCATCGTTAACTAGTATAGTATCTACTGGAAGTCGATGGGGATCATGATATCGTTCATTGAGTTCAACTAGGCGTCTAATCAGATTATTTTCCCAGCCTTGATCTTGTGTTCTTAAATGTTGCAAAACACTCATTCGAGCGTGCATCGTGTGATTAGCAAAGACGAGAGGTATAACTTCGATACCTGCTCCTAGCGCAAAAGACCATTCATAGGTTATATAGTCTGAAATTGCATTCGGTGTCCAAACTACAACCACTGCAAATGCCTTGCGAATCGCATTATCAATTTCCTGACGCCATTCTTTGCCGGGCGTGATATTCTCAGTGTCGATCCATGCAGAAATATTTGTTTCCTCAAGAAGCTTGTGAAGCTTCATAGCATTCACGCTGTCTTTGCGGCTGTATGAAATGAAAACGTAAGACATAAAAATCTCCCCATTGATGAATACGAACTACCCTCAGCCGTTCTCCGATCACCCCGCGACCTGCTGCTGAAGCGTATCTATTTCTACATCACATTCGTACATTCCAGCAGGCAAAATTCTCGTACAGTTAACTGACAATGTGCGCCAACTCTTGATAGGTCACGGTGCCACGTCGTCGTGCAGCAGCGATCAGCTCACTGTAGACCCAATGATATTCAATGGTTTCGTAATCAGGATAATTCTGCATCGTGGATGATGTCCTTTGGGAAGCGCTTAAAATACATAGAATAATTCACACTGATCACATTGAAGTCGAGTTCTTCACGTCTTCGAAGACAACGGTAATCGTGTACTCGCCGGGCGCGATCTCCGGCGGCAATTGCAGCGTCACCTGACCATCAGCACTCACGGTCGCGGTCAGCTTCACTTTGCGGCGGCGCTGGTCGAGGATGCGCTCGACGATCCGCCATGATTCCTCGTGGATGCTCAGTTGGATATCGTCGGCGTCAGTCATGGCTTGAAATCCGTGATCGGCTTGACGGTTACGCCTTCAGCGGCGGCGGCAGTCCGCTGTTTGACATCAAGGGTGACAAACACCTGCTTGCTGCGCAACGCTAGCGCGATATATAGCGAATCGTAGATGGCAAGGTTGTGCTTCAGTCCGATTCCGAGCGCCATCCCCAACACAGCTTTAGTCGGAGCGCGTTTTAGAGGCAGTGCTTTCAGATCCCGGAGCGCTTGCAGCGCATGCGCGGCGGGCATCCCGCGATGCTGTACCGCTTTCCAGATGACATTAGCGCACTCACTCAGGCATAGTTCCGGTATGATAAACCCATCCTCGGTGAATGCACCTTTAAAAAATGCCTGTGCATGTGCGGTATAAGTTCCGCCAACCAAGAATTCGGCAACGACGCTGGCATCAACGAGGTACAGGGTCATCGGCTGTCCCTATCTTCGCGGAGCATCTGTAAGGGTGTGGGCGTCCCTGCGGGGGGCGTCCAGCGATTACGCTCAATCGAGGTGAACACTTCTTCCAACGAGCGGTTATCTGGCTCGTCTTCCACGCCCAATTCGGCTTCTTCCATGTCTAATTCACCGAACAGATACGAGATACGCCGCTCTTCCATCAACTGCATGATGATCTGCTTTAACTCATCAACGGTCATGTTCGCAATCGTCGCCATCAGTTTGGTTCCTCACTCATCGCCATCAGTTCACCACTATTATAGTTCACACTGGTGACATTGAAGTCGGGTTCTTTCCCAAAGGGTTGACGAACATAACGGGGTGGACGCGCTTTGCCGTTTTCCACCTCGACAATCGCTAAAATGAACCGCTCCGGGGCGTTAAGCGCGGTCAGAATCTCGTTGCGGGTGATGGTGATCGTTTCGCCGCCCGCCCGCCGCCCTTTGACCTCGATAAAGCGCATGGTGCCGCTACGCCCGTCGCGGCTTTCGATGTCATAGCCGAAATTGTGGGCGCTCACATCGCGGGGGTCATTGCCCATCACGATCTCGGTTTCCAGCACGGCACGCATCGCGATTTGTTCGGTAATCCGCCGGTTCAATAATTCTTCCGTAGGGGCATGATGCATCATGCCCGTACCGATCAACAAGCCGATGGGGATGATCAATGCGCCTCCCACCACAATCGGCGGCGCGGCGCTGATCTGGCGTTCTTGCGCGAGTTGTGCCTTGCGCTGTTTCAGGCGCTCCGCCAGCCGATCCGCTCGTTCTTGGGCGCGCTGGCTGTTCAGGCGGGCATTGATCCGCCCTGCTTGTTCGGCTGATTTCAGTTCGGCGGCGCGTAAGTCCCAATAGTTGATCTCTTTGGTTAGCCGCTCTTGCACCGCCGCCTCAGTCTTGTCGATGAGTTCAATGCGGCGCTGGCGCACGCGCTCCAAATGACGTGGCACCAGTGTTTCGACTGCATACGCTGCCGCGCCCTTTTCGAGGGCTTCGCCCCGCAGCCACGCTTGTTCAAGCAACTCGCTCAACTGAGCAATTTCACCAGCGTCCGCCGGTCGGTAATCGAGATACGGCGCGCCGCCCGCCTCGCGTACTGCTCCCGCTGGATCAATCTCGACAAAATGCACCTCGCGCGAAATCGTGCGCCGTGTCAGCCCTTGCGTGTCACCACTCTTGGTGGGGATCGAATCTTGGATCGCCTGATCGAGATAGAACAGCACCCGCGCTTCAGTTCCCGGATCGGTTTCGTCGATCAAGATGCCACCGCGCTTCAGGATATCGCGCTCACGCTCCAGCATGAGTCCAATGGTTGCATCCAGCAGGGGATGACCGGGACAGACGAATGTTGCCGGCAATTTATCCGACAGATGAATCAGCATTTTCTCGAAGCAGATACGCTCGTATTTGGTGGAGATCGCGCCTAAGCCGCGATCTTTTGCCCAATTCCGAATGACTGCTGGCACATTGTTGATCGTATAGCGTCCGCTTTCGCGCTCGTGCAGCGTGCCGCCCAAATGCTCGAAGGCTTGCAGGAAAAACGCTTTGATATAGTGCGGCTGTAAACGTCGGGCGGAGGCGCGTTCCATATCTTCGCGGATACGCATGATTTGCGTGGTGTCCATGCTCGTTTGCGCCAATGATCCTCGCTCCAACAGATCACGCACGCGGGCGCGATCCAGCACATTATCCACCGCATGTTCCAGTCGCGCCCGCACATCAGGGTCATCGCCATAGCGCACGGCTTCGACCAACAACTTACGCAGCGACGTGTCTTGAAACAACTCGCCCAACACATCGAACACCTGCCCATCGAGGGCACTGCGCTCCGCTTCCAGCTTCTTGAGTAAGCGTTGATAGACCGCCCCTTCGCGCGTCTCACCTGCGACGAGGTTCCACAAATGGCAGACTTCCGTCTGTCCGATACGGTGAATGCGCCCGAAGCGCTGCTCTAGTCGGTTCGGGTTCCACGGCAGATCATAATTGACCATCAAGTGCGCTCGCTGAAGATTGATACCCTCACCTGCCGCGTCGGTTGCCAGTAAGATGAACACATCCGGGTTGTTGCGAAACTGGTCTTCGACCGTGCGGCGCGCATCTCGACTCATCCCGCCGTGAATGCACACAATCGGCTCAGTGCGCCCAAAGAGCGTTTTGAGACGTTCCTCAAGGTAGGTGAGGGTGTCGCGGTGTTCGGTGAAGATGACGAGCTTCCGGTGCCCACGTACCGGATCGTGCATCTCTGGCGTGTCTTGCAGCAGACGCAGCAATTCCATCCATTTGCGATCCATCCCGCTGCGCCGCAGTTTCAGTGCCAGCCCTTCTAAGGCGCGCAAGCTGACAATTTCCGCTTCCAGTTCTACGAGGGTGCGGGCGGCGGTGGCGCTGTCCACCAATTCCGACTCGATTTGTTCGGTTTCCGCGTCGGGGGCATCATCGAAGTCATCCCACTCTTCCTCGTTGAAGGTCATGCCCTCATCTTGCAAGGTCGGCACCCGTTGGCGCTGCGCTTCTTTGAGCCGCTTTTCTAGCCGTTCACGGCGGCGCTTCAGCGACAGATAGATCGCCTCTGGGGAGGAAGCAAGGCGGCGTTGGAGGATGGTCAGCGCAAAACCAACCGTGCCTTTGCGTCCATCGTTCTCAAATTGATCGGCGCGATTGAACTCCTGACGCACGTATTCGGTGACAGCATCGTAGAGCGTACTTTCTTCCGGCGAAAGCTGATAGTTGACGGTGTAGGCTCGGCGTTCGGGGAACAGCGGTTTTCCGTCGAACTTGAGCAGTTTCTCTTTGACCATGCGCCGCATCAGGTCAGAGACATCCACTTTATGCACGCCGTCACGGAAACGTCCTTCAAAACGGTCGGCATCGAGCAATGCCAGAAAAAGCTGAAAATCTTCTTCCTTGCCATTGTGAGGCGTCGCCGTCATCAATAGAAAATGACGGGACACGTCGCCCAATAGCTTGCCTAACCGATAACGCTTCGTCTCTTTGAGTTCGCCCCCAAAAAACGATGCCGACATCTTGTGGGCTTCGTCGCACACCACCAAATCCCAATCCGTTTGTTTTAAGCGCGCCTGAAGTTCATCGCTTCGGCTCAGTTGATCCAACCGGACGATGATCAAGTCCTGTTCGGCAAAGGGATTGCCACTGCGCGCCGTTTCACCCATTTCGCGGGTGAGGATGGTGAAATCCAGTTGGAATTTCGCCCATAGCTCATCTTGCCATTGTTCGGTCAAGCTGCCGGGCGCGCAAATCAAACAGCGGCGCACATCCCCGCGCACCACCAGTTCGCGGATCAGCAGCCCCGCCATGATCGTCTTGCCCGCGCCGGGGTCGTCTGCCAGCAGGTAGCGCAACGGTTGGCGCGTCAGCATCTCATCGTAGACGGCGGTGATCTGATGGGGCAGGGGGTCGATTAACGAGGTGTGAACGGCAAGCACCGGATCAAACAGGTGGGCAAGGTGGATACGATAGGCTTCAGAGACGAGACGGAGCAGTTCTCCATCGACATCGAACGCCCACAAGCGTTCCGCTTCCACGAGTTCAAGCTGTGCCTCGTTCTCGCGGTAGAGCAGTTGAGATCCGAGTTGTCCGTCATTGTGACGAAAGACCACCTCGACAGCGCTTAGCCCATGCCACTGCACGTCAATGAGGGTGACGGGGTGGTCGGCGAGGATGCCGCGTATTTTCGTACCGCGTGTGAGTTGTTCGAGAGGGGTCATAGTTTATGCCATTAATAAATTACAAAGCTGACAAAAAGCTTACTATTGGCTCATTGTACATCATGTTATACTGATGGTGTTTTCCGCTCTAGTAGAAATTTTAGCGATGTCCCCCTCAGCGAAAAAAAACATCCAAAATCAGAGTTTGTCGCTCTTCGATGACGCCCCACGCCTAACCATCATCCAAGCACATTTTGAGCGTATTCACGAGTCGAGCTTTAAAGATTTGCTACAGGGTTATCAGCGAATGCGAATCTTGACCTATTCCACAAGCTTGGCACTGATCAAAGATGTCGCTGAAAAGATGGATGACCTAGAAATTATCTTCGGGCGTGAGGATATTCTGCATCGGGTATCACAATATGTTGCATATCAAGACCTCCTACTCAGGGATCTAAAGCAAGAATTTCACGATCATGATGTGGCACGCCAGAAGATTGACGCTGGCACACTACGTATGTTTATTGTGCGGGATATGATTTCTCACGAGAAGTTATATTTGCTGGAAGGCGACGCAGGTAAACGAGTGATCACGGGATCTGCCAATTTCTCGGAACGCGCAATTTCGGGAAAGCAAAACGAGAGTTTCGTCTGTTTTGACAACGATGACGATGCGTGGGAGTTTTTCACATAGAAGTACGAGCACATCCGTGAACGTTCGACGATGAGCATCGCCAAACGTGCTGTGCTTGATCCCGATTTTAACATTGAAGATCTGCCCATCTTTAACCCCGAAACGGATAAGGGCACATCGCCGCAAATAATTATTATCGAAGAACGCGCGCCCCAACCTTCGATCATCCACAAATTATTGGTTCCGAAAATTCCAAAGCAGTATGATGGGCTTAGCACGGTGATGACCAGCGAAAAAGGTGCCGTGCGTCTTGACTCGGTTGCTCGTCAACGCGCGGTGCGCTATGTCAAAAGCAACATTCGCACGGAAAACGATAATCCTGAAGAATCGTTGAGTATTTTCCCGCAGAGCGGACGAGTCATCTTGTCGGGAAAAGATGTCGATCTGGATGTCAAAGCGGACGATGTTCGTAGAGATGTCGGGTTGATGCTCCACTATTTTGATGGCTACCAACAGTTTCGTGGCGACACAAAAAAACTGACTCGAGATTACTTTACCTTCATGAGTTGGCTCTACATCAGCCCGTTTATCTGTGATTTCCGTAATCGTGCAGAAGCCAGTTATGAAGATGACATCGATAAGTTTGATTATCCGGTGTTTGGGTTGCTGTACGGGAAAAGTAATTGCGGTAAGTCTGAGCTAATTCGATGGTTACTCTTATCAATGTTTCAACGAGAAGGGTTTTTGCCGAACGATTGGTTTACAAAAAGTCAGGTGGGTGGGTTGCGTGGGCAAAATCATCGCTACCCAATGGCGTTTGACGATATGGATAAAGATCGTTTCAGCAAACACGCCATACCGTTAATCAAAGAGGACTATATCGGTTTGTCAGAATATCCAGCGATTGTGCTGTCGATGAACGCCGATAAAGACACTTTTGAAAGCGAAGTGCGCAAGCGCTGTTTGATCATTTATACAGGCTCATCATTGCCGGATCATACAGGGGAAAGTCGCGTGCTAGGCTCTTCCCTAAAAAAGATGAAACGACAACTGGGCGATGCCCTTTATCGCGAATACATGCGGCGTGTGATCGAGCGGTTAGATCAAAAACCTCCTAAAGACATTTTAGAGTTTTCATCACGCATTTTGAACGAAATTTTTGCGGAGTACAGTGATGCACACCCTGTTTGGGGGCAAATCACAACAATGGATCGCTATGTTCAGACTAAGCATGATAAGGTCAAAGCGGAGATTGGTAACTATATTTTGCACACCCCGGAAGCGTGGAGCGAAACCGGCATCAATGTTGTTCTGAGCCTTGCGGACATCCAACAAATACGCAAATTGCAGAAAGACGTTCCCGATTATTTGATTGCCAATGTGTCTGGGAACAAAATCGTTTTTTTGCGCGATGAGTTGGAAGAGTTTCTCGGCGTGCCGGTGTTTGCAAAGCGCAAGAAGCGCTGGTTTTTATTTTAGGTGGAGCGGCATTTTGTTAATGCGCCCAAAATCTCTTCAAGATTTAGCCAATTGGGTGTAAATAAAGCCAAGTCTGGAAATTCTGCTGCCTCGTGTGCAAGCTGTATTATGGGCGTCATTCGGATTCCCTAGGCACTCAAATAATGCCCAACATGGACTCTGGATACCATAGAGTGAAATAGCATTACTACGTTGGAAAAACAATAAGCTCTGGAGATGGTTGCCTGTTTTCAGCCACAGCCTATTACGCTAGGACAATAACAGTAGCGTGAATTTCCTCGGTGCCCTTATCGCGATTCACATTGGTCGTCTGGTTGTAACCAACTGCAGTACCGATAGTTAACTGCATTGGATTGGCAAGGACGGAGCGCATGGCAAAAAAGAAGGTCTTTCCATCTTCACCCCGAATGATGCCAGATTTCCCGTTTGAGTGAAGCTTGTCGATGCGCCCCTTGAACTCGGTTTCGGTTACAGGCTTAAGGGTTTCCCAGAACGGTTTCAGGCGTTTATAAAGATTGCGTGCGGTCACATCGATGTTGGTATTGAGATGCAGGGTGGTGATGAGTTGCATAAGTTCAATGGGAATAGCCCAGTCCTTCTCCTGGCGAATCTTGAAAGCGAGTAACGCGTGTTCCTGAGCGTGTTCGACATCTCCCAAGACATGCAAGATACGCGCCATATTAAAGAACATTTCCCATTCATACTCTAAATCCCCACGCCCCAAAGCAGCTTGTGCGGCAATCGCAATGGCTCGCGTCGGATCCCCCATTTCGAAATAAACTAAGGCAATTTCGTGCTTCACGAAAAAACCATTCTTCTTCCTTTCGACATATTTAAGATCGGTCAGTGCTTCCTCAAGTCGATGCACTGCATGTAAGCTTAGAGCGCGATACCAACGCAACCAAACATCATAATCATGATGAAAGGTTGTGAACAACTTTAATACTTGAGTGCAAAGCTCGATACCTTCGTCATAGCGTTTCGTTTCCACCAATGCTCTCACGCGCGTGGTATACCACTTCTCTTGTTCTGAGACGTAGGTATCATTATGTTCGTCAGTTGAGGGAGCGGAACGTTCTTCCTTTGATAATAGTTCGGGTTTCAACTTGTCAAGCCATTCCAGAATGGCGGGATAGCTTGGACTGGGTTTCTTTTTTAAGTAATCAACTACCCTCAACACAATCCATGTATAAGGGGAATAAATTTCCTGCTTCGTTAGGTTAATAACCTCATTTGCCGCTTTGAAGAATTGATTATTGTCGAGCGTTTCATCTGCGCCTTTCATATAAACATCATAGAGTGCCCAACCATAGACGTGATTTAAGCGGTCGAAATCGGGCTTAATGGCGCGCCCTTGTTGGCAGATTTCCAATGCCTTGCGTGAATTGTTGGCTTTGCGTAAGGCGCGCGCATACTTCCAAGCCACCCATTCATCCTGCGATTGTGGAAATTGCTCCCATAGTTGAGCGTATAGTTCAGCAGCGGGTTGAAATTGATTTTGTTTCATCAGCGCATCTGCCTGATTTTGGAGTTCTTGGGCGTTCATTGCCGGAGACTTTCTTTGAGCCGTAAATAAAGCTGTTCGAGATAGTTGAAATCATAGCGGTATATAATCACATCTACCGAAGAGTCGAGAGGTGTGAATTGTTGCTGAAGTGCTGTCGCAAGTGTGATGAAATCGAACGCATGATCTCGGTACGGCGTGAGATACTGATAATAGTATTCCACTTCAGAAAGCGTGTCATTATTTTCAGCCAGACTGGATATTTTCGTAGTATTTTGAGGGGATAATTGTGTCCCTTGTTTTGCGAGTTGATCGGCAATATCGTTCCAGCGGTCTCCAGAGTGACTCTTCACTTTCGACCATTGTATTTTAACGGGGCATTGTCGAAGAAAACTCACGTATGCTTGAGTAAGGGGTTGCTTTGCTCGCCACGCTCCAGAAGCCCATTTCTCAATGCCTTCGTAGTCGTAATGGATTTCAATTTCAGCAAGTTTTTGGTCGAGACACCATGTCAGCACCGACATGGTTGCTTGAAGTTCACCGGCTACTTGGCGCGTCCCATCAGCTTCTTCAACGATTCCCGAGAAACGAGCAACTTCTTTAATGCCATCGATAATAACCGCGCCGTACCCCGTTTTGCCGTCCTGATACGACCCATCCACGTAAGCCACCAACTGATTCGCCTGAGATGTGTTTATTGATTCTGGGATAGGTGGCGTCATCATTGGTGGCGGATTGGAATTACCTTGCCAATACATTTCGATTTGTGTGCTGAACTGCTTGTCCTTGAGTTCTTGCAATCCAAGCGTAAAATTGCCGTTTTTCTTGTAGTACAACACGGCATTTCCCAACGCGGTTCCATTAAAAAGAATCGACACTTTCGCTTGCCAATCGCGGAATGCCGTCTCGACAATGGCGGCTTGCATACCTCCTTCACGTAACTCAACAATAAATTTTGCTGCTTTTTCTCTTAGCTCAGGTTCACCGATATAGGTCATTCAATTACCCTTGGCGCTCATGATTGATTTGCCGGTTGAGGCGGAGTAATTCAGCCACGAAAGGATTGCTTGCCTCCTGATAGTAGACGATACATTCCTGAATCGTCCGTGTAAGCGCGACGTAAATCTTTCGTCGTGAGAGAATTTCCTGCTGCGCTTGCTTATCGACAGACCAGAACAATCCTTCCGATTTTCCACGATGATAGAGGCTTTCTATTCCACTGATAAAAACAGCTTGCCGCTCTAATCCTTTGACATCCATAAAGTCCACCAATGTTACGCGACCTCTAAGCAACGATTGTCCAACGTTGAACGCGATGCCATGTTCGGCAAAAGCTCTTTCATGCGCCACAATCTGCTCATGACTGGTAATGACCAATATGTCATCTTCGGTATATAAGGAGGTGAGCGCAGCAACGATTGAGTCGGCAATCGCAGTACTAGGGTTATCACTTCTTCTAAATTCTGCCGCATGACGGATATGTGATGCAAAGGTTGTATCTTCACGGTAGCCGCGCGCCTCAAACTCAGCACGTACTTTCGGATCCGAAGTTACAAATTGATGTGCTAATTTCCCTACATATTTAGGTGTGCGGTACATGCGATACGATTTTGGTAAATCAATTTCGTTTACATCAAACCCATGTCGACCGAGATTATGATCGCGAGACATGATTTTTTGTCCGACATCACCTACAAAAAAGAACTTTGGCGTTGTTGTCTTGCATAGGCGCATCAAGAAATAAAGGGAGCGATCATCAATGTCTTGTATCTCGTCAATGAAAATCTGATCGAAGACTCGATATTTTGATCCTTCACTTAGGGCTTCATCAACGTCTTTAAGCATTTTTTCTTCAAAGTCAGATTGACCAGCATACAGCTGTTGGTATTCTTGAGTAGTGAGTTCATAAGCATCTGCCGCAATGCGCTCCATTATCGATGGCACACATTCAATCGTGATGTATCGTTCGTAAGCAGGAGTATCATGCTGCGGGATTTTTTCTTGGAAAATGCGTTGAATATTTTTTTGAAGATTGTCGTTATAGGTCGTAAGCAAGATACGCGGGATAGCATTCGGTGTGTGCTTAAATGCTTGCTCGACAAGATAGATTGCTCGCGAAATGAGGACATTCGTCTTGCCGCTCCCCGCTACATCAAGGAGATACATAGATGTTCGGTTGATGTCGAAAATCCATTTCTCTTGTTTCTCGGAGATCATGCGCAGCCGGGTATGTTCATCTTCTTTACGGGTGGCTCCGCCAATCCGAAATGAATTTGGCAAAAGACGATCATTAACTGCCGAGATTGCACTTATTTCAGATGGATGAAATTTAGAGTGTCTGCCGGCAATAGTCAGTAGAGGTTGGTCTGGTCGGATGAAATGCTCATCCAAGTCCTCTTTAAACAGTGTTCTTTCCATATCAAGAAAAAAACGGCTCTGTGGATTTTTGAGCAATTCAACGCGGGACATCTTGTTTAGGAATCCTTGCCGCGTGATTCGAGGAAACGCGACTATTGAAGCGATGAAGACACCGGTTGGTTTCAATAGCTCTATAAGGGCGCGTAAATAAGCATCTGCTTGTGCGACAGGATTGGTCAGCGGCTTTGCCTCGGTTGAACCTCTGGGCGTGCGTAGAATTTCATATTGGTCACGCCACTCATAAACATTATGATCAAGATCCCAATCCTTTACCTCGATAGACATTACGCCAATTTGGGGCGCAACAACGACAAAATCGGGTTGTTTTTGTTCTACGCCCTTGAGTTTATCAGATGGGATGGCATCGAGTTTCAACTCGCGGTAGACGAAATAGCCTTCTGGTAGCCCACGTAAAAAGCGGGACATTTCTTCTTCCGCTTTATTGTTGTAAGCCATACTCGACTGGATGACCCTGCATTTCATAAAGACTCACACTTCCCCACAGATGCTTGGACGGCAGGAAATTTCAAGAGAGTGAATTGAAAACGGCGGAAGGCATCTTTACCAGACTGGTTTTGCCGTTTGTTTATAGCATCCACAACATAGCTCATCGGAGAAAAGATGTGTAAGCTCTGCATTCCCGGTTGATAGAGTCGGTCAATGACCTCGGTTAAACCGCTATAGAGTGCAGAGTTTTGGTCACCCTTGATGGGAAAACTTTGTGATAAGTTTTGTGGCATGGAAATAATGATCATAGCTCCACTCATTTCGACACACAGTTGCAAATCAGCTGATTTTTGTTTTACCTTGTAACGGGCGATCGTTGGAATAAAAGGCGATTGCCCTAACAAATAACTGGTGAACATTAAGGCGCTTTTCTTACTGATTGCGGAGTCTAAAAATTGAAGGTTGTAGCTTTTGATGCAGTTGTAGCAACCATCTTCACATGAACATTGCGCCAGTCGTTCAAATATTTCCCGCACAATTTGGTCGAACTCGTCTTCAATACGATCTAGCGGCAAATTTTGGTTGCCGGCGGCATCGTAAAACGTTATGTAGGTGAAAGATCCATCAGGTTCCAACGTTTGCACGTCCGGCATTAATCTGATTTCTCCAGCATTCAAGCTGAATCGCTCGTTCAGGGTACGGTCAAGCGCGGCTATAAAGCTGTTTATCAACTCGTCATGACAGACTGCCGTATCAAAGCGCAGGATGAAAGCCTCACGGGTGAAGTCGAATCCAGTTGTCCACGCATTATCATTTTTTTGTTTTGCAGTTTGCGGTCCGTAGTTTCGTACTGCTAAAACGCATTCAGGTACATAGCTAATCGCCAAAATGCCTCCTTTCTCTGACCATATCGTTGGAGGTTCAAATTTACGTCGGATGTCATAGCCACTTCGTTCTTTGTGTCGACTAGCAAACAAGGTTTCTTTTTCGACTAAAATTACGCTGTACTGACGCGCGCCATCATCTAATTTTTGATACTTACCCTCATTAATCACTCGATAAATATCACCTGCCGCATAAATCACTTCCCCCGGCGCAAGATATGTTAGCGCTTGTTCCGGTTGTCGACGTGTGATTGCTTTATCGTTCCATTCTATTGGAGAAAATGTTGGGTCTTCGAATACTTTTTGTTCAATAGCGAGGACTTCATCATGGGGGAACTCATAGTCAGGGAAAATACCCTTTCCATAACAATATTTACGGATGTCCTTTGTCCATGTGACCAATATCTCGTCGACCACTCCTGCAAAACCTTTATCAAGGTATGTTTCGTAATCAAACCAGTCTCCGAAAATAGAATGTAAGGCTGGAATTTGTGTATAGTACTCATTATGCAAGTTAGCATGGAAAGTTCGGAGACTTTGCAAGCTCTTGAGATGATCGCGGAGTAGATAAGCGTTGATGTGTTTTTTCAATACTTCAGCATTTTTAGGGTTGAACTGTGGGGGACTAATTTGCCCATTAATCATGGATTTGGGATCACTAAAAGCTGCCATATCGTGCGGTCGATCAGCATAACAAAAGGTGGCGATTAAGGCATTGCGTCCTTTGCGTCTACCTGCACGACCTGCACGTTGGGCATAGTTCGCTGGCGATGGCGGTACTCCAATCATGACAACATTCTGAAGCTCTCCAATGTCGATACCCATTTCAAGTGTTGGCGTGGCAATGACAAGGTTGATCGTGCCACGAGTGAACTGCTCCTCGATTCGTCCGCGTACATCTGCCGAAATTTCGGAACTGTGTGCTTGGACTATATAGAGGAGGTCATTACGAAGTTTTTCATAATCGTCCACGCTGTACTGTGGTGACTCATCATCAGCAAAACAAACGTAGTCTGGGTTGAGATAGTAGTGAATCTTGTCATCTTCTGTCCGCTTTTCCAAAATGATGTCCTTGTCAACCAGACTTTCTACCGCTATGCCAATTTCTGGTATGCGACCTTTCAGTGACTGGTAAACGACGCTCTGTTCGCTTAGTGCCACGCCTGAATATTGTTTTGATTGCGAAGCTTGCCCTGCAAAGAAAATACCGTGATGAAGGTGCGTCCAGTACTGTTGAAAATAGATAAACCGTTTCACCCCTGAAGGTTTTGGGTTAGGAACAAACCAGCTTTTATCAATTGCACGTTCGCGTAGAAATATATCTAGAATTTCTTCCTCAAGCCCTGAGAAATTACCATCAATCCGAAGCAAATCGCGAATTCCGCCCATTCGTTCAGGGATTGACAAAGCGCGGTAATACCATGAACGGAGTTCATCGAAAACTGAACGATCTACATCGGTCAATTCAAGCTGATCAACCCGATACTCAAGGAATTCCAGGGTCTTGAGAATATTTGCATCACGAGCATTAGGATATTCCGAGTGGACAAACGCTTCTAGAAACCGACTGGCATATTCATCCCTTAAGATGCTGCTGTAGCGGGATGCACTACCTCGGCTGTCCGTGAACGCGAGGCTTTTTCTAAAATCACGGGGATAACTGTCAAGAATATTTGTGAGTAAATGCTGTAGGTATTGATAATCTCGGGTTGACTCGCGAAGACAAATAAGATGCTGCTCAACCTGTTCGATGTTTGACGCATCCAAGGGGTGAAGCCAATATTTTCCATTTGAATCGGCATTAACAGTGCGATCAGATTCTAACTGAACGCGAAATCCCTGAGTGCCGACTGGTAGTAACTGATCGACCACTGCTATAAGAACATAGTAGGAGTTTTTCAGGTCTTCAGGCTCAGCCCCTAAGAATGGGCTATATTGTTGTCCAGTTATCTTTGCGATTGACCACCGAATGTCCTTTTTGTAGACGCAGAATAAGTCGCCCCTACAGTCTGTACAGTGATCTTTTAGACCGACGTGAAACCGTCCGCAGTTCAAACACCTCTTGAGATTATCGCCAACATCGCTGAGAAAAACATGAATACGATAATCGAGCAAAAGGCGTCCTTTCCCTTCGGCTTTTGCGTTCAAAAAGGCTACCGCATCTAGGTATAACTTCACAAGGTATATGCGCTGATCGTATGATAATTTTACGAAAAGATACTCATCGAACCTTGTGACGAGTTCTGTCAGAGAAACACTGCCTTCTCGCAATTTGTGATAGATCGCATCAATAAATGAGTCTTCGCGGAGTGCCCGATAAAAAGGTGATTCATGAATAGTTTCTTCGGAAAAATCCTTCTGCAATCCTTCAGATGGAACACCGAGCAATCCCGATAGATGATGTGCCGCTGCTTCGATGGACTCAATTGTAGAGTAGTCTAAATTACTCTTATCCCAAATCGGCATAGGGTTGGGAACGATGGTCTCTAGGTGCTCAGTTGCCGTTATTGGCGGCGTATATTCCTCAGGTTTCATTGGAAATAATGTAGTGACGAATGCTCTCAAACGTTCGTGTGCGCTTTCCTTGCTCATTAACGTAGCGCTTGTGCCTGTGAACACAATCCGTTTTGTAAAATGGTGACATAAACGACCGAGTAGATATTTGATATGTGCTGCTTTTGTACCACTGTAGGTATGAATTTCATCAAGGACAATGAACCGCATTGTTTGGGCTGATAATGTAAAGATGGATCTACTGTTAGACTTTGTGAGCATCCAATCTAGCATTACATAATTGGTAATAAGAATATCCGGCGGTCGGGCAATCATATCATCCCGATAAAGAATCTGATTTGGGGTTTTTGAAGTTAGCTGTCTTGCGCGCTCATTCTCAGGCGTTGAGCCAGTATAAATTCCAAATGTTATAGTAGTATTTTGTGTGTATTTCTCCAATCGCTTGATTTGATCACTCGCCAGCGCGTTCATTGGATACACGAGGATTGCTTTCACCCCAGGCGTGCTGTCCATCAGACAATGGTTCAGGATCGGTACAAGAAATGACTCAGTTTTGCCGCTTCCGGTGCCCGTAGCGATGATCGTATGTTTACCAGCATTCAGGTTTCGAATTGCTTCGATCTGATGAATATACGGATTGCCCCCATCTACGAATAAATTATCTGCAAGTATCTCGACAAGTTGTTCATCCATACAAAATTGGCGAAAGGATTTGTCGTAGCGCTTGTACTGGGGATTACGCGATAGATAAATCCCGCTATCGATCGCCAAGTTCTCAATAATCGTGTCTGTATCTTTTTCGTTGAGCCACTGCTGGAGAGTAGTTCGAAGATAGTGACGATATTTGTCAAGTAATTGTTGAGCATTTTGTAAAGGACTTAGCAGTGTTGACAATCTTATCACCCAATGAACAAAACTTAATGTGATTTCATTGTATCAAGCTTGGTACACTTCTCGCATTAAGAATTTAAAGTTTGCTTGAAGACTCAGCGTTGGGGTGATAGTAGTTCGTATGTATCCCATTAAAAAATAAAAACAGCTGAGTTATCGTCCCAGCCAAGACGTGCCGTCTATTGCGCATACACCTCTTTGAGCAGTCGCGCGGCGCGTTTCATGTGACGGCGAAAGGTGTTCGGGTTCCGCTCGACACCCTGCGCCGCCTTCTGATACGACTTGCCGGCAATCTGCGCTTCCAGTGCCAGAATGAGGCAGGGGGTATGGCGATATCGGGCAAGTAAAGCTTCGGCGGGTGCGGTACGCCCGCAACGGTACTGTTCACGCCATGCGCGATGAGGGGCATTTTCCCGTGCCACGCTCGTCCGCTTGGCAGGTTCCTCGACTTCTGGCATGGTGTAGCCGTGATGCTCCATGAACACGTGCGCGAATTCGTACTGCACTTCTTGGATCATGGGGATGACATATGCCTTATGCCAACGATAGGGAGTCGTGCCGGCGATCATCGCTGCATCGTTCCGACTAACCTGCGTCGTGACATGGTACAGCGCCGCCAGATGCTTGATCGAGTCGGCATATTTATCCGCCAGCTTGTGCATGATCCGTTCGATGTCGATCCGCATATCAATCTCGGTCGCCCACCCTGCCCACCGTTCGCCCTGCCGGTGTTGCATCCCATCGATAGTGTGTTCGTCGGCGGTGTTGCGCCAGTTGTTGGAGATCATCGCGTCGAGGCTATCGTAGCGATCCTCTTGATAGCGCATCGTCGAAATCTTGCACCGTGCCAAAATGAAAAACACCGCCTGTCGGCGGGTTTTCTGAGCGAGGAAGTCACGCTGTGCGGAGAGTGTCTCCCACAAGACCATGAACCCGATTTGCAGGCAATCGGGGATTTCGTAGGGGAGAAAGCCATAGCGCTTCATCACATTCGAGGTGTAATGCGCGAGATCGTCGTGGATCTGCTCGAAGGTCTGATCGCCCGCCCAACTGGTGGGGTACACTGCGACGGTAGGAAACGGTTTGATCTTGCTGCGGAAATCAGAAATCATGGTGCGACACCCCTTCACCCACTGGAATCTGCCAGCGCAGGTGAGCGCAACCGCTCGCCTTTTGCGGCACAGCGCAGGGGAAGGAGCCTGTCAAATGAAAAAGCCGACCCATTTGGGTCGGCTTTTTAGGCAGGTAGTTCGGTGGTCACGGTGCAGCGCAGAGCGATGCACTGGGGGCAGCGTACTGGCTGCCGGTGTTTGATAGGAAGGCGTCACGCGCTGTAGAATCGCCGCGCCGGCGGTTGTGCGAGGGAAATTTTATCAAGAATTGTCCTCACTGTCACCGTTGTCATCGGATGCTTTCTGCGCTTATGACATCATAAAAATGGGGCGGGAATATTTTCGGGAATCATGCGCAATCCTCTCATCACAAGTGGTGACACGGTGACACCGATGACAGGGCATCTCAATAATCCCCTGCATGGGGTTGTGCAAGCGCCGCCCTTTTTGCATTATACTGTGGATCATTAGCAAACCTACCCAGCGAGCATCGCCCATGCGCTCAGTCCCGCGTATCCGTATTTTTCTGTCCTCGCCCGGCGATGTAGCTGATGAGCGCCGCGCCGCCCGCCTCGTGATCGAGCGCCTGCGCACCGATCCGTTGCTGCGTGGGCAGGTTGATCTCGATCCCATCGACTGGAGCGACCCAGACAGCGCCACCCCTATGCTGGCGACGATGACGCCACAAGAAGCCATCAATCGCGGCTTGGCGAAACCGTCCGAGTCCGACATTGTGATCGTGATCTTCTGGGCGCGGATGGGCACCCCCTTGCCGCCTGAGTATCTCAAGCCCACTGGCGAACGCTATCTATCCGGCACGGAATGGGAATACGAAGATGCCGTCAACGCCAGCAAAATAGCGGGGACGGGCTTGCCGCTGGTCGTGATTTATCGGCGCGAGGGCGCGCCGGCTTTGCAGTTGGATGACCCGCAATTTGCCCAAAAATTAGAGCAGTGGCAGCGGGTACAGACTTTTTTCGCCCCTTTTACCAACCCCGACGGCTCGCTGCAACAGGGCTACAACCGTCACACCTCGATTGATGACTTCACACGCCAGCTCGAAACCCACCTGAAGAATTTGATCAAACAGGTGATCGCTATTTATGAGCGCCGTGAGCTGCCGCCGCCGCCCGTTGAAGCCGATGCCGCACCGTTGTGGCAAGGGTCGCCCTTCCCCGGCTTGCGGGCGTTCACCCCGGCTGATGAGCCGATCTACTTCGGGCGCGGCGGGGAGACCGATGCACTCGTGGAGCGACTGCGCGCGGGACGGCTGATCGCGGTCGTCGGCGCGTCAGGGTCGGGCAAGTCGTCGTTGGTCGGGGCGGGCTTGCTGTCCCGCCTGAGCGCCAACACCATAGAAGGGAGCAAGGACTGGTTGCTGCCTTCCGTCACCGCGCGCGGCGAAACGCGCCAATGGCAGGGGCTGCGCTTCACCCCCAGCGAGATCAACGACAATCCCTTTGATGCTTTGGCGGCGAAACTGGCACCGCTCAGCGGGCGGATCCCGCGCACCATCGCCGCCGAACTGTCGGCAGACCCAGCTCGCCTGTTGCCCTTGATCGACGAGGCACTGGCGATCCGCCCGGCATGGGCGGAGGCGCTGCTGTTCATCGATCAATTTGAGGAGTTGTTCACATTGTGCGCCCGCCACCACCGCGCCCCATTCATCGCGCTGCTGGCGACGGCGGCAAGTTCGACCCGCGTCCGCATTGTGTTGACGCTCCGCGCCGACTTTTACGCCAACGCTGTAGAGGATGCCGCGCTGGCGGGATTGCTAGAAGCCGGCACTTTCCCGCTTTCGACGCCGGGGCAAGCGGCGCTTTACGGCATGATCACCCGACCGGCGGCGCAGGCGGGGCTGGAGTTTGAGGGCGGGCTGGCGGAGCGCATTCTCGACGATACCGGCGATGATCCGGGCGCGTTGGCACTGCTGGCATATGCCCTCGACCAGCTTTATCGGCAGAGCGCGGGCAAAACCCAATTTACCCTCAAAGACTATCAGGCAGTGGGTGGCGTGCAAGGCGCGATTGGTGACCGGGCAGAGGCGGCATTCGGGCGGTTGGCGGCGGGGGCACAAGCCACCTTCGCGATCGTCTTCCGTGATTTGGTGGAGGTCGATGAGCGCGGCGAACCGACGCGACGGCGTGCCGCTTTGAATGCCCTAACCAGCGACGCGGACGCCCGCGCGCTGATCGAGCGGCTGACCGACGAGCGCCTGTTAGTCACCAACCGAACGGAAGTGGGGGCAGTGGTTGAGGTGGCGCATGAGGCACTGCTGCGCAGTTGGGATCGCTTGCGGCTGTGGATCGCCGAGCAAACCAGCAACTTGCAATTGCGGCGGCGGTTAGAAGGCGAAGCCCGCGCATGGGCAGCGGCGGGGGCGGCGCGCCAGTCCGATTTTGTGTTGTTGGGCAGCCGCTTAGAAGAATCCGAACGCTGGATGAGCGCCTTCCCCGCACCCCCCGAAGTGCGCGCCTTGATCATCGCCAGCATCACTCATCGCGCCGCCCAGATCGCCGCCGAAGAGCGGCGTAAAGTTGAACTCGAACAGGCGACGGCACGCGCGGAGCGTCAGCGCCGTCGGGCGCTGACGGCGATTGGGTTCGCAGTGGTGATCATCGTCGTCGCGGTGATTGTTGGCATTTTCGCAGCGGGACAGGTGACTAATGCCAGTACTGTGCTTGCGGGGATCGAGTCGCAACGGCTGGCGGCACGCAGCGAGATCATTTTGGCACAGCCGAGCGGGAACGTCGAACTCGCCGCGCTGCTCGGCATCCGCGCCGTGAGGTCAGCACAGACTGAGCAAGGGCACACGGCGCTGCAAGCGGCGACGAACCGATTGAGCAGCAGTGGCGCGCTGACTGGGCATGCGGGTTCTGTCATTGGAATGATGGAACTGAGCGACGGACGATTGCTCTCGTGGTCACGCGACGCCACATTGCGGCTGTGGGGCACCGACGGATCGCCGGAGTCCGTGCTGGCTGGGCATACGGATCCGGTCACTGGCGCGCTGGAACTTGGCGACGGGCGGCTCCTCTCGTGGTCAGCTGACCACACTCTGCGGCTGTGGGGTGCCGACTGGACGCCGGAGTCCGTGCTGGCTGGGCATACGGATCCGGTCACTGGCGCGCTGGAACTGCATGATGGACGGTTGCTCTCGTGGTCAGCAGACTCTTTTTCAAGCGACGCCACCCTGCGGCTGTGGGGCAACGATGGCGCGCCGGAGTCCGCGCTGGCTGGGTATACGGAGTCTGTGCGCGGCGCGCTGGAACTTCGCGACGGGCAGCTGCTCTCGTGGTCATACGACGGCACCCTGCGGCTGTGGGGTGCCGACGGGGCGCCGGAGTCTGTGCTGGCTGGGCATACGGACGCTGTGCGCGGCGCGCTGGAACTTCGTGACGGGCGGCTGCTCTCGTGGTCGGGCGATCCTATTTCAGGCGACGGCGACAACACCCTGCGGCTGTGGGGTGCCGACGGGGCGCCGGAGTCTGTGCTGGTCGGGCATACGAATCGTGTCAATGGCGCGCTGGAACTTGGCGACGGGCGGCTGCTCTCGTGGTCAGCCGACGGCACCCTGCGACTGTGGAGCGTCGACGGGACCCCGGAGTCCGTGCTGTCCGGGCATACGGAATCTGTGAGCAGCGCGCTGGAATTGGGCGACGGACGGCTGCTCTCGTGGTCATACGACCGCACCCTGCGACTGTGGGGTGCCGACGGCGCGCCGGAGACCGTGCTGGCTGGGCATACGAATTTTGTGAATGGCGCGCTAGAACTCGGCGACGGCCGGCTGCTCTCGTGGTCAGCCGATGACACTCTGTGGCTGTGGGGCGCTGACGGGACGCCGGAGTCCGTGCTGGCCGGGCATTCGAGTGAGGTCTATGGCGCGCTGGAACTTCGCGACGGGCGGCTGCTCTCGTGGTCATGGGACGATACCCCCCGGCTGTGGGGCGCCGTCGGGGCGTCGGCGCCGGTGCTGGCTGGGCATACAAGTGCTGTCTATGGCGCGCTGGAACTTAGCAACGGGCGGTTGCTCTCGTGGTCAGGCGACAACAACCTGCGGCTGTGGGGTTCCGACGGGGCGCCGGAGACCGTGCTGGCTGGGCATACGAGTCTTGTGAATGGCGCGCTGGAACTGAGCGATGGGCGACTGCTCTCGTGGGCGGGGTCAATAGGGTCAAATGACAACACACTGCGGCTGTGGGATGCCGACGGGACGCCGGGGTCCGTGCTGAATGGGCATACAGAGAGGGTCGATGGCGCGCTGGAACTGAGCGACGGACGATTGCTCTCGTGGTCATACGACGGCACCCTGCGGCTGTGGGGCGCGGACGGAGCGCCGAGGTCCGTGCTGGCTGGGCATTCGGCTAATGTCGATGGCGCGCTGGAACTGAGCGACGGGCGGCTGCTCTCGTGGTCAGGCAACCTTTATTCAGACGGCGGCGACAACACCCTGCGGCTGTGGGGCGCGGACGGAGCGCCGGAGTCCGTGCTGGCTGGGCATTCGACTAATGTCGATGGCGCGCTGGAACTGAGCGACGGGCGGCTGCTCTCGTGGTCACTCGACGGCACCCTGCGGCTGTGGG
>Ga0105048_10004724_pt1 | contig 22098 bp, 13 predicted proteins | sample MAT05_FD_78382 | JGI IMG/M metagenome (GOLD analysis project Ga0105048, IMG submission 78382) | Freshwater microbial communities from Lake Fryxell liftoff mats and glacier meltwater in Antarctica - MAT-05 | ecosystem: Environmental > Aquatic > Freshwater > Ice > Liftoff microbial mat | place...
AGTTTCAGTATAATTTACTATTTTTACCATGCAATACTTCATAAAGTGTATAGTTAATGACAACCTAAACATACTAACTTACTACCACGGTAGCAAATATATCATTTGAGGGCTTTACCTTATAGCTAGCCGTACTACCACAACCTTGCTCCCTTTCGCTATGCCATCTACCCCTACCCCATTGTCGCCACTTACCACCCTTAGTTCGTCGCTGGATAGCCTGGCAATTTACCATGCAGTGCGGGACAATACAGGTCAGATCGTCGATTTTCGGCTGGCGATGGTCAACGATAGCCCCCTGCATTTGTGGATGATTCCACAGACAAATCCCATTGGGGAACGCATCAGTCAACTTGCTGAGCAGCAAGACGCGCCGTATCTGATCCGGCAACTCAGTCTCGTTGTGGACAGCGGTCGGGCCGTTCGGTTCGATATGGACTGCCATTGGCAGCACGACGGTTCCGGGCATCGGTGCGAGGTGATGGCCTCGAAACTGGAAGACGGAGTACAGATTAGTAGCGGCCCAATAGCCGACCCGGTGGCTGGGATCGACTCCGAAAACAAGCCTCACGACCGCTTCATCGAATCCATTCTCAACACTGTTACCTATGGCGTAATGGTTGGTTCGGCGGTGCGGGGAGCCAATGGGCAAATTAATGACATCCTGATTACAGATGTCAACGATCAGGCAGCCGCCATGGCGGGCCATACCGTCAACGACATGGTGGGGCAGTTGAACAGCCAGCTTTTTCCGGGCATCTTCGGAATGAGCGTGTTCGATTTCTACGTCCATACCATCGAATCGGGCGAAGCCCAAACCCACGAACTTCAGTATAACCGCGACGGATTAGACACCTGGGCGAATCTGAAAACCACCAAACTCGGCGATGGACTGGTGATTACCTGGACTGACATGAGCGAACACCGACGGGTTAGACTACTACAACACCAACAGCAGGCAGCCCTGCTGGAAAGTATCCAGTCAACATCGCAGGGCGGCATCACAGCGTATGAATCCATCCGAAATGAAGCGGGCAGAACCGTTGATTTTCAGCCGGTTTTTCGGAATGCAGTGGCAACCCACATAGTCAACCTGACTTCCGACCAGGCAACCTCGCAAACCCTGACCGAAGTCCTGTCAAGGTCCGTCCAACGGTCAACAGATGTGTTTCTGTCGCTGGCCGACCAATACGCATTGGTGCGGCAAACTCCCTTTTTCAACCGCTATATCGCGGTAGCCGAAACCGGTGTGGGGGATCAGTTTGAGCAATCGTTTTTTGTGGATGGAGTCGAGCGGGTGATTGACGTAGTCGTAACGCGCTGGCAGGATGGTATCCTAACCAACAAGCTTGAGGTAACAGAGCTACGCCGGGCCGAGCGCGAAAAAATTAAACAGGCCAATTTGAATCGCACCGTCCTTGATGCGGTACAAACGGCTGTCTCGGCCTACGACGCAGTTCGGGACGAACGTGGTCAGATAGTCGACTTTCGTTTCACACTGGCCAATTCTAATCTTCTGAAACAAGCCAGACGGTCGGAAGCCGAGGTGGTTGGCAGTCTGCTGACGGAGACTTTTCCGGGCACCATCCAAACGGGCCTGTTAACCCGGTATATAGCTGTGGTCGAAACAGGGCAATCGCAGCAGTATGAATTGCATTACAACCACGATGGGCTGGACACCTGGGTGTTGGGAGCCATATCGCCTTCTGGCGACGGGGTGGTGGCTTCGTCTATCGACATTACCCAACAGAAACGGGCCGAATGGCAGGCACAGCAACAGGCCGGGTTAAACCGCACCGTTTTGGATACGGCCCAAACATCCATTGCGGCTGTAGAGGCCGTGCGGAACGATGCTGGTAAACTCATTGATTTTCGCTACATACTGGTTAACCAATTATTGCTAAAAGAAACCGGATTAGCCGAGGCCGACCTTATTGGTCGCCTGATGACCGATGTCTTTCCGGGATCAATCGAATCGGGTGTGCTGGGCCAGTATAGTGCTGTTGTCGAAACCCGGCAACCTTGTCACTATGAGATTCATTACCCCTACGATGGCTTGGATATATGGGCATTGGGTTCGGTAACGCCCTATGGTGATGGCGTGGTCATATCGTCTGTCGATATTACCAGACAAAAGCAGGCCGAATTGCAGGTACGGCAACAGAAGCAGCAACTCGAAAAAGCCAACCATGAACTCAAACGCTCGAACGAGAGTTTGCAATCCTTTGCGTTTATAGCTTCGCATGATTTGCAGGAACCCCTGCGCAAAATCACCTCTTTCGCCGACATACTCCACACGCAGTATGCCGGGCAGTTCAACGTGGGTGCCACCGATGTTATTCGGCGCATAAACGACTCTGCCAAACGGATGCGGCTACTCATTCATGATTTGTTGGACTATTCGCGAATCGAAACCCGCCAGGAATCATCTAAGCCCGTCAACTTGACTGCTTTACTTGATGTTCTACGTGAAAATGAGCTTTGGGCTGCTTTTTATCAAAGTAAGGCTGTCATTGAACATCTCAATTTACCCGTTCCTTTGGCCGATCCCCTTCAAATGCGGCAGCTTTTTCAGAATCTATTATCGAATGCCATCAAATTTTGCCCAAACGATACGGTCCCTATCATAAAAGTGAGCAGCCGCGTTATTGACCGGGCCGATGTACCAGCGGGTTTGCTATCCCCCACCAAGGTGGGGGATAGCAAACCCGCTGGTAGAACCTACTACGAAATCGCCATTACCGACAATGGCATTGGTTTCGATGAAAAACATGCCGAGCGCATCTTTCAGGTTTTCCAGCGTCTGCACGGGCGCAACCAGTATCCGGGGTCGGGCATTGGCCTGGCCATTTGCCAGAAGATCGTGGAGCGGCATAACGGAGCCATTTCTGCCAGCAGCGAACCGGGCAAAGGCAGCACATTTACGGTATATTTGCCGAAATAAGTTGTTTTAGTCGCATGATAATGTCGCTGCGTTTGGCCGTGCTACTGGCCTTTATACTTATTTTTGGCTCACTAACCCAGTCTGGCACCCCCGCCAAACTTTCAGACTATGGCTTTTTTCTGGGAAACCCCGCCGACCAGAAACCCGCCGAGGGTGTGGTGCCTTACCAACTCAATACGCCCCTGTTTTCCGATTATGCCGAAAAGCTTCGGTTTGTAAAACTACCCGCTGGAAAAGCCGCTCAGTATGACACTAAAGAGGTAATGGATTTTCCAGTTGGCACTACCATTATCAAGACATTCTATTTTCCAACTGATTTTCGGGATGCAACCAAGGGTCGTCGGCTCATGGAAACGCGCTTGCTGGTGCGTGGCGAATCGGGTTGGAAAGCACTCGAATACGTTTGGAACGATGAACAAACCGACGCATTACTCGAAGTGGCAGGCGACCGAAAAAACGTGGCTTTTGTGGATGCCGAGGGGCACAAACACGAGCAGGAATACGTGATTCCGAACCTGAATCAGTGCAAAAGCTGCCACAATCGCAACGAGGTGCTGATGCCCATTGGGCCCACTGCCCGGCAACTTAACGGTACTATCAAGTACGACTCCGGCTCCGAAAACCAACTGACGCACTGGCAAAAAACGGGCTTACTAACGGGTCTCGCCACGGCGAACAGCCCCGATTTGGCGACTATCCCCCGCGCCCCCGTCTGGAACGACCCTACGACTGGTTCGGTAGCCGACCGCGCCCGCATTTACCTCGACATCAACTGCGCCCATTGCCACCGGGCCGATGGTCCTGCCAACACATCGGGCCTGAATTTGTCAGTTCATGAGCAAAATCCCACGGCCTGGGGCATCCGCAAAACACCCGTTGCTGCCGGACGAGGCTCTGGTAACAGACGATATGATATTGTACCCGGTCACCCCGATGAGTCGATCCTGATCTATCGGATGGAATCGACGGACCCCGGCGTAATGATGCCCGAAGTATCCCGTAAAGTAGTTCACCGTGAAGGCATTGCGTTGATCCGGGAGTGGATCCAGTCGCTACCAAAATAAACTTTTTGGCTTCTGTTTTGTCTCTATGTAGAGTGGTTTTCCTAAACCGCTCTACAAACAACTCAACTGATGAAAACGAAAGCCTATATTTTGATGGGTGGATTGCTGATGGCGTCCCCCATTTTCAGCCAGGCCCAAAGTCTTGGGCAAGCTGCTATGGATGCCATTCAATTGGCCACGCTCTCCGATGAACAAATAGTCCAATTGTCCCGGCAGGCTGTTGAGCAGATGGATGCCCAAAGCCCGGTGGCAGGCCCCGGCGACCCCTACGCAGCCCGATTAAACCGGATTGTGGCCCGACACCGAACCGTGAGTGGCATTCCCATGAATTACAAAGTGTATAAAGTAAAGGATGTCAATGCTTTTGCCACTGCCGATGGTAGTGTTCGGGTATTTCAGGGGTTAATGGACATTATGACGGATGCCGAGTTACTGGCTATTATGGGTCACGAAATTGGCCACGTTGTGAATAAAGACACCCGCGATGCTATGAAAAATGCCCTGAAACGCTCAGTAGCTTTGAACCTGATCGGGTCGGGCGGGGGTACGTTGGCCGCCTTGACACGTTCGCAGGCAGCAGCCCTGGGTAATGCACTCTACGGTGCCAGTTTCAGCCGAAAGCAGGAAACCGAGGCCGACGATTATGGCTACAGTTTTTTAAAGCGAAACCGCTATAGTGTACTGGCCCTCGCCACTTCGTTTGAGAAATTGGCCGCTATGAGCGGTGGGGGGGGCGGGGGCCGTGTCGCCGAAGTCTTATCGAGCCACCCCGACAGTCAACGACGGGCGCAACGGATTCGGAACCGGGCAAAGCAGGATGGGTTGAGAAGGTAATTCCCTTAAAACCCGCCCCGGTCAATGAAGCTCCGGCGACGGCTCAGTTTCAGCTCCTGCAAAATGGCCGACCGTACCCGTAAATCGAAGGAATAGTTGCCACTGCGGAGCGCACTCCCCGAAAAGGGTGTCCAGTTGAAAGCCATATCCCAGCAGTGAAGGTCGCGATTTATACCCACTGTGGTGATAGAAGGGCGTTTCGCCTTAATGTCGTATCCTGAATTAAATGTAAATTTCCATTTGGGCGTCAGGCTGAAATCCCCATTGAAGGTTATAGCCTGAATAATGTACGGGGTAACCGGATCAATTTGTGAATAGCCAAATGAATAGCTGATATTAAGCGACCAGGGAATGTTGAAATCAACATAAAGTTCGGGGTTGGCGTTGATCGCCTGCATGGTGGCGTCATTCACACCAGTCGCCTTCTTGGGTTTGTCAGATCCCTTGGGTGCAATACGCCCGCTTATATACACCTGTGCATTCGTGAGTCGGGCAAGACCCTGACCTGCCTGAACAGCAAACGTAGGAATACGTGGTTCAAACTGCCGAGTGCCCGTTGCGCTTGGGGCAAGTTCACGATAAGCGTAGGGATCAAAATTAGCAGAGAAATTGAAACTAATATTTTTCAGGATTTGAGTATTGGCGCTTATTGAAATATTTGACAGGTTGTAGACTGGCGCGTTAAGATCATAGCTGCCATTAAGGCTGATATTATCGAAAATGGAAATCTTTTTAAACTCCTGTCCCGACGAATCGCTACGAGCACGAACTTTCATTTCCAACTGATTCACAATCCCAAACGAGACAATGGCATTAGCCTTCCCGGTGCCTCCGCTCGAATTGCCGCCAATACCCCGATACCGGGAGACGTACCGCCTATCTTCGCGCAGACCCGGAATGGCCAGATATTGCACAAAGCCAAACGACGGGTCCGAGAAATTGGGGATGTACGACAGGGCTATTGAGGGTGCAATGGTGTGACGAATAGCTTGAAGGCGTTTTCCTTTAAAAAAGACGGTGCCGTAAGCCCGCGTGTTCATACTGACACTAGTCGCAAAGTTATAGACGGTATAAACGCCACGCGTAGTGTCAATACGTACCGAATCAGTATTACCAATTTGAGCATAGTTAAGCCTTTTTCGGTATATATCACCGTTAATCGAGAATCCAGGCGTGATGTTGATGTACTTGGCTATCTTAATGTTAGGGAGCGAAATGGGAATACTATAACGACCCGTCACCAACGCATTTTGGAGCAGTGCGGGAAGGTTAGCTGTATTGAAAGGCACTATGTTCGGGTCAGTGATCAATGAGCCCCCATTTCGGACTAATCCTAGTCGGATGCTGTCGGCACGAGCCAGACTATCCCGGAGAATATCACCACGAGGTCGCAAACGGGCGTTCGATCCTACTACAACAAAGCCTAAGCCTGAGGTATCAACACGGTTGGTGTTGATCGAGTTGGTCACTGTAGCGGCCCCGTTGAAATCGAAACCTACCCGAAACGATTCGTACCATTTTCCGGTGCCGCCCTTCAGCGCAAACGGTGAAATCTGATTCAGACCAAACGATACATCCGTCGACACATCGGTTTTGCCACTCTGCCGAACACCCGTACGCGGGTCCGTTTGCCCAAACTGCTGGTTCACCCGAAGGCTGCTACTCGTACGGATATACTGCCCGATTTGTCGGCTATACTGTACCGACGAACCCGCCACGTTTGACACATAACGTTCGGTTTGTGTGGTGTTAAACTGGTTGTAGCTGTTACTGCTGATGTTCACGTTGGCCGAAAACGTACTCCGTCGTCCCAGGTTTTGCGGGGCATGCGACCAACTCACCGAAAAGTCGTTCCGGGGCGACTGTGTTTTATCGATCCGGTCGCCGGAGCGGTTGCGGGCAAATCGCAAATCGAACCCACCGCTGTAGCGATACCGTTTGTTGTAAGCACCGGTGGTACCAATACCCCAACTTCCGCGTGAATAAATCTGCCCTTTAAACTGCAAGCCCAAATGTTCGTTTACGGCCCAATAATACCCCCCGTCGCGGAGGTAATAACCCCGGCCGTTGGGTTCCTCGCCATATTGCGGAATCAATACGCCCGAAACGCCAATATCTTTTTTCTTAGGGAACGGAAAAAAACCGAAGGGTAACCCAATTGGTAATGGAATCTGGTTAATCACCAGGTTGAACGGCCCGGCAATAACCTGTTTGTTTTTGACAACCTTCAGTTTGCTGGCATTAATATGGTAGTGGGGCGTAGCCAGATTGCAGGTGGTATAGATGGCTCCACGGATGAACAAATTGTCTTCGGCATCTTTTTTAACGTTATTTCCCCGGATATTCCCTTCGCCCTGCTGGGTAATAACGCCCTGAATCTTACCCTTTTTCGACCGGAAATTATATCGAATTTCTTTGGCATCATATTGCCCGTCGCCATCCTTAAAAACGGGTTGCCCAACGAGCTTTTTGGCCGTAGAATCATATCGGCCACGGGCGTAAACCTCATTAGTTGCGTAGTTGAGTTTAATGTAATCGGCTTTCAGCGAAATCTCACCATACTCAACATTAGCATCGCCAAACAATTCAACTTGCTGACCATCAGCTGCATAGATCGTTGAATCTTTCGACGAATATTTTACGGTTGTCTTAAACGCTTCATCGGAAACCGTCGTGTCACGAACAACGGAGTCGCGCCTTGCCAGCCCAGTAGTGTCGCCAGCAGCGCGTGACCCGGTAGGGGGTGAACCAGTCGAACGTGAACCAGTCGAACGCGACCCCGACCGAATGTTTAAGGGTCGGCGTGTTGTAGCCGTACCAGAAGCAGGGAGAGTGGTTGTTGAGGTAGGCGAAGAAGCAGGAATCGGGTTGAGCACAGTTGGTGTTGGGCGCTCCGGCACGGTTTGTGCAGGAACAGTAGCAGGAGGCATACCCCCTTTGGATGGTGACACCGAACGTGGCCCGACCGGAACTTGCTGTGCCTTAGCCATATAAGCCATTAGGCTAATCCATAAAATAGCAAAGGCCAGTGTAACGTTCCGCATAGCTACGCCTGGAATAATAAAGTATGCTTTTTTAAGTTTTACCAATGGAAGAAATTTGTCGAATGTGTGGGAGGAACCCATTGTACAAAGGTATGACGAACGAAAGTCCCATCACTGCGTTGAAACGGAACAGCTTGTTAAAAATTATTAAGGGTTCTGTTGTCTTATGGCCCTTACTGGCCATGGGGGTGCTACCCGAACCGACACTGTCGCTTCGCGACACTACAAATGGCGTTGTTCTGGAAACAAGCAGGCCCAACATTACCCCAACCGAACTGGGTCGCCCAAAGGAATTACGGACAGTGGTAATTGACCCCGGACACGGCGGCAAAGACCCTGGCTGTATGACATCGCGCAACCGCGAATCGCGGATAGTCCTGAAAATCGCTCTACAACTGGCCCGCAGGATAAAAACCGATATGCCCGAGGTTCGCGTGATTCTGACCCGCGCCAGCGACCATTTCGTCGACTTGGCCGAACGGGCTGCCATTGCCAATCGCAACCGTGCTGATCTGTTTATTTCGATTCACGTAAACGCCAACCCACACTCAAAAGCGATCAATGGCACCGAAACATACACGCTGGGTTTGCACAAAACGGAAGGGAACCTGGATGTTGCCCGTCGCGAGAACGCCGTTATCCTGAAAGAAGATAACTACGAGCAAAAATACAAGGGTTTTAACCCCAACTCACCCCTGGCGCATATTATGCTGGCCAATTACCAGCACGCGTTTATGGCCAGCAGCATCAATTTTGCCGAGAAAGTAGAGCGAAGCTTCAAACACAATGCCGACCGCAAGAGCAAGGGCGTTAAACAAGCCGGTTTTGTGGTGTTATGGCGTACCACTATGCCCAGCGTGCTGGTCGAAACGGGTTACCTGACCAATGTCGAGGAAGAAAAGTACCTGGCCTCTGCCGATGGGCAGGAGGCAATTTCGGAGGCAATTTTCAAAGCATTCGCTCAATACAAAGAAGAGATCGAAACGGTAGAATAAGTCACAGGTTGACTGATTCTGTACTTTCGCGGGACAAAAGCCCGTCAGATCGGGTTATACACGAAAGCAAATTAGACTGGCTCCCATCTATCCATGAAAATATCCCAGGAAGTTAAAGTTGGAATCCTCGCTGTTGTCGCACTGACAATGTTTTATTTTGGATTCCGATTCTTAAAAGGCTCCGACTTCTTCTCTGCCGAAAACCACTATCGCGTTATTTACGACAATGTGGATGGCTTAACAAACTCTAATCCGGTTACTCTCAATGGCTTATCAGTTGGCCGTGTAAAAAAAATCGAGATTCTTCAGGACAGAAATAACCAATTGATGGTTACCGTCGCGATCGACAAAAAGATACTGGTTGGCAAAGGCACACGGGCTATTTTGGCAGATGGAGGTCTGCTTGGCGGTAAAGTAATCAAGTTACAGGTTCTTCAAAAGGATGGACCGCTCGAAGTAAACGGAATGCTAGTTGCCAATAAAGAAGCTGGTTTACAGGCACTTATTCGAGAAAAAACCTTGCCCGTTCTTCACAATGTGGACTCGCTGACTAAGAACCTCAACCTGATTGTCAAATCATTCGACAAAACAGGGGCTGCCCTTAATGCCGCACTCGAGAATGCCAGCCGTGTAACCGGAACCCTCGACCTAACGGTACAGGAAAATCGGGTTGCTCTTCAAACGACACTTGGTAACGTAAATCGTCTGTCGTCTTCGCTAATCGAAACCGAGAAGCAGTTGAAGCCAATTCTGGCCAAAGTTGATAACATAGCCGACTCGTTGCGTTCATTGCAGTTACGGCAGACATTGGCCAATGCCAACCGCACTGTCGACAATCTGCAACAACTCCTGGCAGGCGTTCAGCAGGGCAAAGGCACTCTCGGCAAACTCACCTCCGACGATAAGTTGTATGCCAACGTCAACGCGACAACGGCTAGTCTTGAGAAGCTCTTGACCGACCTTCGCGAGAACCCAAAGCGCTATGTTCAATTCTCATTATTCAGCCGCAAAGAGAAAGCCCAGCCCGGCAAACCCGGTTCTGTAACGACCATCACGACTACCAAGGCCGACTCGACGCAGTGATAGTTTGGGTTGATTTTGGTCCGCTAAATGCGTAATTTTCTGGAAAAACAAACTCATCCTCAGCTATGGTAATGGATGCAAAACGGGTCTTCAGCCCGGAGGAGTACTTAGCCACCGAACGGCAGGCGCTCGATAAAAGCGAGTTTTTCAACGGCGAAATTATTCCTATGGCTGGTGCAACCCTCAACCACAATCGAATCAAAGAAAATTTGTCTATTTTGATAGGCATTTCACTCGATGAATCTGGGTGCCAGTCGTTCTCTTCCGATATGAGGGTGCATCTTCCAGCCACCGGCCTGTATGCCTATCCCGATATTGTGATTGTATGCGGTCAGCCTGAACTACTACCCGACGAATTCGATAATCTGCTCAACCCAACCGTACTACTCGAAGTGATGTCGGAAGGCACCGAGGATTACGACCGGGGCCGCAAATTCCTGCGTTACCGGAGTATCCCCTCGTTTCAGGAATACGTGTTGATCGACTCCCAAAGTATTGAGGTAGAGGTCTGGCGCAAAAATGACCTCGGCCAGTGGACGCTTATCGAGCAAATTACTGACCCAACCAGCCAATTCACCATTCAAGCAATCGGCCTGACCATTTCGCTACCTCAAACCTATGCCCGCACTGCGGAGTTAATTGGGTAGCACAAGTCCCGTATTAATGACTCCCCTCATCAACGAACTCCAAACCCGCACTACCCAAACCCAATTGGGCGGTGGTCAGAAAAAAATTGACGATCAGCACCGCAAAGGCAAACTCACTGCCCGCGAACGGATCGCTTACCTTATAGACCCCGGCAAACCTTTCGTGGAAATTGGTCTTTTCGTAGGCGAAGGCATGTATGCCGAACATGGCGGCTGTCCGTCGGGGGGGGTGATTACGGGCATGGGCTACGTGTCGGGGAGGCAGTGTATGATTGTGGCCAACGATGCCACGGTGAAAGCAGGAGCCTGGTTTCCGATCACCGCCAAAAAGAACCTTCGCGCCCAAGAAATCGCCATTGAAAACCGACTGCCAATCATTTATCTGGTTGATAGCGCAGGCGTTTATCTGCCTTTGCAAGACGAGGTTTTTGCGGACAAAGAGCATTTTGGTCGCACCTTTCGGAACAACGCCAAACTCTCGGCAATGGGTGTGTTGCAGGTAGCAGCCATTATGGGCAGTTGCGTGGCGGGGGGCGCTTATCTGCCTATTATGTCCGACGAAGCCTTGATTGTAGAAGGCACCGGCTCCATTTATCTGGCCGGACCGTACCTGGTAAAAGCCAGTATTGGCGAGGATGTAGACTCCGAAACGCTCGGTGGAGCCGTAACGCACACGGATATTTCGGGCGTGGTAGACAATCGCTATCCCGATGAAAAAAGCTGTCTGGACGCCATTAAGCGCATTTTCGGCCGTCTTGGCGAACAGCCTAAGGCCGGTTTCAACCGGGTAGCTCCTGCCCTACCCGCCAAATTACCCGCCGAGATCCATGACATTTTGCCCCTCGACCGCGCCAAACCCTACGACATGCGGGAGATTCTTCATCGGCTCATCGACAAGTCGGAGTTGGACGAATATAAACCGACTTACGGGCAGTCGCTGCTGTGTGGTTTTGCCCGAATTGATGGCTGGGCGGTGGGTATTGTGGCCAATCAGCGCAAAGTGGTTAAGGCAAAAGGCAAAACAGGGGCTGGCGCACAAAGCAACGAGTTACAGATGGGGGGCGTGATTTACGGCGATGCCGCCGACAAAGCCGCCCGGTTCATTATGGTTTGCAATCAGCAGCGAATCCCCTTAGTGTTTTTTCAGGATGTAACGGGCTTCATGGTTGGGAGCCGCGCCGAACAAAGCGGAATAATCAAAGACGGAGCCAAAATGGTGAATGCCATGGCTAATTCGGTAGTGCCGAAGTTCACAGTGGTGGTGGGTAACTCCTACGGCGCGGGAAACTATGCCATGTGTGGCCGCGCCTACGACCCGCGCTTGATGGTAGCCTGGCCCACGGCACAAATGGCTGTTATGAGTGGAGCTTCGGCGGCCAAAACACTCCTTCAGATTCAGGTGGCCACCCAAAAAGCAAAGGGTCAACCCATGACCCCGGAGGAAGAACAGGCCCAACTAAAGAAAATAACGGATCAATACAATGCTCAGCTTTCGCCCTATTTTGCGGCAGCCCGGCTCTGGGTTGATGCCGTTATTGATCCGCTCGAAACCCGTACCGTACTCTCTGAAGGCATTGCCGCTGCCAACCACGCACCCATCGAAAAAGCGTTCTCAGTAGGGGTGATTCAGACATAGCCGAAGGGTCAGAATAACCCCTTTTTTATTTGTCCGTCTGGGTCGTGAACGTGCTTTCGAAGATTTTGTCAGCATTAGCCGCTTCGAATCCTTCGCGCCGATGTTCGGGGCCGATTTCTGAGTCGGGGAGGTCGGCAAATTCGGGGAGAACCCGCCGTTCGGCAAATTCCACGTAAGAGCCTGCAATGCGAAACGTTTGCCCATCAGCAAATTCGGCATCAATCATCTGGGCCACGGTTGAGGCCTGCCGCAATCCACCATCGGGACTAACCTTGATTGTTCCTCCCGCTGAGTTGAGCCGGAACCCGTGATTTTCCAGAAACGACACAAACTCATCGATGGTGTTAAAACCGGCTTCCAGATTGTGAACGCTGATTGTAAAATGGTTGAGGTAATACCGGTTGTAGATTACCCAGGCAGCGTATTCGCTTTCAGCCAATAAAGCCTGGTAATCGGCAACCGTTGGCATGTCCCAAAGTGGTTGGTGCAGAAACGCATCCACGGCGGTCGCATCGTCTAAATCGAGCGCATCAACCGGGTCGCTCATTACCTTATCAGTGTATTTATGAATGATCTGCTGAGCCTGCTCAGAAAGCTCGTGAACGCGCAACTCACTGGCAAAAATACGGGGCAGATTGGTTGAACCAAGCGTGGACTCACCAGCCGGAGGGGCATACCAATAAGCCGATAATTTCTTCTCGGCAAAGTTGTACGGTTCACGCTTTTCGTAGCCGTAATGCAGAAAGATCTTTTCAAGCGAAGCTAAGCCAAGATTCGGAACGCCCATTGTCCGAAAGGCAATGTGGTCGTTTTCAATCTCGTCGGCCGAATCGATGATTTCTTCGTCGATCATAGCGTCGATTATGCCGCCCACATCAGAAACACGCTCCCGGTAACGGCGCATCAGACCGTTCAATACAGATTTTAAGGTATCAAGTTTGTCAGGTGAATTAGCCATTGTTATCGTTTAATTATCATTGCCCCATACGAATAACCACCACCAAATACCGTCACAACGATATGCTCACCATCCAGAAACTGATTCCAATTCTCAGACAGGGCAATAGCGCAACCCGCACAACCCGTATTGCCCAGCCGTTGAATGTTTGAAATCAGTTTTTCTTCGGGCAGGTCGAGGGTTTTCATCACATTACGCGATATGCGCAAATTGGCCTGATGGGGTAATACGTAGTCCACATCATTCAACGTTAAGCCACATTTCTCCAGGGCCTGCAAACTCGCTTTAGGCATGTAGGTGCAGGCATTGATGAATACATCGCGGCCGTGGGGCATAATAACGCCCTGCTCTAGTGGCTTCAAAACCACCGCTTCTACAGCTTTGCCGGTGTGTGCTGCTCCGCCCGTAAGAATAGTAAGTATCTCAAAATCCTGGTCAGATTGACGCTCTTTCGTAATTAACAGAGCCGAAGAACCATCGCCCCACAAGTGGCCAGATACTTTGTCCTGATCGTTGTTATAGGCCGTGTTATGTTCCGAAACGACTACTATCGCTCGTTTTGCTTTGTTTAGGGCAAAATAGCCTTCCACAATCTCAATGGCGTTTAGTAGCGATGAACAAGCCGACGAAATAGAAACAACCGGAATATCAGCAATACCAAGGTGATGTTGTACCACGTGGGCCAGCGTCGCAATAGTATCGTGAGGTGTATAGGTGGCACCAATAATAAGGTCAGTATCAGAAAGGTCAATTTTTTCCTGAAGCTGTTTCACAGCCTCAACCGACATGGTATTTGTGTTCTCGCCGGGGGCAGCTTTACGCCGTTCGGCAATACCAGTCCGTTCAATAATCCATTCGCTCGACAGACCATTGAGTTTGGTAAAGTGTTCGTTACCAACTACCTGCTCAGGCAAATAGTGACTAACTTTATGAATGTACATTGTCCAACAACTAAGCTTGTTCTAGTAAACAAGCTATTAAGGCCGAAAGTTAAGCGTTTCTAAGGGAACGTATCACTTCTGTTTTAAAGAATACTACGAAATCTTATTTAAAGTCTATATTTTGGTATAATTCTAATAATTTTTTGGCTTCTGTACGCCAACTATACAAATTATAAACTCCACTTTTACCTTTTTCGCCCATGCGTTGCGCTTCTGACGGATGCTTGATTAGCCATTTAATGCGCTCCACAATAGTGACCAGGTTAGTTGGCTCGACGCAAAAACCGCATTGGTGTGTTTCTACAACCGAACGATACAATGGAAAATCAGAGGTGATAACAGGCAAACCGAGTGCCATGTATTCGAATAATTTGGTCGGATAAGAGTCAGGATAATCACCAACGGGCTTGAGTAGGGCCAGGCCTGCCACGCATTGAGCCATAATTGGAAAAGCATCAGCCTGCTCAACATGGCCGTGAACAATAACACGATCTCGTTGAGCTGTCAGTAAGTCGAGGCAATCGTCGGCTATCCGTCCAAACAAGTGAAGTCGACAGGTTGGCAAACCATCCAGTATCGCCAGCATGGTATCGAACCCGCGATCTAAACTGACAAGACCAATGTAGCAAAGGTCAAATAGAGGCCTATCTGAGATGTCATCTCGTTTGGGAGATGACATCTCAGGGAAATTATGCACTACGGCAAAAGGCAGTGCCAACCTGCGATATTCCGTCAGGTAACTGACTTCAGTAAAAACGCAATAGCAATACCGCCGGGCGAGTCGATCTAAGCAATCAAATGTTTTTGTGAAAATGGGATGCTTATTGCGTGGCTTACGGTCGAATTTCAGCCGGTGGTTCTCCTGCACTTCATAAACAACCTGACCGCCAAAGAGCCGGAATAAAAGCGCTATCGGCAACAACTCCGGCATGAACAAATGAAGTATATGGGGCCGTCTCCGAATCATGTGCCAACCTATCAGCGGATGAACCAACACCAGCCGCATAGCCAGTTGCTGATACATCCACAAAACACCAACTGATGAGCCAACCCGCCAGGGCAACAAACTCTGAACTTCATAGTGGTTGGCTAAGGTGTTAATCGTTTTCAGCACGCGCGGATCGTTGGGCGGATGAGCCGGACTAATGCACAATACCCGTTTGCGGGGTTTATTTTCGAAGCCCATACAGTTGAAGATCGGCATCGATCCGGCTATTCCAGCGTTCCTGAGCGGCTACGTTCAGGCCATGATTGGTTTCATCGTCATACAACTCCTGCAGCCGGCCCATCTCGCGGAACGATTCCAGAAACTGATATTGAACGTTACTGTTGTAATCCTCGATGCTCAAACTGTCAGGATTCAATTTGTTCTTGAACCGCTCCGATACAATTTTGGCAATATCAAAATGGCGTTGTTCATGGTTCAGGCTGTACGGGTTTAAGGCTACGGGCCTTGCCCATGACCCACTTTTCAGCGTGTAAGTTTTTATTATCAGAGTGAGTTCCACCACGCCATTCATTACCCGGCTCCGGCCTTCATAAGCAAAATTAGGGTTCACTTCAGCCGCATAACGGCTTCCCCGCCGGGGTGGCGCCTGAAAATCGGACCAGGCCAACGGGCGGTCCAACGAATAAAAGACGGTGTCGTTATCGAGGTTGCGGACGTAATCAACCAGTTTAACCTTGATTTGAGTGGCTAGTCGCCCATCTCCTTTGCCCTCTTTTTTCATGTAATTGTCGAATGTACGGAGGGCAGCTACCACGCTCTGCCGGACACTTTGTTCCACCACCTGCGTCTGACTGGCAGGGCGCGTGTATTGCCCCTGTGTTCGAAAATCCGTTAGCTTCACGGGCTGGTCTTCACCATCAGAATTGCGAAGCAGTTCAAAGGTAACAGCAAAAGTAAACGTACCATCAACGCGGTTCCCTTTGGCAGTCTCGTTGACCCGGCATTCACGCAGGCGCATGGCCACTGCCCGAAATTTGGGATTTTGTCTCAAATTCTGGCGAATGAATTGCCAAATTCCTGCGGCTGTCCCCCCCGGTAAATCGACCTGCGTGGCAGGCTGATTTGCCGCTGTAAACCACTGACCGAGCCTCAGAGCCGCCCCTGAGCGCCGGTCTGTCACCGTTGCGATATGGTAGTCGCCGGGCGAAAAAGACAGTGACTCTGGGCGCAGCGTGATAATGTCGCGGAGGGGTCGAGACGAGGCAAGAAAGAGGCAACAAGTAACGGTCAGGACGAAAAAACGCCAACAAAATGAAGTCATTACAAATGAGATAAAACGCATTAGTTTTACCCCTAAAAATACAGAATAAATCCCAGTAATACAGGCAAAAAGGGCTAACTTGAGCTTCCTTCAGCAATTTTGAATGCTTTCTCAACAGCCATTGATTATGGAAACGCTCGAACCAGTGATATTGAAGTAATCAACGGCGTGTTTTTCAACGTCGGGGCTTACCTGGAAGCCGAAGGGATTATATTGTAAAAAGCTTACTCAATAAAAAAACGGCCAACCCCTTTGTTGCAGGGTTAGCCGTTTTTTTATTTTCAGAGAGAATAGCTTGGTTCTCTATTAATCAATCAGCGTGGCCCGGCCTGTCAACACGTCGTTTTCAACGGTCTTAAACTTAATATCCCGTTTCACCGACCCATCGGCGTATTGAACATTGACGCGGGCATTTCGGTCAACTTTGACCACACGCGTTGGCATCTGACGGGGCATAGGTGGAGCACCTGCACCCATTGCGTTGTTCTCGGCCATCCGGCGGGCATACTCTTCAGGGCCAGTTGCCAGATGATCGTCGTCGAAGTTCTCCATATTGGTATGGAGCTGTGGTTGGGGTTCCGGGCGACGATGCACTGGGGTACGCAGAATCTCCTGCTCTATTTGCTGGGCTTCCTGGGCCGGAATATCGGCGCGGGTCAGGAAGCTAATCGTGTCGAAGTTAACCTTGCTCAGGAATCGCTTGAACAATTCTACCGATTCAAACTTATACACCAAAAGCGGGTCTTTCTGCTCAAAAACAGCATTTTGTACCGATTGCTTCAGATCGTCCATCTCGCGAAGGTGTTCCTTCCATTCCTGGTCGATAATTGACAGCGACACGGCTTTCTCCATCTCGTTTGTCAATAACCGCCCGTTCGTGGCTATGGCTTCGCGCAGATCAGCCACCACCTGCAACTCGTGTAAACCATCGAAAAACGGCACCACGATATTCTGAATCTGGTGACCCTGATGTTTCAGCACGTCCTTTAGCACCGGCAACGCTTTGTCGGCGATGGCGTGATTCTTGTCGGTGTAATGCTTTTCAGCTTCTTCGTATAAACGCTGTACCTGATCGACTTTCTTCATTTTCATGAATTCCTCCCGGTTCAGGCCCGTTGTCACACCCAACGAAGTCAGCATTTGCAACTGAACCTCATCGAAATTACCCTCTGCATTGCCAACAATATCTTCGCAAACATCGTAGGTAATATTGGCGATGTCCAACGCCAGACGGTCGCCAAACAACGCATTCCGACGGCGTTTGTAAATAGCCTCGCGCTGGTAGTTCATCACGTCGTCGTATTCCAGCAGACGCTTCCGAATACCGAAGTTATTTTCTTCAACCTTTTTCTGAGCGCGTTCTATCGACTTCGTAATCATCGAGTGCTGAATCACTTCGCCTTCTTCGAGGCCCATCCGGTCCATTACGCGGGCAATCCGGTCAGAACCGAACAAACGCATCAGGCTGTCTTCGAGCGATACAAAAAACTGCGACGTTCCGGGGTCTCCCTGACGACCGGCCCGGCCCCGCAACTGGCGGTCGACCCGGCGCGATTCGTGGCGTTCCGTGCCGATGATGGCCAACCCACCGGCTGCTTTCGACTCGGCATTCAGCTTAATATCCGTTCCCCGACCAGCCATGTTGGTGGCAATGGTCACCGTGCCGGGCATACCGGCTCCAGCAATAATCTCGGCCTCACGCTGGTGATATTTGGCGTTCAAAACCTGGTGCTGAATCTTACGCAGCGTGAGTAGGCGGCTCAGGAGTTCGGAGTTTTCGACTGAGGTTGTACCTACCAGAATTGGGCGGCCTTTCTGAACAAGCTCGTTGATCTCATCCACCACGGCGTTGTATTTCTCCCGCACCGACCGATACACTTTGTCCTCTTCATCGCCCCGGCTGATGGGCCGGTTGGTTGGCACCGTTACGACGTCGAGCTTATAAATCGTCCAGAATTCCGAGGCTTCCGTCTCGGCCGTACCCGTCATACCGCATAGTTTGTGGTACATCCGGAAATAGTTCTGGAGGGTTACGGTGGCGTAAGTCTGCGTGGCATCTTCCACCTTCACCCCTTCTTTGGCTTCCACTGCCTGATGCAATCCGTCCGACCAACGGCGACCTTCCATGATCCGACCCGTTTGCTCGTCCACAATTTTCACCTTGCTGTCCATAATAACGTACTCCGTGTCGCGCTCGAACAGTGTAAACGCCTTCAATAACTGATTGACCGTATTGATCCGCTGGGTTTTCACGGAGTAGTCGCGGATGATGCCTTCCTTGTTCAGAATCTTCTCCTGATCCGACAGTTCTGCGTCTTTGTCGATCCTGTTCAGATCAATCGACAGGTCGGGCAGGATGAAAAAGTTCGGGTCTTCGCCGGAGCCGGTAATGTAGTCGATTCCTTTCTCGGTCAGGTCGATATTGTTATGCCGCTCATCAATCGTGAAATACAAGGGCGCATCCGCTTCCGGCATGAGTTTCTGATTTTCGGCCAGATAGATCGACTCTGTTTTTTGAAGGAGGGCTTTGTTCCCCGTCTCGCTCAGGAACTTAATGAGGGGTTTATATTTGGGCAAACCCCGGTGCGCCCTGAACAGGGCCACACCACCCTCTTTGTCGTTGCCGGTGGCAACCTTCTTTTTAGCCTCGTTCAACAGGTCATACACCAGCTTTTTCTGGGCTTCCACCAATCGCGACACGCGGGGTTTTAGTTCAATATAATCCTGCTCATCGCCACGCGGCACCGGCCCCGAAATAATCAGGGGAGTCCGGGCATCATCAATCAGCACGGAGTCGACTTCGTCCACCATCGCAAAATGGTGTTTACGCTGCACCAATTCGTCGATACCACGCGCCATGTTGTCACGGAGATAATCGAACCCAAATTCGTTGTTCGTTCCGTACGTGATGTCGGCTAAATAGGCATTCTTACGAGCCTCCGAGTTAGGCTGATGTTTGTCGATGCAGTCGACCCGCAACCCATGAAACTCGAACAAGGGGCCGTTCCATTCGGAGTCACGTTTGGCCAGATAATCGTTGACCGTAACAATGTGTACTCCCCGTCCGCCCAGGGCGTTCAGGAAAGCAGGGAACGTAGAAACAAGTGTTTTACCCTCCCCCGTAGCCATTTCGGCAATTTTCCCCTCGTGCAATACTACCCCGCCAATAATCTGCACATCATAGTGAACCATGTCCCACTTGATCGCCATGCCGGCCGCATTCCAGGTATTGGCCCAATAGGCTTTGTCTCCGTCGATTTGTACGCTGGCCTTGCGAAACGACAATTCCCGGTCATACTCAGTAGCCGTCACTTCCAACTGCTCGTTTTCGGCAAAGCGTCGGGCGGTTTCTTTTACCACGGCAAATGCCTGGGGCAAAATAGCCAATAGCACCCGCTCCAGCTCTTTGTTGCGGTCGGTTTCGAGTTTATCAACGTCGTTGAAAATCCGCTCTTTGGCGTTAACGTCCATGTCGGGCTCGCCAGCGATTTGCGCCCTCAGGCCCTCCAACTGCTTGTCGATCGGCTGCAACTCCTGGGCAATGTGGGCTTTTAATTCACCCGTCAATTGGCGGAGTTCGTCGTTGGAAAGGTCTTTCAATCGGGTAAATTCCGCATTTACTTTCTCGACATACGGCAGCAGTTCTTTAATATCCCGCTGCGATTTGGTGCCGAAAAACTTGGCGATGCCCTTAGTGATGAGATTAATCATTTCGTTTGGTCAAAAGTCAAAAGCCAGCTGTAAAACGTTGTAAGGTATATAGTAATGAAACATACGTTTATCCTTCAAGATTCGACTTTTGACGTATTTTCTACAAAATTAGCGTATTAGAGCCGTACTACAAGAACCGCTCCGTATGGTCTTTAGGTTAGATTTGGCAGATATCGGCTATTCTATCCTCTGCCAAATGAAACAGCCTGTCTGTCAGCACCCCCAAAACAATCGCAAGAACCGTACACTCGGAATTGGATTACGTTGGCTAAAGTAGGGTCAAAGTATGCAAGAATTTAGGATTATTCCGCTACTTTTGCCATTCCTAATGAGACACCTCGTTAGTTGTCCATTCATGAGCGCTTCCGACAAATTGTCAGTATATATCCGTCTCCTAAAACAAAGCACCGGCCTGTTGCTGGTCTTTGGCTATCTGGTTTTAGTAAGTAGCGTAGCGGTAGCACAACAGACTCCGTCCCGCGTCGATCAATTGTCCGACGAGCAGGTAGCTGAATTTTATCGTAAAGCTCAAGCCAGTGGCCTTACCGAGGTTCAAATAGAGCAAGCAGCTATGAATCAAGGCTATACATTAGACGATGTTGCCAAAATGCGTCGGCGCCTGGCCCAAATGCGGACCCAAAACTCCCGTTCAACCGGCCAAACCATTGCCGATTCGGGTATTGTCCGGTCCATGCCCGGCAACTTATCCCGTCCCATGCGCGATTCGCTGGTGTTGCCCCGCCTGGATACCGTCCGGCGACCTGTTGTGTTTGGGGCTTCCTTGTTCCAGAATGCCTCGCTCTCGTTCGAGCCAAACCTGCGCATTGCCACTCCGCAAAGCTATATCGTTGGCCCCGACGACGAAATTATTATCGACATCTACGGAGCATCAGCCGACAATTATAAACTGCGCGTAAGCCCCGAAGGAACGGTGAAAGTGCAGAACCTCGCTCCCATTTTTGTATCAGGTTTAACCATCGAAGCCGCCGAACAACGCATTATTGGTCGGTTGCGACAAGCTTATCAGGGACTCAACCGTCCCGGCAGCGGCACCTACGCCAACATTTCACTCGGACAAATCAGGAGCATCCGAATTACTATTGTCGGCGAAGTTGTCCGACCCGGCACCTATACCATTTCGTCGCTGGCCTCAGCGTTCAATGCACTGTATCTGGCGGGTGGCCCCAATCCCGAAACGGGCTCATTCCGCAAAATCGGTATCATCCGCACCAACCGCGTGGTACGAACCATCGACCTTTACGACTTTCTGCTCCGCGCCGATCAGCGCGACAATATTCGACTTCAGGATCAGGATGTTATCCGCATAGCCGACTACGACGTTCGGGTTGAATTGGCCGGACAGATCCGCCGACCGGCCATTTATGAGGTACTTCCCGGCGAAACCCTGAAAACCGTGCTTGGCTTTGCGGGTAACTATACCGACGAAGCCTATACCGCTTCCATTTCGCTCCGGCGTAACACTGCCCGCGAACGCAAAATCTTTTCGATCACACAAGACGAACTAGCCACGTTTATTCCACAACGGGGTGACAAATATACCATTGGCCGAATTCTGGAACGATTTGAGAACCGCGTGCAACTCACAGGAGCCGTTATGCGCCCCGGCGAGTTTGCCCTCGAAACAGGCTTAACGACGGTGAAAGAATTGATTCAACGGGCCGACGGCCTTCGTAAAGATGCATTTACGAACCGGGCCAATATTTTCCGGGAACGCGACAACATGGACACTGAAAATATATCGTTCGATGTGGCCAAACTGCTCCGGGGCGAAATCGCCGACATTCCGTTGCTCCGACAGGACAGTGTTGTGATTCAATCGGTGCGTAACTTACGGGAGACCTATTCTGTTAGCATCGAAGGGGCGATTAATAATCCTGGAGACTATGTATTCGTTAATACTCTGAGCGTGGCCGATTTGATCGCTCAAGCCGGAGGGTTTCAGGAAGGAGC
>Ga0105048_10004725_pt1 | contig 22093 bp, 19 predicted proteins | sample MAT05_FD_78382 | JGI IMG/M metagenome (GOLD analysis project Ga0105048, IMG submission 78382) | Freshwater microbial communities from Lake Fryxell liftoff mats and glacier meltwater in Antarctica - MAT-05 | ecosystem: Environmental > Aquatic > Freshwater > Ice > Liftoff microbial mat | place...
CATGCCGCCCATGCCGCCCATGCCGCCCATGCCGCCCATGCCGCCCATGCCGCCCATGCCGCCCATGCCGCCGCCGCCGCCACCGCCGGCCGCCGCTTCAGCCTTCTTCGGCTTGTCGGCGATCAGCGCCTCGGTGGTGAGCATCAGCGAGGCGACGCTCGCCGCGTTGGAGAGCGCGTGGCGCACGACCTTGGCCGGATCGATGACGCCCGACGCGAGGAGATCCTCGTAGGTGTCGGTCGCCGCGTTGTAGCCGAAGGCGCCCGTGCCGACGCGGACCTTCTCGACCACGACCGAGCCGTCCACGCCCGCGTTGTGGGCGATCTGGCGGAGCGGGGCCTCGGCGGCCTTGCGGATCAGGCGGACGCCGCTGTCGCGCTCGTCGCCGAACTTGAGGCTGTCGAGCGCCGCGAGGGCGCGGATCAGCGCCACGCCGCCGCCGGGGACGATGCCCTCTTCCACGGCCGCGCGGGTCGCGTGGAGCGCGTCCTCGACGCGGGCCTTCTTCTCTTTCATCTCGGTCTCGGTGTGGGCGCCGACGCGCACCACCGCGACGCCGCCGGCGAGCTTGGCGAGGCGCTCCTGGAGCTTCTCGCGATCGTAGTCGCTCGACGTGTCGGCGATCTGCTTGCGGATCGACTCGACGCGGCCCTTGATCGCCGTCTTGTCGCCGGCGCCGTCGATGATGACGGTGTTGTCCTTGTCGATCTCCACGCGCTTGGCCGAGCCGAGATCCTGGAGCGTCGCCGTCTCGAGCTTCTGCCCGAGATCCTCCATGAACGAGGTCGCGCCCGTGAGGACGGCGATGTCCTTGAGCATCTCCTTGCGGCGATCACCGAAGCCGGGGGCCTTCACGGCCGCGACCTTGATCGTGCCGCGGAGCTTGTTCACGACCAGCGTCGCGAGGGCCTCGCCGTCGACGTCCTCCGAGAGGATCAGCAGCTCGCGCCCGGCCTTGACCACCTGCTCGAGGAGCGGGAGCAGATCGGCCATCGCCGAGATCTTCTTCTCGTGGACGAGGATCAGCGGGTTGTTGAGCGTCGCCAGCATCTTCTCGGGATCGGTGACGAAGTAGGGCGAGAGGTAGCCGCGGTCGAACTGCATGCCCTCGACCGTCTCGAGCTCGGTCGTCATCTTCTTGTTCTCTTCGACCGTGATGACGCCCTCCTTCCCGACCTTCTCCATGGCCTCGGCGAGGATGTTGCCGATCTCCTGATCGCCGTTGGCGCTGATGGTCGCGACCTGAGCGATCTGCTCCTTGTCCTTGGTCGGCTTGGCGCTCTCCTTGATGGCGGCGAGCATCTTCTCGACCGCCGCGTCGATCCCGCGCTTCAGGTCCATCGGGTTGATCCCCGCTTCGACGAGGCGCAGGCCCTCGCTGTAGATGGCCTGGGCGAGCACCGTCGCCGTCGTCGTGCCGTCGCCGGCCTTGTCGCTCGTCTTCGAGGCGACCTCGCGCACCATCTGGGCGCCCATGTTCTCGAGCTTGCCGTGGAGCTCGATCTCCTTCGCCACCGTGACGCCGTCCTTGGTGATGACGGGCGAGCCCCAGGACTTCTCGATCACCACGTTGCGCCCCTTGGGGCCGAGCGTGACCTTGACCGCATCGGCGAGCGTGTTGACGCCCTTGAGGATCGCAGCGCGAGCGCCACGGCTATAAACGATCTGCTTGGCAGCCATATCTCTCTACCTCTCGCGGCGCAGCGCGCCGCCCGTACCTTGGATGTCCTGGAAGATCAGGTGCGCGTCGGCGCACGGGGGAGGGCCGCGAGCGGCCCCCTCGCGTTCACTCCGCGCCCTCGGAGCGCGTCACCGCGAAGATCTCGCTCTCGCGGAGCAGCACGTGATCCTCGCCGTCGAGCTTGACTTCGTTGCCGCTGTACTTGCCGAAGAGGACGATGTCGCCGACCTTGAGGTCGACGGGGCGCACCGTGCCGTCCTTCAGCACCTTGCCGTTGCCCACGGCCACGACGCGCCCCTCGATCGGCTTCTCTTTCGCCGAGTCCGGGATGATGATGCCTCCCTTGGTCACGCTCTCGCCTTCGAGGCGCTTGAGCACGATACGGTCCTGCAGCGGCCTGATCTTCATGGTGTTCTTCCTTTTCCCGTGGCTGTTGCACCGGCTCGATCGCGGGGTGGGCCCCCTCGCGCATCCCGTCGGCGCCGCCTTACTCCACCGACCCACGGGGGGTCCAGGACCGCGTTCGGTCCGATGAAGAGGGGCGGCTGGCACTCGACCGAGCCGATGGCTAAAACCGGGCGCAAAGTAAATCACAGGGGGAACGCGTCAAGGGCGCTGAAGGAAACGCCCATTCATTTCGAGTTGGCTGGCGTTCCGAGGGTCGAGGTGCTACCAACGACCTCGCCTTCAGCGGTGGGCAGACTCCCCAAAAAAAGAAGTTGACGGGAACGCCCCTGTGAGTAGAGTCCCCCGCCCGGCCGACAAAGTTGGTGCGGCCGAACCGGAAGTAACATTGGGGGATCGTCTAACGGCAGGACGCCAGATTCTGGCTCTGGCTATCGGGGTTCGAATCCCTGTCCCCCAGCTCGCTTGAAAATTTGTTCGAGTAGTAAGCAGCAGGTCCCATCGTCTAGTGGTTAGGACGCTGGCCTCTCACGCCGGTAACGCGGGTTCAAATCCCGCTGGGATCACCAAAGTGAGAAATGCCCCCGGATTGCGCTTTCAAAGCGCGGTCCGGGGGTGTTGTCGTTTCCATCCCCCGCATTCCAGCGGAGAGACTCTGCTCCAGCGCTATCGCGAACTCTCCACAGGCCTGACCGACGTCTCGCGTCTCCCGTCCTTCGTCTCCCGTCCTTCGTCTCCCGTCCTTCGTCTCCGTGCGCCTCCGCGTGCGCGTGCGCGCTCTGGTCCGCTTCTTTCGGAGCGCGCACACGCACGAAAGACGCGCACGGGAGACGGGAGACGGGAGACGACGGATCAGGCCGGAATCGGTGGGCGCCCCGGCCCCTCTTCGACGCGCACCAGGATCGCGGTGATGTTGTCAGTGCCGCCGAAGAAGTTGGCGCGATCGATCAGCTTCTTGCACGCCTCATCGAGATCCGGCGTCTGGGTCACCATCTCCAGGATCTGCTCGTCGGTCACCATCCCGGAGAGGCCGTCGGAGCAGAGCAGGTACACGTCGCCGAGCTCCGTGGGCTCGCTCGCGAGGTCGACCAGCACGTCCTCCCGGATGCCGAGTGCGCGGGTGATGACGTTCGGGGGGAGCTGACGGATCTCCTCCGGCGTCATCCACGGGGCCATGTGGCGGGCGTCGCTGATGAGGGAGTGATCCCGCGTCATCTGCACGATTTCGCCCGCCCGCAGGCGATAGCAGCGGCTGTCGCCGACGTGGCCCACCGAGATCTTGTCGGCGTCAGGGGTGAAGATCGCCGCGACGACTGTCGTCCCCATGCCGAAGTCGGCCATCGTTCGCAAGGAGCGATCGAAGATGCGCCGGTTCGCCAGGCGCAGGCTCGTGACGATGTAGTTCTCCTCGTCCGACAGCGTCGGATCGGCAGGAAAAGGCCATGTACCGTCGCGTCCGACGATCACAGTGAAGAAATCAGTGAGGGTGGAGACGGCGAGCTGGCTGGCCACATCACCCGAGCGATGACCCCCCATGCCGTCTGCGACGGCGATGACGCCGTGCTCGGGCAGGAGCACGAGGCTGTCCTCGTTGTGCTCGCGCAATAGTCCAACGTCCGTCATCCCGGCGAACCGGGTTTGCATGGGGTCAGAGTAGACGCGGAGCGACGCTCCGGCGCAAGTTCAAAGGCGTAAGGCGCAGCGTTGGCGGTGCGCGATGAGGGGCTGTCGGGGGAGCTCACCCGGGTCGGGCGCAGTGAAATGGGCCTGGCCGCCTCCGCGCCGAGCCGCCATGAACCTCGCCGGGCCGGTGGGGGTCCGCTCTTGGGGGAGGGTCGAGCGTGGAGATCTGTGAGAATTTGGTCGGCGGCGAGCGGCGCGGCGGCGACCCGCTCCTGGTGCGCAGCCCGTTTGATGGAGCCGTGATCGGCGAGGCGGCGCTGGCCGGGCCGGAGATGGTCGACGCCGCGATCGCCGCCGCGGTGAGCGCTCAGCCGGCGATGGCGGCGCTCACGCGCGAGGCCCGCGCCGCGATCCTCGAGCGGATGGCGGAGGATGTGGCGCGGCGGCAGGACGAGCTCGGGCGCCTGATTCAGCGCGAGTCGGGTAAGCCGATCACCTACGCGCGGCTCGAGGTCACCCGCTGCGTCGACACGCTCCGCGCCAGCGCCGACGCGGCGCGCGCCCTCGCCGGCGCGGAGATCCCGCTCGACGCCGCCAGGCCGGGCGAGGGGCGGCTGGCGTTCACGCGGCGCTTCCCGGTCGGCCCGATCGCCTCGATCACGCCCTTCAATTTCCCCCTCAACCTCGTCGCCCACAAGGTCGGCCCGGCGATCGCCGCGGGCTGCGCCAACGTCGTCAAGCCGGCCTCGGCCACGCCGTTCTCGGCGATCCGGCTCGGCGAGATCGCCGTCGCCGTCGGCGTCCCGCGCGGGGGGATCAACGTCGTGGCCTGCGATCGCCGCACGGGGCAGCGCCTGGTCGAGGACGAGCGGCTGCGCCTGCTCACGTTCACCGGCAGCGCCGACGTCGGCTTCAAGATGAAGCGCGACGCGGGCAAGAAGCGCGTGGTGCTGGAGCTCGGCGGCAACGCGGCGGCGATCATCCTGCCCGACGCCGACATCGATCACGCGGCCGCGCGCTGCGCGGTCGGCGGGTACTACCAGGCCGGGCAATCGTGCATCTCGGTGCAGCGGGTGATCGTGCACAGGGACGTGTTGCCGCGCCTCCGCGACGCCCTCGCCGATCGCGCGCGGGCCGTCCCTTTCGGCGATCCGGCGGAGGACGTCACCGTGTGCGGCCCGATGATCGACGAGGGCAACGCCGAGCGGGTGATGACGTGGATCGACGAGGCCCGCGCTCTCGGCGCGCGGGTCTTGGTCGGCGGCGATCGCCGCGGCTCGATCGTCCCGCCGACGCTGATCGAGGGCGCCCCCGCGTCGGCGCGGATCGTCGCGGAAGAGGTCTTCGGCCCGGTGATCGTCCTCGAGGTCGCCGACTCGATGGAGCACGCGGTCGCGCTCGCGGGGGCCACGCGCTTCGGCCTCCAGTGCGGGATCTTCACCCATGATCTCCGCGCCGTCCTCCACGCGTGGGACAGGCTCGAGGTCGGCGGCCTCATCCACAACGACACGCCGGCGTTCCGCGTCGATCTGATGCCCTACGGCGGCGTGCGCGACAGCGGCCTCGGCCGCGAGGGACCGCGTTACACCGTGGAAGAGATGACCGAGCCGCGCTTGCTCGTGCTCAGCCGCTAGCGCTCTACAAGCCGAAGCGATCGATGATCGCTGCTTGGCGCCCGAGCTCGTCTTCGAGCTCCAGCGCCTGCGCGAGCCCCGGCCAGACCAGGGGATGCGTGGACGATCCCGCGCGCTCCATCAGCCGCGCGTGGAGATCGGCGCGCGAGCAGCTCGCGGGGGCGGCGAGGTACGCGAAGAAGCCCGGGTGCGCCTCACCGGTGGCCGCTTCGGTGACGACGTAGGAGGCGTCGCTCTGCACCGAGAGCACGCAGCCAAGCTCAGTGAGGTCCCGGCGCAGCGCCTCCAGCGCCTCGGCGCCCGGGTGGACGCCGTCGAGCAAGAACGCCTCGTAGTTGCCTGGTTTTCGTGTGGTGATCGCCGGGTAGAGGTAGCTGTGATCGGCCTCGCCCTCTTTCGGCGGCGGGTTGCGCGGCGCCGCTTCGAAGACGATCTCGTCGCCGTAATGCTGCGGCGCGCGTGGCCGCGCGACCTCGAGGATCCGCGCCGTCACCGGGCCGGTGCGGAGCGCGTGGTGAATGCCGACTTCGCCGTCGGGCTCGCGCAGCTCGATCCGGCAGAGGCCCCAGGCCTCGTCGATCGGGCCCTCGCCTTCGAGCTTCATCCCGATCCGCGCGGCGGAGGTTCGCACCGCGTCCCAGCGCCCGAGGAGCGTGGCCGTGACGATGCGATCCCAGTCGTGGTTGCCAGGGCGAGGCTCGCGTTCGGTGACACGATCGAGGCAAGCGAGCGACTCTTCGAGGCGACCAGCCTCGCGATCCAGGCTCGCCAGGAGCAGCTCGATCGGCGTGTTCCCCGGCTCCAGCGTCAGCATCGCCTCGAGGTGCGGACGGGCCTTTTCGCGCTCGCTCTCTTGCTGGTACGCGGTCGCGAGCAGGAAGTGCGCGCCCACGGCGACCTCGCCCTTCGCCTCGGCGCGCAGCGTGGCCTCGGCGAGCGCGCGGGCCTCGGCGGATCGCTTCTGATCGAGCAGCGCGCGCCCCAGCGTCATCAGGCACCCGTGGGCGCCGGGGTACGCAACGAGGTGGGCCCGCAGCCCGGCCTCGGCCTCGGCGTGGCGCAGCAGCGCGCGTTGCGCCGACGCCGTGATGATCGCCAGGCGCTCTTCCTCCGGGAAGCGCTCGCTCGCCGCGCCGAGGATCTCGAGATCCCGCTCCGGATCGCTGGTGAGCTGCGCGAGCGCGAGCTCGGCGCTGCCCGGCGGAAAGCGCTCGTCGGCGGCCTGCGCTGCGGTGACGGTGCTCTCCAGCTTCGCGAGGTCTTCCTCGGCGCCGAGCGGCCGGCGCAGGCGCGGCACCAGCGCGCGGATCGACGCCGCCGCGTGGGCCGCCGTCCCGGGGCGCTTTCGCGCGAGCGCGAGCTCCGCCCGCTGATGCGCCAGCGCGAGCGCCGTGCGGATCACGCCGTTGCCCGCGAGCTTGGCCTCGAGCTCGAAGAGGCGCCCCTCGAGCTTCCAGTCGTTGGGCAGCGCCCCCGCGAGCGCCAGGGTGTGCGTCGCCTGCGCCCAGCGCTCGTAGAGGCTCGGCGTGGGCAGGATCCGATCGAACGGCGGCAGCTCGCGCAGGGCCTCCTCCGTGCGGCCGAGCCGCGCCAGCAGCGCCGCGGCGTCGAGCGCGTGGGTCAGCTCATCGTTGACGTCACGCGCGAGCGCGCGCGCGCTCGTGGTCACCGCCAGCGCCTCATCGAGGCGATCGAGCCGCAGCAGCGCCTCGATCCGCGCGCCCGCGAGGTTGTGCGCCGCCGCGCTCCGCCGCGCCGAGGCCAGCGCGATCGTCTGCCGATCGAGGAACGCGAGCGCCCCTTCAGCGTCGGCGCCGTCGATCATCCCGAAGGCGTACTCGCTCGAAATGCAGGTGAAACAAGGCCAGGTCGCGTCGATGCGCGCCAGCGTCTCGCGGGCCACGTCCATCCGCTCCGGCGCGTAGCCCGGCCCGTCGAGCTCGGCGTAGCAGCCGGCGAGATCCTGGATCACGCACACGCTCTGCGGGCACTCGCGGGCCTCGTCACGCGACGCGAGCTCGAGCACGCGCACCGCCTCGGGGAGGAAGGCCTCGGCCTCGTGGCGGTGGAGGATCCGGCTCTGCAGGTTCCAGTGCCGGATGAAGAGCTCCAGCCACGGGCTCTTCGCCTCGCGCGCCAGGGCCAGCGCCTCGGGCACGATCGCGTCGAGCTGGGCGTGCTTGTGGTTGACCACGCAGTCGGGGATCTGCTCGACCAGCTCGGCGAGGCGCGGCCTCCCGCCCTCGGTCAGCTCTTCTTGCAGCTCGTGGACCCAGCGCCAGATGTCCACGATCTACGCCGTCCCCAGGAGCCCGAGGAGCGCGTCCGACAGCGCCTCGAGCTGCCCCGCCACCTCGCCGGCGGCGCCCTCGTCGCGCCCCGCCATCAGCCCGGCGACGCCGCGGAGCAGCTTCGCCGCGTGCTCGGCGCGCGCCTCGCTCTCGGGGCCGCGCGCGGTGAGGATCCGCTGGATCACCGGCGCGTCGATGTTGACGTAGAGCCGCGCCTCGACCCCGGCGTCGACGCTCTTGGTGAAGAGGCGCGCCATGCCCAGCACCGCCGTCGAGATCCGCTTGTCGGCCTCGTCCTGCTCGAGGATCTGCTTGAGCAGGACCTCGCGATCCGGCACCAGCACCAGCGGGAGCGAGCTCGGCGAGAAGCGCGCGGGCACGACCTCTTGCCGGTCGGTGTGGAAGAGCGCGCGGAGCCGCGAGGCCTCCAGCTCCGGCAGCTCGGCGCGGGGAAACAGCGACTGGTTGCCCTGCTTCGTCCCGAGCTGGACCACCACCCCGCCGATGCGCTGGGAATAGGCCTGACAGAAAGGGAGGGCCGCGTAGCGGATGCCCGTCACCACCGGGACGCGGAGGGCGCGAAAGAGAATCTCCTCGTAGCCGCCCTGCTCGCCCATGGAAATGTGGATCTTCCCGCCGCTCTTCTTGCGCACCGCGGGCATGGTCAGATCGCCCTCGCTCGTCGGGATCTTGAGGTCGGGCGCGAGGAGATCGAAGAGGCGCGCGTCGCAGATCGCGGCGCCGAGGAGGGCCTCGTTGTGGCGGAGGAGCACGCGTCGCCAGGTGGCCGGCTCGTTCTCGGCGAGGTGGGCCAGGCCCTCGATCAACGCCGTCTGCACCTGCCCCGCGACGAGGTGGTAGGCGCCGTCGCGCTGCACGTCCTCGCGGCTCGCGGTCGGCGTCAGCGCGTCGGCCTCGATCACGCCGCCGGCGAACCCGGCCCACGGCGGGAGCAGATCGCGCTCGTCGGGGCTGACCAGCATCCCACGCACGAAGACCGAGAGGTTGCGGTTGTCCGAGGTCCCGAACGTCGCCCCGTCCTGGATCCAGAGCAGGCCGCGCGCGCCGCCGCCGATGTCGTTGGCGCCCTCGGTCTTCGGCTTGACGTCGAAGGTGCAGAGCGGTTCGAAGCGCGATTCAAAGCGGCGCGCGAACTCCAGGCTCCGGCGGCGATGGAGGAGCGGCGAGTCCCCTTCGCTGCGCCACGGCGGCGCCGGCCGGTTCACCGCTTCGCGATCGACACTGCCAACGTGGACGGGGAAGGTGAGCAAGCAGCCGTAGCGCTCGAGCAGCTTGGGCACGAGATCGGTGCTGGCGAGGAGCGCGAAGGCTTCGCCGAGGTGGAGCACGACCCGCGTCCCCACCGGCCCGGGCGCCGCCGGGCCGAGCTGGTAGCGCTCGCCGCCGCGGCTCTGGAAGTGCCACCCCTCCAACGGCTCCTGGTACGACGTGGTGAAGAGATCGACGCGCTCGCTCACCACGAACGCCGAGAGGAACCCCAGGCCGAACGCGCCGATCAGCGCCTCGCCGCCGCGCCCTTCGGCCCGCAGCTTCCCGGTGTAGCCGGCGCCCACCGTGGCCAGGTACTTGATGATCTCGTCGCGCGTCAGCCCCGCCCCGGTGTCGAGGAACGTCAGCGTGCGCTTGAGCGGATCGGGCGTGACCACGATCGCCGGCTCGAACGCGCCCGGATCCTCGAGCTGCCGGCGCACGCACGAGTCGTGCGCGTTCTGCACCAGCTCGCGCAGCGCCACGTGGGGGGTGGAGTAGAGGTTCTTCCCGAGGACCCGGAGAAGACCGGCGAGGTCGACCTGGGTGCGCAGGAGCTCGACGGGCTCGCTCATGGGGGGCGGGATCAGAGCGCACCTTCACGGCGAAATCGAGCGCGGCGGTCAGCCTCGGCGCAATGGGGGCGATTCACGCGCGATCCAGCCTCGCGCCGGGTGATTTTCACCGGCAGCTCCGGGGGCGCCGTCCGCGGCCCTCTCGGCTACAATCGCCCGAGCCACCATGGACGCGCTCGCAATCGCCCTCTCGGTCCCGGTCTTCTTCCTGCTGATCGCCCTCGAGCTGACGCTCTCGCGTCGGCGCCGAGAGCGGGCGTTCGCGTTCCACGACTCCGTCAACAGCCTAAGCTGCGGGGTCGGCCAGCAGGTGATCGGCCTGCTCACGGCCGCGGCCAAGGCCGCGGGGTACGCGCTCGTTTACGAGCGCTTCCACCTGACCACGATCTCCCCGCGCTCCCCGGTGGCCTGGATCGTCCTGCTCTTCGCGGTGGACTTCGCCTACTACGTTTATCACTGGGCCAGCCACCGGGTGAACTTCTTCTGGGCGACCCACGTCGTGCACCACCAGAGCGAGGAGTACAACCTCAGCACCGCGCTCCGGCAGAGCTGGTTCACCAGCTTCACCTCGTGGATCTTCTATCTCCCGCTCGCGGTGATCGGGTTCCCCACGACGATGTTCGTGGCGATGTACACGCTCAACACCCTCTACCAGTTCTGGATCCACACCCGGATCGTGCACCGCGTCGGCTTCCTCGAAGCCTTCCTCAACACGCCGTCGCACCACCGCGTCCATCACGGGACCGATCCCATCTACATCGACAAAAACTACGCGGGCATCTTCATCATCTGGGACCGCCTCTTCGGGACCTTCCAGGAAGAGGTGCGCGAGCCGGTGTACGGCACTGTCCATCCGCTCGCGAGCTGGAACCCGTTCTGGGCCAACCTCGAGCCCTTCGTGAACCTCGCGGCGGCGACGCGGCGGCCGCGGCGGCTCCGCGACAAGCTCTTCACCCTGATCGCCCCGCCCGAATGGCGCCCGGCGGATCTCGGCGGCAACGTCACCATCCCCGACGTCAGCCGCGCGACGCAGCGCAAGTACGACACCCTCGCGCCGCGCGGGCTCGACGCCTACGTCGGCGTCGTCTTCACGCTGCTGGTGGGCGGGACGACGGCGCTGCTGGCCTTTCAGAGCAAGCTCAGCGCCGACGGGCAGGCCCTCGCGGCGGCGTCGATCCTCTTCGGGCTCCTCACGCCGGGCGCGCTCTTCGAAGCGCGACGCTGGGCCGTCCCGCTCGAGTGGCTCCGCCTCGGGCTCCTCGTCGCCTTCGCGGCGTGGCTCGCGCGCGGGAGCGCCCTCCAGATCCCCGTCATCGCGGGCGCGGGCGGGGCGGCCCTCGTCCTCGCGATCTGGGTCGGCCGCTACCGCAGCCGGCGCCCCGAAGAGGCCGTCCCCATCGATCGCTCCATGCCGACGCCGTCGCCGCCCGCGACTCTCGGGTCGCCCGCCGCGCTCACCTGAACTTGGAGTGGCACTCCTTGCACGTGGCCTTCATGTCCTTGAGGGCCTCGCTCGCGCCCGCGGCGTCCTTGGCCGTCGCGGCCGTGCCGAGCGCCTTGGCCTTCTCGTTCAGCTTCATCGCCAGCGCGTCGAAGTCGGCTCCCTTGGAGAAGTCTTTGGTCTTCAGGCTCGTCGCCTGGATCCGCTCGGACGCCAGAGAAAATGCCGTCCAATCGGCGTCGACGTAGCTCGCCTCGCCGATCTTCTTCCATTGCGGATCGGCCACCGTCGCCTGGTTGTCCATCACGGTCTCGAGGCTCGTGAGCTTGGCGATGTCGTTGATCGGGGTGTTGGTGATCGGCGCTCCGCAGTGGACGGCAGCGAGGGCAAAAACAGTGGCGAAGGCCGTGGTCGAGGCGAGGCGCATGGGGACTCCTATCGGGGCGGCGAGGGATTATCCACGCCGGTGCTCGGAGGCGGTTCAGAAATCGGACGCGTAGGCTACGCTGCGCCGCCATGCGGGTCTGGACTGATGGGAGCCTCCACCTCGTCTCCGGCGAGGAAGGTATCGAGGTGCACCGGCCGAACACGCCGGCGGTGCTTCACACGCTCGGGAAACCCCAGAAAGGCGCTCATTCACGCCGCGACGTGCTCGCGGTCGTCAGCAGCGATCCTCTCCGGGTCTGGGTGGGCTGCGGCACCGAGGTGCGGCTCGTCACCCTCGCCGAAGGCGTCGAGATCGAGAAGACGATCCCGGCGAACATCCTCGACGCGATAGGTCTCGGCGATGGCCGCATCCTCGCCTACGCGGTGCTCCCCGGCCAGCGCAGCCCGCGCCTCGTCGTCGTCGACGGCGCAGCGCCGGACTTTGCCGCGGCCACCGATCTCTCCCCGCCGGCCGCGAAGCGGATCACCTGGCCGGGCGGCATCTGGGAGAAGGACGTCGCCTGGCCCGAAGACGACGTCGAAGAAGGCGACGAGCCCCTCGCCCTCGACGCCCTGGCGCTGGGCTACCCCCAGACCGACGGCCGCTTCCTCTACGACGAGGTCCTCCTCTCGGCGAACGAGCACGGGATCACCGTGACCGGCGTCTACGTGGGCATCGTCGCCGCCCTGCCGCCCGACGCCAGCAAGATCGACTTCGCCCTCCGCGTCCCCACCCAGGTCGGCGAAACCGAGATCTTCGCCGCCCGCACCGCCGGCGGCGGCGTGGTCGTCGTCCATTGCATCGAGGGCCGCCACGCCGCGATCACTCACCTCGCGAGCGACGGCACCGTCCTCGGCAACCGCTACAAAATCGGCCGCGATCTCGCCTGGGGCATGGGCCCGCCGGTCGTGCAGGGCGAGCGCGTCCTCGTCTTCGAAGCCGGCGCCCAGAGCGCCGACCGCCTCCACGAGCTCAAGCTCCCCGCGCTCGAGGTCGCCAAGTCCGCCGAGCTCGGCGAGCACCCGACCGGCCGCCTCTCGGTCTGGACCTCCCCCACCGGCGACCCCTTCGTCCTCGGCCTCGGCGCCAAGGCCCGCCTCGTCAAGCGCGGCCCCCGCGGCCGCCTCGACGTCGAAGCCCTGACCCGCCCGCCGCCCAAGGTCGTCGCCCCCCCGCGGGCCATCGTCCAGGCTCCGTCGTTGCGAGTCCAGGGCCCGCCCGCGCTCGCCCTCTCCAAGGGCGACCAGCGCCTGTCCCCGTGGAGCATGATCACCGACGAGCCCTCGGTGATCGAGATCCCCTTCACCAACCAGGGCGGCGCCAGCCGCGGCATCGCGATCGAAATCTCCGGCCCCGCCTTCCAGAGCGGCCTGGTCCGAACCACGCGCGCCAAGGTCGGCGACATCGAAACGATCCTGGACAGCAAGCCCGGCGCCGCCTCGGTCCGCGGCGAGCTCGGCGAGCTGGCGATGGAGGCCGGCTTCACGCCGATCGGCGGCGACAAAAAGGGCGCCTTGCCCCCGCCTGCGGCGCCGTCGCTCTACTTGCGCATCGAGATCTTCGGCGTCCGGCCGGGCAACGCGGTGCTGACGGTGCGGATCACGCCGCTCAAGGCGCTGCCGGGGCGGGGGTCGGTGCTGCAAGGGAAGAGCGTGACGGTGAGCGCCCCGTCGGCGGACGCGCCGGCTCCGGCGCCGCCACCGGCTGACCCGCCGGCGGACGTCCCGGTCGAGCCGCCGGCCGCTCTGGAGGAGTGAGGCGCGGGCACGGGGGGCGCTGGTCCACGCGGAGCTGAGGCGCTTTCGTCCACCTGCTTCGAGGACACAGACAATGAGACGCTGGACATTTTTCGCCATCCTGGTCGCCATCGCGCCCCTCGCCGCGTCGGCCGAGCCTCCCCCGGCCGCGCCGGCCAAGGCCCCATCGCCGGGACGCGCTCCGGCGCCCACGAGCGCGCTCGCGTCGGAGGGCTTCACGCTCCTCGGCGAGGAGAACGGTGTCCGCGTCTACCGCAGCGAGAAGCGCTCCGGCGTCGAGTTTGCGGTCCAGGCGAGCCTGCCAGCGCCGCCCGATCAGGTGCGCCGCGCGCTGCTTGATTACCCGAGCCACCAGAAGTGGCAAAAGCACCTCAAGGAGAACACGATCCTCGCCCGAGGCGCCGACTCTGTGGTGGTCTATCAGCGGCTCAGCCTCCCGGTCATCGACGATCGCGACTACACCCTCCAGGTCACCTGGGGCGCCGAGGACCCGATCCTCTGGATGCGCTTCACCGTCGCCAACGAGCGCGGGCCGAAGCCCGTGTCCGGCGTGGTCCGCGTGACCGCGCACGAGGGCGGCTGGCGGCTCGAGCCCGAAGGCGGCAAGGGCACCCGCGCCGTCTACCGCTTCTACTTTGATGTCGCGGGCTCCGTCCCCTTGTGGCTCGGGAAGGGCCAGGCCAAGGACGACATCGTCGAATTCTTCGATCAGCTCAGGCGAGAGCTCCCGAAATATCGCTGACGCACACGGGCTCGTCGACCGCTCGCGAACTGGCTCTTTCATGATCCACCGATTCCTCTCGATGATGGACCGAGTCGCCGCCCATCCGTCCGTGCGGGTGCTCCACAGACATGTATTCCCTGCCGCGCCCGAAGCCGAGATGGTTTCCGTGGAGCGGGATCTCGGCCTCGCATTGCCCCCGGCGCTTCGACGCCTCTACCAGGAAGCGAATGGATTCCAGTTTTCATGGGTTCATCGGCAGAGCAAGACCGAGGTGCGCCTCCCTGCGTCCGGCCCACTCGACCCGTTGTATACGGACGAGCTCGACGTGGAGCCGACGGGGTGCATCAACCTTGTCCCTCTCGCGGTCGCATTTCGCGGCGCAGCCCGCGGTGGCCGCCACTTCGACGAGGGCGTTTGCCCATTCGACTGGTTCTCCTTCTACAATGATGTATCGTTCGACCGACTTCGCCCTGGGATGCCGCTCCTCTTGGCGGATGGTCACCACGATGGCCGATTTGACTCTTTCCTCACGGACGCCGAGTCATATCTGGAGTTTCTGCTGTTCACCGCTGGTCATGTGGAGGCGCGGCGCGTCTTTTACGAGGGACGCACGAACGCGGGCCTCTGGTTGCGCACCCCGCGCTCCTATTTCGAGCAACACTCGCTGCCTGATCTTGGCGTCGAAGCCTTCGCGTGCGCGCTCGACCGCGACTCTGCGCAGGTCAAGCCATGACTACGTGTCAGATGTCGCTGCGGAGTAGCGCCTTCGGCGTCGTCCCGCCGGACGTCCGCCCCTGCATCGCCGAGACAGCGTTGGGGGCGGCGAAGGTGTACGGGCCCGGCGGTGACTGGCGGGTCGGTCCGGGCTTGAGTTGGAGAAGGCGTTCGCCTATCCGTGGAGATCAGCGTCGAAGGGTCGGCCAAACTGGGTGTAACATGCTGGACTTCTCCTCAACCATGAAACCGCATACTCGGACACCTCCGGCTGGGTACGATCAAGCGCGGGCGGCCGCTGCTGGATTCTTTCGCATGAGGGGTTTGGTGCCTGGGTTGGCGCTGCTCGTGTGCGGGTGTGGTGCGCGGACCACTCTGGACGTGCCGCTCGCCGAAGGATGCGTACTTGAAACGAAGATCCTACAAGCGCCGTCTACGACTCCGTGGTTCGACACCGGTATCGACGTGACCGCGGGCCAGCAACTCCACATCACCGCAACGGGAACGGTTCGCTACGGCGGGGACCCGAAGCAAGTCACCGACGCGAACGGCGGTCACTATACGGGTAAGAAGTTCTTCACGACCACGGTGCTACCGACCACCGTGGTGGTTAGCTTGACGGGCAAGGTCGGGGGCACGACCGCGGTCGACACAGGCACGCTGCTACTGGAGGGCACACCGAACGACGGACCCGGCTTCGTCGGCACTTCGTACGACGAAATCGTCCCCGAGAGCGGCCGGCTGTTTCTCGGCTTCAACGATAGGGAGCAAGCTTTCGGCGACAACAGCGGCGCGTTCACCGTCACCATCACGCTGAGCTGCTGATTCGTACTACAATCGCAGATCCGGCCAGGGCCGCGGCGCTGACCGTCTCCGAGGTCCATCGCCTGCGCTGGTGGCTGCAGTGGTCGCCGACGCCCCGCGGAGGTCACTCCGCCGGCTCAGCGATATGGCGGTCAGCCTGCCGCACCAGCTCGCGCCCTTCGCGAATGCTCCCCGACCGGGGCTGCACACGATCTGCAGTCTCGAGATGTACGGTGGAGCAGATCTGGAGGCGACGGGGCGCTTCTTCGCCGAGCTGTTCGGCTGGGCGACGCAGGCAATGATGCCGCGCTACAGGCTCTTCGACCCCGGCGTCAGCCTTGGTGGCGTCTTCCAGGGGCATACCCCGGGGACGCGCGCGCTCGCCTACATCTATGTCGACGACTTGGCCGCGAAGCTGGTCGAAATCGAGGCCGCCGGAGGCAAACGCATGGGCGACCCGATGTCCATGCCCGGCGTTGCTACCTTTGGCTACTTCTCCGATCCCAGTGGCACCGCGATGGGCCTGATGGGACGCTAGCTTGCGCCGGTCGCCAAAGGGGGAGTAGGCCTGCACGAACCTACGGGTTGTCGACGCCGGCGTGGGGTTTTCGGTGGCCCTCGGCGACCCAGCATGATGTGCAGCCATGCGGTACCCTACGAGCAGGAGGTGAGCGTGGCGATCGAACAAGGAACCTACGACTACGTCATCGTGGGCGCCGGTCCGGCCGGATGCGTCGTGGCTGCACGGTTGGCCCAGGCGCAGCCGGAGCTCTCTATCCTGCTCATCGATGCCGGCTGCGAGGTGCCACCGGACGATCCGATGATCTGGGATCCGACGTAATGGACCCTGGTCCAGAAGAACCCACAGTACGAATGGGGATATCAGTCCGTGCCGCAGGTGAACCTGGAGAACCGGGTGATTCCCATGAGCCGGGCGCCGGCGCTGGGCGGATGTAGCGTACACAACGGGATGGTCTACGTCCGTGGCGGCAAATGGGGGTACGATGAGCCGCTCTCTCCGGGTGGAGGAGCCAGGAGATCTCTCCAGGTCCGAAGGTGCGAACGCCCGATGAGGTGGCAGCGTACATCCGGCAGACGGCCGGGACCTGCTTCCACTACGCGGGCACCTGCAAGATGGGTGTCGATCCGATGGCGGTCGTGGACCCTCTCTTGCAGGTCCGCGGCGTGTCCCGCCTGCGGGTCATCGACGCTTCCATCCTCCCGACCACGGTCGCCGGAAATACCGCTGCGGCAACGATGATGATCGCGGATCGAGGGGCGAGCCTCTTGCTGGAAGCCGCGACGAAGCGGCCCGCTGGATCGAGCAAGCCCTGAGCGTGGGGCAGAGCAGAGGAGCTCCCGTTCTCAACGCTTTCGATCCCGGCACTCGCACGCCCCTTTTCGCCGATCGCAGAACGCCGCGGCGCTGGGGTCGACGTTGTCGCGCAGCACCGCGAGCCGCCCGCACCCGTCGCAGTCCGCGTCCTTCGTACAACGCGTGAGGCACTCGCATCGGCCGCTGTGCGTCTTCGCGTCGACATGGCAGCTGGGCACGGCGTGCTCGTCGAGCCGGCAATAGGCCACGCAGTCCTCCGGGCCGGTGCAATAGGCCGGCTCCGAGAGGCTGTCGACGCCGGCGATGGTGAAGTCGCAGCGCCGGCCGGGGACTTGTGGGTTCTGGTAACAGGACTCGTCCTCGCCGCAGTCGCGGCCGCGGTCGCACTCGATGACGCCGGAGCGGACCGGGATCTCGTTGCGGAAGAGTCCCTTCGTGCAGGTGGGTCCGCCGTCCTCGTTGACACAGGTCATGTCCGCGGGGCAGGGCTTCTTCCCGCAGGGCGGGTGGGTGCGGAGCGCGAGGGGGAGCTAGCAACGCGACGTGCCGTTCATGTCAGTGCAGGCGTTGTCCTTGCGGGCGCAGCGGGGATCTTCGGCGCTGCACAGCTCGGCGCGGGCGCAGGTCACCCGGCCGGCGCGGAGCGGGCTGCAGGTGCCCTGGTGGATGCTCTTCGTTTCGGTCTCGTAGGTCTCTTCGCAGCACGTCTGTCCGGCGCCGCAGTCACCAGCGTCGTCGCAGGCGAGGAAGTGATCGGTGCCGCCGCAGGCCTTCTGCCGCGCGAACGCCTCCTGGTACGCGTTGCTGTCGGGCGGCACGGTCGGCGCCGGGACGCAGCGCGGCGGCTGGCCCAGGCAGCAGATCTCCGCGCCCGCGCGGCACCGCGACGCGCCGCAGGTGATCGTCCCGGGGCCGGTCGGCGGCGGGGCGCTCGGTGCCGGCGCCGCGCTGAGAACGGCGATCGGCGCGGCGGTGACGACGACGGCCGGCGCTGCGGTGGGGAGCGTTGGAGCGTCGATCGGGGCGCGCGGGGCGCAGGCGGCGAGGAGGACGGCGCCGCCGAGGAAGGTCAGGGTGAGGGCAGCGACGGGCGTCATCCAGGGGTGGGGCATGCGCGCAGGATACTCCCCTGGGGCGGGCCGCGTACGCTATCCTCGGCCCCGATGAGCGAAGCCCCGCGCACCGTTCACGACCGCTATCCATGGTGAGGCTGGAGCTGGGCAGGATACGAAGGACCAAAGATGATCATCGACGCATGGCTACAGCATCCAACCGCGGCGTTCCTGCGCAACCCGTTGTTCGCGTCGCTGCTGCGCTGGCGCGGCCTGGACCCGAGCGCGCTCCCTGACGAAATTCCGCACGAGTTCACCCTGGCGGCGATCGACGCGGCGAACGTCCAGCGCGCGCTCGTCAGCGCGTGGTGGGGTCCCCACGGCCCGATGCTGACGAACGATGACGTCGCGGCGATCGTGCGCGCGCACCCCTCGCGGTTCATCGGCGTCGCGTCGGTGGACCTGGCGCGCCCCATGGAGGCGGTGCGCGAGCTGCGGCGGTGCGTGCGCGAGCTGGGCTTCCGCGCGCTGCGCATGCTTCCGTGGCTGTGGAACCTGCCACCGAACGATCGGCGCTACTATCCACTCTACGCCGAGTGCGTCGAGCTGGGAATCCCATTCTGTCTGCAAGTGGGGCATACGGGGCCGCTGTGCCCGTCGGAGCCTGGGCGCCCGATCCCTTACCTCGATGAGGTCGCGCTCGATTTCCCGGAGTTGACGATCGTGGGTGGTCATATCGGCTACCCGTGGACGACGGAGATGATCGCGCTCGCGACGAAGTATGCCAATGTCTACATCGACACGTCAGCGTACAAGGCGAAGCGTTATCCGCTCGAGCTGGTGCAGTATATGCGCGGCCATGGTCGAGCCAAGGTGCTCTTCGGGAGCAACTTCCCGATGATCACGCCCGCGGAGTGCCTCGCGGACCTCGACGCGCTCAACCTGCCAGACGAGGCCCGAGCGCTGTTCCTCGGCGGGAACGCGGCCCGGGTGTTCCGGCTATGACCTCCACTCGCCTCAGCCAGCACGTGAACGCGCCTCGCCCCGACGTCTATCGTGCGCTCCTCGATGCCCGCGCGGTCGCGCACTGGATGGTGCCGAAGGGCATGACCAGCCACGTTCATGGGTTTGACGCTCGCGAAGGTGGTCTGTTCCGCATCTCGCTCACCTACGACACGCCCAGCGGGACCGGCAAGACGACCGCCCACACCGACACGTACCATGGCCGCTTCGTCAAGCTCGTGCCGGACAAGCAAGTGGTCGAAGTCATGGAATTCGAGACGGCCGATCCCGAGATGCGCGGCGAGATGACAGTCACGTTCACGCTCACGGATGCGGACGGCGGCACGGAGGTGCTGGCCGTCCACGACAACCTGCCACCCGGCGTCGCGCCGGCCGACAACGAGACCGGCTGGCGGATGGGGCTCGAGAAGCTCGCGACGCTCGTCGAGGCGGGCCAGACGACGCAAGCTGCGCCGTGAGTTCGCTGACACGCTCAGGCAATGCAACCCTCTCGTAGCGCCTCGTCCCGAAGCCTCCTGGCTCACGCGTGCGCCGCGACCTTGCTCTATGGCGTCGAAGCGTTTCTCCTCGCGCAAGGAGTCTTCGCCGGCCTCGCAGCGTTCGTCATGGTGGTGCTCGGGATCATTCACGTCATCCGTGGACTCCTCGCTGACCGTTGGCGCGTCCGGTACGGCTCCTCGATGATTGCAATCTATGCCGTCATGATGGCTTCCGTCGTCTTGACGATCCGCGCGAACAACCGGCTCGCGCAGAGGCGAGCCGAGGGTATCGTCACCGCGTTGAAGCTGTACCGCTCAAAGACCGGAGATTACCCGGTTCGACTGACAGCGCTCGTGCCCGAGTACCTGCCCGCGGTGCCGCTGGCCAAGTACACCCTCCTGTTCAACGAATTTACCTATCACCATGATCCCGCGCAGCGTCAGGGGTTTCTCATGTACGCAGTGATTCCACCCTTCGGAAGGCGAACGTACTCGCTGGACACGGACACCTGGGGATATCTTGACTGACGAGGCCCCGCCGTCACTGAATCCAGCGACGGCGAGAGGCCTCCGGCCTGGTCAGTTCCCCGTGCCGGGCAGCGTGGCGTTCGTCAGCCACTGGAAGCCGTCGAGCACCGCCAGCGAGTCATACGCCGTGTCGCCGACGTCCCAGATGGCGATCCGCAGCTCGACGACGTCGCCCGGGATCACGTTGCCGGCCGTCGTCAGCCAGAAGGTGCCGCCGCCGATCGTGCAAGGGTCGAAGATACTGCCGATCTCGAAGCCGGTGCCCGCAAGCTGCGCCGAGCCGAGCGAGCAGGAGCTCGCGCTCACGTCGCTGTCCCAGCAGAACGGGCTGGTCGCCTGCGAGTCGCACACCGCGAACAGGCTCGTGCCCTTGGCGATGTTGATCCCGATCGGCCACTGCTGCCCGCCCTGCGTGTACGTCATCAGGTTCTTGTCGATCGGGTTGGCGATCGGCTTCGGCGTGCCGCCGGGGGTGTCGACCAGGGCGATGAACTGATCGTTGAAGCTGGTGCAGACGAACTCCGGGTACTCGGCCGAGAAGAAGTACGAGTTGAACGAGAACGCCTTGGCGTTGGTCGGCGCGCGCATGCGCAGGTAGAGCGCCACCGAGTCGTTGGCGGTGGGCGTCGCCGCGGTCGAGCAGCCGGGGGAGTCGGGCAGGGCGTAGGCGTCCTTCAGCGGCGGGTTCGGCGTCGCGTACCAGTCCTTCACCGAGTGCGGCACCGTCGCCGCGCTGATGTTGACGCTGCTCGGGGGGGTGTGCGACGTCGTGACGTTGCCGCCGAGCGGGCCGCCGTTGGGGCCGGGCATCGTCTGCGTCGCGTCGGAGGCGATCCCGCTCGACATCACCAGCACGCTCTGCCCCTCGGTCGTCGCCGGGGAGATCGATCCAAAGCCGCCGCGGATCGAGACCGCCTGGAAGTCCTCGAGCGGGCTCCCGTCGGCGCGGAGGATCTTGGCGTCGATCAGGCCCCAGGTCTTGTCCTTGAGCAGCAGCGGCTGCTCCTGCGTCTGCCGGCAGATCCCGATCGCCTTGGCGTAGTCGACCGGATTGTGCGAGCTCGACACGAGGCCGGTGTCGCACGACACCGTGTCGAGCGAGTCGAAGAGGTCCGTCTTCCCGTTGCAGTTGTCGTCGAGGCCGTTGCCGACGACCTCGAGCGCGCCGGGGTTGACGAGCTCCGGCTGCGAGCCGCAGAGGCCGGGCTTGTCACAGCAGTCGCCGTCAGCGACGAGCCAGCCGTCGCCGTCGCAGTCGGTCGTCGCGCTGTTGCAGGCCGCGCACGCGCCCGCCTTGCAGCTCTCACCGACGGCGCACGCCTTCCCGCACGTCCCGCAGTTCGCGACGTCAGCGGTGGTGTCGAGGCACGTCTGCCCGCAGGCGGTCAAGCCCGTCGTGCACGTCGCCGAGCAGGCGCCGACGGAGCAGACCTCGCCCGCGGGGCAGATCACGCCGCACCCGCCGCAGTTCTTGGGGTCGGCCTGCTCGTTGACGCAGGTCGCGTTGCACTGGGTGAAGCCGGGCTGGCAGAAGCCGCAAGCGCCGTTGACGCACGAGGCGCCGGGCAAGCAGGCCACGCCGCACGCGCCGCAGTTCTTGGGATCGGTCAGCTTGTCGACGCACTTGGCGCCGCACTTGGCGCTGCCGCCCGAGCAGATCAGGCCGCACGAGCCGCCCGCGCAGACCTCGCCCGCCGCGCAGGCCACGCCGCACCCGCCGCAGTTGGCCGGATCGTTTTTGCTGTCGACGCAGATCGTCCCGCAGAGCGTGGCGCCGCCGAGGCAGGTGACGCCGCAGGTGCCGGCGCTGCAGACCTCGCCCGCCGCGCAGGCCTTGCCGCACACGCCGCAGTTGGCGGGATCGATCTGCGTGTCGACGCATTTGCCATCGCACGCGGTGCTCCCGCCGAGGCACGCCGCCGCGCAGGTGGCGGCCGAGCAGTGCTCTCCCTCCCCGCACACCGTGCCGCACTTGCCGCAGTGGGTCGGATCGCTGTCGGTGTCCACGCAGGTTTCGCCGCACTTGGTCGACCCGCCGAGGCAGGTCAGGGCGCACTGCGCGGCCGAGCAAACCAGGCCCGCCGCGCACTCCTTGGCGCACGCGCCGCAGTTGCTGGGATCGAAGGCCAGGTTGGTGCACGCGTTCCCGCAGAGCGTCGTGCCTGGGCAGGTCGGCCCGATCCCGGTGGAGGTGCTGGTGGCGGTCGTGGCGGTCGTGGCGCCGGTGGTGCCGCCGCCGCCCCCGCCGCTTCCGCTGGGATCGGTGGCCGAGCCCGTTGCGCAGCCCGCCCACGAGACCGCCGCAGCGATGAAGAGAAGACCGAACCCCG
>Ga0105048_10004727_pt1 | contig 22091 bp, 21 predicted proteins | sample MAT05_FD_78382 | JGI IMG/M metagenome (GOLD analysis project Ga0105048, IMG submission 78382) | Freshwater microbial communities from Lake Fryxell liftoff mats and glacier meltwater in Antarctica - MAT-05 | ecosystem: Environmental > Aquatic > Freshwater > Ice > Liftoff microbial mat | place...
AGTGCTACGGCATGGGCGTGCGCTTCATCAACCTCTCGCCCGCAGACGCGCAGCACATCACCGAGTTCGCTCGCTCATTGCGGCACCCGGCGACGCCAGCGAAAGAGAGGTAGCCGCGGCTTGCACCGCTCGAGCGGCCTCACGCACCTCCATCAGCCGCAGCATCGAGAGCCCTGGAGCGCTGCTGCCGCCTGTCACCGGTTCACCGAGCCCGGCATCTTTCTGATGTTTGAGCATGCCGAGCATCAGCTCCCGTATGGCGTCGGCATCTTCCAGACCGGGGAGCCGGATGACGTGCAGGTTCTCGCTCTCGAGCTTGGATTGACTGGCGCCGGCGGTCGATAGGGTGAGGGTCTTGAACCCGAACAAGCGCTCGAGCGGGCCTTGTGAGACCTCGAGGTTCTGAACGTTCGCGTAGCTCACCGTGACTTCGCGGCGGTTCAGCGCGCCCAGGCTGACGCGCAGGCTGCGATCGCCCACCAGGTAGTGGCGCAGCTCCCAATCGACGCGGGTCACCACCAGAGAGAAGGCGATGATGACCAGCTCGCCCAACGCGATGAGGAGGGCGATGGGCCAGCCGAAGCGCTCAAGCCCATTGATGGCCAGCACGCCAAGCACCCCGGCGCCGATGACCTGGTTGAGCAGACCGAAGAGCACGGCGAGGTAGCGAAACGAGAGCCACGCCTCGGAGGGCTTGAGCTCTCGCACCAGGGAGCTGCCCTCGGGCAGACGCGGTGGCCGAAGTTCGAGCTTGAGGAGCGGCACGAAGAGGGGTTTGAGCAGCTCGAGGAGCTTCTCCATCACCCTGCCCTCTTCGGCGACAACGCGGCGGCGGTGGCGTTGAGCGCATCGCGAATCTGAGCCAGCACCAGGTCGGCCGAGGCCTCGGGTGAAGACTCGGTGCGAATGCCGCGCATGCGCGCGTAGAGGTAGTCGCGAATCGCCTCGACCTCGCGCACCCCGACGATGCGCAGGTTGCCGCCCTCGCCAGAGCCGGCGGTCTGAACCGTGAGCGTGCCGATGCCCAGCCACCGCTCGAGAATGTTCTGCGAGAGATGTATGTCTTGCATGCGGGCGTAGGTGAGCTGGAGCTCGCGGCGAAAGAGCACGCCGTACCCCATCGAGACGCCCTCGTCGGTAAAGCGATACCAGAGCGTGTGATAGCGGAAATAGAGCGGCACCAGTGCAAGGGGCGCGAAGGCGAGCAGCGCCAGCGAGGTGAGCAGGTAATAGGTGAAGAGGGCCGGCTGCGGCTTGGCAATGGCGTGAACCTTGGCCCGCAGCGCGTTGAACTCGGAGTCGATCATCTTGGAGGTCTCTCTTTCGGTTTCTACTAAGCGTGCTTTGTATTTATTTGCGTCGAATGTGAATCGCGCTCAGCCACAGAGAGGCACCCCGGGCGATGGCGGCCAGCGCGATGCCGAACCCGAATCGGGGGATGAGGAAGCGGAAGCTGTCGCTCCAGGTATCGCTCTCGGGGTCGCCCAGCAGGGAGAGGAGCATGAACACCCCGAGCACGCCCGCCAGCCCTCCGCCGAAGGCCAACCAGTACAGCCCGGTGACGCGGGGAGGCCCGTTGAGGCCGAGCTCGAAGATGGAGAACAGGCCCGGCGCGAGCGGGTTGACGCCCAGGTCGAGGTTCGCTTCCGGGAGCGCGTGCGGCATGGGGCCGTTGGGGAGGGCGTTGATCAGCACGGCAATCGACTCGGCGTCGAGCTGGGCCTCCGAGAGCGCCGCGCTGATCTCGGAGCTGGTCTTTCCGGCGGTGTGCAGCTCGAGGGCGTGCTCCCAGGGCGTGCGCGCGGGCGGGCCTGGGTCAGCTCCGGCTGGGAGAGGCGTCATCACCAGACGGTCGGCCAGAGCTGCCGACTTGTCAATTCACCGTCGCCTCTGGCATGGGGACACCGGGCAGCATGCGCACCGATTTTGACGTCATCGTCGTAGGGCTGGGCCACGCGGGCTGCGAGGCAGCGCTGGCCTGCGCGCGCATGGGGCTCTCGACGCTGGGTATGACGATGCGGCGTGACCGCGTCGCGGTGATGAGCTGCAACCCGGCGATTGGTGGCACGGCCAAGGGTCACCTGGTGCGAGAGCTCGACGCTCTGGGGGGCGAGATGGCGCGCGCGGCTGACCGCAGTGGCACCCACTTCATCACCCTCAATGCCTCGAAGGGCCCAGCGGTGCGGGCGACGCGGGTGCTCTGCGACCGAGACGTCTACGCGTCGACGATGCAGGCCACCCTCGAGGATCAGGCGGGGTTGACCGTGCTCGAAGGCGAGGTGGCCGAGCTGCTCACGGCCGACGGGGCGATGCGCGGTGCTCGGCTGGCCGACGGGCGGGAGTTCAGCGCACGGGCGGTGGTGATCACCACGGGCACCTTTCTCCAGGCACTGATGCACCTCGGCTCTCGCAAGGAAGTGGGCGGTCGCTTGGGCGATGCGGCGGCCACTGGCCTTTCAATCTCCTTGAAAGCATTAGGGTTTGAGCTGGGCCGTTTCAAAACGGGCACCCCACCCCGGTTGCGCCGAAGCTCCATCGATTGGAGTCGCACCGACCCGCAGCCTGGCGATGCGCACCCCCGCCCCTTCTCGCTTCGCAGCCCCGCTTCGCCCTGGCCGATGCAGCCTCGGGTCGACTGCGCGGTGACCTACACCAACGCCGCAACCCACCAGATTCTGCGCGACAACCTGCACTGCTCGCCTCTGTACCAGGGTGAGATTATCGGTCGCGGGCCCCGCTACTGCCCGTCGCTCGAAGACAAGGTGGTGCGGTTCGCGAGCAAGTCTCGGCACACCATCTTTCTCGAGCCTGAGGGGCCAAGCTCAGACCTGGTGTACCCGGCTGGCCTCTCGACCAGCCTGCCTGCCGAGGTGCAGGTGGCCTTCTTGCGCACCATTCGCGGGCTGGAGTCGGTGGAGGTGGTTCGCCCGGGGTACGCGGTCGAATACGACTATTCGCCTCCCACGCAGCTGGCGCCGACGCTCGAGACCAAGCGGGTCAAGGGCCTGTACTTCGCGGGGCAGCTCAACGGCACTTCGGGCTACGAGGAGGCCGCGTTTCAGGGGCTGTTGGCGGGCATCAACGCGGGGCTGGCGGTGAAGAATGAGCCTCCGCTCGTGCTGGGGCGTGATGAGGCCCACGGCGCGGTGCTGCTCGATGAATTGGTGAGCAAGGGCGTCGACGAGCCGTTTCGCATGCTCACCAGCCGCTCGGAGCACCGCCTCAAGCTGCGCGAGGGCAACGCGGCATTTCGGCTGCAGGCCCACGGGCACCGGGTGGGGCTGGTGAGCTCCGAGGCGGCGGCGGCGACCGAGGCCCGGCGCGCGGCGGTGAGCACCGAGCTGGCCCGGCTCGAGCGCGCGCGGCTGCTGGCGGTGCTGCGGCGGCCAGAGGTCACCTACGCGTCGCTGGCCTCTCAAGACCCGGCCCGCCCTGCCCTGCCCGCCGACGTCTGGGAAGAGGTCGAGATCGAGGCAAAGTACGCTGGCTACATCGCGATGGCCGACGCTCAGCTGGCTCGGCGCGGCGATTCGCACGACGCCTGGCACATACCGCTCGGGTTCGGGTTCGGCTCCGTGCACGGGCTGTCGGCTGAGGTGCGTGAACGTCTCACCAGGGCCCAACCCACCACCGTGGGCCATGCGCGGCGACTCCCGGGCGTAACGCCCGCCGCGATTGGTTTGCTGCTGGTGCACCTGAAACGGCTCAGCGCGTAACAGTGTGTTCCACGTGAAACATGTTGCTGTGCACAACCCTGTGGACAACCGGGAGACTCTCGGTTCTCTATGTCGTTGCGGGCGCTTGAAGCCCCTCTAAGGGAGCCCTGCTGTGGACAACACCCCCCCGACCGTGCTGCTGAGCGATGGCCTGCAGCGCATGGCACTGAATGTGCCCGAGGCCACCCAGCAGGCGCTGTGGGCCTACGCCACCACGCTGCTGAAGTGGAATGAGAAGGTGAACCTGACCGCCATCACCAGGCCTAACGAGGTGGTGGAAAAGCACCTGGTCGACTCGCTGGCGGTGCTGCCCGAGATTACTGGCAAGACGATGCTCGACCTTGGCGCTGGCGCGGGCCTGCCGGGCATACCCCTGGCGCTGGTGCTGCCCGAGCTTGAGGTGACCCTGGTCGACACGGTCGGCAAGAAGGTGGCGTTCATGAAGAACGCAGTCGCTGCGGTGGGCCTGGCGGGTCGGGTGAAGCCGATTCACGCCCGCGCTGAAGGGTCGCCCGGAGCCGAAGGGCTGCCGCGCGCCGAACTCCTCATCTCGCGCGCCTTCATGGATGTGGGGCCCTGGCTGCAGTTGGCGCGTCACTATTTGCTGCCGGGTGGCCGGGTGGTCTCGATGCTGGGGCAGGCGCCGTCTGAAGCCGAGCTGGCGAAGCACGCAGAAGCGGCCGGCTTGAGGCTGGTGTCGAGGCGGCTGTATCAGCTGCCGTTTTCGGGCGACCCGCGGGGCATCGCCGTGTTCGCTGAGCGTTGAGTGTTTCACGTGGAACATCGCGCCTCGGCTTGAGCCGAACAACTCAACAGGCTTCTGGGGCTGAACTCGTCAGCCAGCCCGAGTCGGTGGTTTCAGCCGCCGCTTTCGGGCGACCCGCGGGGCATCGCGGCGTTCGCCGACCGAGGTGTTTCACGTGGAACAACGGGCGTCGCTTCAGCGAGATCGGGGCGGCCGGCTCGAGGCTGGTGTCGAGCGGCGACTTCAGCGTTGAGCGCTGGCTGTTTCAGGTGAGATACAGCGCGTCGGTTTGAGGCAAACAACTCAACCGCATGTCAGCCCGGTGTCGTATGACTGGCGCATGGGCCGCATTTTCTGCATCTCGAATCAGAAGGGCGGGGTGGGCAAAACCACGACCGCAATCAACCTGGCCGCCAGCCTGGCCGCCGCCGAGCGAAAAACCCTGCTCATCGATCTCGACCCGCAGGGCAACGCCGGCAGCGGGCTGGGCATCGACCGCTCGACCCTGACGGGCAGCGTCTACGACGGCTTGATCAACGGCCGTAACCTCTCAGATTTTGTGCACCCCACCGAGCTGCGGTACCTCGACGTGATACCGGCGACCCCCGACCTGACCGGGGCGGAGGTCGAGCTGGTGGGCCTGCACAAGCGCGAGTTCAAGCTCAAAGAGGCGCTGGGCGACCTGACCAAGAAATACGACTTCGTGCTGATCGACTGCCCGCCGTCGTTGGGGTTACTGACCCTCAACGCCCTCACCGCAGCTGACGCCGTGTTGGTGCCGCTGCAGTGCGAGTACTACGCGATGGAGGGCCTGGCGCAGCTGATGTCGACCATCGAGCTGGTGCAGAAGCAGCTCAACCCCCGCCTCGAGGTCGAGGGCATTGTGCTGACCATGTTCGACCCGCGCGCGAACATCAGCCATCAGGTCGCCGACGAAGTGCGCCGCGTCTTCCCTCAGCTGGTGTTTCAGGCGGTGGTGCCGCGAAACGTGCGCCTGGCCGAGTCACCGAGCTTCGGCAAGCCGGTGCTGCTCTACGACATCAAGTCGAAGGGCTGCGAAGCGTACCTGGCGGTCGCGCGTGAGCTGCTGCGCCGAGAGAAGAACCGCACGCGACGCTCGAAGCGTGTGGCATAAGCCGACGGCCCAAAGACGAGAGAAGAATCATGCCTTCACTGATCAAGATACCCACCACCCAGCACCGGAAACCCGCTCTCGGTCGGGGCCTGGGGGCTCTGCTCGCCGAGGCCAGACCTGCTGGCTCGAGCTCGAGCGGCGGGGTGACCAAACTGCCGATTGAATTGATTCACGCTGACCGGGCCAACCCGCGCAAAGATTTCGACGAGGCGGCGCTCGAAGAGCTGGCGGTGTCGCTGAAGAACCAGGGCGTGCTGCAGCCGGTGCTGGTGCGAAAAGACGGCCGTGGGTATCGGTTGATCGCTGGTGAGCGGCGTTGGCGGGCGGCGCAGCGGGCGGGCCTCACCGAGCTGCCGGCGATCGTTCGCGAGGCCACCGACGCCGAGGCCTACGAGCTGGCGCTGGTCGAGAACATTCAACGCGCCGATCTGAACCCGCTCGAAGAGGGCGAGGCGTTTCGACGGTTGATCGAAGAGCGCAAGCTGACGCAGGAGCAAGCCGCCGACCGGGTGGGCAAAGATCGCTCGACCGTGGCCAACGCGTTGCGACTGTTGTCACTGCCCAACGAGGTGAAGCAGCTGTTGATTGAGGGCGACCTCGACATGGGTCACGCGCGGGCAATCGTCGGGCTCTCGAAGCCGGCAGAGATGGTGGCGCTCGGCCGGGCGGTGGTCACCGAGAAGCTGACCGTGCGCGAGACCGAGGCGCGGGCCAAGCTGCTCAAGGGCGGGGTGGTGCCGAAGAAGAAGCGCGCGCAGGTTCGCCCCAGCCCCGAAGCCCGCAAGCTGGTTGAAGACCTTCAACGTCGATTGGGTACGAAAGTTCGCCTTGTCGAGCGTGGAGGTGGCAAAGGCAGCCTTGAAATCGAGTTCTTCAGCTTCGAAGACCTCGACCGCATCATTGGCCTCATCAGGCGCTAGACGAGGGTCGACTTATGGCGTTGTTCAGCGGAGAGAAAACGGGAGTTACTCCCGGAAAAGAGGAACGGATCGTGTCAGCAACTCGCGCAGGTGAGCTTCACACGTTGCTCGGTAAAGGCAGCGAGTTCGAAGGGAAGTTGACCTTCGAAGGTCAAGTTCGCATCGACGGCAAGTACCAAGGTCAGATTTCGACGAAAGACATCATCATCATTGGTGAGAGCGCCAAGGTGATGGCCGACATCAGCGCTGGCACGGTGGTGATCAACGGCACCGTCGAAGGCACCATTCGGGCGACGGTGATGGTCGAGCTGCACCCGCCGGCGCGGGTCAAAGGCGTGATCGAGTCTCCGGCCACATCGATGGAGAAAGGCGCCATCTTCGAAGGCAGCATGAAGATGGAGAATCTGAGCGGGGGCAAGGGAAGCGTTCCTCCTCCTCCGCCCGGCCCTCCGGCCAAGTGAGGTGAAGCGGCTGCTGCTGGTGCTGTTGGTGGGGTGCCAGGCCAAGGCTCCGCCGCCAAAGGCAGTGACCGAGCTGCGAGTGCCGCTGCCTGAAGGCTGGGTGGCGAGCGGCTCGAACGACCGGCTGCTGGCGGGGCCCCGCGGTCGGAGCTTGGTCTCGTTCGAGTCGAAGCCAATGGCCTTGCCGGGCATCGACGCGCTGGTCTCAGCCGTCGAAGCCCAGAAAGCAACCAGCATCGAGCGCATCGAAGGGCCTCGTTTCGTGGCCGCTCGCTACACGCTCGAGGCGCACGACGCTTTCGTGGGGGTCAAAAGCGTGGGTGCTCGAACCGTGTGGTGCGCCTCACTGCCGGCCGCGACCGATGCAGAGCTCTCGACCAGTCTCGGGGTGTGCCGGGACATCGAGCTTCGCCCCGGCGATTGATATGTGCGCTTCTTAATTCTCGTCAGTAGCTCCAGGGAAACTTGGAGAAGTCGCGCTTTCGCTTGTTGACGAAGGCGTCACGGCCCTCGGTCGCCTCGTCGGTGCCATAGGCCAGGCGGGTGGTCTCGCCGGCGAAGAGCTGCTGCCCGACCAGCCCCTCATCGGGGAGGTTGAAGCCGTACTTGAGCATCTTGATGGCGGTGGGGCTCTTGGTGTTGATCTCAGCCGCCCAGTCGAGCGCGAAGTCTTCGAGCTGCGCGTGGGGCACGACCGCGTTGACCATGCCCATCTCAAAGGCCTGTTGGGCGGAGTGATTTCGGCCGATGAAGAAAATCTCTCGGGCGCGCTTCTGGCCGACCTGCCGGGCGAGAAGCGCTGAGCCGTAGCCGGAGTCGAAGCTGGCGACGTCGGCATCGGTCTGCTTGAAGATGGCGTGCTCAGCGCTGGCGATGGTCAGGTCGCAGACCACGTGGAGGCTGTGGCCACCGCCAACCGCCCAGCCCGGCACCACCGCGATGACCACCTTGGGCAAGAAGCGAATCTGCCGTTGCACCTCGAGAATGTGGAGACGACCGAGGCCGGCCGGGTCGAGCGCGCGATCGGCCTTTTCGTAGCGATACCCATCTTTGCCGCGAATGCGTTGATCGCCGCCGGAGCAGAAGGCCCAGCCGCCGTCTTTGGGGGAAGGGCCATTGCCGGTGAGCAACACGCACCCGACATCGGTCATGAAGCGGGTGGCGTCGAGCGCGCGTGAGAGCTCGTCGACGGTGCGGGGCCGAAAAGCGTTGCGCACCTCCGGCCGGTTGAAGGCGATGCGCACGGTGCCCTGGTGACGCGCGCGATGAAAGGTGAGGTCGCGAAAATCGAACCCTTTGACGGCCTTCCACTTCGAGGGGGCGAACAGGTCTGACACGGTCATGCGGCAGCTCTATCGCACCACATCGTCGCTGGCAGCGAACAAAGTCTTGTAATGAATACATTATGCATATATATGCGCATCGCATGCAGACCGCTTCTGTCGGTATTATTGGGGCTTCTGGCTACTCGGGGCTTGAGCTGACCCGCCTTCTCGCACGCCACCCGAAGGTGCAGCTGCGCTTTTTGACCAGCGACCGGTGGGTTGGGCAAGAGGTTTCGAAGCACGCGCGAGTGTCATCGACGCTGCGCTACGTGTCGGTGGCTGACGGCCTGGCGCAAGCGGCCCAGTGTGACTCGGTGCTGCTGGCGACGCCGGCCGAGTCGTCGCTCGAGCTCGGCCCCAAGCTTCGTGCGCTGGGCACCCGGGTGGTCGACCTGGCGGGGAGCTTTCGGCTCAAAGACCGGGCGCAGTACCCGAAGTTCTACCGCTTCGAGCACTCGGCGGCGGCGCAGCTGGAAGAAGCGGTCTACGGCATACCCGAGCTGTTTCGAGCGCAGACGACCGGTCGCCCGTTCATTGCGAACGCCGGGTGCTTTGCGACGGTGGCGGCGTTGACGTTGGCTCCATTGCTGCGCGCCGGGTTGATCGACCCTGACAGCGTGGTGATCAACGCCGGCTCAGGGGTCTCGGGAGCGGGTCGCAAGGCCACCGAGGCGTACGGGTTCATGGAGATCGACGGCGATTTTCGCGCGTATCGGGTGCTCTCGCATCAACACACTCCGGAGCTCGACCAGACGCTCACTGCGGTCGCTGGCGAACCGGTGTCGGTGGTGTTTACGCCGCACCTGTTGCCCATCAAGCGCGGCATTCTCTGCACCAGCGTGGCGCGCCTGAAGCCCGGCATCGACCCGGCGCGGGTGGCGGCGGCGTTCGTGGAGCAGTTCGGGCAAGAGCCCTTGATCGACGTGCTGCCTGACCCGCATGACGTGCGCATCACCGAGGTGGTGAACACGCCGCGGTGCGCGCTCGGAGCGGCGACCGATGGCAAGCACGTGGTGTCGGTGGGGGCCATCGACAACCTGCTCAAGGGTGCGGCGAGCCAAGCGGTGCAGAACCTCAATCTGCAGCTGGGCTTTAGCGAGACCGAAGGGCTGCGCTGACGATGCCGGTCGCGCGCGGGTTCACCTTCGCTGGGCTGCACGCCGGCATCAAACCCTTCAAGAAAGACCTGGCGTTGATCGTCAGCGAGAAGCCGTGCGCGGCGGCGGCGGCGTTGACCATCAACGCGGCGAAGGCGGCTCCGGTCATCGACTGCGCGAGGCGCCTGCCTGGCTCTGGCATGCGGGCAGTGCTGGTGAGCTCGGGCAACGCCAACGCGCTCACCGGGCCCGAGGGGTTGCTCGACGTCACCGAGCTGTGCGAAGCGACGGGCAAGGTGCTCGAGGTGAGCGGCGAGGCGGTGCTGATGGCTTCGACCGGCGTGATTGGTCAGCGGCTGCCGAAAGCGAAGATCATTCAGGCGCTGCCAAAGCTGAAATCGCAGCTGAGGGTCGGGCCCGAGTCAGCGGCCGAGGCCATTCTCACCACTGACACGCACATCAAGGTGGCTTCGCGCTCGGTTCGGCTGGGGCGCAAAGAGGGCCGGCTGACCGCCATCTGCAAAGGCTCGGGGATGATCGCTCCGCAGCTCGCGTCGACCATCGCGGTGATCTGCAGCGACGTGGCCATCTCACCGGCGCTGCTCCAGCGTGCGTTGGTCGACGCGATGGAGGGCAGCTTCAACAACCTGACTGTCGACAACGACATGAGCACCAACGACGCGGTGCTCGCGCTGGCGAACGGCATGCTGGGCAACCCGGAGATCACCGAGCCCGGGCCCGACTACGAGGTCTTTGTCACGCAGCTGCGCGGCCTGTGCATCGAGCTGGCGAAAGAGGTCGCCAAAGACGGGGAGGGTGCCACCAAGCTGATCGAGGTGAACGTGACGGGGGCGCCGAGCCGGGCGATCGCCGCCGACCTGGCGAGGGCGGTGGCGGGCTCGACGTTGGTGAAGGCCGCGGTGTTCGGCGCAGACCCAAACTGGGGCCGCATTCTCGCCACCATAGGCGCGCGAGTCGGCTCGAAGCAGTACCCGGTCGACCCGGTGGCCGCCAAGGTCACGGTGCAGGGCATGGTGGTCTACGACGCCAGGCCGGTGCTCGAGGCGCCGGTGGCCGAGCAGGTGAGCCAGAACGACGCCAACGAAGGCCCGACCGGTCACGCCAGGCTGCGAGCGCGAATGCGGGCGCCCGAGGTGAACATCGACGTCGAGCTGCGCGCGGGCGCCGAGGCCGCGACGGCGTGGGGCTGCGACCTCAGCTATGACTACGTGAAGATCAACGCCGATTACTCTTCGCTGCTGGTGCCGACCCCCGATGGCAGCGTGGCCAAAGACGATCGGCTGACCAACTACTCGCCGAAGTTCAAAGTGAACCTGGTGACGCAGGCGCTGACCTACATCAGCCGCTTCGCCAACAAGCGGGTGGTGCTGAAGCTGGGCCGGCAGGCGATGGGCAAAGACTCGCTGAGGGCGTCGATCGCCGAAGACGTGAACCTGCTGCGTGCGGTGGGCATGGTGCCGATCATCGTTCACGGCGAGAGCCCCGAGGGCTCGTCGAAGGGCGACATGAGCTCTCGAGAGATGGTGCTCAACGGCCAGACCAACACCGAGTTGGTGACGTTGCTCAACCGAACCGGCACCCAGGCCATCGGTATCTCTGGCCTCGATGCATCGTTTCTCAAGGCCCGACGAGACGGCGACGAGCGGGGCGAGGTGACCTCGATCAACCGCGACCTGCTCGAGATGTTTCTGCAGAAGAACTACGTGCCTGTCATCTCACCAGTCGGGTTTCTGGAAGACGGCACCACGCTGTCGCTCGAGCCTGATCAGGTCGCCTCGGAGATCGCGGTGGCGGCCAATGCCTCGAAGCTGGTCTACCTGGTGGGCGTGCCGGGGTTCGTGCAAGACGACACGCTGCTCACCCAGCTGACCACCTCGTCGCTGCGAGAAAAGCTCAAGGCCTCGGCCTTCGGGGCCAACTCGAGCCGCAAAGCCGCGTGCGCGATCTCCGCGCTCGAGCGGGGCGTCGAGCAGGTACACATCATCGACGCGCGTACACCGCACTCGATCATCGCTGAGTTCTTCACGGATCAGGGAATCGGCTCGCTGGTGACCAATGACTGAAAGCACGGTTCTGCGGCGCGAGGTGATTCGCCGCCTGCTGCGAACCCAGGTGGTCACAACCCAGGAGTCTCTGGGAGACCTGCTCGCGCGAGAAGGCATCGATGTCACCCAGGCGACGCTGAGCCGCGACCTGGCCAAGCTCAAGGCGCACCGGGTGACGCTGCCTGACGGTGGCACCGTGTATGAGCTCGACGGCTCGCCGGTCTCGGTCGGCGACGAGCGCCTGCGGGCAGTGCATCACCTGGTGACGACGGTCGAAGACTCTGACGCGATGGTGGTGGTGCGAACGCTGCCCGGGGGCGCTTCAGCGGTCGCCGCCGCCCTCGACGCGACCCGCCCGGCAGGAGTGCTCGGGAGCCTCGCCGGTGACGACACCATTTTTCTCATGCCGCACAAGGGCGTGAAACCCGCGCGCGTGAAGCGCGACCTGCTCACGTTGTGGAAAAAAGGAGTCATCACATGACCTTGGCCAAAACCGATGCCGCCGGAGGGCGCGGGCTGTTGCCTGCCGTGCTCGCCTTTTCGAGCTCGCTCTCGCTCGACCGCCAGCTGCTCCGAGAAGACCTGGTGGGCTCGCTGGCCCACGTGACCATGCTCGGCCGCCAGAAGGTGATACCCGCCGCCGATGCGCAAGCGATTCGCGACGGGCTGATCAGCCTCTGGCAACGCGCCGAGCGCGGCGAGCTCGAGCTGCCTGACGAAGAAGACGTGCACATGGCGGTGGAGGTCGAGCTCAACCGCACCATCGGCAAGCCCGCGGCGCTGCTGCACTCGGCCCGCTCGCGAAATGATCAGGTGGCGACCGACCTTCGCCTGCACGTGCGCGAGGCATGCGCGGTGGCGGTCGAATCACTGGCCGGGCTGATCAGCGAACTGGTGGAGCGCGCCAAGCTCGACAAAGACATCGTGCTGCCCAGCTACACCCACCGTCAGCGCGCGCAGCCCATCTCTCTGGCCTACTGGCTGGCTTCGTACGGCGCGGCGTTTCTGCGTGACGCCCAGGCCTTTTCGTTCGCGCTAGATCAGGCCGATGTGCTGGCGCTCGGAGTGGGAGCAATCAGCGGTACCTCGCTCGACATCGACCGCGAGACCACCCGGGGGCTGCTCGGCTTCTCGCGCACCTCGCTCAACGGGCTCGACACGGTCGGCGAACGCGACTTCGCGCTCGACTATCTCTACGCGACCGCACGGTTTTTCGTGCACGCGAGCCGCCTCTCGACTGACTTCATCGACTTCACCACCAGCGAGTTCGGGTTCGCCTCGCTCTCGGGTGACATCTCGATGGGCTCGTCGATGATGCCGCAGAAGAAGAACCCCGACGTGTTCGAGCTCATTCGCGGCAAGAGCGGCCGCGCCATCGGCAATCTGGTCGGCTTGCTGACGACGGTGAAGGGTCTGCCCGGCGGCTACAACCGTGATCTGCAAGAAGACCGCGGCCCGGTGCTCGAGACGGGGCCGCTGCTCCATGGCTCGCTCGCGGTGCTGCGGTTGGCGTTGCCTCGCGTCACCTTCAACCCTGCCCGATGCCGTGCCGGGCTCGACGAAGGCTTCACCCAGGCCACCGACCTGGCTGAGGCTCTGGTGAAGAAGGGCATGCCGTTTCGCGGTGCCTACCAGGTGGTGGGCTCGCTGGTTCGCCGCTGCCAGGAGCAGGCCATTCCCATGGCGGGGGTGCCGTTGGAGCTGGCCCAGTCGGTTGACCCGTCGCTCGATGCGAAGACCCTGGCAGTGCTCGAGCCGTTGGGAGCCATCGCCCGCAAGGGCAGCGAGGGGAGCACCGGCCCGAAGTCGGTCGAGAAGCAACTGGCGTCGTTGCTGGAGCAAAGCAGCGGGCTGGCGCGCAAGGCGGCGAAGACTCCGCGCTTGGCGACGGTGTTCACCACTCTGAGAGAGGCCTCTCTGTGAAACGCGATTTCCTGAAGGTTCGTGACCTGACCGGCGATGAGCACAAGGCGCTCTTTCATCGAGCCCACACGCTCAAGGCCGCGCGCCAGCAGAAGCGGGTAGTCACCACCATGGTCGGTCGTACGCTGGTGTTGATCTTCGAGAAGGCCTCGACCCGCACCCGTTTGTCATTCGAAGCGGCGATGACCCAACTGGGAGGCTCGTGCATCGACCTCTCGAGCACTAACAGCCAGATGTCGCGGGGCGAGCCCCTGGCTGACACGGCACGGGTCACCGGCCGCTACTGCGATGTGGTGATGATGCGTACCTTCGGCGACGAGCGAATCGCCGAATTCGCCAAGCACTGTGAGGTGCCGGTGATCAATGGTCTGACCGACGGCGGGCACCCGGTGCAGATTCTGACCGACCTCTTCACCATCGAAGAGCGGTTGGGCGCCATCGCTGGCAAGACCATCGCTTTCGTCGGCGACACCGGCAGCAACATGGGTCGCTCGTTCGTCGAGGCCTCGACGGTGTTCGGGTTTCAGCTGCGGCTGGGGTCACCGAAGGGCTACCACCCCTCGTCAGATCTGTTGGCGGGCGTGGCGAACGTTCACTGCGTCACCGACGCGCGCGAGGCCGTGCAGGGTGCCGACGTGGTCATCACCGACGTGTGGGCTTCGATGGGCCAGGAGGCCGAGTCTGCCAAGCGCATGGCAGATCTGGCCAAGTACCAGGTCGACGGTGCGCTGATGAAGCTGGCCTCGCCCAGGGCGGTCTTTCTGCACTGCCTGCCGGCCCACCGCGGCGAAGAGGTGAGCGCCGAGGTCATCGACGGCCCCCAAAGCGCAGTGTGGGACGAGGCGGAGAACCGCCTGCACGTGCAGAAGGCGTTGCTGGAGACCTTGGTGCAAGGCGCCTAGGCTCGCTCCTATGCTGACCGAGGTGGTGGTTGAACGCGTCGTCGAGTGCGTGAGTGAGCGCTCGGCGGTGTGGCTGGCGCTGGCGGACACCGACCGTCTCAATCGCGCGGCCGGCATGGAGCGGTTGGCGCTGGAGCCCTTCGACGGCGAGAGCGCGGCCCGGTTTCTGATCAGAACCACCCTCGCCGGGTTCGAGGTCTCGTACGAAGAGCTGCCTTATGAGTGGCAGTACCTCGAGCGATTTCGGGTGCAGCGCCTGATGCGCGAGGGGCCGGTGACGCAGCTGACCACCTCGTTCGCCACCGAGCCGACGAGCGCTGGAGGCACGCGGGTGACCCTGCGGGTCGCGGCCACCACTCCCGACCCGGAGATGGTCGAGATGGTTCAGATGTCGGCGAACTTCAGCCTCGATGGCTTGAGCACGGCCGTGCAGCAGCTCGATGCGCAGCTCCAAAAAGGCGAGGTGGTGCTGCCGCATCGCTCGGGCGCGGTGAACGCCGAGGCGCTCGAGCGAGCACGACTCGAGCTCACCAAGCAGGGGCATGCCGTGGCGGGCGCGCGGCTGGCGGAGCTGATCAGCGGAGGTGCGGATGATCAGGTCGCCGCGATTCGGCCCTACGCGCTGGCAGATCAATGGAAGCTGCCCCGCGGGCAGGTGCTGGCGGCCTCGCTGGCCGGAGTGCGAGCGGGCCTGCTCGAGCTGCGATGGGACCTGGTGTGCCCGAGCTGCCGTACCGGCTCGACCACGGTCGGGTCGCTCGCCGAGCTGAGCGAGCATGGCAGTTGTCAGCTGTGCGACATCGACTTCGGCATCGATCTCGATCAATCGGTCGAGGCCACCTTTCGCCCGACGGCGCATGTTCGCCCGGTCGACGGAGGGCCGTATTGCATCGGGGGCCCGTCGCGCACACCGCACGTGCTGGCCCAGGCGCTGCTGCCCGCGAAAGGCGAGGCCGAGCTCACCGCGCCGCTGGAGCCGGGCCGCTATCGGCTCTTCGTTCGAGGTGGAGAAACCGTGTTGGTGGAGGTCGAGCAGGGCAGGGCAGGGGAGCTGCGGCTCCCCGAGGTCAGCAACGAGTGGCCGGCCAAGGCCCTGGTGGCGCCGGGAGCGAAGCTGGTGATCGCCTCGAATGGCCCCGCTGCGCGGCACGTCAAGCTGGAGCGGGTCGCGTGGGCCCAGCAAGCGGCGACCGCGCGTGACGTGACGTTGATACCGGGTTTTCGGCGCGACTTCTCGAATCAGCTGCTCAAGCCGGGCCTGGCGCTGAAGGTGGCGCGCGTCTCACTGTTGTTCAGCGATTTGACCGGGTCGACGGCGCTGTACTCAGAAGCTGGTGACGCGGCTGCGTTTCGCCTGGTGCTCGATCATTTCGACGTGTTGATCAGCGCCATCGAGAAGCGCGGCGGCTCGGTGGTGAAGACCATCGGCGACGCGATCATGGCGGTCTTCCCCGATGACGCTTCGGCGTTGGCGGCGGCGCTCGACATGTTGGCGGTCTTCGAGACCTTTCGCGGCAGCGATGCGCTGAGGGCCCGCACCCACGTGAAGCTCGGCCTCTTCGGAGGCCCGACCTACGTGGTCACCGCCAACGGCGTGCTCGACTACTTCGGGCAGACGGTGAACGTCGCAGCGCGGTTGCAGGGCGAGGCGCACAGCGGCGAGGTGGTCGCGCCCCTCGCGCTGGTCGAGGCTGTGACTGACGCGCTGAGCACCCGAATGCTCGAAGTGCAGCGCTACAGCGCGCAGCTCAAGGGCATCGAAGCGCCCCTGCCGGTGGTGAGGCTTCGGGCCCGCTCATGACGTTCACTCTGACCGAGAAGCTGGCCAAGACCTGGGGCCGTCACCCGCTGGTGGCGTTCTCCAAGCACCGGCGACAGATCGCCTTCTACCGACAGTTTCACGCCTTGCTCAGATCAGGCGTCGGCCTGCCGGTGGCATTCGCCGAGCTCTCGAAGTACGCGCCCGACCCCGCGCTCGAGCGGGCGCTGAAGGTCGTGGCGGCCGACATTCAAGCGGGGTCGACGTTCGCGCAGGCGTTGGGCCGACACTCGGCGCTCTTTGACGACGCCAATGTCGAGCTGATCGCCTTCGCCGAGGAGGCCGGCACGCTCGACACAGTGCTCCGTACGATGATCGACCACCTCGAGGAGGTGAACCGGCTGCGATGGCGCGCGGTGTTCATGTCGCTGTGGCCGATGTACCTCGCCGCGGCCTTCATCTTCGTCGGCCCGCTGCTGAACGTGGCGCAGTCGATGAAAGGCACCACCAGCATCGGCGTGGCCTACCTCGGTGGGCTGTTCCGTAACCTGTTTCTGGCCTTGCTCACGGTGAGCGCCGCGTTCTCGGCGCCGTTCATCGTGACCCTGCTCAACGCCGAGCTGGCGTGGGATCAGCTCAAGCGTCGGTTACCGATCATCTCGAAGGCCGTGCGCGAGCTTTACGCGTCGCGGCTGCTGATGGGGCTCGGGCTGGGAGTCGGTGCGGGGCTCGAGGTGATGCGCACGCTCAAGGTGGCGGTGCTCTCGACCAGCAGCCCGTCGTTGGCCGCAAGTCTGCCGCGCGCTGAAGCGACCATTCGCCGAGGCGGCACGCTCACCGAGGCAATCGACTCGCTGGAGCTACTCGACCGCTCGACGCTCGGCACGCTGGCGGTGGCAGAGCGAACGGGCACGGTGAGTGAGACCCTCGCCAAGCTGAGCCAGGAACTGCAGGAGTCGTCGCTGCGCGCGGTGCGGGTGCTGGTCATCGCGGTGCTGGTGGTGGTGGCGGGAGTGCTGCTGGTGGCCGTCGTCTCTAGCATGCTGGGCACGCTGATGGGCCCGGTGAAGAACCTCTATGACGCCGCCGGCAGTGGCAACCTCGACAACCTCTGACCCGCGGTCTGCGCTACGGTCGCGTCGTGTCGTTGTACGCCGACATCGAGAAGTTGACGGAGCTCGGTCGCCCATTCGTGGTGGCGACGGTGGTTTCATCGCAAGGCAGCACGCCGCAGAAGCCAGGCTCCAAGATGGTGGTGCTCGAGACCGGTGAGGTGGTCGAGACCATCGGCGGGGGCGCCATCGAGCAGCAGGTGGTGACCGCCGCGCTGGCCTTGCTCGCTGCGCCAGAGCGTCACACCCAGCTGCTCGAGACGCACCTCACCCATGACCTGGGCATGTGCTGTGGAGGCTCGATGACCGTGTTTCTCGAGAAGCACGCGCAGGCCGCTCGATTGTGGGTCTTCGGTGCTGGCCACGTCGCCAAGGAGCTGGCGCATCTGGCGCACTACGTGGGGTTTCAGGTGGTGGTCGTCGATGAGCGCGAGGCGATGCTCAACGCCGAGCGATTCCCCCAGGTGAGTCGTGAGGTGGCGTACCCGGCCGATGTCGCCAAGGCCTTGCCGGGCGGCCCCGACTGCTACTTTTGCGTCACCACGCATGATCACCCGCTCGATCAAGCCTGCATCGAGGCGTTGGTGCGCAAGCCTTCGGCGTACCTGGGCGTCATCGGCAGCCGGCGCAAGGCCGCTCGATTTCGCCAGCGTCTGCTTGCGGCCGGCTTCTCGGAAGACGAAGTGGGCCGCTTCGAATCACCGATGGGAGTCGACATCTCGGCGATCACCCCGCAGGAGATCGCGGTTTCGATCATCGGGCGACTGGTGGCGATTCGGCGCTCGCCGGCCGCCCCGAACAAATCTGTTTCCAAAGAGGCAACGCCTGTGTCGGGCTGAGCGATGGGTGTGATTGACGGTTCACGAGTAGGTGCTCCCGCGTCGCCCTCGACCAAGGACCACCCAGCATGTCTCGCACCGTCGTTCGCGCCCGCTTCGCAGTTTTGACCGCCGCCCTGATGCTCGGAGCCTGCTCCGGAACGATGGACGGCACTGGCACTCCGGCGGGCCCGGAGGCTCTGAAGGGCAAGGCCGCGGCCGGTGCGACTGCGGTTCAGCAACGTGGCTGTGCCGGGTGCCACTCGTCGAGCGCGGGCGCCTTTGCGGGCGCGGCGGGCGGCAAGGCGGGCGCGGCGAACCTGACCCCTGACGCAGAGACAGGGCTCGGGGAGTGGAAAGACGAAGACATCATCAGCGCGATTCGCGACGGCATCGACGACGAGCAACACACGCTGTGCTCGAGCATGCCGCGCTCCAAAGACCTGAGCGATGAAGAGGCCGCGAACATCGTGGCGTATCTGCGCAGCCTCAAGCCGGTGTCGAATGAGGTGCCTGAGGCCGAGTGCATGGTCTCGAAGAACGACTCGGCCCACCACGGCAAGAAGGTGGTCGAAGCGCAACACTGCGCGGCGTGCCACGGCGATGATCTGGCAGGCGATGACGGCAGCGGTGGCGGCGAGGTGTTCGCTGCGAATCTCACCCCTGACCTCGCGACCGGGCTCGGGGGCTGGTCGAAGCAGGCGCTGGCGGCGGCGATTACCAAGGGCACCGACGACGAAGGCGGCATGCTCTGCTCGCAGATGCCCCGCTTCGCCAACCTGACCGAAAACGAAGTGACGGGCGTGGCGGAGTACCTGGCCACGGTGGCACCGGTGAAGCGTCAGACGCCCAAGAGCACCTGCGGCTCTGACGAGGCCGACCCGGTCAAGACCGGCAAAGAGTACGCAACCAACCGCAAGTGCACCGGCTGCCACACCGCCAGTCTCGGTGGCCGGCCGAGCTGCGGCCCTGGCGAGCCGAGCAACCTGACCGGCACCAACCTCGGCAAGTGGTCTGATCAGCAGATCATCACCGCGATGCGCACCGGCGTCGATGAGGAGGGCAAGATGTTGGGTAGCAAGATGCCTCGCTACGGCACCATGGGTGATGACGAGGCGAAAGACATCGTCGCGTTCCTTCGAAGCGTGCCGAACGTGGTGCGGCCTGGTTGCACCATCGATGGTGCGCCGGTTGATGCGGGCGTGATTCCTGTCGACGGTGGAGTGACTTGGGTTGACGCTGGGGCTCCGGTGGTCGATGCCGGCATGCCTCCGTTCGACGCTGGTACGGTTGACGCGGGCACTCCGCCGGTCGACGCAGGCGTGGGGTGCGGCAGCCCGGTGGTGATCAGCCAGCTGTACGGTGGCGGCGGCAACATCGGCGCGGTCTACAACGCCGACTTCGTCGAGCTGCACAACCGCACCGCGGCCGAGGTGAACCTGACGGGCTGGTCGATTCAGTACGCCAGCGCGAGCGGCACCAGTTGGAAGAGTCAGCTATCGGTGCTGCCGGCTCAGACGCGAATCGGCGCCGGCGCGTATCTTCTCGTGGCGATCGGCCCGCTGGGCTCGAACGGAGTGGCGCTGCCGGTGACCGCGGTGACGCCTTCGCGGGTCATCGACATGAGCGCGACCAGCGGCAAGCTCGCGCTCACTCGTGCGGCGGTGGCGCTCTCCGGTGCGTGCCCCGTTGACGCCAGCATCGTCGACTTCGTTGGGTACGGCACAGCCAGCTGCCCGGAGGGCTCGTCAGCGGCGCCTCCGCTGTCGTCGAGTCTGTCGGCGAGTCGGCTGCAGCTGAGTGGGCCAGAGATGGCGTGCGTGGACAGTGAGGTCAACGCCGCGGACTTCGCGAAGGTGACGCCAGGACCACATGGCTCGAAGGTGAATGTGTGCAGGTGCGAGTTGCAGTGACGAGGAAGGTCGGGCTGGCTTCCGGTTTCGGTGTGCGGCTTCGGGGTTGATCAGGGGTGATCAGGCAGTACGAGGCCGCCGCGTTGGGAGGCCTCGAGGGTGCCGCAGGCTGCGCCGATCTCTTTGCCGCCCGAATAGCGTCGGGCGATGGGAGCTCCGACGATCTGCAGGTGGTCGCGAAACGTCTTCAGCTCTTCGGTCGTCGGCGGCAGGTACTTGCCGGTGGGGTCGGTGACGTCGATGAGGTCGATCTGTACGGGAATGCCGGCGAACACGTCACGCAGGGCCTCGGCGTCTTCGAGGCCGACGTTGAAGCCGCTGATCATCACGTAGGCGATCATCGCTCGGGTGCCGCGCTGCTCGGTGTACGCCCGGATCTGCTCGATCAATGAGGGCAGCGGGTGCGTCTTCTCGACCGGCAATACCTGCAATCGCTTCTCGGGGATGGCTGATGTGACTGAAAAAGCCAGGCGGTACGGAAGGTCTTCGGCGAGGTAGCGCTTGATGCCCGGCACCCAGCCAGCGGTCGAGAAGGTGATGCTCTTGGCACCGATCGCGCAGCCCGCGGGGTGGCACAAGATGCGCGCCGCTCGCGAGGTGTTGGTCAGGTTGAGCAGCGGCTCGCCCATGCCCATGAACACCACACCTCGCACCGGTCGGTCGGCCTCAGCGCGAATCTGCAGCACCTGATCGACGATCTCCCAGGTCTCGAGGTTGCGCTGAAAACCCATCTTGCCGGTCATGCAGAAGTCGCACGCCAGCGCGCAGCCCACTTGAGACGAGAGGCAGACGATGTATTTGGTGTCGAAGAGCGGAATTCGCACCGCCTCGAAGCGGCCACCGAGCGGCGACGAGAAGAGGTATTTGACGAACCCGTCATCGGCCTGGCGCCGCTCGACGACAGTGAGGCTCGGCAAGGTCGCTCGCGCTTGCACATCATCGCGAACCGCCGCGGTCACCTGCCGGGTCTGCGCCACCGCAGCCAGATCTTTGGCGCCATGAGCGAACACCGACGCGAAGAGCTTAAGCACCTCAGTGCGGCCCGCAGAGGGCAACGCTTTGGTGAGCTCATCGAAGTCGAGGTTCTTCAGATTCATGGCGCGTCGTCGGTTTCGGTCGGCTCGTCGCTGTCGTCTTCACCCGGGCAGGCCTCGGCCATACCGAGATCACACGCCTGGCTCAGCAGCGCCTGGGCTTTTTGACGATCTCTGCGCACTCCAAGCCCGCGACGATTGGCGCCTGAGAGCTGAAAGCAGGCCGCCGCATACTCGTTCTCACAGGCGTCGGTGAAGAGTCGGGCGGCGCGTTTCGGATCAGTCTTGCCGACCGAGCCTTCGATCAGCGCCACGCCGAGCACCGTGCAGGTCGACCAATACCCGGCTTCGCAGGCCTGGTTCATCAGCGAGAGCGCCTTCTTCGGGTCTTTCTCAACGCCGATGCCGTCTTTGTACATCGAGCCCAGCGTGCCGCAGGAGAAGAGGTCTTTGAGCCGGCACCCCTTCTCGGCCGCGACGGCTGCGCGCGCGAAGAACGCGGGCCCCTCGTCCCACAGCCAGGCGGCGAGGTTGGCGCAGCCCAGCGCGTCGCTTGCGGCACAGGCCTGCTCGGTGAGCTTAAGCGCACGTGCCTGCTGCGCCTTGTTGGCGGGGACGCTCTCTTTGAGGTGAAAGGCGAGCTTGGCGCAGGAGTGCATCAGCCCCTTGCTGCACGCCTCCTCATAAAGCTTGAGCGCCTCGACCGGTTCGTCAGGCACCAGCGTGTCGGCCAGCGCCTGACACTGAGCGAGGTTGCCCGCATTGCAATCGACGCGGCATTGATCTTCGTCTTCGCACAGCGGCTCGGTTTGAGCGCTGAGCAGGAGCACCAGGGCGGTCAGCAACATGGGGGCGCCTTAGCGCGATTCATTGGCAAGCAGAAGTCACCGCCCGCGAATGCCATTCCGCCGGTTGTAAACTATGAGGTTACAACTTTGTCCGACAGGTTTCTCGAGGGAGACCCGCCAGATTCGCGCAATTGCCCGACAGCTCAAGGCACCCGCGCGAGCAGCACCCGCAAGAGCCCCTCGAAGTCTTCGACATGCACCCAATGCCCCGCCGGCAGCACGTCGACCGTCACCCGGTCGGGGTTCTGCACCTCGAGCGCTCGGGCGCGTGCCCGCTCGGCCTCGTCGTAGACCCGCGAGCGATGTCCGATGATTAA
>Ga0105048_10004729_pt1 | contig 22087 bp, 19 predicted proteins | sample MAT05_FD_78382 | JGI IMG/M metagenome (GOLD analysis project Ga0105048, IMG submission 78382) | Freshwater microbial communities from Lake Fryxell liftoff mats and glacier meltwater in Antarctica - MAT-05 | ecosystem: Environmental > Aquatic > Freshwater > Ice > Liftoff microbial mat | place...
CTCCTGTGCTTCGGCCTGGCCGGACGCGGCAAAACTCATCTCGTCGCCGCGATCGCGCGCGAGTGGATTTGCCGCCATCAGTTGCAGGTGCTCTTCGTGCCGGCCTTCCGTTTGGTCACGCAGCTCCTCGCGGCCAAACGCGACCTGAAGCTGCCGTCGGCCATCGCGCGGCTCCAGCGCTTCGACGTCGTCGTCATCGACGACATCGGCTACGTCCAGCAATCCCGCGAGGAGATGGAAGTGCTCTTTCACTTCCTCGCCGAGCGTTACGAGAAAAAATCAGTGGTCATCACCTCCAACCTGGTCTTCTCCCAGTGGGACCAGATCTTCAAGGATCCGATGACGACGATGGCCGCCGTCGATCGCCTCGTCCACCACGCGACCATCCTCGAGTTCACCGGCGGCAGCCTCCGCGCTGGCGCCGCGAAAGACCGTCAACGTAGTTCGTAAGTTCAGTGGCGGGGGGAGGAGGGGCTCGCGCCCCTCGCTCCCCCCACACCCCCCCTCCTCCCCGATTCTTTTAGAATCTTTTTCGGACCGGACTGGTGGGGAGCTTCGCTCCCCTACACCCCCTCAAAGACATGGCGGTTTCTAATTGTCGTCACCGCCGGGAAATAATTGTCGTTGCGGGGACCAAATACTACATGGACCAGTTCGTCGCCCTGGCGATCCTGGCCTGTTTCGCCACGGGGCAATACGCAACGGGCACGATCGTCGCGACCATCCTGATCGTCGGGCAAATCCTCGAAGAACACACCACGCTCGGAGTGGAGGAAGCGGTAAAAGCGCTCATGCGGCTTTCTCGCGTCAAGGCCCGAAAACTGAATGGCCCTGCGGAGGAAACGCTCGTCGAAGCGTCGTCCCTGCAAAGCGGAGACCGGGTTCGTATTCTGCCGGGCGATGCGATTCCCGCCGATGGCGAAATTGTCGTGGGCTTCACCAGCGTCGACCAAGCGTCGATCACCGGAGAGTCCCTCCCGGTCGACGCCGCGCCAGGAGCTCGGATTTTCGCCGGCACGCTCAACCTCACCGGTTCGATCGAGGCGATCGTCGGTCGGACCGGAGGCGACACCGTCATAGGTCGCGTCACCGCGATCGTGGAGGAAGCGAAAACCTCGCGTGCGCCGGTCATGCGCCTGATCGACCGATACACGCGGTATTACATGCCGCTCGTTTTGATCGTCACCGGTTTCGTCCTCTTTTTCACCCACGACGTACAGCGGGCGATCGCGGTGATCATCGTCGCCATGCCTTGCGCCTTTGTGCTCGCCTCGCCGTCGGCGATGGTCGCCGCGCTCGCGGTAGCTTCCCGCTTCGGGGTACTGGTCAAGAGCTCGCGCTTCTTCGAAGTCGCTCGGCAAATCGACACCGTGGTCTTCGACAAAACCGGCACGCTCACCACCGGTCAGCTCCGCGTTGTCGCGGTCAATCCGGCGAACGAAGCGAACGAGCACGAACTGCTCGCGCACGCCGCCGCCCTCGAGATGCATTCCACCCATCCGATCGCACGCGCCATTCTTGCGGAAGCGCGCCGGCGATCGACTGGCCGGGCGCCGCAGCTGGTTGGTCGAGTTGGGGATTGCCGTCCCGGAGTCGTTCGCCGACACCGCCGCCGCGTCCACACTCTATCTGGCGCAGGAAGGTCGCTTTATCGGGACGATCCAGCTGGCGGACGCGCTCCGCGCGGAGACGCGCGCCACCGCGGAAAGCCTGCGCCGGCTCGGCATCGACGACTTCGTGATGCTCACGGGGGATCGACGCGAAGTGGCCGCGGAGATCGCTCGGGAGGCAGGACTGACTCGCTACCGCGCCGAGTGCCTGCCCGAGGAAAAGTTGGCGGAAGTCGTGGCGCTGAAAGCGGCGGGACGGAGCGTGCTAGTCATCGGGGACGGTGTGAACGATGCACCGGCACTTGCCGCCGGCGATCTCGGCGTCGCCATGGGAGCGCTCGGCAGCGATGTGGCGATCCGGACGGCCGACGTCGCCCTGATGGGGCACGATCTGCGAGCTCTGCCTCGGTTCCTGGCGCTTTCGGACCGCACCCTGCAGATCATCAATCAGAATCTCCTCTAAGGACTGGTTTTCATCGTCCTTTTCGTCGCACTGTCCGCCTTCGGCCAGATCAGTCCGATCGTAGCGGCGTTCCTGCACGAATTCAGCGCCTTTTTCGTGATCTTCAACAGCGCGCGTTTGTTGCGCTTCGACGAGCAGGCGGATTCGGCGTGAACGGCGAAACGAACGAACGTCCGCCGCCCTCGATTCGACCGTCGGAAGTGAACCACAAAGTTCAAAGATCGGATTGAGACGGAGCGACAACCCCTTCTCCCGAGCTTTGTGCCTTTGTGTCTTCGTGGCGAACTTCCGAAATGGTTTTCGTTTGACCAGGTATCCGGAAAAACCGTCGGCATTCGCCACAAAGGCGCAAAGACACGAAGATCGGAGGAACCAAGCCTCGGAAGACCAGTTAATCGAATCCGATTTTAGAACCTTTGTGGCGAACCTGCGGGAGTCAGGCGGGCATAACCCGAACGCCCACGTTATCTGCGACTAGGGTGCGCGCCTCGGAATCGACGCCCACAGCGCGAAAGGCGCCGTGCATGGCGACAGAAACCGACTCGGCGGCGGATTGTCGAGCGACACAAAGGACCGACGATCCGCTCCCGCTTAACCACCCGGTGAGCGCACCTGCGGCGACTCCGGCGTCGATCGCTTCCCGTCCGCCCCGAATTCCGGGCAGGCGATACGGTTCGTGCATGAAGTCGGTCACGGCGTGCCGGAGTTGTTCGTAGTCGCCAGACGCTAGCACGGCAACGAGGTAGGTGGCGCTGTTGATGCTCTTGACGGCGTCGAAATAAGGCAGGGTCGAAGGCAGCACGCCGCGCGAGACTTTCGTGAGCAACTCGACCGCGGGGGAAACCACCACGAACGCCAGATCGGCAGGGAGAGCGAAACGCACGGTGCCGAGGTATTTTCCCGTGTTCGGTTCGCAACGCGAGACGCAGAACCCGCCCAAAATACCGGCGCTGGCGTTGTCGGGATGTCCTTCGAGGGCGGTGGCAAGCTCGACCAGGCGATGCTTCGACCAACCCGTTCCCTGCAAGGCATCGAGTCCGGCGAGAACACCGGCGATGACCGTGACGCTCGAACCGAGCCCGCGCGCTGGAGGGATGTCACCGTCAATCCGATACACGAACCCGGTTTCCGGGCGCTGCGCTGCGTAGAAAAAGGCCTTGGCGGTTTCCACCACCATGCGATGGCCGCGTCCATCGCTCGCCCGTTCGGGCACCGGCAACGAGCCGGCCGTCGGCGCGAGCGTGACTCGATTGTAGAGCGAAAGGGCGAGACCCAGCGTATCGAAGCCGGCTCCACAGTTCGAGGTACTGGCCGGTACCTGCACCGTAACCGAAACGCGACTCATCGGCGGTGGAATTTGAAGGCTTTTTTCATCTCGAGAACCTCGGCCTTCTTCTTGAGATCGTCGCGTTTGTCGAAAAGTTTTTTTCCGGTGCAGAGCGCAACCTCCACTTTTACGAGGGCCTCCTTGAAATACATGCGCAGCGGAACGAGCGACTGCCCGCCGGCCGCCAACGCGACCGCGATCTTCCGGATCTGGTGTCCATGCAGGAGGAGTTTGCGGATACGGCGGGCATCGTGATTGAAACGATTCCCGAAGGCGTACTCCTCGATGTAAGCGCCGTGCAGCCAGAGCTCGCCCTTCTCGAAACGACCGAATGCATCGCTGATTTGCGCGCGCCCCGCCCGGATCGATTTCACCTCCGTGCCCTTGAGCTGAATGCCCGCTTCGAAGCGCTCGTCGACCGTGTAGTCGCGAAGCGCTTTCGAATTGCGGATCTCGGTAAAACGAGGTCCGTCGGACTCTTTTTTTTTGGCGGCAGCCATGAGGGAGAAAGCTTACGAAAAAAAGGCGGCACCGCCAGTCGCGGAGCCGCCGGAAAATCGTTCGGGCGAAAGAGGTCTTTAAATCGACGAATTAAGTGGCCGGTGCCGTCGCCAACTCGAAGCTGATCTTTCCTTCGATGATCTCGCGCAGTGCGATGTCTTCGGGAGCAAGTTTCTCGAGAGATTCGACCAAGGGACGGTTGCCCTGTTTCAATTGCTTCACCCGGCGGGAAACAACGTTAATCAGAATATTCGGATCTGAAATGATGGCTTGGGCCTCTTTGATGTAGTCGTCTCTCATGGGCGGAGGTTAATCGCGGAGAATCCGGTATTACGCTCTTCACACTATCGGCCGTCAAGGGCGTTCTTTCGCTAACGTCAGCTCGCTGAGCCAGAAAGAGTTGCAACTAATTTTGGAAAAATCGGGCCCATTCTCGATCCTTGGGCGTCCACAGATGAAAGCGCTTGGGTGAAAGACCAAAAACTGTCGTAAGCATCATAGGACAAACAATATACTATCTCTATGACTTTCGGGTTGAGACGTCCTTGCCGGATCCTCCCTTGGTTTCGTTGGCTTTGACCTCGCGTTGGATCTCGACCCACTTGGGGCCGTCGGAATGCTCCAATTCGCCTTGGAGCTCGAGTAGGCGCTTCTTGTCAGCGGGATCGACCTGCAGCGTTTTTCCATCCCGGTCGGCGGCGGTGTCGAGGGGCGCAGGATGAACGGAGTCGGGGGGGTTCGAAGAAGGTTTTGGCATGATGCATCGTGGACCCGGCGGCGGAGCTTTCGTTGCGAGTCCGGCCTTCAGGCCGTCCGAAACCCGATTGCAATCGCTCCGGACGGACTGAAGTCCGGACTCCAAACTCTATCGTCCGAGCTTCCAACGGGTTGCGAGACCGCCTCCAGAGCGTGGCCATCGGAAATACATCGCCGCGGGAAGAATTTGGAGGGTGGAGTTCTCGTTCGGAATTCAAGGAGTCCCGGGCTGGCGGCACCGACTAGAATACAACGTGTCCGTGTTTAACTCTACCTCTCTCCATGCCGGATTCTAGATTCTAAACCCTAAATTCTAGAGCATTCTAGATTCCGTACTCCGTATTCCGTATTCCGATTTCTAGATTCTAGATTCTAGATTCCTCACTCCTCACTCCAGATTCCAGATCCTAGATTCTAGATTCTAAATTCCTCATTCCCTATTCCGTAATCCGTATTCCCTACTCCGTTCCCCTCTCACGACGACGCAGGGGTCGCGTAGACCTGTGCGAGTTCCGAGAGAAGCGTCTCCAGCTTCTTCCAATACTCGAGCTCGGGCTGGGAGGCTTTATCTTCGCGCAACGCTTCGATCTGCAGTTCCAGCGCATCGCGTCGCTCCCGCTGCTGCGGCGCAAGGGCGATCTCATCGGCACTTTTCAATAAATGCCACTGGCGCGCCCGCGCCCCGTCGAGGGTTTTTCCACCTTGCGTTTTCTTGATCGCGCGGGTGCCGCGGAACCAGTCGGCCGGCGTTCCCAAGCCGTCGCCATTGTCGTCGAGCAACGCGTGCTCGGTCATCAGACGGCGATCGGTTTTATAGAAATCGCTCGTCCGATGCGCCGCGCTCAGGAACGCCTCGAGCAGCGAAGTCTGGCCGTCCCGATCGAGATCGCCTTCCGGATCGCCGATCGCCTCGGCGAGGTAACCGCCAAAACGCACATAGTTCTGTTCGTAGCCGCTACGGGTCGCCACCACGACAATCCGTCCGGGTGCCGACAGTTTACCCAGGAAGGGTGCACTCGCCGCCGAAGCCACGATCAAGGCGTGCGGTTGTTTCAATGGCTTCGTCCACGCGACGAGATCGTCCACCGTGAGATCCGGACCGCGCAGATTGAATTTCGCCTCCTTGCCGTCGAAGGTGCCATGGCCGATCAGGACGATCCAGAGTTCTCTCGCCGGCTCCGTGACCGCGGTCCCCAGTTCGTCCCTTAAACGCTGGAGATCGGTCACCCCGTCGGCATTTTCACCCTGGCCGATCACGGTGAGGCCCGCTGCACCCGCACGCTCGAAGGCGTTTCGCCACCCTTCCAGTTGTCGCTCGAACGCCTCCGCATAGGTGGGCTCTCCCGGCGCGCCGATCACAATGATTCCGCGCGGTCCGTCGGCGCCGCGAAGATCACCTAGAGCCAAGAGCGAAGCACTCAGAAAGCACCATGAGTTCAACACGAGGAAACGAAACAGTCGGGAGATTTTCACGGTAAACCTTTCCACCGCCGCAGGCCCCATTCGGCAACGAGACAGGCGAGTGCGAGCGCGAACATCGACGGCGTGTGCCAGACGGGACGCGCCACCGTTTCCATCACCGGAGCGGACTTCTCGGGAAGCGACCGCACAAACGCAGCGAGATCGGCCGCCTTAATGACGGCTCCGCCGGTCTGACGGGCGATCGTCTCTAGGAGAGCGACATTCGGGGTCAGCGAGTGGAACTCGTCGGCGACCAAATCCGCAGTCCAGCCGGCAACGGCCCGTCCGATTTCTGCACCCGCGGGGTTGATGGCAAGGGCGGAGGCTTTGAAGCCACCGTTGATCCGCGGGACAAAACTCGCCGTGTACAGCCCTGCCTCGCTTCCCGTCGGCTCGGCGCGCAAGCGGAGGGCCGGCACGGGCGTCTCGCCCGGTCCACCCATAGTCACCGATTCCACATCGATGGTCACCGCGGCATCGTCGACCGGTTGGAAGCGCGCATCGCGGACCCGAACATTGAGCGAAACGGCGCCGGTCGGATCGTCGGGCTGCGGTTCGACTTGGAGTTCGACCCGCTGCGGGACGTCCGAGACGAGCCAGCGGGCGAGCTGCCGCCACGCCTTGCCCAATTGTTCCTGGCGCTCGCCATCCCGCGTGCCCCAACGCCAGAGATCTCCCACCATCAGCGCCCCGGTCCGTCCGCGGCCGAAGCGTTGCACTGCCAACGCGGGAACTTCCCCGCCGCCCTCGTCCCGGCCCGTCGCGATCACGCTCGCGCCGGGTTTCACCCCTCTCACCCGATTGACCACCCGCAACGCCGGCATCGCCTCGATCCGCGCCCGTTCCTGCGTTTCATTGTCGTAGAGCCGTGCCCACGCCTGCAGCCAGCCTTCGCGCGCGAGTTGAAATTGAATGGGACGGGGTTCGGGCCCCTCGGCGACACCCGCGAGTGTCTGTGGCTCCGCACGGTCGAGATAGACGGGCAACATGTCGCCGATCGGCGTGCGTCGATATCCCCCGGGTTGGAAGGACTCCATGCCGCCGAGCATCAGGAATCCGCCACCCCGCTCGGAGACGAATTTCTGCACCAGTTGCGCCTGAGCGGCTCCGAAAAACTCCGCTTCGAGATCGTCGACGATGATCGCATCGTAGGCGTAAAGCTCCTCTTCGGTACGGGGAAATCCGTTTTTCAGCTCGAGCTCGTCCTTGGTGTTCAGACGGACGAGCACCGGCTGATCGTAACGCTGCACATCCTCCGCGGATTGCTCGCCGAAGCCGCGATAGAGAGGATTGCTGGTCTCGCCGGCACGGCCGCGAAAATCGAACTTCGGTTCGCGCTTGGCCACCCGGATCAGGGCGACCAGTTGCACGTGGCGATCCTCCTCGATCGCCCGGTTGAGGAATTTGAACTCCCAATTGGGACGACCCGCGACATAAAGCACCCGGTAGGGCCCGCGCCCGCGGTCGATCGCCAGCACCCGCGAGTTGTTCGCGAGGGTGGCTTCGTCCGCTCCGGTATCCAGAGTTCCGTTACCATTGCGCGTGCCGACCCGGAGACGATAGAAGGAAAGTCCGGATTCTTCGGGCTTGAGCGTGAACCGAAAGTTGAGCGGGGTGCCGTTTTCGCGCGCCTCGGCGGTCTGTTCCTGAACGACCTTGCCCGCCCGATCGACGATTTGTGCGAGGATCGGCCGGCCGCGGAAACCGGACGCGTCGACCTCGGCCTGAACCGTCACGGGTGCATCCTCGAAGGCGGTCTGACCGATGTTGACCTGCTGCACGGCGATGTCGCGGATCGGGTCGGGACTGCCCACCACGACCGGATAGATCGGAGGCAACCCCTCCAGAGAGGGCATCGACCCGCGGAGATCCGTGGCGTTACCGTCGGTAAGCACGAGGACGCCGGCGAGCGGCCGTCCCTGGAACCGCTGCTGAAGCGCTTTGAGCGAACCCAGCAGGCCGGAGGAGCGTCCCGAGAAATCGAGCTCTCGGAAATCCGACGTGGCATGCAGCCGCGCGTCGAAAAAATACCGCCGCACTTCGAACGTATCCGCCAAGGCACTCTGCCAGCCGGGCGCGCGGTTGTCCACCAGTGCGGCGACCGCTTCGCCGCGGGTCCGGGAACTGCCCTCGTCTTTGACCTGAAGGCCCTGGCTGTTGTCGGCGACGATTGCGAAGAAGTTGGCACCCTGCCGCGCACGCGGCGAGAGCCAGAGCGGTTCGAGCAGACAGGCAGCCAAGGCGGCGAAACCGAGGAGCTTGAGCGCAAGACACCACCAGCGAACCGCACCGGACGAACGCGCAGGCAGGTAGCTCCACAGCAAAACAACGGCGGCAACCGCGCACACCGCCACCAAAGGCCAGATCCACTGCCAGGAAGAAAACGTGAGAACGGCCAATGAAAAGAGGTCTCCTGTACAGGGTCCGATCATGGGCTCTTCCCTAGCTCCTCGTAATATTTCTGGACCGACTCCGCAAAGCGCGGCGGCACCGGATCGCGGTCGACCGGAGCCAGCGGATCGTTCGCATTGCGGCGGGCGAGTTCCTCGCCGATGCGGGAGCGCACCTCGAGCAACGGGCTGAGAATCTCGGCGCGGACCACCGCCCAATCGGGTTTCTTGCGGTCATGCCGGTATTCCTGGCGCATCGCCCGCGCACGCTCCCGGGCCGTGGCCACCGCATCGCGCAGGTCGGGGCGGTCGAGGACTTCCTCGACCTCGCGCAGACGCTCCGCCCACGGACCGAAATCGCCGCCCATGATGGGACCGCCCTCATTTCCAGCCCGTTCCGCGCGCGGATCCGCGCCAAACTCCGTTTCCATGAATGTACTCAAATCCACCCCTGCGCTACCGGGCCCCTGACCACGGCCCGGACTGCGCCCGCCCGGCGTGCGGGCGTCCGCCACCTGGCGTTCGCCACCGGAGGATTCGCCGGGTTTACCGCTACCGTCACCTTGGCCTTCGCCCTCGCCCTCGCCCTTCCCCTTGCCTTTGCCTTTGCCCTGCCCTTTTTCCTTTCTCCCGGCTTCGGCACTCGCCAATTGCTTGGCTCGATCGTTGGCCGAGCCCTTTCCGCGCGGTTGCTCACCGGGCTGCCCCTCACCCGCTTGCTGAGCCTCACGCGCAAGTTGCTCCGTCACTTCGTCGAGCTGACTCTGCGCCAGTTTGAGCGCCTCGGCGTCGTCGCCCAAAACGTTCCCGACCGCCCGCTCGACACCCTTGCGCAATTCGTCGATCCCGGCCCGGGCCTTTTTCTCCGCCGTCAGCGCCTGAGGGAGGTAACCCTCGCGAAGCAGTTCGGCGGTAAGGTCGAATGCCTTGGTGCCTTCCTGGGTGGGATCGGCCTTCAACCGTTCGTAGAGCGACCGGGTCATCATCCCTTCGGCAAGCAGATCCTGTTGGAGCTGCTTCGACGCGTTGGCGTCGTCCTGGCTGACTTTGCGCAGACTCTCGTACAATTGGCGCGAGACGAGCGGCTCGGTGGTCTCCGCCTGTTCCGAAAGTTCGGTCGTGCGTTTGAGCACATCCTTCATCCGTTCGCGTTGCGCCGCGAGTTCCTCGCTCAATTCGTTGCGAACGGGCTCGTCGGTCAGCGATTTTTTCTTTCCGTCCGCCAGCGCGCCGAGTTTTTCCCCGATCGCCCGTTGCTGGCGGGCCAGTTCGCGGGCTTCGCCACGGAGGTCGCGCAGTTCTTCCGAAAACTCGCTGGAGTTTTCTTTGCGCAGGGTGTCCCGCATGTCCTGCAGCTGACGCTGGGCGCGGGTGCCGGCGGCGAGCGCTTGAGGGACCGAACCGTCTGCCGCCGCATCGGCCGCGCGCTGCAAGTCCTGGCGGGTTTCGTCGAGCTGCTTTCGCTCGTCGGCCATCCGCGATTGATTCTCCGGCTTGTCCATGCGCTGGCGCAGCTCGTCGAGATCGGCGAGCATTTCGCGCTGCTCTTCCTGCAGCCGTTTCAGCTCCCGACGAATCTCCTCTCGTTTTTCGTCGGTACGCGCTTCCTGCAAGGCGGTCTGGAGTTCCTTGAGACGCTCGTTCACCGCCTCCTGGCGATGGGCCAGTTCCTGCAGACGATTGATCGTTTGAAGTTGATCGCGGCGCTGCGGATCCTGCGCGGCCTTGGCTTGGCGCTGGGTTTCGTAACGATTCTCCGACTGCGCCAGATCGAGTTGATCCATCTGCTGCTGGTTCCCCTGTTGCCCGCCCTGTCCCCCGCTCCGGTTGCGTCCCCGCCGCACATTGGTTTCGTGCTGCTGTAGTTTCAGCAACGCCTGGTAAGCGGTTTGTTCGGACGCCAGCGCGGCCGGAAGCGGCTTCGGCGACGCGGTCGCGTCGTTGAGTTGACTCGCGGCTCTCTCCATCGCTTGCGTCACTTCGGTCCATTGTGGCCGATCGCGCGGTCGCTCGCTCTTCTCGGCTGCCTCCCGCGCTTGTTCCAGCGCCTGCATCTGCGAGTCGCGTACAACCTGCACGTCGGCCTGGTAGGTGGTCCGGGTCGGATCGCGTTGGATCTTCCAGGTCGCGCTCATGATCTGTTTTTGCAGCTCCGTCAGTTTCTGCGCGCTTCCGCCCTGACCTTGCTGTTCGCCCTGCTCGCTCTCCCCCTGCATGCCGGTTTCCTCGCGAAATATTTCGTCGAAGGGGCGGACTTCGCCAAAGTACAGATCCGTCGTGGTGCGGCGGACCTTTCCATCGGGACCGATATCGTCCGCCCACAGATACCACGACAGGAGCGAGTCGGGTTTCACCTTCATCTGCTCGAGACTCAAAAGGTGGCTGAACGTCTTTCGATCCCTCGGCAACGCATCGCGCCCCAACTCCAACGTGCGGACGTCGCCGCCGGCTTCGGAATAAGCGAGCCCGTAGACCGACGAGCCAAAATCGTCCCACACCGTGCCTTCGAAGGCGATTTCCTCGATGGAGGACGGACGCACATCGCCTCGGGGAGAGACCAGGCGCAATTCCGGACGGCGATTGGGTTGAACCTCGATCACGAAGGGCGTGGGTAACTTGTTGATACGGCCCTCGGAATCCACCAGTTGCAAGTCGTAGGTCTGGGTCGACGCGAGCAGCAAGGGAGCCAAGGTCGCGACGGCCTTCTCGGGCGAGGTCGCGAGCGTGAGCGTTGTCTTGGCTTTGTCCCGAGCGACCAGCTTGGCGGAAGTGACCGCCTTGTTCAACTGCAGGGTGAGTCCAAGCGACGTTCCCTCGACCGCACTCAGTCGGCGGGTGTCCTCGACGCGTTTGGGCTCCTGCTTGGTGTAGGTCGGGTAGGTCAACTCGGCATCCGCGCGCTCCAACCGGGGAAACTCGAAAACCTTGACCTGAAAATCGCGCGAGCGTTGCCCGGCATACTCGACCCGATAGGCGAAATCGGAGGAAACGCCGGGAAGCGTCCCGCCAAAGACCGGATCCGCGAGGCTCTTGACCAGGGGAACGTTCCGGACCGGTTTGCCGCTTTCCGTAATCGCCAGGGCGGCGCCGCTGGGGACGTCGCGGCCGAATCGAGCCAGCACCACCAGCGTCTCGCCTCGCTCCACGAGCGTGTCGCCTGGAGTGACGCTCAACTCGACCGCGAGTTCGCCGGCCTCGGTCGGAGTCAGCGGCGCCACGTGATAAACCTTGACCAGAACCGCCGCGAGAAAAGCGAGGGCGGCGAACTGCGCCGCTAGCGAGAGCACGACCTGCCATCCCGGAATAAGACGACGCCAGTCGCGTTCGCGACTGCGTTCGATCGCCTGCTCCAGGAGCCGTTGCTGGAAATAACTTTGCGCGCCACCGGATGCGTCCGCCTGCTGTTGCACGGCAGTGAGAATCAGGCCGTTCAATTCCGGATGGGCTTTCTCCACGCGCGTGGCGAGTGCCCGGTAGTCGGGCCGAACGAGCAGTCGCCGGACGACCGCCCATGCCGCGGTCGCCGCCGAAAGCGCCGCGATCGCCGGCATCGTGAGCGTCGAATCGTAGCCGGACGAACGCGCGATCCAGATCGCCGCGACGCCCGCCAGCGCGCCGGTCGCCCAACTCACCGCCAGCTCCCAGCCGAGTCCGCGAAGTTGTTCTCGCTGGAAGATGCGACGTAGACGCTGCCGTAAAAATGTATCCATCATGAAGTGACTCCTTGTTCCTTTGCGGGTGAACGTCGGGCGGTCCAGCCGGCGAGGACGGACTCCACGAGCAGAATTGCGAGGGTGGCCACGAGGAACCACCGCCAAAGTTTTTGCCGACTTTCGGTTTCCACAGCCTGCAAAGTCGGCACTTTGCCGTCTTTTCCAACGCTAGGAGCCGAGGCCCCCAGCGTTTTCGCCGGTACGCCGAGCCGTTCGAGATCGTCGAGCGACATCGGTTCCGTGCGCGTTTCGCTCGGATCGAGATTCACGACAAAACGGGTCTCGCCGCCCGCGACGGTTGCGCGATAGATTCCGGGAACTCCGGTCGCAGCAAAAGAGGTCGCTCCTGCCAGGAGCGGCCGGGTTTTGCCGTCGGGCATGCGCATTTCGGTGGCGACCGCGAGTTTTTCGAACGGGAGCGCGTCGCCGACGACGAATTGCGTCGTTTCCGCTCGAACGATCCCGGCGTGGTCAAGGAGCGACCAGATCAAAGGGACAAACTTGGAAGAAACCGCCAGCTGGCTGTCCTCCGGTTGCCAGCCCGAGGTCAGCCAAACGACCCGGCCCTGCCCCACCGTGGACTCGACCACCGCCGGGTCCCCGGAGTCGAACCGGGCGACCACGCGCGATCCGGCAAGGTCGGCGGCCGGAAGGCGTCGGTACTTCCAGACGTGGATTTTCGTGAAATCGGCAAAACGCGGGTCCGCAAATGCCGCAAAAAGCGGGTGCTTGAAATCGATTTCTCCCCACATCGCATAACCACCCGTGGCGGGTTTGACCTCTTCGGAAGCCAGCGCAACGTCGGCCACAATCCGGGACAGCGCCGCGACCGCTGCGGCGGACTTGGGAACGACCACGACCGTTTTGCCGGCATTGGCCATCGCTCGCAAAACGGACGCCGACTCCGTCCCCGGTGCGTCCGTAACGAACGCGATCGCCACATTCTCCAGCTCGGCCGGAGCGAGGACGGCATCCGTCCTCCGGGCAATTACCTCCACTTTGACCCGCGAGGTGGATTCCAGCGCCCGGCGAAGAAAAAACAAGGGTTGCGCAGGGTTGTCCGGATCCTCGTTTCCCACGTAGAGCACGCGGATGAGCTGCCGCTCCGGAGGAGCCATGTACACCGTATTGTCGAAGGCCTCCGCGTCGCCGCTTAGCTCCACGCGATCGATCCCGGCGCCATCCGCGGGCACTTCCATCGCGACGATCCGGCTCTGGCCCGGAGGCACATAAACCTGAACGGCCGTCCCCACCGCCTCCGCAGTCCCGCGCTTCCAACTCAAAGCGAATTGTTCGGTCGTCGCATCCGCGGTATTCGCCACGCGGAAACGCACCACGGTGCGACCTTGGGCGTTAAGCTTCCCCGCCTCCGCCACGAGTTGCACCCCGGCATTGCCGGCGCGTGGAGGAACGACGGTCTCCACTCTCAGGGCAATGTCCTTTGGCCATTCGTACGCCTGCAACGCGTCCAATCGGCTGCCGGCCTGGACATCGCCGATCAAAACGATTTCCTTGTGACCGGCACCTGTCCGGTCTCTTGCGAGATCGCCGAAGGCATCGGCACCCGCGATCAAGGCGCGCCCCAACTGCGTGCCCTCCCAGCCGGGCGAGATCGCCGCCAAACGGGCGATGGCCAAACTGACCCGCGAGTCGGGAGCGGTGCTCTCCCATTCGGAGAACGAAAGCAAGGTAGCGGTCTGGCGAGCGAACGAAACGAGGGCGACGTGGTCGGTGGGAGCCACCGAGCGCAAGACAGCTTCCGCTTTGGCTTTGACCGCATCCCAGAGGCCCGCTCTCCGGAGGCTCGCGCTTGTATCCAAAAGGATCACCACATGGCGCGGGGCGGCCGCCAACGGCAGCGCGTCAGAAGCGTCCTTCAAGAACGGCCGTGCAAACCCGAGAGCGAGCAATCCCAGGGCAAGGCAGCGCAAGGCGAGCAGCAACCAGTGCTCGAGCCGGCTGCGGCGCGTCAACCGCGGCGCATTGGGTAATAGAAACATGAGCGAGCCGAACGCGGTTCGGTCGCGGGTGACTCGTCGCGCCAGATGGAACAAGACCGGCAAAGAAATCGCCAGAGCGCCCACGAGAAAAAAGGGAGCGAGAAAACTCATGGCGTCCGTGTGCCCTCCCCGCGCGGCGATCGGACCCGGCCGTTCCGCTCGCGGCCTTGGAGAAATTCTAGGAGGGCCAATTCCAGCGGCTGGTCGGTCAGCAGCGTGGTGAAAGCAATCCCGTGCCGGGCACAAATCTCCCGCACCGCGGAGGAGTGGGCGGTGAAGCGTTCGACGTACCCCGCTCGGGCCGCGGCGGGATCGATGAAGAGGGTGCGCGCCGACTCCATATCCTCGAACAAGGTCGAGGTCGAAAAGCCGAGCGACGTTTCCGCGGGATCCAACACTTGGAAAACGGCCGTCTCCTGCCCACTGGCCGCAAGGGTGGCCAAGCTCGATTCCAGCCGATCGAGCGGCGCGAGGAAATCGGTGATCAACACCAGCAACCCGCGTTTGCGCACCAAACGGGCCATCTGCTCCAGCGGCGCCACCAGATCGGTCGAGTTGCCTCCGGACGGTTTTTCCAGCGCCAGCATCAACTGACGAAAGTGTCCGGGCCGAGCCCGCGCCGGCAGGTATTCGCGGACACTTTCGTCGAACGAAAACAAACCCACGGCATCGCCCTGCTGCTGCAAAAAATGCGCGAGGGTCGCCGCGAGGGTCACGGCGTAGTCGGACTTGGTATGGCCGACCGACCCAAAGTCCATCGAACGACTGCGATCGACCAGCAAGTGACACCGCAGATTGGTTTCGTCCTCGAACTTTTTGATGTACGTCCGATCGCTGCGCGCCAGCACCCGCCAATCGAGATAGCGCGGGTCGTCGCCCGGCGAATACGGGCGATATTCGGTGAATTCGACCGAGAACCCGTGATACGGGCTGCGATGCAATCCGTGCAGAAATCCCTCGACGACGATCCGCGCCCGCAGTTCCAGATTGCGAATACGCATCAAGGCTTGAGGGTCGATCGATCCGCTCCCCGATTTCTTCGTAGCGCTCGGGGCATCGGAACGGCCTTCTCCACGCGCGGATCCGGCCGACGCGGTGCGCGGCCGCTGGACGGTCGGGGGAGACGGGGGTGACGACGGCACGGGATCCTTCAGGCGTTAGAGTGGGGCTTTCTGCGCCGCGACGAGTCGCGAGATGACGTTTTCGATCTGCACGCCGTCGGCCTCGGCGCGGTAATTGAGCAGGATCCGATGACGCAAGGTGGGGGCGGCGAGCGCCTGCAGATCCTCGACCGTGACGTGGGCTCGCCCTTGGAGAAGCGCCCGCGCCTTCGCGCCGAGCACAAGGAATTGGCCTGCACGCGTTCCCGCACCCCAGTTCACCCAGTTATTGATAAAATCGGGTGTGCCGGTCTGACGCGGGCGGGACGACGCGGCCAACCGCACCGCATAACGCACCATCTCGTCCGCGATCGGCACCGAGCGCACGAGTTGATGAAAACCGAGCACATCGGCTCCGTCGAAGAGCGGTTGAATCGGCTCGCTCTTCGCCTGCGTTGTCCGAGAGACGACCTGGACCTCTTCGTCTTCCGGAAGATAATCCACCACCACATTGAACATAAAACGGTCGAGCTGCGCTTCTGGCAGCGGGTACGTGCCTTCCATCTCGATCGGGTTTTGCGTCGCGAGAACGAAGAACGGCTCGGGCAACGCATGACGCACGCCCGCCGCGGTGACTTGGTGTTCCTGCATCGCTTCCAGCAAGGCGGCCTGGGTCTTCGGCGGCGTCCGGTTGATTTCGTCCGCGAGCACCATGTTCGCAAAAATCGGACCGCGCACGAACGACAGTTTCCGTTCGCCCCCGGCTTCCATGAGGATCTCCGTGCCGGTCACGTCCGCGGGCATCAGATCCGGCGTGAACTGAATACGACGAAAATCGAGGTGAAAAATCTGGGCGATCGACTTCACGAGCAGCGTCTTCGCCAGTCCCGGTGCCCCGGTGATCAAACAGTGCCCCCCCGCCAGCAATGCGATGAGGATCTGTTCGATGATCGCACGCTGACCCACGATCGCTTTGCCCAGCTCGGCTTCGATCCGCGCCCGATTCGAGAGAAGTCTCTCGGCGGAAGCTCGCTCGGCGGCGAAGCGATCGACGGGTGGAGCGGGTTCATCGGAGGGAGGAAGGGGAGGAGGTACGTCGGTCATGGAAGAGTCGGAAAAGGAGAAAAGGGAAAGTTCTGATCTGCAGAGTGACGGACCGATGGGAATACGACGGTCCCACTTCAGTGGGTCATGGCGTAAAAGATGATGTTTATGCCGAGAGGATAGGCGATTTTCTCGGAGAAATTGTGGAAGTAGTAATCGCTTTCGCCTTCGCGCTCCCAGCCGTCGCCGTTATCGCTATTATGGGTGGCGATGACCATCAGCCGTCCCTTCTCGTCGAACAAACCGCGGTGGTGAACCTGCTGCGCATCCTGGCGTTCCCACGTGATACCGGTGTATTCGCTTTCCACCCCGGTACGGATATTCGGGACCTGGCCTTTAACCTTGATCTCGAAGACACAGTGATAAACCGGGTGCTCGAGGGGAATTTCCGAGAAAGACCGATCGGGAAAGACTTTCCTCAACTCCCGAGCCATGTTCGCCCACTCACGCTCGCCCCAAAAATCGTCGAGCATCAAAAATCCCCCGTTCGAGAGGTATTTGCGCAACGCCTGCGCCTCGGGTTCCTCGAGAAAAAGAGCCCCGGGTTCCACAATATAGATGAACGGGTAATCCGCGAGCTCGGGATCGGTCAGCCGGACGATGCGCCCGTCGGGATCGACCTTCATCGAGGTCATCTGCTGCAGCCGGTAGGAAAGATTCAAATCGCTGTCGGGCAGATCGGTCTGCCAGCCGCCGCGGGATCGACCGTAGCCGAACTGCCCGCGCTCGTAGCGAATGCGGGCAAAAGTGAAGACATCGTGTTTAAACTCGCGGGGATTTTCCCACATCGGAGTATCCGTGCTGTGGGTGGGAATTTCCCGCGCGGTCTTCACGTCTTCGCCAATGCGTCCCTGACTTTCTCCCCACCACCCTTGGGCAAAAACGGCAACCGCAGCCAACCCGATGCCGCCGGCCAAGGCGAGTCGCCCGCTCCACCCGCCTCGGAGCGCTAGAACCCCCGCGGCGCGCGTCCGCTCGGAAGGGGCCGAGTCCGCTGGGGTGGGAATGTTCATGGCGAAATCGTTTCGGCGGTGGTCGAACGATTGAGCTTTAACAGCAGGGCGAGTGCCGCGCGATGACGTGGCGCATCTTCCAAGGCAGCCAAAAGATGACCACGTGCCGCGGGATCGCCCACGCCCGCCATCAGTTCGGCCAGCTGAAAATGAAGATCGGACGGATTCGCCGGTTCCAATTGAAGGAGGGTCACGCATGCCGCGATCGCTCCGGCAGCGTGTCCCTGTTTCGTCTCCGCCTTGGCCAAAAAGCGATAGGGAGCCGCGACCATGGGGTTGATCGCCAAAAAGCGCTCGGCACTGCGCGCCACCATCGCCCAATCCTCTTTCGCTTCCGCGAGCTCCATCAAACGCATAAACGCGTCGGTGGTCTCGTCGTTGCCGGCGGTCCACGCCACGAGAACCGCCTCCTCCTTTTCCTTTTCCTCCAGCGCCCGATAGGCTGCCGCCAGGTAGGCGTAAGCACTGTCCGCCTCGGTGTGGGCGGGAAATTTCTTCACCAAGGCTTCGAGGAGCGGGATGGCCTCGGTCCACTTTTTTTCCTGGATTAAACGGCGCGCCACCACGGACGACGCCCAGAAATTATCCGGATGCTTCTCTCGCCATTGGGCCAGGGCATCGTCGGCTCCCGGCAAAAGCAGCGGCGGTGGCGGAGCCTCCATCGCGTCGTCGCTGGCAAACGCATTCGCTTTCCGCTGGGCAAAGACCACGAACTCTTTCTCCAACTCCTCCAGCGCCGCGGTGTGTGCCACCAGCGCCTCCATGCTATCGACGCCGTCGCGAAGGGTCGCGAGAACGGCTTTGATCGCGTCCAAGCCGTAACGGTCGACCAAGAATTCCACGACGAGCGACGATTGAAAATAAGCGAACTGAACGGCTTCCGGCGATGGAGCCGTCAGAAAGACCGAGCTCAGCTTCACGATCGGGGTCAGTTTTCCGCTGCGAATCGTTTCGCGGAACTTCGGGGTCATCTGCATCCCCCAAGCAGGATCCGCGCGGCTTTCTTCGTAAACCGAAATGCCCTCGCTCAGCCACCGCGGCATTTTGTTCTGAGTAAACTGCAGGGTGACGACATGACAAAACTCGTGCCAGAGGACCGATTCCCAGTTGACCCCTTTTCCTCCAATGGCGACCGGGCTGTTCGCGGTGATGACTCGACCGAAACAGACGCCGAGAAAGCCCTGTACATCGGGTAAACCGAAGGTCCGCACGGCAAAGTCCTTTTGGTCGCCGAAGATATCCACCCGGGTGGGCTTGGCCAGCGTGACACCGTATCGCTCGACCAACGCGGCCCGCGCCCGGGTCAGCAACGCGAGCACGCGTGGACCGTAAACGGCAGACTCGCGACCGGTCATACGAACGATGAAGTCCTCGTTCTCCAAGACCGCGTATTTCGCCAAGGTATCGCGCAAGGTCACGAGATTGTACGCCTCGACGTCGTAGCCGTCCTTCTCGTGAACCAGCTGGGCCAACGCCCAGCCCTCGTTTTCTTCGCCCAGCCGAAGAAGATCGTTGGCTAGCTGGGCCTTCGCCGGCAGGTAGTTCGGATCGAAAGCCAGCGCGCGTCGCTGAGCCGCCGCACCCTCGGCGAAGCGATATTTCTGCGAGAGCTTTTTCCCGATCAGATAATCCACGCGCGGGTTGGCTGCCCACGCGGTCAATCCCGCGGATCGTGCCATCTGAGCGACGATGGGCTCATTGCGCAGTTGTGCCAGAACCGAGCGATACGCCGCGAGATCGGGATGACTCGGATAGGTTTTCGCCACTTTTTCCATCAGCACGGCGGCACCCGCGTAGTTTTCCGCATCCACCTCATGGTCGATTTCGAGAAGCAAACTGGGGACATGATCGGGGTTCGTGGCGAGCGCGGCTTGGATTGCCTCGAGCATCGCTCTGCGGTCGCCGTCCTCGTAGGCCCGGGCGGCACCGTAGAGCAGATCGGGATCGGTGGGATGCTTGGCCAAACCTTCCGTGTAAGCTTTCGCGGCGAGGGGAAAATCGTGTTTCTCCAACGCGAGTTCGCCGCGGGCGAGATAGACGTCACGGAGCGTGGGATCGCCTTTTTGAGCATCGGCGTACACCCGCTCGAGGACGTCTTTAGGGTCTGCGCCCAGCACCAGAGCGAGACGGCCGAACGCGACGAGATCCGCCGGCGAACGGTAGGCTCCGCGACGGCGCGACACGCGCTCGCCCATCTCCCGAAGAAACGTGTTCGCCTGATCCGTCTGACCGGTGGCCAATGCCACCTCGCGCGCCATCCACCGAAGGCGAATGCTCTGCGTTTCGCGCAGAAGCGCTTGATTCAACGACGAATCGGCTTCCGGGTAGCGGCCTAACGCGACCAGTGCTTCCGCCAGCAAGAGCGGCCACTCCTCGCCGGGCTCGTTGACCTGCGACGCTTTTCCGGCCGTTCGCACCACCTCTTCATAGTTGCCGGACAAGAGGGCTTCCCGAGTTTCGTCCCAGGGTTCGGCCGCAGACAAACCGGACTCGATGGAGAGAAAGGAGAGGGTGCCGATAAGAATCCACTGAAGCCTTCGGGTCGCTCGCGCGAACAGGTGTCCCCTCATTCCTCAGGGGTAACGCCCTAAGGAGTCTTTGCAAGCGACCGGGGCAGGCAAACGGGTTAAAACCGAAGAAAACCACCCTCTCGTCGATTCTGCCAAAACCACCACATCCCCACCAGCGCGGCTGCGGCCAATACTGCGACGAGAACGCAAATCGCGATGCGCCCTGGCCACTCCATCGAGTTCCAACGACGATGGCCCCACGAAAAAAGACGCCAGAGTTCGATTTCCAATCTGTCGAGAGCGCGCGCGACCGCCTGCGAGTCGCTGGCCGCCAATAAGCCAGCAACTGCGAAGAACAGGATCGCGGGGCCCGGAATGAAAACCAGCACCACCCCGATCGCGAAGCAAACGAGCGCCAAAAGCCACCGCAGGGGCCGCGCCCAAGCACTCCCCTTCTCGCGCGCGTTCCGGCTTCGTCGGTAGTGTTGCGCAAAACGCTGCCCGGGCGGTGCCTCTTTGAACGCCTTCCATTGTAGCCGAAACGCGCGCGGCACAGGTGTCATCGGGAGTCCGGAAGCCGTCGCGATAGCAGCGGTTACCAGTCGTTCCTTACTTGGACTGCTGCACCTTTTCGTGGACATCGCTCCGAGTTTCCTCCGGATTGCGCACGATCCCCCACAAGACAAGTCCCACTACCACAAAGAAAATCACGATCCCGACCGCTATCCCAATATTCACTTGCGTGGTCTTTTTCTGGGGCTGCACGAGCGGTACACCGGCCGAGTCTTTATCGAAGGACATTTTCAAGAAGATTTGATTCTGCAAAGCGATGGCCACGACGAGCGCAAAGTCCTAGTTCGGTCATAGGTGTGACATTGGTAGCACGTTATCTTCGCTTGTTCCCGTGGCTAACCGGAGAATCTCCGCCCACGGGATTAGTAATGATACACACTGCTTCCTCTTTGTGCTCGGGAACGGATGACCGCAGGGTCGGTCCGTAGCGCAATGGGAAAAGCTGCGGAAACGCCGTTGCCATCCCACTGCGGTTAACGTATCGTATCCTGTGTCAGTACTTCAGCATTCAAAAACAATCCCCTAAAAAAATGAATAAGATCATCGGTATCGTCCTCATTGTGGTCGGCGGCTTCCTCTTCTTCCAAGGCTGGTCACGCAAGGACTCTCTGGTCGGCGGCGCGGCCGAAGTTGGCACCAAAATGGCCAACGCGGTCGACGGTGGCGCACGGACTCCTAAACACATTATTTACATGGTCGGCGGCGGTCTTCTCGTGGTCGTCGGAGCGGGCGTTGCGATGAAACGCTCGACCGTTTAAGCGATCGACCGATTCTCCACTCGGCTCCTTGTAAGGGAGAAAAACCTACAAGGAGCCTTGACAAATCCAGCGGTCACCCGGTAACCCAATACCGTCACGTCACTCGATGAACCTCGCTAGCTCGACGCTTTTCGCCCGCTCCTTCGTCCACTCTTCCGTGGTCGCAGTCGTCGTCGTGTCTATTAAGCGCGCGCCGCAAGGGGTCTGACGTCACTCTGACTTTCGCCCCCTTCGGTGTTGCACCGAAGGGGGTTTTTTATTGCCCCGACGGTGCCTCACGGGAGAGGGCGGTTTAACCACCGACCTCCCATGAATCCTCATCCTAGCCAGCCGCTCACGAGCGGCCTTTTCTCGGACGCTTCGGCGACCCGACCCTATCTGCGACGCGGCGAGCGTCTCCCTTTTCTCGAGGAGCCCCCAAGTCGCCGTCATCACGATCTGCTGGTCATGAATCAGCGCGAAGACCTCACGGACGATCCTTCCTGCCGCGGCGCGTTCCCGATCTTCAACTTGGATTTCCCATGAAATCCGCCTCTGCCGTCGCGCCCTCGCCCGCTCCTTTTCGCTACGCGGTTCGCACCGCCGGCTTCAAACCGAGCGCAATCCGCGAGATTTTGAAAGTCGCAGAATCGCCGGAGATCGTTTCCTTCGCGGGCGGGCTCCCCGCACCCGAGTTGTTTCCGATCGACGACCTCGCCCGAGCCGCCGCGACCGTCCTCTCCATCCAAGGATCCGCGGCGTTGCAATACGGACTCAGCGAAGGCTACGTCCCGCTCCGCGAATGGGTCTGCACCTACCTGGCCGAAAC
>Ga0105048_10004730_pt1 | contig 22082 bp, 14 predicted proteins | sample MAT05_FD_78382 | JGI IMG/M metagenome (GOLD analysis project Ga0105048, IMG submission 78382) | Freshwater microbial communities from Lake Fryxell liftoff mats and glacier meltwater in Antarctica - MAT-05 | ecosystem: Environmental > Aquatic > Freshwater > Ice > Liftoff microbial mat | place...
ACGAGAGCACGGCCTGCGCGGTCGCGGTGAGGGTCTCCTCGGTCTCGCGCAGGCGCTGCTCGAGCGTCTCGACCTCGAGGAGCAGCGACTTGATCGTCTTGTCGACCTCGGTCTGCAGGTAGAGCCGCAGATGCGTGTCGAGGAACGCGATCGCGTCTTCCTCGGTCTTCGCCTCGAACGCGCCGATGAACGAGAACTCGCCCACACGCGCGAACTCGAGGCGCTTCTGGTAATCACGGAGCTCTTCCTCCGGAATGTCCGTGTCGCCGAGCTCGCGCAGCGTGTCGAGCACGAGGGCAGGGCGGATGAAGTTGCGCTGCGCAGCGCGGAAGAACTCGAAGTTCATGCGCCGACCCTGCTCGAGGGGGTTGTCCGTCGCGCGCGGCACGAGCAAGAGCTCGAACTCCGCCTTCACCGGCGGCTTCTTGAACTTGTACCAAGCGGCGCCACCGAGCCCGCCCAGGAGCGTGCACAGGAACAGCGACAGCCAGTAGCGCCCGAAGAACGCGAAGATGCGCAGCGCGTGCCCGAGCATGTCGGGCTCTTCGTCTTGCGTGACGCGCGGCAGCGGCACCTCGAACACGCGGCCGGTCGGCACCGAGGTGACGAGGCCCGTGTTCGGATCGCGCCGCGCGAGGCCGCCGGGCGGCGGAATCGTCGGCGGTCGCTGCACCGGGACGAGGGCGGCAGTCGGATTCGGCGTGCGGCCACGGGTCGTCGCGATCATCGTCGCGTCGACGCTGGGCGGCGCCTGCGAGCCGGCCATGTACGTGAACACGGTCTCGCCGGTGCGAACCGTGTCGCCGGGCTGCAGATCGACCTCGTTGATCCGCTGGTTGTTGACGAACGTGCCGTTCGTCGAGCCGAGATCGTAGAGTCGATGGTGCTCGCCGAAGCGCACGAGCTTCGCGTGTTGCTGCGAGAGCGCGCGCTCGTTGATCCGAATGTCGGCGTACTTGGATCTTCCGATCACCATCTCGGGCCGCGACAGCTCGTGCAGGCGACCGGGCTCGGTCCCCGAGACGACGAGCAGGAACGACTGCGGCGCGAGGGGATCGGGGCTCGCGCCGACGACCTCGAGCATCTTGTCGAGGCCTGGCTCGCCCGGCGCCATCGTTCGGCCGGTGATCACAGCCCCAGGCACCACCGTCCGTCCTGTGCGGTTATCCATTGGGTGCCCCAGCGTAGTGCGAACGCACGGCGTCCGCCACCGGCCTGGGGGGGGCGTGGCAGCGGGCGTGGCAGCGGGCGTGGCAGCGGGCGTGGCAGCGGGCGTGGCAGCGGGCGTGGCAGCGGGCGTGGCAGCGGGCGTGGCAGCAGCGCTGGAGATCGCCCGCGCACAAAGTGTGACGGGCGTGTGTCGCGATGCGGGCGGCCGTTCGAATTCGCGCTAGGGCCCGCAGAACCGGCGAGAACGGCGCAGCCGCACGCGTTTCGAGCGGCCGCGAAAAGTGCCACCATCCCTTCCGCTGCGCGCCCAGCCGGGGCGTCGGCGCGATCACGATGTGGCGCAAGCGCTCCGCCTTCCTACGACGGGTCGTCACCGTGTACGACGTTCTCGTCAGCCTCGTGGCGTTCTTCGCCGCGTTGTTCGTCCGTGATTGGCTCGCGCGCACCGAGGGGAAGATCGACATCGTCGCGACGATCTTCGCGTCGGTCGGCGGGGTGCCGCCGGGGATCCACCCCGCGCAGTATCAGTGGCTGATCATCGGGCTGCTCCCGATCTGGGCGGTGTCGTTCCACTACGCCAAGTGCGGCGACATGCGGCTGTCGTACCCGGTCGCGGCGTATCGCTACCTCAAGGCGACGCTGCTGGGCCTCCTGCTGTTCATCCTCGCGATGTTCCTGTTCCGGCTGCAGTTCGTCGCGCGCAGCTTCGTCGTGATGTTCGGCGCGGCGCAGTTCCTCGCGCTGCTGCTCGGGCGTGCAGCGTTCGCCGAATCCGCGAAGATCTTGCGGCACCGTCGCGGCGACGGTCATCGCGTGATCATCGTCGGCACCGGCGACACCGCGGTGTCGTTCGCCGAGTCGATGCAGCGCCACTCGCCGTGGGCCGTGCAGGTACTCGGCTTCGTGCAGCTCGCGGGCGACTCGGCCGATCCCCGCGCGCGGCCGCTGCTCGGCTTTGTCGGCAGCCTCGCGAAGATGCTCGATCGCCAGCCGGTCGACGAGGTCGTGTTCGCGGTCGCGGGCAAGCAGCCGGAGATCTTCAAGGACGCGATCGCGGCGTGCGACGAGCGCGGCATCGACGTGCTGTTGTCGCTGCCGACGCAGTACCCGTCGTCGGGCACCGTCGAGGTCGCGAACGTCTCGGGCTTCGACTTCCCGATGCTAGGCCTGCGCCGCGTCCCGACCGATGAAGGGAGGCTCGCGCTCAAGCGCATGCTCGACGTGTTCGGCTGCGCGATCGGGCTGATGCTCGCGGCGCCGATCATCATCGCGACCGCGATCGCCGTGAAGGTCACCTCCGAGGGACCGATCTTCTTCGGTCAGGTCCGCGCCGGCCGCAATGGGCGCAAGTTCACGATGTACAAGTTCCGCTCGATGGTCGTCGACGCGGAGCAGCTCCGCGCGAAGCTCCAGCACCTCAACGAGATGGATGGGCCGGTCTTCAAGATCAAGCACGACCCTCGCATCACGCGAGTCGGGCGGTTCATCCGCAAGACGAGCATCGACGAGCTGCCGCAGCTCTTCAACGTGCTCGTCGGCGACATGAGCCTGGTCGGTCCGCGACCGCCGCTACCGTCCGAGGTCGAGCAGTACGAGCCGTGGCAGCGGCGCCGGCTGTCGGTGAAGCCGGGGCTCACGGGGCTGTGGCAGGTGTCGGGCAGGAACCAGGTCGACTTCGACGAGTGGATGCAGCTCGACCTGCGCTACATCGACACGTGGTCGCTGTGGCTCGACATCAAGATCATCCTGAAGACCGTGCCCGTGGTGCTGTTCCACAAGGGTGCGAGCTAGTAGTGCCGAGACACTAGTCTGGAATCTCGTCGAGCACTTCGCTCGGATCCGGCGGCGGCGGTGCATCGCCGCCGCTGTCCTCGGGCGGCTTCGGCGGCTTCGGCTTCTTCGGCTTCTTCGGCTTCTTCGGCTTAGCGGGCTCGACCTTCGGCGTGTCGATCGGCTTGGTGTCGGTCGGCGTCGGCTTCGTCGGTGCGGGATCGACGGGTAGTCGCGCCTGGGTGTCGGCAGGATCCGCCGGCGCCTTGCCTGGCTCGGCGTCGGGCGGCGCATCGGACTTCGCATCGGACTTCGCATCGGTCTTCGCGTCGCCCTTGCCGTCCTTGGCCTTCGGCTTGCCGTCGTCGGTCACCTTCGCCGGCGCTTCACCGGTCGTCGCGCCTGCCGCGTCGTCGGCCTCGTCACCGACTCGCCCATACTCGGTGCTGCCGCCGTCTTGGATCCACTCGGGCCGCAGGATCGCGATCGCGATCGCGATCGTCGCGATCGCGACAGCGGCGATGACCGCGAGCACCTTGCCGACTGCGGGCTGCGAATCCTCGGGCGCCACGCTCCCTGGCTCGACGACCGCGACGACGTCGGATCGCATCAGCGACGTCTGCGATGCGTTGCTCTCGTTCGGTGTCAGGCCATAGTCGGCGGGCAGAGCTCGCGTCTCGCTCGTGAGCTCGGAAGCATCGCCGAGCCCGAGCTCAGGGACGCTGACCGGCAGCGACATCGGCTGGCTGTCGGGCCCTAGGCCCTTCGCGATGCCGGCGGCCTGGCGCCGCAGCTCGAGCTGACGGCCGAACGTCTCGCTCACCCAGCGGCCGACGTCGGACGACGGCGCGAGGAAGTCCTCGGCGATTGCGATGCGGCGCAGCTCGATGAGCATTTGTTCCGCGGTCTGGTAGCGCTTCGCCGGATCACGCTCGAGCGCGCGCAGGCACACGCGATCGAAGCAGCTCGGCGGTCGCAGGCCCGCGGTGGACGGCGGGGGAATCTGCCGCTGGAGCACCGCGTGCAGCGTCGACTCCGGCGAGTCGCCGCTGAAGAGCTGCTCGCCGGTCAGCGCGTTCCACAGCACGACGCCCGCGGAGAAGATGTCGGAGCGATGATCGAGCTGGCGGCCGAGCACCTGCTCGGGCGACACGTACGCCGGCTTGCCGCGCGTGATGCTCGGGCGCTCGTTGATGACGTTGGTCGCCTTGGAGATGCCGAAGTCGGTGATGCGGCAGATGCCGTTGGTGCCGACGAGCATGTTCTGCGGCGAGAAATCGCAGTGCACGAGCGTGAGCGACGAGCCGTCGTCGTCGACGAGGGTGTGTGCGGCGTGCAGCCCCATCAGTGCGTCGATGAGGATCGGCACGACGAGGTGCGGCGGTCGGGTGCGACGATGGACCTTGAGCAACTCCGAGAACGTGCAGCCCTCGACGTAGTCCATCACCAGGTAGTGCTGGTTCGCGAGCGTGCCGATATCGACGATGCCGACGACGTTCGGGTGATGCAGGCGCGACGCGATGCGTGCCTCTTGCAGCAGCATCCGCACGTACTCGTCGTTCTGACTCAAGTGATCGCGAACGACCTTCAGCGCGAAGAGCCGGCGGAATCCGCCTTCGCCGGTGACGCGCGCGAGATAGACGGTGCCCATGCCACCGCGAGCGATGCGGAGCAACACCTCGTAGCGGCCGACGACGGCCGGCGCCGAGGCGCCCGTGAGTCCTGCCGCGCCCGCGGCTTCGACCTGTTGATCGAGTCGCGCGATGTCGGAGACCACGCGGCGCTCGGGCGGCGCGCCCATGCCGATCGCACCCGCGACTGCAGCGGCGCGCTCCTCGGTGCGGCGGGGGCCTCCGGGACGACTGCCGACGGCTGGTGTCGCGCGGCGGATCGAGCCGGCGGTCATCGTCTGCGATGCGACGACCTCGGCGGCAAGGACGACCGGCGCGGCAGCAGGCGGTGACCAGCCCGGCGCGGGCGCGATCATGGTGCGTCCTGCCGGAGCGAATTCTCCGCTTGCCGCCGGACGCCGACCGCTCTCGATCGCGGCGCTCGAAGGCGCGGGCGCGGAAGCGGAAGCGGAAGCGGAAGCGGAAGCCGAAGCCGAAACCGAAACCGAAACCGAAACCGGTTCGGCGGTCCCCGGTGTCGGCACCAGCGGCGCGGCGCGTGGACCCGAACCGCGCGACGGCGGCGGATCGGCGACCGCAGGCATCGCCGCGGTGCCCCACTGGGCGGGGCGTGGCTCGAGCGCAAGGGGAGTTCCCGGCGGCACGCTGCCCGGTGCCATCGGCGGGGTGAACATCGAACTCGGGCTCGGACGCATCAGCGTGCGATCATCTTCGTCAGCGTCGCCCAGGGGTGGTGGCGAGGAAATCGCCGGCAACCCGAACACGGTGCGCCGCGGATTCGTCGCCACCTCGTTGCTCGGATCGCTCGCGGGCGCTGTAGGCACCGTCACCGACGCGCCGTTCGGCGTGACGACGCGCCGTGCAATCGGTGCGGACATCGGCGTCGGGACGATCACGGGTGCGGCGACCTTCGCTGGCACTGGTGCCGCGATCGGCTTCGCGACGGCGGCGGCGATCGGTGCAGCACCGGCGGGTGGGTTCACCGTTGCGTTGCGCGGTGCTTGGCGCGCCGCCGAGACGACCGGCGGCGGCGCAACGACGGGCACCGGCCCGCTCGGATCGGCGCGTGACGTTCCCCCGCCCGTGGGATGCCAGCTCACCCCGGCGCGACGTCGGCGACGGGACATCTCGTTCTCGTCGCTCGGCACCGCTTGCGGCGTGCCGGCACGCGGCGGCGCCGATGCGATCATCTCGGCGGTCGTCGCGTTGATCACCTGCCGACGCGTGATCGGTTTGAACTCGACCTCGAACGTGCCGCTCTCGAGCGCGAGCAACCGCTGGACGGCGCCTTCCATGTGGTGGCGCCCCATGTCCGCGTCGACGAGCGCACCATCGCGAAACCACAGCGTGGCCGCGCCTACCGGAGTTTCAAACCGCGCGATGCCGGTATGGCCCCCGAGCAGAATCGTCTGCAACAGCTCGACGACCGAGACCTCGGCGATCTGGCCCGCGAACGCTGCGCGCGGTTCGTAGCTCACGGACGACCCTCTGATCGTAGGCGAACAGGGTTCACAGCACGCCCTCGCGGTGTGCGGGGACGGGCTACTTTATGGACCGTCCGTGGCTCTGTCAAATCGCGCGGGCATGGGTCACCCGCCGGTTTTGGGTCCATAGGGTGGGCCAAGTCCGCGACTTACTGCTCGGGCTTGGGTTCTGGATGCTCACGGAACCAGGCCGCCGTGCGCTGCAGGCCTTCGTGGAGCGTCAGGGGCTCGGCGCCCTTGCAGATGTGGGCGCGCATCGCGGCATCGTCGAGGACCGATCGCTCGAGATCCCCGGGACGCCACGGACCGCGCTCCAGCGCCGCGTCCACGCCCAACGACCGCATGAGCCCGGTCGCGATCTGCAGCGTCGTCGTCGCGACACCTGTGCAGACGTTGATCGTCACGTCGCCGAGCTCGCCCGCGATCGCAAGCCGGTTTGCGCGCACGACATCGCCGACGAACACGTAGTCGCGGATGCAACCGTCGTCACCGATTTTTTTGCGGGCATTGATCCGACAGGCCTCGCCGGAGATGAAGCGCCGGGAGAAGATCGCGACGACGCCTGCCTCCCCGTGGGGGTCCTGACGCGGGCCGTACACATTCGCGTAGCGCAGCACGGTCGTGTGCAGACCATGCGCGACCGTGTACATGCGCAAATAATGCTCGACCGCGAGCTTGCTGCACGCGTAGGGCGACAGCGGAAATGTCGGATCGCCGACCTTCGCCAGGCGCGGAGCGTCGACCTCGCCGTAGATCGCACCGCCGGTGCTCGCGAAGACGAGGCGGTCGACGCGGTGGCGAACGCACGACTCGAGCACGTTCACCGACCCGACGACGTTCACGCTCGCATCGCGGGCGGGCTCGCGCGTCGAGACCGAGACCGACGTCTGCGCGGCTTGGTGGGTCACGACCTGGGGACGGAAATCGGCGAACACGCGATCTGTCGCCGCGGCATCGACGATGTCGACGTGCTCGAAACGGGCGCGGCTCGAGAGGTTGCTGCGTCGGCCCGACGATAGATCGTCGACGATTGCGACCTCGTGACCATCGTCGACGAGCGCGTCGACGATGTGGCTGCCGATGAACCCCGCTCCGCCGGTGACGAGCACGCGCACGCCGCGGACCATACCACTGTCTGTCGCGGAGGATCACGGCGCTTGCTATGCTCTGGCGGCCAGCGTGAGCGACTCGCCGACCGTGATGTTCGTGCTCGGCACGCGGCCCGAGGCGGTAAAGCTGGCGCCCGTGATTCACGCGGCGCGCAGCTACGACGACTGGCGCGTGCGGGTGTGCAGCACCGGGCAGCACCGCGAGCTGCTCGCGCCGTTCCTCGACACGTTCGCGATCGCCCCCGACGAGGATCTCGGGCTGATGGTGCCCGGCCAAGGGCTCGGCGCGCTGCTCGGCAGCGTGATCGCGCAGATCGAGCGCGTGCTCGTGCGCGAGCGGCCGGCGTGGATCGTCGTGCAGGGCGACACGACGACGGTGCTCGGGGCGTCGCTCGCGGCCGCGGGGCAGGGCGTCGCCGTCGCGCACGTCGAGGCCGGTCTGCGCACGCACGACCGCTCCGCGCCGTTTCCCGAGGAGACCAACCGCGTGCTCGTCGGCCAGCTCGCCGCGATGCACCTGTGTCCGTCGCTCCGTGCGATCGAGAACCTGCGCAACGAGGGCATCGACGACGGGCTCGTGCTGTGCGGCAATACGGTCGTCGACGCGGTGCGATGGATTCGCGCGCGATTGCCCGCGGACGGCGTGCCCGAGATCCGCGAGCAGCTCCCGCGGCTGCGTGACGGCGCACGGCTCGTGCTCGTCACCGGTCATCGCCGCGAGAGCTTCGACGGCGGGCTCGCGAACGTCTGCGCCGCCCTCGGCGAGCTCGCGCGTCGCCATCCCGAGATCGACATCGTCTATCCAGTGCACCTCAATCCGCACGTGCGCGCCGAGGTCGATCGCTCGCTCGGCGGCATGACCAACGTGCACGTGTGCCCGCCGGTCGGCTATCCCGCGTCGATCTCGCTCATCGGTCGCGCGCACTTCGTGATCACCGACTCGGGCGGCATCCAAGAAGAAGCGCCGGAGCTCGGTAAGCCAGTGCTCGTCACGCGCATCGCGACCGAGCGTCCCGAGGCGGTCGAGATCGGCGCGGCACAGGTCGTCGGCTACGACCGCGAGCTGCTGCTGTCGTGGTGCGAGCGGTGGCTCGCCGATCCGACCGAGTACGCACGCGCGGTCGCGACCAAGAACCCGTTCGGCGACGGCCTCGCGGCGACGCGCTGCATCGCGGCGCTGCGCGGAGCCTTGCGCCTGCCGCACGCAGTCGTGCCGCCGTTCGACGCTACCCTTCGAGCGTGAAACCGAGCTTGGTCAGCGTCTCGCGCCAGTGCTGCTTCGGCTCGCCGCTCGGGAAGTAGCGGCTGATGAAGTCGTGACCGGCGCGCGAGATCGAGTCGCGCAGCGTGTCGTCCTCGATCTCCCGCAGGCACTGCGCCGCTCGCTCGGGCGTCTCGGCGATCATCGCCGTCTTGCCGTGCTCCATCGAGAAGTTCGCACCGCTGGCCGACTTGCCGACGACGATCATGCCGCACGCCATCGACTCCTGCGGCGGCAGTGCGCAGCCTTCGACGTCGGCCGAGGCGAGGAACGCCTGCGGCCTGCGCATGCGTCTCGCGAGCTCGACCAGCGGAATGCCGTCGATCAGCTCGAAGTGCCAGTACTTGCCACCGAGCTTCGCGTAGTGGGCCTTGGTCGCCTCGATGTACTCGGGACCTTTGCGCGGGAACGCGAGGATCAGGCCCTTTTCGCGCTCGCTCTGCGGGATGAACGGGAACGTCTTGTCGTCGACGATGTTCGGGACGATCGGGATGTCCTTGCCCGGGAACACCCTCTTGCACAGCGCCAGCATGTGCGGCGAGTCGGTCCACAGCGTCATGCGCTCGTCGCGGTAGTCGAAGTTCGCCTCGAGGTGGATCGGCACCTGCAGATACACGATCGTGCGGCCGCGGACATCGTCGGCGAGCTCGCTGACGAAGTCCGGCACGAGCACGACATCGTCGTCCTTGCGCTCGTCCCAGCGCATGTACGGCACGTCGACGACGTTGAACGCGCGGTACGTGTCCTTGCCGCTCGGACACACGAGCCGGGCGTCGACGCCGAGCGATCGCGCGATCGCGGCGTGACGCATGTTGTTCAGGGTGCCGCCCCACGCGACGTGCGTGTGCAGGCGCGGATGCACGAGATACTTCTTCACCGGCGCGAGCCGGGCCGCACGTGGATGACGGCCGAAGAATGCGGTGAGGCGCCGCATCGGGCCCGATGCGAGACTGGATGGCTGCACGAGATCGGGGACGAGGACGAGAAGGCGCATGTCGTCTTGTCTCAGGCGATCTTGCCGATGACGCGGTCCAGCCGCGCGACAGCTTCGTCGATCTGCGGGGGCTCGACGTCGAGCACGGGGCGGAAACGGATGCTCTGCGGTCCGCAAGGCAGCACGAGCATCTGCTCGTCCTGCATCGAGTGCTTCACGCACGCCGCGCGCAGGGCGGTGCTCGGCAGATCGAACGCGCACATCAAGCCGCGCCCGCGCACGTTGGTGACAGCCGGACGGCGCTTCGCGAGCGCATGCAGCGACTCGCGCAGGTACTCGCCGGTGTCGCGGCAGCGATTGAGCAGCTGGTCCTGCTCGATGATCGAGACGTACTGGGTCGCCCGCACCATGTCGACGATATTGCCGCCCCACGTCGAGTTGATGCGGCTGGGGACCTTGAAGCACGAGTCGATCTCGTCGACGCGGCCCGTGCTCGCGATGCCGCACACCTGGCTCTTCTTGCCGAACGAGAACACGTCGGGCGCGACGCCGGTGTGCTCGAAGGCCCACCACTTGCCGGTGATGCCCATGCCGCACTGGATCTCATCGAAGATGAGCAAGATGTCCTGCTCGTCGCAGATCTTCCGCAGCGCGGCGAGGAACTCCGAGCGGAAGTGGTTGTCGCCACCTTCGCCCTGGATCGTCTCGATGAGGATCGCCGCGATGTCGTGGCCGTACATCGCGATCGCGGCGTCGATCTGGGCGAGGCTGGCTTTCTCTGCAGCGATCACCTCGGCCTTCGCCGCGTCGTCGAACGGGAAGCGCATCGCCGGCGCATCGACGCGCGGCCACGCGAACTTCGGGAAGTACTGGGTCTTCTCGCGCGCGAATCCGTTGGTCAGCGACAGCGTGTAGCCCGAGCGCCCGTGGAACGCGTTGCGAAAGTGCAGCACCTTCGTGCCGACCAGGTCGTCGTCCGTGCCCTTGCACAGGCCGCGCGCGATGTTCTTGCGCACCTTCCAGTCGAACGCGACCTTGATCGCGTTCTCGACGGCGAGCGCGCCGCCTTCGATGAAGAACAGGTGCTCGAAGCCCGCGGGCATCGTGCGGCCGATCGCGGTCACGAAATCCGCCATCGCGGGGGTGTACACGTCGGAGTTGCTGACCTTGGTGACTGCCGCCGCCTGCATGCGCGCGAGAAACTCCGGGTCATGCAGCTTCGGGTGGTTGTGCCCGACCGGCATGCTCGCGAAGAACGAGAAGACGTCGAGGTACTCGGTGCCGGTGGCCGCGTCGACGAGGTACGCGCCGTGGCTGCGCGCCGTGTCGTAGACGATCGAGAAGCCATCGACGAGTATCCACTTCGCGAGCGCGGCGTGGACGGCGGATGGCGCGGTTTGGAACGTTGCTTCTCGCATGGACGCGACGGCACCATACCCCGAACGGAGGCCGGCGAGCGCGCTGCGACCTCGGCGAGCGCGCGCCCTCGCGCGGCCCATCCGACCCCGACACAACCCCAACGCGTCACGCCGGCACCGTCACGCCGACTTTGATTGAGCCATCTCACGTTGACACGCGTGCAGGCTCGGCGTCCTCTTGCCACTCGCGTGCACATCGAGCTGCGTGATCAGGTCGCCATCGTCACCGGGGCGGGGCGAGGTATCGGGCTACAGATCGCTCGCCGGACCGCTGCGGCCGGTGCTCACGTGGTGCTCGTCGCGCGCACGACCGCCGATGTCGAGCGCGGTGCTGCGGAGATCGAGGCGGCCGGCGGGCGCGCGCTCGCGTGGCCGGCCGACATCACCGATCCCCAGGCCGTCACCGCGCTCGTCACTGACGTCGCCGGCAAGCTCGGCCGCATCGATGTCCTCGTCAACGGCGCGGCGACGAGCTACGTCGCGAACCTCGTGATGAGCAAGCCCGATCGCTGGCGCGAGGTATACGAGCTCAACGTGTTCGCGCTCGTCGGTCTCACGCAGGCGGTCATCAAGCACATGATCCGGCGCAAGAGCGGCCGCATCATCAACATCGGTTCCGTCTCGGCCGAGCTCGGTGCGAGTTACTATTCGGCGTACGCCTCGAGCAAGGCCGCGGTCGACGGCTTCACGCGATCGCTCGCGCGCGAGGTCGCGAAGCTCGGCATCACCGTCAACGCGATCCGCCCGTGGCACGTCGCCGCCGAAGGGGAGAACGACGCGATGGTCGCGCGCGCGAAGATGTTCGGCAAGACGACGCAGGAGTACGTCGCGCAGATCATCGCCGACAGCCCGCAGCAGCGCCTCATCACCGCGGACGAGGTCGCCGGCCTCGCGGTGTTCCTCATGTCGCACGACGCCCGTGGCATCCACGGTCAGACGCTCAACGTGTGCGGCGGATACTCGACGTGAGCCGCGCCCAAGCGCCCAGAAACCGCCCATGACCGGTGAATTCCGCTCCCGTGAAGCCCAGAACTTCCTCGCCGGCCTCGCGCGCCCCGACGCGGTGCAAGACGAGCTGCTGCTGCGGACGATCATCGGCGGCAACGTCGAGTCCGAGTTCGGCCGCGAGCACGGCTTCGCGTCGATCGCGAGCTTCGCCGACTACCAACGCGCGGTGCCGATCCGCAAGTACGAGGGCTTCGAGTCGCGCATCGATCGCATCGTCGCCGGCGAGCAGAACGTGCTGACCACCGAGCCGGTCAAACGCTTCTTTCTCACCTCGGGATCGACGGCGAAGTCGAAGTACATCCCGGTCACGAACACGTTCGTGCGGAGCAAGTCGCGGGCGTTCGGCGTGTACTGGTCCGAGGTGTTCGCCCGCCACGCCGCGGTGAAGGCCGGGCGCATGGTCACGAACTTCTCCGACTCGGGCGAGCCGACACGCGCGCCCGGCTCGGGCCTGCCGTGCACGTCGGAGAGCGCGTACTGGGCCGGCGTCACGCGGGCGACGTCGCTGTCGCAGACGCCGATCATCCCGAAGTCGGTCGCGCAGATCGGCGACAGCGACAGCCGTTACTACGCGATCGCGCGCATCCTGCTCGAGGAGCAGTTCAGCGTGATCATGACGCTGAACCCGAGCACGATCGTGCTCCTGTTCCAGAAGATCGCGCAGTTCGGCGAGGCGCTCGTTCACGATGTGCGCAACGGCGGGCTCGGGGCGCACGTGCGCTGCGGCGATGCCGTGCGCGACTACGTCGCCGAGCGCTATACCGGCGATCCGGCGCGGGCCGACGCGCTTGCGGCCCTGCGCGCCGGCCCGGGGTTGCTCGCGCATGCACTGTGGCCGGCGCTGCGCATGGCGATCTGCTGGCGCAGCCCGATGCTGCAGCCGTACCTCGATCTACTCGCACCGCAGCTCCAAGGCGTCGCGCAGCGCGACTACATCCTCATGGCGTCCGAAGGGATCATGGCGATCCCGATCGACGACGGGCGCAGCGGCGGTCCGCTCGCAGTCGGCGTGCATGTGTACGAGTTCATCCCCGAGGAGCAGGCGGATCGCACCGATCCCGACGTGCTGTTGCCCCACCAGCTCGAGGACGGCCGCACGTACGTGCTCGTGCTCAGTAACGGCAGCGGCCTGTATCGCTACAACATCGGTGACGTCGTGCGCGTGCGAGGGTTCGTCCTGCGCACGCCGTGCATCGAGTTCCTCCATCGCGCGGGGTCGACGTGCTCGCTCACCGGCGAGAAGCTCACCGAGGATCAGGTGACGATGGCGGTCGGCGACGTCGCGCGCGCGCTCGACCTACGCATCGTCGGCTTCACGCTCGCGCCGGCGAAGGGCGGGTTCCCGCGCTACGTCGCGTATGTCGAGGTCGCCGGCACCGTCGATCGCAAGGTGCTCGCGACGTTCCCCGCGCGGCTCGACGACGCGCTCGAGCAGCACAACATCGAGTACGGCGGCAAGCGCAGCTCCGAGCGGCTCGCGGCGCCCGAGCTCGCGCTCGTCGTGGCGGGTAGCTTCGAGGCGCGCCGCCAGCAACGACTCGCGGGCGGTGCCAGCGACAGTCAGATCAAGCCGACGCACCTGACGCGCGATGCGAGCTTCGGCGATCAGTTCGAGATCCTCGAGCGGTTCCATGCGTCCTAGCGGCTTCGAGCTGTGGCGGCTGTCGATCCCGCTGCGTGGCAGCTTCGCGCACGCGGCCTCGTCGCGCACGTCGTCCGATCTCGTGCTCGTCGCGGTGCACGACGATGAAGGACGCGTCGGCTGGGGCGAGGCGTTGCCGCGCACGTACGTGACGGGCGAGGATCTCGACACGCTGTTCGAGCGCGATGCGCCCGCGCTCGCCCAGCAGTGGCTCGCACGCGAGGCCGGCGACATGGACGAGCTCACGGCGATGCTGCGGGCCGCGCTGCCGACCCAGCGCTACGGCCTGTCGTGCTTCGGTGCGTTCGAGCTCGCGCTGCTCGATCTCGGCGGCCAGTGCTGGGGCCGATCGATCGCCGACGTGCTCGGTGGGATCGCGCGCGAACCGTTGCCGGCGGGCATCGTGATCGGCTTCGAGGTGCCGACCGCGAAGCTCGAGCGCCACTGCGGCGTGCTCCGCTACGGCAAGCGACGTCACATCAAGATGAAGGTCGGCGCGGACGACGACATCGAGCGGATGGCGATCTGCGCGCGCGTGTTCGGCGATTTGAAGATCCGGATCGACGCGAATGCCGCATGGTCGGCCGACGAGGCGATGACGAGGCTCGAGGCGCTCGCGCGATTTCCGATCGCCTCGGTCGAGCAGCCGGTCGCGCCGGACGATCTCGCGACCATGCGGCGCATCCGCGAGACGCTCGGCCTCGCGGTCATGGCGGACGAGTCGATCTGCACGGCAAAAGACGCCCTCCGCCTCATCGATGCCGGCGCGGCTGACGTGTTCAACATCCGCGTGGGAAAAATGGGTGGTGTGCTCGCGGCAAGGGCGATCTGCGAGTTGTCACGTACCCGTGGCATCGCGACGAGCCTCGGCACCATGGTCGGGGAGACCGGCGTGCTCTCGGTCGCCTCCGAGGTGTTCGGCCGCTGCGTCCCGGGGTTTGATTACCTCGATGGAAAGGGGCAAAGTGCGTTCCTCCTCGCCGAGGACATCCTCGACCCCAGCACCCCGGATTCCGGGCCCCCCCACTCGGGGCCAATCTCGGGGCCAATCTCTGGATTGGGCGTCCGTGTGAGTCGTGATCGCGTGACCAAATATGCGATCTCGGCCCCGACCCGGATCGGGCGAGTGTAGAACTATCCCTCCAAGCGACACCGAACGATGGCGATCTCCGACGAACTGCTCACGTACATCAAGACCGAGCTCGCGGCCAACAGCCCCGACATGGATGCCGAGACCAACCTCGGCGGCGTCGTCGACTCCACCGCGGTGATGGAGATCGTGGTGTGGATCGAGGGCAAGTACGGCTTCGATGTCGAGATCGACGACATCGTTCCCGACAACTTCGGTAGCGTCGCGAAGCTCGCGGCGTACATCGAGACGCGTCGCAAGACCTGAGGTCCGCGTGGGCGTGCGGCTGTTCGACCTGCTGCGCACCAGCGCAGCGAAGCACGGGGACAAACCAGCGGCGGTGTTCCCCGGCGGCGAGTCGATCGGATTCGCGACACTCGACGCCCACAGCGATCGCGTCGCGCAGCGCCTTCGTCGGCTCGGCATCGGGCCCGGCGATCGGGTTGCGATGTTCCACGACAACTCGCTGCCGGCGCTCGTGTGGTTCTGGGGGATCCTGAAGTCGGGCGCGCAGAACGTCGACGTACCGACGCTCGCGGGGCGGCCGACGATCCAGGGCATCTTGGACGAGGCGCGGCCCAAGGCGATCGCGATCGATGCGAAGCAGGCGGCTGCGCTGCATGCCGCCGCGGACGAGCCGTTGAGGCTGCCGCAGATCTGGCTGTCCACCGACGACTCGCGTCCGGCTGCCGATGCGCGCGAGGCCGGGTTGCACACGCTCACGGACATCGTCGCGAACGAGCGCGCGGGCACGAGCGATCCCGGTACGTCGCAGGACGACGTCGCGATGGTCGTCTATACGTCCGGCACCACCGGGCGACCGAACGGCGTGATGCTGAGCCATCGCAACTTCGTGTCGAACCTCGAGGGTGCGAACGCGCTGATGCATCTGACGGATCGCGACAGCATCCTCGTCGTCGTGCCGCTCTACTACATCCACGGCCGCATGCAGCTGCTGCTGCACGCGATGCTCGGCGGCACGGTCTATTTCTCGGCAGGGTTCCAGTTCCCGCAGAAGGTGCTGCTCGAGCTCATCGAGTACGGCACCACCGGGTTCTCGGGCGTGCCGTATCACTTCAAGCAGCTGCTCGATCGCAGCAAGCTCGCGCAGACCCCTCCGCCGGCCCTCGAGTACGTGCTCGTCACCGGCGGTGCGCTGGCCCCCGCGGACCTCGACAAGCTACGCGCAGCGGTGCCGAAGGTCGGCATCCATCTCGCGTACGGTCAGACCGAGGCCTCGCCGCGAATTACTTGGATTGGTCCTGAACAGCTCGAACGCAAGCGCGGCAGCCTCGGCATCGCGCTGCCGGGCGTCACCGTCGAGATCCTCGGATCCGACGGCCTGCCGGTCGCGACCGGTGTGAACGGCGAGGTCGTTGCGTCGGGCCCGAACATCATGAAGGGCTACGTCAGCGGCGACGAGCGAGCGCTCGGCAAGGTCGACGACAAGGGGCGCCTGCGCACCGGCGATCTCGGCTGGCTCGACGACGAGGGCCATCTGTTCCTGTCGGGGCGCAGCTCCGAGATGATCAAGAGCGCGGGCGAGCGCATCTTCCCGCAGGAGATCGAGAGTGTCATCGCGCGGCATCCTCGGGTGCGCGACGTCGCCGTGATCGGTCTGCCCGATCCGTTGCTCGGCGAGCGCATCGTCGCGTACGTGACGCTGCACGACGGCCCGCCGATCGAGCTCGCGGAATTCCGCCAGCACTGTCTCAAGGAGCTGCCGTTCGTGCGCGTGCCGAAGAGCTTCGAGGTCACCGACGAGCTGCCCCGCACCGACTCGGGGAAGATCAGTCGCGCGACGCTGAAGAAGGCAGTGTCCTCACGGCCCTCGGGGCCTGGGGGCACGGGCGGCGGGTGAGCACCGCGTCCGAGCTCGACCTGCGCACGTTCCTCGAGCAGGTGCGCAAGGCTCGACCCTCCGATTTGGCCGAGATCCGCGCCGAGGTCGACCCGAATCACGAGACCGCTGCGATCCTGACCAAGCTAGAAGCGAAGCAGCGCTCGCCGATCCTGTTGTTCACGAACGTGCGCGGATGCGAGTGGCCGCTGGTCACCAACGTGTGCGGATCGATGGGCCGGCTCGCGCTCGCGCTCGGCTGCGGGATCAAAGAGGTCGCGACGCGCTACGGGGCGGCGGCGGGCAGTCCGGTCGCGCCGGTGATCGTCGACGATGCGCCGGTGCAGCGCGTCGTGCTGCGCGGTGACGACGTCGACCTACTGCGATTCCCCGCGCTGCGCTACCACGCCGACGACGCGGCCGAGCCATACCTCAGCGCGTCGATCGTGGTCGCGCGCGATCCGGAGACGGGCGTCGCGAACCTCAGCTACCACCGCATGATGATCGCGTCGCGCGACACAGCGGCGATCTACATCGAGCCCGGTCGCCATCTCGACGGCATCGTCGGCAAGTACGCCGCGCGCGGACAGGACGTGCCGGTCGCCGTGTTCCTGGGGGTGCATCCTGCGTGGTCGCTCGGGGCGCTCTATGCTGGATCCGCGGACGTCGACGAGTACGACGTGATCGGCGGTCTCCTCGGTGCACCGCTCGCGGTCGCACGGTGCGTGCTCGATCCGGCGCTGCGCGTGCCCGCGCGCGCGGAGTTCGTCCTCGAGGGCACCATCTGTGCGACCGAGCGCATGCGCGAGGGGCCGTTCGGCGAGTTCACCGGCTACGGCACCGGCACCACGTCGTCGCCGGTGCTGCGCGTCGCTGCGATCACGCATCGCGAGAGTCCGATCGTGCAGGACATCGTGTCCGGCCATCTCGAGCACCTCGTGCTGTCGATGCCGTCGCTCGAGCACCGCGCGTTGCGTGACGCGCGGGCGGCGGTACCGACGGTGACGCAGGTGGCTCTCGTCGCGCCGCTCACTGCAGTCGTTGCGCTGCGCAAGACCGACGACGACGAGCCGCGGCGCCTCATCGATGCGATGCTGAGCGACGTGTACAGCAAGCAGGTGATCGTCGTGGATGACGATGTGGATCCGTACGATCTCGGCAAGGTGCTCGCCGCGATGGCGCTGCAGCGCCAGCCGGCCGATGCGGTGCGCATCATCACGGGCGTGCGCGGCACGCCACTCGACCCGTCCTGCACGGATCCCGACGGCTTCGGCAGCAAGCTCGGCATCGACGCCACGCGACCGCTGTGCACCGATCGCGCGGTCACGCGCAACCGCATTCCCCAGGACGTGCTCGATCGGATCGATCTGGCAGCGCTCCTGGCCAAGCAATAGGCAGGACCGTTGATCCTCGCAGCCGGTGGCACCTCGCCGTTCGTCGAAGACCTCGCGATCACGGTCGGGGTCGCGGCGATCACGTCGGTCGCGTTCCGCAGGTTCGGCCTGCCGTCCGTGCTCGGCTATCTGCTCGCCGGGCTGATCGTCGGGCCGTACCTGCCGCTGCCGCTGTTCGCCGACCCGACGCGCACGGCCGCGTTGTCGGAGTTCGGCGTCGTGTTCGTCATGTTCGGCATCGGGCTGCACTTTAGCCCCCGCGATCTGTCCGAGGCGATCGGCAAGGCCGGGCTCGTCGGGCTCGCGCAGGTGAGCGCGATGCTGTGGCTCGGCTTCCTGCTCGGGCGCGCGTTCGGCTGGGAGGTCTTGCCGAGCGTGTTCCTCGGATCGGCGGTCGCGATCTCGAGCACGATGGTCGTCGCGAAGGCGATCGACGAGTACGGACTGCCCGAGGCGACGCGCGAGCTCGTGTTCGGTGTGCTCGTGCTGCAAGACCTCGTGGCGGTCGTGCTGATTGCCGCGCTCACGACAGTCGCATCGGGTGCGGGCCTCGAGCCACGCGAGCTCGCGCTGACCACCGGCGGGCTGCTCGGCTTCCTGGCGGTGCTCATCATCGTCGGCCAGATCGTCGTGCCCCGGGCACTGCGCATGGTCGGCGCGATGCAGCACGCCGAGACGCTGATCATCGCTGCGGTCGGGCTGTGCTTTGCCATCTCGCTGCTCGCCGCGAAGGCCGGCTACTCCGTCGCGCTCGGGGCGTTCGTCGCCGGCTCGCTCACCGCGTCGTCCGGGCTCGCGCCGCGCATCGAGCCGCTGGTTTCGCCCATTCGCGATCTGTTCGCCGCGGTGTTCTTCGTCTCGGTCGGCATGATGGTCGACCCCGAGCTCGTGCTCGACGTGTGGCCGCTTGCGCTCGCCGTCGCCGCGCTCGTCATCGTCGGGCAGCTCGTCGTGGTGTCGTCGGCGGCGTTCGTTGCGGGGCAGGGGCTGCGGCGCGGCATCCAGGCCGGCCTGACCCTCGGCCAGGTCGGTGAGTTCTCGTTCATCCTCACGCAGCTCGCGTATACCAGTGGTGTCACGGACGCGAGCATCGTCTCGGTCGCGGTGGTCGCTGCGATCATCACCGCGACGACGACACCGCTCGCGGTCCGCCACTCGGATCGCATCGCCGCGTGGATCGATCGCAAGCTGCCCCATCGCTTCCACACCGTCGTGGCGCTGTACGAGTCGTGGATCGCAGCGCTCATCAGCGCTCGTCGTCAGCGGCGCATCGTCGGCATCAGGCGGTTCGTGCGGCTCGCGATCATCGACGCGGTCGCACTGGTCGGTCTCGTCGCGCTCGCGACCTTTGCCCGCGGCTGGGTCGTCACCGCGGCCGCACGCATCGGGCTCGGAACGGCCGCTGCCGTCATCGGCTTCGGTGTGCTCGTCGCTGCGTCGTGCGTGCCGTTCGTGATCGGCCTGGTGCGCTGCGGTCGCGCGATCGGTACGACGCTCGCCCGCGCCGCGCTGCCGCAGCAGACCACCGGCACCGATCTCGCGTTCGCGCCCCGCCGCGTGCTCGTCGTGGTGATCCAGCTCGCGACGCTCATGGTGATCGGCCTACCCGTGCTCGCGATCACGGGACCGATGCTGCCGACGTGGGTCGGCGCGCCGGTGCTCACGGCGTTTCTCGGGTTCGTCGCGGTCGCGTTCTGGCGGCGCGCGAACGATCTCGACGGTCACGTGCGCGCCGGGGCAGAGGCGGTCGCCGAGCTGCTGCGGCGCACCGCAGGCGAGCCCGAGCGCTTCGACGCGGAGCACATCGAGCGCGTATTGCCGGGTCTCGGCGAGATCGCCTCGGTACGCCTGCCGATCGACGCGCCGGTCTGCGGTAAGACGCTCGCGCAGATCGATCTTCGCGGCGCGACGGGAGCGACCGTGATCGCGATCGATCGCGCCGGCGAGTCACGCGCGGTACCGTCGGGCGCCGAGCCGCTGCAGCCCGACGACGTGCTCGCGCTCGTGGGCACTGCGGACGCGATTGCGCGCGCCCGCGCGGTGTTGCTGGGCGACGCCAAGCCTGCGAAGTGACATCCTCGCCACCGTCGTGGACATCCGCAGCCGCGCTCGGGCATGGTTGCGGCGGATGAAGACCTACGAGACCGATGTCCTGGTCGTCGGCGGCGGCGGTGCAGCGACCGCGTCGACGATCGCCGCTCACGATGCGGGCGCGCGGACGATGTTGGCCGTCAAGGGCGAGTTCGGCGTGCCGGGCGTGCGAGGGGCGGGCGCGACGAGCAATCCGAAGGCCGACTTCTGGACGATCCGCACCGTCGGTCCGAAGGGCGGTCTGTTCAATCCGCCGGAGGCGACACTCGCCGACATGGTCCAGGCGGGGCTCGGCTGCGCCGACGCGAAGATGTGCGGCATCTTCGTCGACGAGGTCACCGAGGCGATCAAGCGCCTGCGTGGCATGGGCATGCGCTTCCAGAGCAAGATGTTGGCGACGATGCCCGCGTCGGATGCGACCAAGGGCACGAACAACATCGTGCAGATCCAAAAGGCGGTGATCGCCGGCACCAACACGCATGTGCTCGAGCACGCGAACCTCACCGACTTGATCGTGGAGAACGGTCGCGTGTTCGGAGCGGTCGGCGTCGACGACGACGGCGAGCCGTTCGTCGTGCACGCGGGCGCGGTGATCCTCGCGACCGGCGGCGTCGGCCAGCTCTTCAAGTACAGTTTCAATCCGCCCGGCAACACCGGCGATGGCTATGCGATGGCGCTGCGTGCCGGCGCCGAGCTGTTCAACATGGAGTTCATGCAGCAGGGCCTCGCGACGACGTGGCCCACGCAGGCGATCATCATGCTGTACGAGATGCCGGACCCGTACCGGATGTTCAACCGGCACGGCAAGGCGTTCGTCGCGGACTACCTGCCGCAGGGCGTCAGTGTCGTCGACGTCAGCAACCTCAAGGCGAGTCACTGGCCGGTGTCGTGTCGCGATGCGTCGTTGCACCTCGATCGCGCGATTCACTGCGAGGCGATGGCCGGTCGGGCGACCGAGAACGACGCGGTGTATCTCGATCTGTCGGGCACTCGCCGCGGCTTCCAGCCGGAGGTATTCGTCGAGTACATGCACTCGATCGGCATCGACCTCGAGCGCGACCTGCTCCAGATCCAGATCCACCACCACACCAGCAACGGTGGCGTGCGCATCGACGAGAACGCGCAGTCACGGATCAAGGGGTTGTTCGCGTGCGGCGAGGCCGGCGGGTGGCAAGGCGCGGATCGGCTCGGCGGTACGATGCTCGGTGGATCGCAGGTGTTCGGCTGGCGCGCGGGTAAGCTCGCGGCCGAGATTGCCGCGGACAAGCCCGGGCCGCAGCTCCACGCCGATCGCCTCGATGCACTGCTGCTCGGCCGGCTCGCGCGGCTGCGTGCGAGCAAGGGCAGCGCGCGACCAGGTGAGCTGCTCGCGAAGCTGCAAGTGGCGATGTGGCGCGACCTACTCGTCCAGAAGGATGCGGAGAAGCTGGCGCGCGCCCGCGCGTTCGTGAAGGCGCAGCGCGACGAGCTCGAGTCGGGGACCCGCATCCTTGCACCGTTCGATGTCGTGCTCGCGCTCGAGCAGCGCAACCTGCTCGACGTCGCCGAGGTGATCATCGAGGCGTCGGATTGGCGGACCGAGAGTCGTGGTGCGCATGCGCGATCGGACTATCCGGATCGCGATGATGCGCAGTGGTGCACGTGCGTGTTCGTGACGCGCGACGGCGATCGCATCGACCTGCGCAAGCAGTCGGTCAACGCCACGCCGTGGGTCGACGCGCCGGGCGACATCCGTATCCGGCCCTGGGGCTGAGCCCGCGCGACGTCGTAGCGGTCAGCCGCGCCGACGCAGCGGTCAGCCGCGCCGACGCTCGGTGCCGCCCGGTGGCGACATGCGGGCGCTGCGACGCTCGGGCAAAAAGGCGCCCCACAGCGTGCGGCTGTACGGCGTCTGCGACGGCGGCCACGGCTCGGTGACGATGCCGGTCGAGCTCGCGCGCGAGACGACGACGCGCCGCAGCGCGAGACGACCGAGGGCACGCGGCGCAGAGTCGACCATGCGTTTGATTGTGCCGGCGGGCGCGGGGCGACACCAAGAATCCGGCGAACGCACGGGTCCGCGAAGATTCACGGCGGTACGAGCGGACCGTTGCCGAAGCCGGGGGTCGGCGTGGCGCCTGGCTTCTTCGGCTTGTCGGGCTTCGGCTTCTTCGGTGTCTGCGGCTTCGGCTTGTTCGGCTTCGCCTTCGCCTTCGCCTTCG
>Ga0105048_10004731_pt1 | contig 22081 bp, 19 predicted proteins | sample MAT05_FD_78382 | JGI IMG/M metagenome (GOLD analysis project Ga0105048, IMG submission 78382) | Freshwater microbial communities from Lake Fryxell liftoff mats and glacier meltwater in Antarctica - MAT-05 | ecosystem: Environmental > Aquatic > Freshwater > Ice > Liftoff microbial mat | place...
GCGCTTGCATGTGAATTGAAATGGCACATGAGACCATTATTATTAGAAATTGTTTCATTTTGAAATGATTTTAGAGATTTCTAAATCATCTCATCAATGTGGTCTTGCTTATTCTTTCAAAATTTTATTTTCATATCGTATTCCTTCTTGCTCGATCTGCAAAAAATATATTCCAAATTGCAAAAGCTCACGGTGAGTTCAACCTCACTAATATTCGAGTTGTTTGTTAGACATAATCTACCTAGGCCTTCGAATAGATGTTCCTCAAAAACTCCAAGCAGAAAGCATTAAATAAGTCTGCTTTTTCGATAGTCACCACATGTCCACAGCCGGCAAGAATTTCTAGTTGCACCGACTTGTGCATTTTCGCATATAATTTGGCTTGTCCCAAAAACAAGTGATCTTGTTCGCCCATCACTATAAGATGCGGTGTATTAGATTCAGCCTGAAACAAGCGACTCAATGTATCATTCAGGCCTCTATACATTGCGGTCCATTTGCGAAATTCTTCGGTACTTAAAAAACGAGACTCACGGATGAATATATCTCGAGATGTTTGATGATTTTTTCGAGGCATCATGATATTTGCGCTCAAGCGATAAAATGCAGGATAACCAATAATTTTCGCTAGACCAAGACTCAGTCGAGCCAGAACTTTCAGTTTCGTGTTCAACCGGAGAATTGCACCACCGTTTACCAAAGAAACTACTTTATGGGGATGTTGCTCTCTCATCGACAATGCGATAATTGTTCCTAAGGAGATGCCGATCAGATGAACACGTTTCAATTTAAGTGAAAAGATGACATCCCAAATGCGCAATCCAACGCTTTCGAATGAATAAGAAGTATCTTCATTTGGTTTATTAGCCATTACACCATGGCCTGGTAAATCGACCAGCAACAAATTAAAGCTTTTGCTCAAAACCGGAACTTGTCTTTTCCAAGTAACGGTGCTGCCACCGACACCATGGATGAACACTAGCCAATCAGCGCTGACGTCGAAAAGATGAGTTTTATAATGAAGCAATTCCGAAGATGATGCAGGCATAATCGATCGTTTTCAACTACGCTGACCCCGAATCGAAGACGACATTTTGTTGATTGATATAACTGAATTTTGCACGAAGATACTTCAGATCGATTGCAGGAAAATAATTCAATAAATAAAGCCGATTATACAAAATAGATAGTCCAATATCGCCAATAGGCTCATTGTACTAGTATTTTGGGTTCTTCGGCATAGGGATTGGCTTAATCAAACTGTATGAGATCGAAACTAAGAGCCCTCGGTTAAACCAAAAGCCCTGGGCTATAACCCTAGGAAATAGAAATTTATTAAATAAATTTTATTTTTTAATTCTCTCGTGGTATTGTCCGGTAGATGTATCAACGCGTACCCAATCGCCTTCGTTGATGAAGAGTGGAACACGAATTTCGACACCAATATCTGTGGTGGCCGGCTTGAGTGCGTTGTTTGCAGTATCGCCACGAAGACCGGGCTCTGTGTATGTAATTTGATACTCTACATATTGTGGAAGGTCGCAGCTCATTGGCGTTTCGTCCTCTGTATTAAATAACACAATACACTTCATTCCTTCTTTCAAGAATTGTGGTGCATTGATCATTAGTTGCGGAATAGAGATTTGTTCAAAATCTTCCAGATTCATGAAGTTATAATTGTCGTCCTTGTATAGGAACTGATATTCGCGAGTTTCAATACGCACAACATCAATCTTGATACCGCTGTTAAATGTGTGATCTACGATTTTTCCGTTGTTCAGATTTTTTAATTTTGTACGAACGAATGCAGGGCCTTTGCCCGGTTTAACGTGAAGGAATTCCATTACTTTCCAGATGTGTGTATCCATTTTGAAACACAATCCATTGCTTATGTCGGCTGTAGTTGTTGCCATTGGGTATAAGTTTATGTCAGGAAGAAAAACTCCCTGGGGTTTAAAATTTTGGGACGCGAAAATAAGACTGAAATGGACATATTGCCAAAATCGGAAGAAAGGTTTATGGCTTGAGGATCAGGCGCTTTCTCTTGGCCTCACCCCTGACCCCTCCGGTGGAGAGGGGAAATACGCGCGACGCTGAGAAAAAGAGTGAAAGAGATAAATCTCCTCCGTTGATTGAAAAACAACTTCAAACCTCAAACCTCAAACCTCAAACCATTCAAACTTCAAACTATCAGGCCTCACCCCTGACCCCTCTGGAGGAGAGGGGAAATCTGCAAGCACGAAACTGTTACGGGGCTTGATTATTGAGTCTTGAGTTGTGTCTTTGGAAAACCATCTTGAGGCAATGGTCAGTTTTCGAACCTCAAACTTTTGCACCCGACTATGGAGACGTCACTCCACCCTTTCTCTGCCAATGCCAACCCACGTTGGAATGACGGCTCCGGTGTTGCAGATATATTCAATAAAAATCATCTTCCCCAACGACTATTCACCATTAGCATCTTTGCTAATTGTCCTATTAATTGGATCTGTCCTAGCGCCATATTATTCATATATGATAGGTTCTTGTGCATGTAAAAACGTGCATTATGTTTTATGAGGAAACCCTCCGGGGTTGGTGTAGGTTGTGGATACAGAGACGTCGGGTTGCACCCGACGTTTGGTATGGTAACCCCTCCGGGGTATAGCGTTTACAAATTATATAAAATCAGAGTCGACTTGAATATGTCTTTTATATAACTAAACAACATTAGCTAATTAGCACATTAGCTCATTCAATAAAACTTATCACCCCCAACGACTTCTCTACATTAGCTAATTAGCTCATTTTCTAATTAGTTAATTAGATTTTCATCCAAACAAATGCCCAAACAACTCCTCAACCTTCGACACTTGTACAATCTCAATGTTACTTTGTAATTGTTTAAGTCCTTTATTAAATCCAGAAACAAATATTTTTTCGAATCCGAGTTTTGAGGCTTCTTGAATGCGTTGATCTACGCGGGCTACGGGACGAATTTCACCGCTTAATCCAACTTCACCAGCAAAACAAACTTTACGCGGCATAGCGATGTCTTCGTTGCTTGATAGGATTGCAGAAATGACAGCGAGATCCATTGCGGGATCTTCTATACGCATTCCTCCTGCAATATTTAAAAACACATCTTTCATTCCCAATCTAAATCCACATCGTTTTTCCAAAACAGCCAACAACATGTTTAGTCTTCTGATGTCGAATCCAGTTGTACTGCGCTGTGGTGTGCCATAAACTGCTGTGCTCACAAGTGCTTGTGTTTCTAGAAGAATAGGACGCATTCCTTCCATTGCTGCCGATATTGCAGAACCACTGAGGTTGTCTGTTTCACTCTGAATTAATATTTCCGATGGATTAGAAACCTCACGCAAACCAGCTCCAAGCATTTCATAAATACCAAGTTCATTGGTGCTGCCAAATCTGTTTTTCGATGCGCGCAACAAACGATAGATATGATGTCTGTCACCTTCAAATTGGAGCACTGTATCGACCATGTGTTCGAGAACTTTTGGTCCTGCAAGTGTTCCTTCTTTGGTGATATGACCGATAAGTAAAACAACGGTGTGTGACTCCTTCGCAAACTTCATCAAACGCGAAGTGCATTCGCGGACTTGGCCCACACTGCCGGGCGAACTTTCGATGGATTGTGTATTGAGAGTTTGGATAGAATCGATGATGAGTAAATCGGGTTTTACATTTTGTAAATGCATCTCGATGTTTTCCAACGATGTTTCCATCAGTACTAAACAGCGTGGATTATCGAGTCCAAGGCGGTCGACACGCATTTTTATTTGTTCTTCGCTTTCTTCACCGCTGACATACAGCACACTCATGTTGAGTTGTCTCAATGCAACTTGTAACATCAATGTACTTTTCCCTATTCCGGGTTCACCGCCAAAAAGAATTAAACTTCCCGGCACTAGTCCACCGCCAAGCACTCTATTTAGTTCTTGATCCACAACTACAATTCGGGGTAATTGTGCGGCCTCAAGTTCATTGGCAGGTTGTGGTTTATTTATTTTCTGTGAAGATGAAATGCTCAGTCCTTTGATTGTGGTTTTTTGAACAACTTCTTCCACATAAGTATTCCATTCGCCACACGAAGGGCATTTACCAACCCATTTGGGAGATTGTACACCACAGTTTTGGCAGAAAAATGCTGTTTTTATTTTGCTCATGTTCACGGCAAAACTAAGGCTTGAAGTCTGTAGAAGTAATGTGTTTTATCTTTGTTTTGTAATTAACCCAAATCACGCTTCCGATAGCCATTGGAAGGAAAGCGATAAGTATTTTCATTGCTAGAAATTCGCTTGCTACGGCGTCCTTTCGGGGTTAATCCTGAGAGCGAATCCTAATCAATCCGTCGTAATGCACGATTCGGGATTATTGGATTTTGGTGACTTATGTTACCTTCATAGCCGTTTTGGACTGGTTAGATTTGCAAATCCGAAAAGAATTAGAACACTCAAGAAATTTAATATAAAATGAAAGTAGAACAAATTTACACAGGCTGTCTTGCACAAGGCGCATACTATATAACCAGCAATGGAGAAGCCGCAATCATTGATCCACTTCGCGAAATTCAACCGTACCTCGACAGAGCTGAGCGCGATGGAGTAAAGATTAAGTATATTTTTGAAACACATTTTCATGCAGATTTCGTTTCGGGTCACCTTGATCTGAGCAAAAAAACTGGAGCACCGATTATTTTTGGTCCAACTGCTAATCCTGAGTTCGATGCAATCATCGCAGAAGACGAGCAGATCTTTAAGTTGGGTAATGTGCAGATCAAAGTGCTACACACACCTGGGCATACCATGGAAAGTTCATGTTTTTTACTGATCGATGAAAGTGGGAAAGATCACAGTTTGTTTAGTGGTGATACATTGTTCCTAGGCGATGTAGGACGTCCGGATCTTGCGCAGAAAGCGGCGAGTATGACTCAAGAAGAGCTTGCTGGTATGCTTTATGAAAGTTTGAACAATAAAATATTACCTCTTGCCGACGATGTGATTGTTTATCCCGCGCACGGCGCCGGTAGTGCTTGTGGTAAAAACATGATGAAGGAAACTGTTGATACTCTTGGTCATCAGAAGGAAATGAATTACGCTCTCAATCAGCCATCGAAAGAAGCATTTATTATCGCTGTTACTGACGGACTTCTTCCTCCACCTGCTTATTTTCCAATGAATGTTGCGATGAATAAAAAGGGATACAGCAGTTTCGAAGAAGTGATGAATAAGGGAATGAGAGCTCTCAGTGCTGCTGAGTTTGAAGCGGCTGCAGACACAACAGATTCATTAATTCTTGATACTCGTGGAGCCGTTGAATTTGCAAAAGGATTTATTCCTCAGTCTGTCAATATAGGATTGAATGGAGATTTTGCTCCTTGGGTTGGTGCCATGATTGCGGATGTGAATCAGAATATTTTGCTTGTTACAGATGCCGGGAAAGAAGAAGAGGCTGTTACCAGATTGAGTCGTGTGGGATTTGATAAAATCCTTGGTCATCTTTCAGGTGGATTTAAAACATGGTTGGATTCTGGTAAAGAAGTGGATACTGTGAATAGAATTAGTGCTGATCAATTTGCATCTAAAGTGAAAATAGGAGAGAGCAAAGTGTTGGATATACGCAAAGAAACCGAATACAATGCAGAGCATGTCGATGAAGCATACAACAGACCATTGGCTTATATCAATGATTGGATTCGCGAAATCCAACCGGATGAACACTTCTTTTTGCACTGTGCAGGTGGTTATAGAAGTATGATTGCAGCGTCAATTCTACAGGCTCGAGGGTTTAGAAATTTCAGTGAAGTTGAAGGTGGTTTTAATGCAATCGCTAAAACTGTAGTTCCTAAATCTGATTTTGTGTGTCAAAGTAAAACATTGAAAGTCTAATTATAAGGTATGATCGAATTTTTTAGTCAACCCTGGCCTTGGTATGTTTCCGGGCCACTTGTAGGTCTTACCGTCCCGTTGTTATTGCTTCTGGGAAATAAATCGTTTGGAATAAGTTCTTCGCTACGTCACATTTGCGCGGCATGTATTCCTGCTAATATTCCATTTTTTAAATACAACTGGAAAAAAGAAAGTTGGAATTTATTTTTTGTAGGTGGAATTTTTATTGGTGGAATGCTTGTTGCGAAATTTTTCACCAATTCTGCAGACGTTGTAGTACATCCTGATTTGGTCTCGGAACTTGCACAATATGGTGTCACAAATTACTCAGGATTGGTTCCTACCGACATTTTTTCTTGGGAGCAGCTATTCACCCTACGCGGCATTGTTATGATGGTCTTCGGAGGATTTATTGTCGGCTTTGGAACACGCTATGCAGGGGGTTGTACAAGTGGTCACGCGATCATGGGACTATCAACACTGCAATGGCCGAGTCTAGTCGCTACGTGTTGTTTTATGGCAGGTGGATTTTTGATGGCGAATTTCATATTGCCATTTATTCTTAGTCTTTAATTTTTATTTAAGTAATTATAATGAGTCAACAAGTTCCCAATACTGATTTTGAAGTGCGATCTCTCGATGCGATGTGCGTCAATGAGAGTGTGCTCGAACACAAGTGGTATCACAATCTAAAATACATGGCGGCGGGAATTCTTTTTGGAATGATTCTGGTAAAAGCTGAGGTAATTTCTTGGTTTCGTATTCAAGAGATGTTCAGACTACAGTCATTTCACATGTATGGAGTAATAGGAAGTGCTGTTTTTGTTGGATTAATTTCGGTTCTTTTGATTAAAAAATTGAAAGCAAAAACCATTTATGGGGAGCTTGTTGTAATTCCCAAAAAGGAATTTAATAAGGGTCAGATTTATGGAGGATTGTTATTTGGTTTTGGATGGGCCATAACCGGAGCATGTCCGGGACCTTTGTTTGCACAAATAGGAACAGGTGCATTTGTTATCTCAGTTACGTTGCTCAGTGCAATTGCGGGAACGTGGGTGTACGGATTAGTGCGTGAAAAAATACCTCACTAGTTATAGCGAAATTCTATTATTACTTTTTATAATTGCTCCCGAACGAACATTCGGGCTTCTTTATCGGACTCCATCAATTCTGTAATATCGGGCGATGCAACAAATGATATTTTCTGCATTGCTTTTTCTACTACTTCGGGTATTTGTAGAAATGTAATTTCATCTTTTAGGAAACGTGAGACAGCTTCTTCGTTTGCTGCATTTAGAATACATGGCATATTGCCGCTTTTGGAGATCGCTTCAAATGCAAGTGGAAGACATCTAAATGTATCCATGTCAGCTTTTTCGAAAGTGAGTGTTGGATAATCTAAGAAATTAAATCGTGGAAAATCTGATTTCAGCCTTTCAGGATATCCAATTGCATATTGAATGGGAAGTTTCATGTCAGGCAATCCCATCTGAGCTTTCATGCTGCCATCTTCAAATTGTACAATGCTGTGAATAATACTTTGCGGATGAACAATCACATCAATTTGATTGATATTGAGATGAAACAACCATTTGGCTTCTATCACCTCAAGCCCTTTGTTCATCAAAGTTGCAGAGTCTATAGTAATCTTCGCTCCCATAGTCCAATTTGGATGTTTGAGCGCTTGTTCTTTTTTTACAGAAGAAAGAAACTCTCTGTCTTTACCTCTGAAAGGACCACCACTTGCCGTGAGATATATTTTTTCGATTGGATTATGCCATTCACCAACGAGGCATTGAAATATCGCTGAGTGTTCGCTATCCACAGGATAGATATTTACAGAATTTTCCTTCGCAAGTTTTGTTACCATTTCACCTGCTACCACCAATGTTTCTTTATTGGCTAGAGCAATGTGCTTTTTGTGTTTTATAGCATTGATTGTAGGTTCCAATCCTGCGGCACCCACCAATGCTGTTAGTACGAGATCAATCTCCGAACTTTCAACTACCTGACTGAGTGCTTCACGTCCGGCGTAGATTTTAATATCGTGCTGCCAGAGGGCTTGTTTAATCGTTTCATATTTGGTTTCATCACCGATTACAACACAGTTTGGTTTATGCGCAATGGCTTGTTGTATCAGTAAGTCGGCATTCGATTGTGCTGTGAGTACTTCAACCTGAAATCTGTCAGATTGAGAAGAAATTACTTCGAGTGTTTGAGTACCGATACTTCCGGTGCTGCCAAGAATGGCGATGCGTTTTTTTCCTTCTTGTGAATTCAAAATGAAATGTCTATAGTGATGGCAAGATATAAAGAATTAATGGACCTCTTGTTCACGAACGAAGAAAGTTTCTTGTTGTCATTACAAGAACCCTAATTCCAATTGCGCCTCTTCGCTCATCATACTCTTATCCCACGAAGGATCCCAGGTAATTTCAACTTTGCATTCTGTGACAGATTCAATTGTTTTTACTTTGTCTTCGACTTCCGGAGGAAGTGTTTCTGCAACAGGACACGATGGCGAGGTGAGTGTCATTGTTATTTTGATTTCATTGTTTTCCAAAACATCAATTCCATAGATCAGTCCTAATTCGTAGATGTCTACAGGAATCTCGGGATCATAAATGGTTTTTAATACCTCTATTACTTTATTTGTCAATTCCGTTTTTTCCATCTTTTTTCTTTGTGCTTCCGCTGTAAAATACTTTTTTATTGGTTGGAATATGCAAAGCCATACATCTTCATTTGTTTGATCATACTTGCCAAGCCATTGCTTCTTGTCGGCGAAAGATGTTCGTTTAATCCCAGCTCATTTACAAAGTGCAAATTTGCTGAAGCGATATCTGTCGCAGGTAAATCTGATAGAACTCTTACAATCAATGCTACCAATCCTTTTGTTATAATAGCATCGCTATCAGCAGTGAATACTATGTTTCCTGCATCACTTTTATCAGCGTGCAACCACACCCGCGACTGGCAGCCTTTAATCAAATTGTCCTCTACTTTATATTGCTCATCGATGAGTGGAAGGTCTTTTCCAAGTTCGATTATGTATTCATACTTCTGCATCCAGTCGCTGAACATTCCGAACTCTTCTATTATTTCCTGTTGTCTCTGTTCTACTTGCATTATTTTTTTGCTAAAATTCTAGTTTTAATCTATTTCAAAAGCTGTAATGATTTCTTAAGTGCTGCAATAAAAAGATCAATTTCTTCTTCCGTATTGTACATAGCAAATGATGCTCGCACAGATCCGACAACTCCAAAATGATTCCAAAGTGGTTCTGTGCAATGATGTCCTGTTCTTACTGCAACACCCTGATTGTCTAGAAGAGTGCCCAAATCATAAGGATGAACACCATCTATCAAAAACGATATAACAGCTACTTTGGATTTAGAAGTGCCATAAATTTTAAGTCCTTCAATTTCGAGTAAACGCGAAGTTGCGTAGTCAAGCAATTCTTTTTCATTTCTATGAAGCTGATTCCAATCTTGTGATTGCATAAAAGAAATTGCTGCACCCAATCCAATTACTCCTCCAATGTTAGGTGTACCTGCTTCAAATTTGTGAGGCAATTCGTTGTAAGTTGTTTTTTCGAACGATACAGATTTTATCATTTCACCACCACCTCTGTATGGCGGCATTGCTTCCAGTAATTCTTGTTTGCCATATAAGACTCCTGTTCCGGTTGGTCCGTACAATTTGTGTCCACTGAAACAATAAAAGTCACAATCTAAATCTTGCAAATCAACTGCGAAATGCGATACTGCCTGCGCTCCATCGAGTAGAATTATTGCACCAACAGCATGCGATTTGTCGATCAGAATTTTGACCGGATTTATAGTGCCAAGTGCATTGGAAACGTGATTAACAGCAACAATTTTGGTGCGATTAGAAAGCAATGAGTCAATAGCGTCCAACTGCCATTCGCCGGCTTCGTTGATTGGTATAACCTTGATAATTGCTCCCTTTTCCTCAGCGATCATTTGCCAAGGAACAATATTGCTGTGATGTTCGAGCATTGAGAGCAGAATTTCGTCTCCTGCGTTCAAATTTTTGCGTCCCCACGTTTGTGCAACAAGATTGATAGAATCTGTTGTGCCCGAAGTGAAAATTATTTCTTCTGAATGAGCAGCATTTAAAAATGATTTTATTTTGCTGCGCGTTTCCTCAAACGCTACAGTTGAAATATGCGCAAGGTGATGCGCCCCTCTATGAATATTCGCATTTTGTTTGGTGTAATAGTTATGGATCGATTCTATTACTGATAGGGGCTTCTGAGTCGTGGCTGCATTGTCGAAATATACAAGCGGGTAACCATTCACAGACTGATGGAGAATGGGAAATTCTTTTCTTAATGTGGCCTGTTCAGGCTGTTGTAGGATTTCCATTTTTTTGGTTTATAACGTCATTTGCTATTCAACTAGCCGATATGGTTATAAGTTCATATATATTCTTAAACGAATAATAAATTCTTTTTAATGAGTTGATTGGTGACATGGTTTTTTATCGGTTCCAAAGTTACTTTGTCCAAAACGTCGTTTATAAATGCCGCTGTTAAAAGGCGAATGGAACTCTCTTCACTTAATCCACGTGATTTCAGATAGAACAAAGCATTCTTATCAATTTGTCCTGTCGTAGTTCCATGACTACATTTTACATCATCAGCGTAAATTTCCAATTCAGGTTTGGTATTCATCTGAGCATTTTCGCTCATCAGAATATTTGCATTGGTCTGATAAGCGTTTGTTTTCTGAGCATCTTCACGAACATATACTTTGCCATTAAAAACTCCCGTGCTGCTGTCATTCAGAATGACTTTGTATAACTCAGTGCTGGTGCAATGCGGAACTCTGTGATCAACCAATGTATGATTGTCTGAATGATCCTTATTTCGGGGCAAATAGAATCCACTTAAATAGCTCTCACCGTTTTGTCCGGCCATAATTATGTTCAGATTATTTCTGATCCATCCGCCTTCAACCATCATGGTTACAATATTAAAACGCGAATCTTTTTCCTGATAAATATCTTCCTGAGCAAGGGTGAAATTGTTGTCGGATTCTTGTTGAATTTTATAGATGTTCAATGATGCATTGGATTCAACCAATGCCTTGAAATAATGGTTTCCCCACGCTTTCTGATTGTCGGCAGAAACATAAGAACAGATTACGTCGGCTTCTGATCCCGATTCAGCCAATAAGCTGATATGTGTATTTGATAAGGATAATTCTCCTTGTTGCACAAAAATCAGGTGAATAGGTTTTGAGATTTTTGCATTCTTGGTGATTTTAATCACCAAGCCATCATTGCAAAACGCACGATTGAAGGCACTGAAAAAGTCTTTTTTGTCATTGTGAAAACACGCTTCGACCTTCGCGAGTGTTTGTTTCATGGATTCATCAAAACTTCTCAATGTACAAAATTCCCAACCCTCAGGTTTTTCTGCACTGCTAAGTTTTTTATTGTATTCGCCATTGTTGAATACGATGGTGTGCACATCCAATTCCGGAATTATATGTTCCGACAAATCGATGTTTCCTTCGAATGACCAATGTTTCCAAATCTCATTGCTGATTCGTGCTGTGCGCGTGTATTTCCAATCTTCTTGGCGCGTTGTTGGGAAATCTGTTTCGGCAAGAATAGAAAGTGATTTTTCTAAACTTTCCGGAAGTATATTTTTAAATACAGAATCGAATCCTTTTAGATTTTTCAGAATTTCTTCCGACTTATATTTTGATGTGATTTCGGTGACAGTCATGTGAGAAATTGAGCTTTCGAATGATTTTTAAATGGAAGTTATGCTTGTTTGATTAAGCATTTACTTCTTCTTTGATCCAATCATATCCGCGCTCTTCAAGTTCGAGTGCGAGTTCTTTGGTACCACTTTTAACAATGCGACCGTTGTATAAAACGTGCACAAAATCAGGAACTATGTGTTCGAGTAAACGCTGATAGTGGGTAATAACGACAAAGGATCTCTTTGGAGAGCGAAGAGCATTCACACCTTGAGAAACAATGCGCAATGCGTCTATGTCAAGTCCGGAATCTGTTTCATCAAGAATACCAAGTTTCGGTTCAAGCATAGCCATTTGAAAAATTTCATTGCGCTTCTTTTCACCGCCACTAAATCCTTCATTCACCGCGCGGTTTGTTAATTGACCATCAAGCTCAACGAGTTTAGCTTTCTCTTTTACCAATTGTAAAAAATCCTTTGCGCTCAAAGGCTCTAAACCTCTGTGTTTGCGAATTTCAGTAAGAGATGCTTTCAGAAAGTTCATATTGCTCACTCCAGGAATCTCTATTGGGTATTGAAAGGCGAGAAAAATTCCTTCTCTAGCCCTATCTTCTGCTGCAAGATCAAGGAGGTTTATTTTATTCTTAGTGACTCCTTCATATTCAATGCTTCCTTCGGTTACTTCATAATCTTCGCGCCCAGCCAAAACAGATGCAAGCGTTGATTTTCCGGAACCATTTGGCCCCATGATAGCGTGGACTTCACCAGCTTTAACAGTAAGCGAAAGTCCTTTTAGAATTTCTTTGCCATCTATCTTGGCATGAAGATTTTTGATCGTTAACATGTCGATTTTTATAGAGTAATATTGTTCGTGTTCTTACTAATTTTTTATCTATCCTACGCTTCCTTCAAGAGAAATGGCTAGAAGTTTTTGTGCCTCTACAGCGAACTCCATTGGCAATTTGTTTAATACTTCTTTGGCATATCCATTTACAATAAGTGATAAGGCCTGTTCCTGACTTAATCCTCTTTGAAGACAATAAAATATTTGGTCTTCTCCGATTTTTGAAGTCGTTGCTTCATGTTCAACTTTAGCTGTATTGTTTTTTACTTCGATGTATGGAAATGTGTGGGCTCCGCAACGATCAGTCATGAGCAATGAATCACATTGCGAAAAATTTCTCGCGTTTGTTGCATTTTTATTTATTTGAACCAACCCTCGATACGAGTTCTGGCTGCGCCCGGAACTAATACCTTTTGAAATAATTGTACTCGAAGTATTGCGACCGAGATGAATCATTTTGGTACCGGTATCTGCTTGTTGCATGTTGTTGGTTACAGCTACAGAATAGAATTCGCCGATGCTATTATCGCCTTTGAGAATGCATGAGGGATACTTCCAAGTGATTGCACTTCCGGTTTCTACTTGTGTCCACGAGATTTTAGAAAAGTTACCTTCGCACAAGCCACGCTTAGTTACAAAATTGAACACACCGCCTTTGCCATCTTTATCACCCGGATACCAGTTTTGAACGGTACTGTATTTTATTTCGGCATTCTCCATTGCAATTAACTCAACAACTGCAGCGTGAAGTTGATTCTCATCGCGCATGGGTGCAGTGCAGCCTTCGAGATAACTCACGTAACTATCGCTATCGGCAATTACCATCGTGCGTTCGAACTGTCCTGTTCCTCCTTCATTGATTCTGAAATAAGTTGAAAGTTCCATTGGACAACGCACACCTTTTGGAATGTAACAGAATGAACCATCGGTAAATACGGCTGAGTTCAAAGCTGCGTAGAAATTATCGGTTCGTGGTACCACTGTACCCAAATACTTTTTTACAAGTTCAGGATGCTCTTTCACGGCTTCGCTCATAGAGCAAAAGATGATGCCTAGTTCACCAAGTTTTTCTTTGAATGAAGTTGCAACAGAAACAGAATCCATCACAAAATCGACTGCAACACCGCTAAGACGCTTCTGTTCTTCGAGCGAAATACCGAGTTTGTCCATCGTCCTGCGCATTTCGGGATCGAGCTCATCAAGAGAATTTAAAACTGTTTTCTTTTTAGGAGCAGCGTAATAACTAATTGCTTGGAAGTCGGGTTTTTTGTATGTCACATGCGCCCAATTCGGCTCTGACATTTTTTGCCAAATAGCAAATGCTTCAAGTCTCCATTTTAGAAGCCATTCCGGTTCTTCTTTCTTTTTGGATATCAAACGAATGGTATCCTCAGAAAGGCCCGGAGGTGCTTTGTCTGTCTCAATGTCAGTTACAAATCCAAATTCATATTCTTTATTGGTAACTGATTCTAGTAATTCGTCTCCTTCGTAGGCCATGGTGGATATATTTAAGGCTTAACTGATTTAATAATTTAAAAAGGGTGAGCCGTTATTTAAAGAGATGTTTGTAGCCTTTGATCTCAGCACTTTTTAAATAGTCAATGAAGTTGCCTAATTGTTTTGAAATGAGTTCAACCTCTTCTTTTAGATAATCGAATTCTGCAGTAAGTATATAATCTCGTTCAAATGCTCTGTATGATTGAGAACTTACTTCACCTGCCGACCCTTTAGCGATAAAAAGAAAATTTATAAACTCTTTGTTATTGTTTTTCTCAAACCCTTTTGCAATGTTGTCCATGATACTGGCTAAGGATCTGTTGAGTTGGTTTGTTAACGCGAAGTCCTTAGAGAATTTGTCAGGGCTGAGAAGTGTAAATATTCTTTTGCATAGCTCCCTAGACTTTTGACAAACTTCGATATCTTCAAATCTCTTGGACATTGTTTTATCTGCGGATTTTTTAAATCTTTAAATTTTTATATTGAAAATGATTCCCCGCATCCACAAGTCCTGTTGGCATTTGGGTTTCTAAAAACAAATCCTTTTCCGTTGAGGCCACCGGTGAACTCAAGTTCAGTTCCGACGAGGTATAGAAAGCTTTTGCGATCCACAACTACCTTTACATCATTGTCCTCAAATACTTGATCTCCTTCTTTCATCTCAGTGTCGAATTTCAGTTGGTACATAAGCCCACTGCAACCGCCACCTTCAACACCGACTCTTACGAATGCGTTGTTCGGATGATTTTCGGAATTAATAAGGTGTGTTACTTGTGCTTTGGCACTGTCTGCTACTTTGATCATTTCTTTGTCTTTTGTTGTTTAAAACCCCTTGACCACTTTGATGTTCTAGTAAATGGCTCTTTATTTAGAAATGTTCTAAATTGGTAGGGGCTGTAAAAATACCTTTTTTGTGGTATTCATTCCAAATGAAATAACAAAAAATGGGGGTGAAATTGCAGCAGGCTCAAATATTTGTTTACACTAGTCTAATCTTCAGGCTGATCCACACTAATTTGACTTTCGAGTTCTGGTCCGAAAATTTCCTCTGCAGTCCTAGGCTGACGTGGCGCAAAAAGAAAGTCGTACGGTCTTTTTTTGAAATAAATCGCCAAATTACCGAGTAGCTCCGGGTTTTTGCGGATTTGTACCCCTCGACTTTTACACGCGACATAAAATGCTAATCCGAAGCTCACGGAGAAGTTTACAACTCCAATCAGTAAAATACCAAAGAATACAATGATCAAATCAAATGCTGGTAGCAAATAATCGGTGCAATATAAAGCACTAGTAAAACTGCCTGCGGCGAATGTTATGTGCCTTATGTCGAATGGAAGGCCAATAATGCTTCCAAAAAAAGTCGCAGTTCCAAGAAATAATCCCAACATGAGATTACCGGCAAGTGATCCAGCCTGATTTTCTATGAACACCGAAAACTTGACGAGGGATTTTAGCCCTATCGTCTTTCTTAATCCGACATGCTGTCTTATTCGCTCTGGAATTCGAGAGAAGATAACTCGGTTATCAACGTATCCAGCAATTATTCCTGATATGAATAGAAATCCTCCCGTTATAGCAGCAAACCAAAGTGCTCCTGATCGCCATGGATGTTGAGCATTAATGACATTAAAGGCTTCTTGCTGATCATAAAGTCTGTAACCCATCAATACATCAAGCAACCAAGAAATAAGAAACGGCAAAGGGAAGACGACCAACAAATTGCCAATGAATGACACTGCTTGAGTGTGAGAGACTCGACCGAGGGTGAGTGCGAATTCGCGGGTATTAATTTTGCCCTCTTTCGATTCAAGTGATTTGGCAACCGAGGCTGCAGTCATTGCAGGTTGTTTTGTAGCAAGAGTAAAATTGAATAACTGAATTAGTACAAAACCCAGCGCATAATTAAATGAATAAGCCATTGCCTCCCAAAACAACGGTAAATTGGCTTGATGCATCCAGGCTTTGATAAATACAAGAGCACTGACAATAAAACCGGCACCAATAGCTGCAAAGAGAAAACGGTTGTAGTCTTTCAAATCACGAGCAATATAATGTTCACCGGTTTTGCTTTTATGGTCTGAAATGCTCAATGAGATCACGCGCATATTTTCTTTCATAAATCCTGAAAGACTTATTTTACTAAACTCTTCTGCAGCAATGGAAGAAGCTATTTCCTGCAAGCTAATATGTCGTGTTTCTTCTTTATTCTCAAGCAAAGAGATCAGATGTAATTGTCTTTTTAGAAGGCCCTGACATTTTTTTATTTGGAAGGTTTTGTCGATATCAGCACCTTCTGACTCGGCTACTTTTGTTACTGCCTCCAAGTGCATGTCGCAGAGCTCAATGGCAGAGTAAAGTGTTGTTTTTTGCTCTTCACTAGAATGGTCATTCTGTTTTCGACTAGCAATATACCCCAATAACTCCTTCTGCATATTGATAAAAAGAGATTGGTGTTCACTAAGGTCACGAAATCTGATTCCAATTGAACTATCTGCACCAATGGAAACAATTCTATAAGATACAAGTGTCAGCGCATGGTACATCGAATTTTGAATGATGTGATAATCTTTTTCCTCAGGTTTTAGAATCAGTGACTGAAATTCTCTGAATTGATTTGCTGATATTGCATTGATCCATTTTACATCCTCTTCAAATTCAAAGATTCTGTGTAATCGGAATCTGAAGTTATTTTCTGTCTTAAGTTTTGGTAATATTTTATGACGAATTTTCGAAAATAATTCTTGCCAAAAACTGTGCTTGTCGCTAATGCCGCTTTCAGCAATGATTTGTGCAAGTCCATCAAGCCGCAAAAGGTTTTTTATTTCTCCCGATATTTTTTCGCGATCGCTTAAACTTTCTCTGAGGTATTCGATGATAGCATCGATGTGTTGTGGCAGCCAATCCTGTTCTTCTTTAGCTATAAACCGAAGGTGTTTTGCTATGCAGGGAAGCGCAGGATTTTTGTCCTGAAAAATAGTATAGATATCTTGTTTTATTATTTCCATCAAAAGGACAATTGATTGTCCGTTGTAAAGAAACCATCATAAAGCTATCGGAAAGTGTTACGAATGATAATATTTACAAAATAGCACTGCCAAAATAGTTGGAAATGTCTGTTTTGATCTTATCGAGCATTTTTTGTTCATTCATCAAGGCATCAACTCTTTCATCATTGTAATCGAGTTTGGAGATTTCGTCTTGAACCAATTTAATACGCAGTTGAACTTTGCGCAACTTGATCCGGAATAAACAATCTTTTGCCGCCTTTTTTAATTGCATTTCTTCTGTCTCCGGATATATCATGTGGCGCGTCGTCCAATTATGACTCATGGTGTAAGGAGAAATAATTAGTTCGCTGCTCGTGGTTGAAATAGAAGAGTCGGGGTGCAGTGTAAAAGTTTGTGTACTTGGAATATTTTCGATGGCAATTAGTTGAACATATTCTTTGTAGATATTCTGATAGATGGGAGTTTCCAGTTCTATTTCGTCTTGTTCGAGATTCGCAATCATAAATTCGGCAAGACTTACAGCGTGTAACTCCTCATGCCCATCTTCGTTGATAATGCTGATCTCAATACTTTGTTCGCCATAACTGAGCAACAGTCTGATCAGGTCTTTTTCTTGAAAATATATACTTAGCGTTTCACTTATTTCAATAGGAACGCCATCCTCCGGGACTTCATCTAAGATAGGCAATTGTTCGGGTACAGACGATTTACCTTCCTTTTTGTAATTGGTTACAATGGTTTTGTTTAGTTCGACAAGTAAAACTTGTTCCTGAACATTCAACAATCGACTGCATTCCTGCACGTAAACACTTCGCGTAATTCCATCTGGAATCAATGCAATGCTATCTACTATACCTCGAATAAGTGAAGATCTTTTTACAGGATCACTTCCCGCATCTTCTATGAGAAGAGAAGTTTTGAAAGTGATGAAGTCTTTGGAATTTTTGCTGATGAATTCCTGAATCTCAACAGAGCTGTGCTTTCTAGAAAAACTATCGGGATCATCGCCATTTGGAAAAAGAAGAACACGAACATTCATACCTTCTTTCAGAATCATATCGATTCCTCTGAATGATGCTTTTATTCCAGCACTATCTCCATCATAAAGAATGGTAATATTCGGAGTGTATCTTCTTATAAGACGAATCTGACCCTCTGTAAGACTTGTCCCACTTGATGAAACAACGTTCTCTACTTCCGCTTGATGCATGCTCACCACATCGGTGTAACCTTCTACCAAGTAACAGATGTCGTTTTTGACGATGCTATTTTTGGCAAGATCCAGACCATAAAGAACATTGCTCTTAACGTACAACTCACTTTCTGGTGAGTTGAAATACTTAGCAATGTCTTTTTCAGCTTTAAGAGTGCGGCCGCCGAAGGCAATTACTTTTCCGCTGATGTTGTGAATGGGAAACATTACACGTCCGCGGAAGAAGTCGTATGATGCACCATCACGCTCTCTTGTGAGGCCTGCTTTTTTTAGATATTCGAGATTGTATCCTGCTTCCAATGCGGCTTTGGTCATGCTGTCCCATTTGTCGGGACAATATCCAAGTTGGAATTTTATAATAATATCTTCCCTGAATCCTCTTTCTTCGAAGTAAGAGCGTCCTATGTTTCTGCCTTCTTCTGTTTCATGCATTTGCTGCTGAAAAAAACGATTCGCAAATTCGCTCACGATGCTCAGTTGCTCACGCTCACTTTTTTCTTGTTGCTGCTCATCACTTTGGGCATCTTCTTCTATTTCGATTTGATAACGTGAAGCTAGCCAGCGCAGCGCTTCTGGATACGAAAGCTTTTCGTGCTGCATCAAAAAATCGATCACATTGCCGCCTTTTCCAGATGAGAAGTCTTTGTAAATTCCTTTAGCCGGAACCACAAAAAACGAGGGAGTTTTTTCGTTTACAAAAGGCGACAATCCTTTGAATGCCGAACCACTTCTTTTGAGATGCACAAATTCGCCAACCACATCTTCAATGATGGCGGCCTGATAAATTTTGTCTATGGTGGAGCGACTAATCAATTTTTTGCAATAGAAATTGGGAGCGCAAATTTAAGTCGAATTGATCTTAGGAAGTTTGATTGGGTTTAATTGAGTTTTTCCTTATAAAACCGATTCTTTCCGCTGATTTTAGTGCAATTGACACCCAAACCGAAAAGGAGGAAATTCGCCCTCTTCGATTGTTTCGGCACTACGAAATCTTGTTTGGTCCTTACAATCCCGATTTTTTGAACATATTGGTTAAATCAACAAATTGGAGAAGCGTCAATTGCTCAGGTCGTTTGTCGAATAAAGTTCCCTGCATATCCATTTCGTCGTTTTTCATTGATTTGAGCGAATTTCTCAACGTTTTCCTGCGCTGATTAAATGCTGTTTTTACAACAGTTTTAAATAACTTTTCGTCGCAACCAAGTTCTAGATTGTCTTTGCGTTTCATCCTAATTACTCCGCTGCGAACTTTTGGTGGTGGATTAAATTCATGAGCTTCGACTGTAAATAAATATTCTGTTTCGTAATACGCTTGAAGCAACACAGAAAGAATTCCAGACTCTCTTGTGCCTTCCTTACTGGCAATACGCTCCGCAACTTCTTTTTGAAACATTCCTACGACTTCAGGAACAAGTTCTTTGTGCTCGAGTACTTTAAATAAAATTTGTGATGAAATATTGTACGGAAAATTTCCTATAACGGCAAATTGTTCAGTGAATTTTTCGTTTAATCGCATATGCAAAAAGTCTTGAGAATGCACCTTGCCTTTGAGCAGTGGGTAATGTTTTTCTAGATAATTTACGCTCTCGGTGTCCAACTCTACCACTTCGAGATCGTAATGTGATTTATTGAGAAGATATTTGGTTAGGGCGCCCATTCCAGGGCCAATTTCCAATACATGTTTATAACCTTGATGCCCGGTGAGTGAACCTGCTATGCGTTCGCAAATCTCTTCGTTATTTAGAAAATGTTGCCCGAGTGATTTTTTTGCTTTGACCTGATTTGCCATTTGGCAAAGGTGAGTACGTTTTGGGAAATTGGAGTGGGTTATGTCTGCACTTTCTGCCAATTGTAATTATAAAAAAGCCCAAAGCTATTTGATAATTACAATTGGTTTTTGTTGTTCTCAGCAATATGGAGACTATTAATACCGTACGGATTTATGTATTAATTCAATTCCGTTTCTCTGCACTGTACTAAACATCAATCACGACGGCATTTGCCACTGTAACTTATAAAATGGTTTGGACCATTTGATAGGTAACAATGGTATAACTCTGTTTTGATAAATCAAAGATTAACTCAGAGCGATCGGTTGTTGAGTTAAATAGTACTAAACAATGCTCAAAGCCTCAAACTTAAACCCCAAATCTCCATAATGTTTTAATACTTGTGGCAATACCTGCAACATTTTTTCTGCTGCTTTAACGCTATCGTGAAATACTACGATGCTTCCTGCTTCCGTGTTGTTGATTACATTCTGAAGACATTTTTCGGCACTAATAGTCTTGTCAAAATCTCCACTGATTACGTCCCACATAATAAGTTTGAATCGCTTTTTTAAACTTGATGTTTGCGATAGTGTAATGTGTCCATAAGGTGGGCGAAACAAAGTCGAATTAATTTTTTGATTTCCCCGCAATGCATCTTTTATATAGGAATAATTATTGGTTTTCCAGCCATCTTTGTGCGAGTATGAATGACTTCCTGTTGTATGTCTGGCATTGAGAACCTCTAAATATAATTCGGGATGTTGCTCAACATTTTTTCCAAGACAAAAGAATGTCGCTTTGGCATTATACTCCTTTAGAATCGACAGTACTTTTTCGGTCACCTCGGGTGTTGGACCATCATCAAATGTGAGATAAATTATCTTCTTACTAGTGTCTATTTTCCAAACAAAATCCTTTGCCAGTGGCTTTAGAATTGCCGGAGTTTTTACGAGATACATTAGTTAAGTTGATGCGCGAGTACGCACGTTTTTTTGATTTCGGTTACTGCTCCATCGAGTCCAAAAGCCTCGAAATAGATAATGTAAATTCCAATTGCGGCTTTTAGTCGTTCGTCATTAAATCCATCCCAACTAATACTGCCAGTAACTCCTAGCAATTCGCTTTGCATTAGTTTTCTTACTTTTCTTCCTTCGCTATCATAGATATTTATACTGCCCAGAAATCCTTCTTTTTCCATTTTGTACGTAAACGTTACTACGTCTTTGTATCCATCATTATCGGGTGAAAATATTTCGGGAGACACCTCAAGTTCACCTCCCGCCGTAGCTTCTGCGCTGCTCTGTGAGTTTACATAGCCGGGTGTAGCAAATCCTGAGGCCTGTGATGCACTGTGCCAATTTGTGACATCACTTGAAGAACGTGTTGCTGATATTCTTTCAAGAGATACGCCTTTTGTATCATCTAGCAATGCATAGTGATAATCTGGATTGTAAGAAAAAAGATCACTCGTAGCGTTGTCAGGCATCACGAGAACAGCAATGTCTTCGGATGAAAAATCGGGAATATCAGTCGAGATAAATACACGATCTTCTAGGGTGCCGGCGTAAAGGGTTTTCAGATTTGCACCAGTTTCGGTGATGGCCAGATATTCTCCTGGAAACAAGATAAAGTTTGATTCCGTTATTAGCTTCGGAGTATTCATCTGCCCGCTGGTATAGTCAGCAATTTTCCAGTTGGCGATCGAAATATTTCGCATGGATTTATTGTATATCTCAATAAAATCTTTACCGCCATCAAATGGATTTGTCAATAATTCATTGATGATGAGATCGCCGGATTCTGCCTGTTCAGCAATCGCAAATCTACTTAGAGTTAATGCTATTTCATTTCCCCAACAATCGGCTAAACCGCTTATTTCAAAATTGTATATTACTCCAGGCGTCGTTATGCCGTATGTTAGAATAACCACATTGGACTCAGTGTCGCTTACGGTAGCTTCAGGGTTTTCAATAGTCATGGAATTTACAATCCAACTGAGGTTCTGTAGTGAAGACTCATCTATGGGTTCGTTAAAGACTAAAGAAATTTTTTCAGCAGGTTCGCTAAATACGAATTGTAATTGAGGTGCAGATGTGTCAGGCGTATTATTATAAAC
>Ga0105048_10004732_pt1 | contig 22078 bp, 18 predicted proteins | sample MAT05_FD_78382 | JGI IMG/M metagenome (GOLD analysis project Ga0105048, IMG submission 78382) | Freshwater microbial communities from Lake Fryxell liftoff mats and glacier meltwater in Antarctica - MAT-05 | ecosystem: Environmental > Aquatic > Freshwater > Ice > Liftoff microbial mat | place...
ACAATCCAGCGCCGCCGACCCAACCCGCCGAACCGCCTGGGCCTCCATGCTCAGCGCGCAGAACTGGCGCAGTGCTATCGGCATCATCGCGCGCTCGTACGGGAAGCCCGTCCCCAACAGCGCCCGCACCAGCGTGTCCGTCTTTGAAACGGCCAGCGGCTGCCCGTTCACCGTCGCACCGCTGCCCCGCGTCGCCAGGAACAGTTCGTCCTGGCACGGGTCGAACACCGCCCCCGCCGCCAGCACGCCGTCGCGCTCGTACCCCACCGACACCGAGAACACCCGCAACCCGTGGGCATAGTTCGTGGTGCCGTCCAGCGGGTCAACAATCCAGCGATGGCGCGGGTCACTGCCGCCCACCGAACCCTCTTCGGCCAGAATCTGGTGCGTGGGGAAGCGGTCGCGCAGCAGGGCCACAATCGTCTGCTCGGCGCGTACGTCAACCTCCGTCACCAGATCGGTCAGCCCCTTGAAGTTGACCGACTGCACGCGCCCGTACGACGCACGCAGGACATCGCCGCCCGCCCGTGCCGCCGCAGCAGCAATCTCGGCAACGACCGACAGCGGCTCATCAGCCATCAATGCACCCTTTCATGGAGTCTGGAGTCTGGAGTCTGGAGTCTGGAGTCTGGAGTCTGGAGTCTGGAGTCTGGAGTCTGGAGTCTGGAGTCTGGAGTCTGGAGTCTGGGTATTGTGTTCCCCCTCTCCCGCAAGCGGGAGAGGGGGCTAGGGGGTGAGGGATTCGCGGACCCTCACTCACGCAGCCAGGCGGCAACCTCGCGCGCGTGGTACGTGATGATGAGGTCCGCGCCTGCCCGCTTGATCCCCGTCAGGATCTCCATGACGATGCGCCGCTCGTCGATCCAGCCGTTTTGCGCCGCCGCCTTCACCATCGAGTATTCGCCGCTCACGTTGTAGGCGACCACCGGCAGGTCGAAGCTCTCGCGCGCCCGGCGAATCAAGTCCAGGTACGCCAGGGCCGGCTTCACCATGATGAAGTCCGCGCCCTCCACCACGTCCTGCGCCATTTCTCGCATCGCCTCGCGGCCGTTCGCCGGGTTCATCTGGTACGCCCGCCGGTCCCCGAACTGGGGTGCCGAATCCGCAGCCTCGCGGAACGGGCCGTAGAACCCGGACGCGAACTTCGCCGAGTACGCCATGATCGGCGTGTCCGTGAACCGGTGGGCGTCCAGCGCCCGGCGGATGGCCGCGACGCGCCCGTCCATCATGTCAGACGGCGCGATGATGTCCGCACCCGCCTCAGCCTGCACCACCGCCATCTGCGACAGCAAATCAAGCGTCGGGTCGTTCAGCACCTGCCCGTTCTCGACGACGCCGCAGTGCCCGTGGTCCGTGTACTCGCACAAGCAGACATCGCCCACCACAATCGTGTCCGGGCTGGCATCCTTGATCGCCCGCATCGCCTGCTGCACGATGCCGTCCCGCGCGTACGCCTCGCTGCCCACCGCGTCCTTGCCGGCCGGCAGCCCAAACAGCAGCACGCCCGGAATCCCCATCCCCGGCAGTTCCCGGACATCCTTCACCAACTCATCCACCGAGAGCTGGTACACCCCCGGCATCGAACTGATCTCGTTGCGGACGCCGCGCCCGTGCGTCACAAAGAACGGCAAAATGAGGTCGCGTGGGCTTAGCGTCGTCTCTTCGACCATCGCACGGAGGGTGTCGGTGCGGCGGAGCCGGCGCAGGCGTGAGGCGGGAAAGACGGACATACGAAGGATCCTCGCTACAGACCATCTGTAGAAATGCACAAAGCGGACGAACCACCTGGGTGCCGTGAAAACTGTACCGTATGGCATTCGCCCCTGGCATTGGCCGACGATACCGGCCGGCTGTCAGCTTCCTGTCAGTTTCGCCTCTACCTACCCCTGCACGGCTTGTGTACACCGGGCACACTCATCAGGAGCAACCTCATCGGCGGCTCGCCGTTTCATCACGTGACACGCAGCCACATCACCGGCAATACTGGGGTGCATCAACACGTGGTCATGGCCGAACGGTGGCGCGCTGTTGGCCGTGACCTCTGGATGCTGCGCCAGTAGGCACACGGCGAGTACGGCAATGGCAGGGATCAGTTTGGCAATGCAGGTATGCTGGACCAGCAGTGTGGCCGGTCGACGAGGGGCGGGCTGATGGCCGCGTCCAGGGCCGCAGATGACGGCTCCACCCTGCCCGCCGCCAGCACCGCCGATGCGTTCGCGTCGTACCGTGAGCACGACCGGCTGGTTGCCCTGCATCGGCTCTCGACGCTCGTGGCCCAGCAGCGCCGTACCGACGACGTCCTGCGCGAAGCCCTCCAGAGCGCGGTGTCGCTGGTTGGCGGTGACGCCGGGGCCGTCCATCGCTGGGACGCCGAGCGCGGTTTGCTCGTGCGGGCAGAGGCCCACGGCGCGCACCAGCGGATCATCCGCGCGGAGATCAAGATGGATGAAGGCCTCGCCGGTCGCGCCTTCACCGAACACACCTCGATCATTGAAAACGACTACGCGGCGTCCGACCTCGGCACGGCATTCGCGCAGTCTGCCGGCCTACGCGCTGGCGTCGCCGTCCCGATCATGCACGGCGGGCACTGTCTCGGCATCCTCTCCATCGGCTCCTACGACAAGACACGTGCGTTCGACACCGACGACACGCGCCTGCTCGAACTGTTGGCCGGCATGGTCGCCGTCGCCCTCGAAAACGCCGAGTTGAACGCCGAACTTGAGCACCGGCTCGAACGGATCAGGATGCTCAGTCACCTGAGCCGGCTCGTCTCGACCTCCCTGGACCTGGACAGCGTCTTGCCGAGCATCGGGCGCGCTGCTGTCGAGATCACCGGGGCCGTCTGTGCCGCGTTCTGGCTCGCTGACGAACCTGCCCGGATGCTCACCTTCGGCGGCTCCACCCACCCCGGGATCAGTGCCAACCTCCAACTGCGTCAGCTTCGGTACGGCGAAGGTGCCAGCGGCTGGGTCGCCCAAAGCCGCCAGCCGCTCGTCATTGACGACGTGTTTGCCGATGGACGCAGCATCCCGTTGGACTGGTGGAGTCGGCACGGTCTCAAAACGTCCTTGACGCTGCCGATCATGCGCGGCGACAGCCTCGTCGCCATCCTCTCCCTGAACGGCCGCGACCCGTTTCGGCCCAGTGCCGCCGAAACGGAGCTGCTCGAAAGCTTTCTGGCCCAGGCTGCCGCCGCGATCCGCAACGCATCGCTCTACTCCAGCGTCCGGCGCAGCCAGGAGCAGTTGCAGCAAATCGTGGATCATTCACCGGCCGCCATCTCCCTGAAGGACCGGGCCGGCCGCTACCTGCTTACTAACCGCCGCTGGCAAGAGCGCTTCGCAGCGGATGACGACATCACCGACGCGGGCGGCCCTCTCGGCCGGGTCGGCGTCGGTGCCCCCGCCAGCGTGCTCGGCTGCACCGACGCGGACCTGTTCCCTGGCTCTCGCGCCGAACGCACCCGTCTACGCGACACCCAGGTGCTCACGGACGGCCAGCCCATCGAGTACGAGGCCACCGTGGTCGAGAACGACGACCGCCGCACCTACCTGTCCGTGAAGTTTCCCCTGGTGGATTCCGAGGGCCAGCGGTACGCCGTCTGCACCATCTCGACCGACATCACCGAGCGTAAGCGCGGCGAAGAAGAGGTCGCCGAAGCCCTCGCCGTCCAGCGCGCAGCCAACGAACAGCTACAGCGGCTCAGCAAGGCCAAAAGCGATTTCGTTGCCATCGTCTCCCATGAATTCCGAACCCCGCTCACCGGCATTCAGGGCTTCAGCGAACTGATGCGCGATCAGATTACGAATCTTGACGAGATGCGCGAGTATTCCGCCGACATCAACCGCGAGGCCGAGCGCCTGAATCGCATGATTAACGAACTGCTCGACCTGGACCGCATGGAAGCCGGCTCGATGACGCTGCACCTGGAAGCGGTGGATGTTGGCGCGCTGGTGACGCGGATCGTCGCCAGCACCGGGCCACGCGCCCCTCGCCACCGCCTCAGTGTTGAGATTGACGCGTCGTTGCCGCCGCTGGCCGCCGACCATGACAAGTTGACCCAGGTCATCGTCAACTTGCTGGACAACGCCATCAAGTACTCGCCGGACGGCGGCGAGATCGTCCTCGGCGCGCATGCGGACAACGGGGTGGCCCACCTCACCGTGCGTGACCAGGGGCTTGGCATCCCGCCCGACGCCCTGGATGATGTCTTCGAACGGTATTCGCGCATCGAGTCGGCGCGCCACCGGCCGATTCACGGCACCGGCCTGGGGCTGCCCATCGTCCGGCAGATTGCTGAGTTGCACGGCGGCCGCGCCTGGGCCGAATGCAACCCCGGTCGGGGCACCACCTTGCACGTGACGTTGCCGCTCCCCGCGTCGGGCGTCATCGTCCAGGGTGCGCCACGGGGCGCGCACGAATGACCCCGGCGGCGCGGATCGTCGTCTGCGAAGACGATCCGGTCATCCTCAAACTGCTGCAGGTGTCACTGCGCGACGCTGGCTACGAACTGCTGGTGGCCTCGGACGGCGTGGGTGGCTTGGCGCTCATCGAGCAGGAGCGGCCGGACGCCATCCTGACCGACGTGTCAATGCCGCGCATGAACGGCCTCCAGTTGGCCGACGCCGTGCGTGCCAACCCCGACCTTGCCGGCATCCCCATCGTCTTCCTCAGCGCATCGGCCCAGCGCATGCAGCTTGAGGAGGGGTACCGCCACGGTGCGACAGCCTACGTCACCAAGCCGTTCCGCTCGGCCGACCTGCGGGCCGCGCTCGCATGGGTGCTTGCGGGCCACCGCCACCCCCCCGACTAGCCCGCGCGGCAGTCCCCCAGCAGAGGGCGTGGCAGCGCCACGCCCTCGATTCCACCGTGGGGACGTCCCTCACCCCCGGCCCCCTCTCTCGCAAGCGAGAGAGGGGGCCGGAGGTGAGGGACGTCCGTCCCCCGCCGGGTTCTAGCTCTTGAAGTAGAACGTCGCCGGCCGCGAGATGCCGGGGTTCTTCCCGTCAGGGCTGTTGTACATGCGCGCGGGGATGTTCCCGAAGTTGTTCTTGGCGACGCGGACGCCCTGTGCCGCCGGGCTCAGGCCGACCGTCCCGAACGAGATCACCTCTTCCGTGACGATCCTCCAGATTTGCCGGCCGGCCTGCACCCGCTCTGCCTCCGGCATCCCGAAGCCGCGCCGGAATAGGTCGTAGACCTCCTTCAGATACGGCGGCGGCTCCTTTCCTTCCTTGCCGTTCGACAGATACCACTTGGCGAACAGGATGCCGCCCGCTGCCGTGATGGTCGATGGGAAAATCTGGTCTGGGAAGGTGAACATGTGCTCCGAGCCGTCCGCCACCCAGGCGTCAAGCTGATTTTCATTGCCCGCGTTGCGGCGCTCGGCCAACGATCGCTCGTTCTCCTGCACGATCAGATCAATGCCGATGCGCTTCCACTGGTCGCGGATCATCTCCCCGATGCGCGTGAACTGGAGGAACTGGCCGCCGCGCGTCTGGAGTTCGATACGCAGCCGCTGGCCGTTGTCGGTCCGCAGCCGGTAGCCCTCGCTGTCCTTCTTGCTCAACCCGACGGCGTCCAGCATCTCGTTCGCCTTCTTCGGATCGTAGGTATGCCAGAGCTTCCGGTACTCCGGGCCGGGGCTGTACTTGTTCGACTCGATGGGGACCAACGACCCCGGCGTCCCCAGGCCCAGCCAGAACGTCTCGTTCAACTGGTCCCGCTCCACGCCCAGCGAGAGCGCCCGGCGGAAGTCAGCCGTGCCGATCCACTTCGCAATCTCCGGGTCGGCCTCGTACGACAGGTTGAAGCGGATGTAGCAGTCCGACCCGTAGTCGCCGGGGTCCAGGTACAGCTTGTAGTTGCCGCGCTGCTGGTTCTCCAGGATCACCGGGATTTTGCCCGCGTCAACATGCCGTTCCTGCATGTCGTACTCGCCGGCGATGGCCCGCAGGTTCAGTACCTCCAGGTTCTCAGCCAGCGTCATCTGGATCTTGTCCAGGTACGGGAGTTGGTTGCCGTCGGTGTCCACCCAGATGCTGTAGGGGTTGCGCTCCATCACCCAGGTCGGATTGTTGATCGGCTGCTTCGTGACCCACGGCGTCACGACCGGCAGGTCCGGGTTGAGCGCCCAGTCGTTCTTGAACTTCAGCAGGTTCACCCAGTTGTCGAAGCCGGCCGCCTTGACCTCGCCGTCAAGCTGCTCCTTTGATGCGTACTTCGGCAAGTACTGCTTCAGGTAGTGGCCCGGCGCAAACGACCCCATGAAGTTGAGGCCCTGGAAGGCGTGGCCTGTCAACGCCGTCGAGCCGGCCAGCACATCCGCGATCAGGTAGTACGGTTCAGGGAACACGTACCGTACCGTGTACTCGTCCGCGCCCTTCTCGATCTTGCCCGGCTTGCCGTTAATCGTCAGCAGCGAGTGGCCGGACGGCAGCAAGTCTTTGTTCGAGTACATGTCGTCGAACCAGAACGTGAACGCGTCAGCCGTGAACGGCGTGCCGTCTGACCACTTCATGCCGCGCCGGAGCGTCAGCACCAGCGTGCGCCCGCCGTCTTCCGCCTTGAAATCTTTGGCAATGTTCGGCACCACCTGCTCGCCGGTGTAGTCCCAGAACAGCACGTGGTCCGGCCCCGTTGCCGCCCGCCAGCCGTTCCACTTGTCGCCCGGCCCGGTAAAGCCGCGCCGCCATGTCCCGCCATACTTCCCGATCTCGTGCACCGGCTTGACGACGAGCGGATCTTGCGGCACACGCTGCTCGACGGGCGGCAGCTTGCCGGCCTTCACCAACTCGGTCAGCATCGGCGCTTCCTTGAACGCCTTCGGCCACTGCGCCGCGTCCGTGATGATGGTCGGCCCTTCCAGTTTGCCGATCAGGTTCGCGCCGAGCTTCGGTACAGCCGGGGCTGCCGCCGCTGCCGGGGCCGGGGCGGCCGGCTTGGCCACGTCCGCTGGCTTTGCGGCTTCGGCCGGTTTCGCTGCTGCGGCCGGTGCTGGAGCCGCTGTCGGCGGGGCGGCGGCCGGCTTGGCCGCTTCTGCTGGTTTCGGGGCGTCCGCCGGCTTCGGTGCGGCGGGTGCCGGCGGCTGGCTACAGGCGGCCAGCAGGCCCATCCCCGCGAATCCTAGCGCCCCCTTGAATCCGAACCCAAACAACTCTCTCCGGGACATTCCAGGCGACGTTGCCATCGTCTACGCTCCCACCAGGTTCAGGCCGCTGCCACCATTGGCAGCGAAAGTCTCGGCACACCGCTCCGGGTGCCAACTGACAGCCGACACGGTACTGTGCGGCGGCGGGAGCAGTCAACGTCATGACCACCCCGACAGCACGGCCCGGGTACGAGGGCGGCACGGTGGGCACGCTGCGAGCGTTAAGGCTTGGTGGTATACTCGAACTCTCCCATTGACACGTTACTGCTTTCATTGACGACGAGGTGATCTCGCCGTGTCCTTCTTCATTACGGACAAGTGCGTCGGCTGTAGCGCCTGTGAGCTCGTGTGCCCCGTTGATGCCATCAACGGAGTCAAGAAAGAGCTCTACTTCATCGACCCAAAGATTTGTATCGACTGCGGGGCGTGCGGACGTGCCTGCCCGTACGATGCTATCAACGACACCTACGGCGACCTTGCCGTCAAGGTGCGACGTACCGAGTGGCCGAAACCCGTCGTCATTGACGAAATCTGCTCCGGCTGCAAGTACTGCATCGACATCTGCCCGTTCGACTGCCTCAGCCTGGAAGATGTAGACGGCCAGCCCTGGACCTCGGTTGCGCGGCTCACCAACGCCAAGGCGTGCGTCTCGTGCTACCTCTGCGAGGCCGCATGTGACAAGGGCGCTATCGTGCTGATGGCCCCTGAGAACGTCAAGGCAGCGGCCTCGGCCCGCTTCAACAAGTAGTTCGCCCCCAACAGTCCACCCAGACAACCAGTGGCCCGCCGAGCAATCGGCGGGCCACTGTGGGTATCGCCGGACCGCCGTCAGCCGCCGGACCCGCCGTGCGTCAGCCGCCGCACGCGCCCGGACGGGACAGCCTTATGGCCGGGAGATGGGCGGGCTGGCGGCCGGTGGCCGCGTCGCGGGGCCGCCAGCCGCCGGGCGCACCGGTCGGCGGGAACCGGCCACCTCAAAGCGCAGCTTGACCAGTTCCAGCAGCGACCGCACGATATGGTCGATGCGCGCGCCTTTGGCCTGCCCCAGCGTGCGCGGCAGGTGCGTCACGCGGACCTCGGCGATGCGGTAGCCGGCGCGCCGGGCCTTGATGAGCAGTTCGGGGCTGAGCGTGTGCCCGGTGCTGTGGAGCTGCACGTCGTCCAGCAGGCGGCGCGGAAACAGCTTGAAGGCACAGTCAACATCGCGGGCGGTGTAGCCGAACAGGGTGTTCACCAGTTGGTTCCAGCCCCAACCGTAGAACCGCCGGACCCACGGGTCGGCGCGTGGCCGGCGGTACCCCACCACCATGTCTACGCGATCCAGCAGCGGCAGGAATCCGGCCAGTTCCCTCACGTCGAACTGGCGGTCGCCGTCGGTGAGGAAGATGTAGTCACGCGTGGCGGTGGCGAAACCGGTGGCGAGGGTTGCGCCATACCCCTGGTTGACGGCATGGGACACCAACCGCACGGCCGGACGCTCTTGCCCGAGCGCCTCGACGATGCGGGGGGTAGCATCCTGGCTGCCGTCGTTGACGACGATGATTTCGTAGTCGTCAGTGAGGCGCGCCAACGTGTCATCGACGGCCTGAACGGTGCTGGCGATGATCAACGCTTCGTTATAGGCGGGGATCACCGCCGAGATACTGGACACGCCGACTCCCAGGATGGGCGGGCGCACCGCGCGCTTGCTGTGAGCGCGTCCAGGCTGCGCGTCGCCGGGCCGGGCGAAGTATAGGCGAGCGCCGCATGATGATCCAACGCGCGCTGCCTGCGGGTGTCGTCCGGCAGCGTGCGGGGCCAGGCCGAGGACCAACGTCTCAGCGGTGCGCCGGGTGGTACTCCGCGTACTCAGGCGCGCGGTGCGCTGCCCAAAGCGTCCGCCGGTAGTCGAGCAGCGACCGCGTGACGTTCCAGGCGTACTTCAGGCCGTTGACGTGGCAGATTTCGTCGCCGTAGTAGGTGGGTATCGGCCGCTCGCGGATGCGGAACCGCTGATGGTGCAGCTTGACGATAATCTGGGTGTCGAAGTGGAAGTCGTCCGTCAGTGTGTCGAGCGTTACCCGTCGGAGCGCGTCCAGGCTGTAGGCGCGGTAGCCACAGTGAAACTCGGTCAGGCGCATGCCGAGGCAGGCGTTCGCGAAGACCGTCAGGATGCGGTTGCCGACGTACTTGTAGCGCGGCATCCCGCCTTTGAGGGGGCCGCCGAACGCCGTCGTCATCCGGGTGCCCAGCACTGCGTCGGCCTCGCCCGCCACGATGGGCGAGTACAGGTCCGCCAGCAGTTCGGGAGCATACTGGCCGTCGCCGTGCAGCAGCACCACGGTATCAAAGCCGTGGTCCATGAAGTAGCGGTAGCCACGCTTCTGGTTGCCGCCGTACCCCAGGTTCCGAGGGTTCGTGACGACGCGTAGCCTGCCAGCGGACTCACCAGCCTGCCCTGACTGACCAGCCTCAAACGCCCGGGCGGTGGCAGCGGTATCGTCGGTGCTGGCGTCATCGAAGACGGCGACCTCTTCGACGTTTGCCCAAACAGCGGCCGGTATCCGGCGGAGCACGTCGCTGATCGTCGTTGCCGCGTTGTAGGCGACGATCAGGACGCCGATGCGCTGGCCGCCGTTGGGCGCTGACGCCCCACAGCCGGCCACGGCCATCGGTCGTCGTTCGGCACGTCCGTCGGTCCGCATACTCTCTGCAACGCCCCCGCGCCAGCGCCAGGGACGCACGGCCCCCCGCCGCCCCCACGTCTACCATAGCGCAACGGCGCACCGGTGGTCGGTGACGCCGCCGGCACGGGCGCGCAGAGAGGGCCACCTCGTCGGTGGCCCCCGACATCGCTGGCGGTCCTGGTTGCGTGAGCGTGCTAGGCTGGCTGCGCGCCGGCCTCCTGATGAGGGTCGTGTGCCACGGGATCACCCGTCGGTACTGGCTGCCCACGGTAGGTAGCCACCAGCGCGATGACCAGCGCGCCCAGGCCGAACAGCAGCACGGCAAGCAGGATTATGCTGCCGGCCAGCGGGACGATGCTGACCAGGCCCAGCAGCACAAGGCCAATCAGCAGGTGCCACGCATCTGCCTGGTCTGCGCGGCCAGCGCGTTGCAGGACAAGATGCCCCAGGTACAGCCCGACGATGGCGTAGCCGAGCGGCAGCAGCGCCAGATAGAGTGCAGCCGCCAGCGGGCCGAGCCACCAGCCGCCGACCAGCAGGCCGACGACGAACAGCACCACCGCCGCGACCGGTCCACCGGCCAGCACGGCAAACCCGAGGCCGAGGCTTTCCCACGGGGTCCGCAGCAGGGTGTCTGTCGCCCGCCGACTCACCTTCGGGAACAGCAGCACCAGCAGCAGGCCGTACGCCGCGACGCCAATCAGCGTCTTGAACCAGCCAAGCACCGCTTCGCCGAACTGTGCAGCGGGACTCGGTGCGGCCGGTGTGGCCGTCGCGGCTGGCGCGGCAAGGTGGGTCGTCAAGCCGCCAACGGTGGCCCCCGGGTCAAGGACGGCTTCCTGCGCGCTGGTGTAGGACAGGCTCCCCGCGATGACGGCACCGCTGGCGAGCCGCAGCGACCCGGCCTGGACCAGCACGTCGCCGCCGACCGGGCCGGCGATCATCAACTGTTCGCTCCCCGCGCGGATCGACCGGCCGACTGGCCCGCTGATCGCGACGGTGTTGCCGCCAGCCAGTACGTCACGGCCGATCTGCGCCTGCGGCCCGACCGTCACGGTGGCTGCCCCGGCCAGCACGTCCTGGCCGACTGGTGCCAGGATCTCGACGGTCTGGCCCGCTAGCCGCACGCTCCCGGCGACTGGCCCCGAGATGATGACGCTGCTGCCAGCCGCCATCACATCGCCTGACACCCGGCCCGAGATGGTGACAGACTGGCCGCCAGCGATGATGTCGCCGTTGACGGTGCCCAGGACGGTCACGCTCTGGCCGAAGGCGTAGAGGTCGTCATTGATCGTCTCATCGGGCGGCACGACAATCGAGTCACCCTGGCGCAGTTCCGCGCCGTACGCCGTCGTCGGCACGAGCGCGAACAACGTCCCGAGGATCAGTGCGATGACGACCATGAGGAAGATGTCCCGCCGTCGTAGGCGCGGAAGCCACCCGAACACGACGTGCGCATGGCCCCTGGCGTACCCCGGCGGTGGGCCCAGGGTGAGGTGGCTGAGGTGTGTCGCATGCATCAGGGGTGCCTCTTTTCCGTGACGGCGACGCGTGTTCGTGCCGGTGGTACGGGCCGCACGATTGATGCCGCCGATGTGCCGCCGCGCTTCTGTTGGTGGGGCGGCGCTCCTCGCTGTTCATCGTTCGTGGCGCTCGGTCGTTGGTGCGGCCGGCCCATCCCCACACGCCCAGTGTCCTACGCCCGCGTCTCGTTCTCGTTGCCCGGGGTGAACGCCGGGTATCAGTTCAGGGAACGCGAGCAGGAAGGCAGCCTGTCGATGTTCACCCGCCGTTTACCGTCGGCTACACGGCCGGCAATCTCCGGGGTGCAGGCTGAGAACGGTGGGTGCCGCGCCGCCTCGCTGGTCACGTCTTCAGAATCGCACACGCGCCGCGCGGTACCATCAGACTTGGCGTCGGCAGGACGCCCGAGGTGTGGATGTATGGCTATCGTACGCGCGGTCCTTATGGCGGTGCTCATGCTCGCCATCATCAGCCTGCCGGCCTGGGTGGGCGTCGGCAGCCCGCTGCTGCGTGCCTCCACCGCGAGCGCCGCCGCTGCGGCCAGCCCGCTGTCTGACGACAACGACAACGACGACGGCAACTGGAACGACAACGGGAACGGGAACGGCAATAGCAATCGGAACGACAACGACGACAACGAGAATGGGAACAACAACGACAATAAGGACGACCACACGCCGTATCGGCCTAGCCCGCCAGCGCCTCCTACGTTGCCACCGGGCGTCGTGGCGCGCTGCTACGCGGCCGGCGAGGCCGGGGCGCTGAGCCTGATGCTGGATGGCGGTAGCGTCACGCTGGACGTGGTGTCCACGTCGTCGTTCCCGCGCAGCAGCAAGGCGACGCTGGCCAAGGTTGACCCGGCGTCGGTGCCGGGCGCGCCGGGGCCGGTCCTGGGCGGGATCGTCTTTGAGTTGCGGGCGCAGGAGGGCTGCGACGGCACCAGCCTGGCTGAGTTGCCGGCCGACGCGAACCTGGGCGTGGCCTACGGCGTGCCGGCCACGCCTGCGAAGCTGCGATTCGCACGGCTGGACGGCGGCCGGTGGGTGGACGTGCCGACCGTCCCCGACCCGAACCCCAGCAATCCGTACGTCTCGGCGACCGTTCGCCGCACCGGCACCTACGTGCTGTATCAGACGCCGTAGCTCCCGCGCAGGCGCGGTCACACGGAAGAAGGGGTGCGAGTCAGCTGACTCGCACCCCTTCTTCGTCTTCAGCATCGCGCACTGATCCGGCCAGACCGGGCGGCCTGTAACGCACGGTTCACTGTCGGCAACGTCGCCGGCTACGGCGGGGCGCGACAATGTCCAGGGACGGTGACTCCCGTAGTGAACGGGCCGACGCCCCATGAATGATGGGAGGAGGTCTCACCGTGGTAGCAAAGATGCTTGTTCCACTGGACGGCTCGCCGCTGGCCGAGGCTGCGGTGCCGTGGGCGGCCTACCTCGCGCAGACGCGAGGGTACGTCCCCGTCCTTGCCCAGATGATCCCCTGGCCGACGATGGTGTCGGACGGGCTGATGGTTGGCTACACGCCGCCGGAGGTCTACGAAGAGATCATGGAAGCTGAACAGGAGGGGGCGGCCGAGTATCTGGCGACCATCTCCGAACGGCTGGCCGCGCAGGGTGTCCAGACGGAGACGGTCATTCGTCAGGGGACGCCCACGACGGGCCTGCTTGACCTGGCCGACGAATTGGGCGTCACCGCTATCGTCATGGCAACGCACGGGCGCAGTGGTGTGCCGCGCGTCTTCCTGGGGAGCATCGCCAATAGCATCGTGCACTCGGCGACCGTACCGGTGCTGCTGGTGCGGGCCGGCGCTGCCACCAGCGACCGCCCGCCGGGCGCTGACCGGCTGCTGGTGCCGCTCGACGGGTCGGCGCTGGCGGAGCGCGCGCTTGAAGCCGCCACGGCGCTGGGCCACGAAGGGTCGTCGGTCGCGCTGGTCCGCGTAGTCGAACCGCTGGCCGCCCCGAACGACGGGGAGCAGGCCACCGCGCCAGCGCACGACCTGCACGGTGAAGCGGCAGCCTACCTGAAGACCATCGCGGCGCGCCTGGAGGCGCAGGGCATCCAGACCGGCACCGAGGTCATGCGCGGCGCGCCGGCCGAGCAGGTGATCGCGGTTGCCCGCGCCCACGACGCCGACCTGATCGTGATGAGTACGCACGGGCGCAGCGGTCCGGCCCGCTGGTTCCTGGGCAGCGTCGCAGACGAGGTCGTGCGCCACGCGGATCGGCCGGTGCTGCTGGTGAGCGCCCGGACCCGTGGGGCAACCCGCCCTGCCGCCGCCGCCGAAACACCAGCAGGCGAGCTGGCCGAGTCGCACGCCGGCTGACATCAGAGCGGGGGGGGGCCGGCGCGTTGAAAGGAGCGTCATCATGACCACGACCGCGACGTCTACCGCACCTGCAACGACTGACACGTCGCCGGCTCCGACTCCCGAGCAGCCGACCACGACCGCTGCCGTCCCGGTGAAGACTGAGACCCCACCGAAGCCCCAGCCGATCATGGTGATCTAGGTTCCGCGTTGCCGGCCGGCGGCCCGCCGGCCGGCTCGCATGGAACACCATCGTCCGCCGTGGAGGACAGCCCCGGAGCGAGCGGGGCGGGTGGTGGCAATGTGGCCGCCGCTCGCCCCTCCTGCCCCGGACCCGTTCAGGAAGATGTAGCGATGACCAGAACAATCCTGCTTCCGCTCGACGGCTCTCCCCTCGCTGAGCGCGCCCTGCCGTACGCGGCGCATCTCGCATCGGCGACTGGTGCCCGCCTTGTCCTGATGCACGGGGACGCCCCGACTGCCGCGACCCATGCCCCGCAGTTTGACGTACAGGCGTTCGCCCATCGCGTCCGCGAAGGGCAGGCTGTCGGGGCCATCTCCGATCCACGGCGCATCCAGATTGATGCCGTATCCACCACGGTCTACACCGACAAGACGGCAGACGGCATCTGTGCGACAGCTCGGGAGTTGCAGGCCGACGCCATTGTGATGTCTACCCACGGGCAGAGCGGGCCGGGCCGCTGGCTCTACGGCACCATTGCCGATCAGGTGCTACGGCAGACCACGGTGCCGGTGATCCTGGTGTCCTCAACCTGTAGCCACGCCTGGACCGCGCACATGCCGTTCCGCATCCTGGTGCCGCTTGACGGGTCGCGCTTTGCCGAGGAGGTGCTCGGCCCGGTCAACGCGTTGGCTGCGACGCTCGGCGCAGAGCTGTTCCTGATCGGCGCGGTGGATGAGCACGGGCAGTCCTACGCGGAGGGCGTGTCGTCTTTCGAGTCTGGGACCGACGCCGAGATCCGCGGGGTGCGCGACTATCTCGACCGCGTTGCCAATGGCCTCCGGGCCAACGGGCGCACGGTCCATGTCGATGCCGAAGCCGGCCACGCGCCGACCGTCATTGACGAGGCCACACGCCGGCGGCATATCGACCTTGTGGCGATGGCGACGCACGGTCGGAGCGGCGTGGCCCGGCTGGCGCTCGGCAGCGTGGCGTCCCAGACGCTGCTGCGGTCAACCGTGCCGCTGTTCCTGGTGCGCTTCACGATGCATAGCGGGGGGACCATGCCAGCGGCAACCACGCGCACCTAGCCAGCCGGCCCGGCACAACAGAGCGGCCCGCCAGCACGACCACGCAGGCCGGCGGACCGTCCTGTTCGTCTGGACGTGTGCTGGACGTGTGAGCGCGGAGCATCTTTGCTGCCGCGACGGGTCACCTGTCATGCGAGCATGTGGACATCCAACACCTGTGGGCCCTTCGTGCAGGGTCTATAGTCCATCTGTGGTGGCGTCCTGCCCTGGTTGGGTGCCGGGAGGCGCAGAGATGGTCAAGATCCTGCTGGCCGACGACGATCCGCAATTGCACGATGCGCTCAGTGTCTCCCTGCCCCTGCTCTGGGATGGCGCGGCGATTATTACGGCACGCAGCGGTGCCGACGCCATGCGCCGGTTCTTCGACGAGGAGCCGGATGTCGTGCTGATCGACATGTCCCTGCCCGACATCTCGGGCTTCGAGGTGCTCCAGCAGATCCGGCGCGTCTCAGATGTCCCGGTGCTGATCCTGGCAACCCGCGCAGACGAGATTGACCAGGTGCGCGGGCTGGAACTCGGCGCGGACGACTACATCGTGAAGCCGTTCGGGTCGCTCGCGCTGAAGGCGAGAATCAGGGCTGTTCTGCGGCGCACCGAACTGTCGCCACTTGCGCGGGGCGTGCCAGACTTCGCCTGCGGCCCGCTGACCGTCTGCTTCGAGCGGCGGCAGGTGTCCGTGCACGGGCAAGCGCTGCACCTGACGCCCGTCGAGTTCAAGCTGCTCTACCATCTTGCCCGCAATGCTGGGCACCTGCTCACGCATGGGGCGCTGCTTGATCGCATCTGGGGGCCGGACTCGTACCGCTCAGCGGAGCATCTGAAGGTGTACGTCAGCCGGCTGCGCGGCAAGATCGAGCGTGCTGGCGGCCCCCGCTGCATCGAGAACGAGCGCGGGCTTGGCTACCGCTTCGTCTGGCCGCATGCCACAACGAACGCGGCACCAGGCGGCCCGCCGGACCCGCACGCCCACGAGAAAGCCGGTTTGCCAATCGGCATCCGCTGAGGCCACGTGCGGCCCCTGCCGTGATGCCGGGAGGCCGTCGCTGGTGCGTGCGCCGGCGACGGCCTCTCATGGTGTTGCCGACCGTTCACCCTCGGCAACGTTGGCGTTCACGTCCGTGTCGCACGATGCAAGCGAAGGTCTGGACGCAGCCGTCCAAACCGGGAGGTGCGACGATGCATGCCATGATGACGCCATCCATCAGCAACGAGTTCACCCGCATCCTGCTGGCCGAGCGCGAGCAGATCACGGCGAACCTGCGCGCCCGCTCAGAGACCGAGCATGCTCTCGGTGCGAGTCAGGCGGAAGAGGGCGCGGCCCTCGGCGCCCCGGCCGATGTCGCCAGCGACCTTGCGGACGAGGAGATCGACATGGGGCTGGCTGAGGCGGCAACGGTGCGGCTAACCGCCATCGACCGGGCGTTGCGGCGAATCGAGAGCGGGCAGTTCGGCACCTGCGAGCGGTGCGGCACGGACATCGACCTGCACCGGCTGCGGGCGCTGCCGTGGGCGGCGCGGTGCATCACCTGTGCAGCCTGAGCGGCCCACGAGCGCTTTCTGCATGTCTGATTGCCCTCACCCCCTGCCCCCCTCTCCCGCAAGCGGGAGAGGGGTCGGGGGTGAGGGCCGCAGTCCGGGGTACACTCGGTAACATGAAGCCGTTTGCCCTCATGGTCCTGCTGCTGGGGCTGTTCGTCACTGGCGGCCCGGCGGTGCGTGCGCAGGCAGCCGACCCGCTCGCTGGGGCGGCGCTCCTTGATGCGCTCCGAGGTGGCGGCTACGTTCTGCTGTTCCGGCACGCGGCGACCGACCAGAGCCAGCGGGACGCGGACCGCAAGAACCTGGAGAACTGCGCGACGCAGCGCAACCTGTCCGACCAGGGGCGTGAGCAGGCGGTAGCAATTGGGGACGGCATGCGGACCGTCGGCGTCCCCGTGGGCGTCGTCCTCGCCAGCCCGTACTGCCGCACCCTGGCGACGGCCCGGCTCGCGTTCGGTCGCGCCGAGGCAACCAATGACCTGATCTCCGAGTCGCCCGACGACTCCCCCGGGGACCGCGAGCGCCTCCGGGCGGCGTTGCGTGCGCTGCTGGCGCAGCGGTCGGAGCCGGGCACCAACACCGCACTCGTGACGCACGTCCTGAACATTGAGACCGCGCTGGGGTTCCAGATCGAAGAAGGCGAGGCCATCGTGGTGCAGCCTGACGAGAGCGGCGGGTTCACCATCGTGGGCCGCGTGCTGGCCGACGGCTGGGCGGGACTCGGTGCGGCGGCGGACGTTGCCCCGGCCCCGCCCGTTCCTGTGACGGGTGGTCCGCCCGCCTCACTCTGACTGCCCAAGCAGCGGCCGGGCTGTCCAGGCGACGGTCAGCGGGCCGCGCGCACCTGGCCCGGAGACGTGACGACCACCTGTGGGCGCTGCTCCACCAGCTCGACCGGGCCGGTCACGCAGAGGCTCTTACCCTGCCAGCTTGCGGACTGCGCCTGGAACCGGCCGAGATCCTCGCCCCGAATCACGGCGGTGAAGACGTGGTTGGGGTACGGTGCGTCGTCCAGGTACATCGCTTCGCCGCGCACGCCCGGCTGGTACGACACCTCCGCGCGGCGTATGGCGACCGTGGCCGACTTGCCGGCCATGTGCCCGGCCTGCGTCGAGAGGACCGCGCCGGGGCCGCACAGCGTCGTCGCCTCCTGATCGGAGACGCCGGCCGCCACCGCCCCGGCTGAGGCGGCCACCCCCAGCGTATCGGTGGGGGCCACCGTGCGGGCCTCGGCGCTCACGCCGGCGGTCGGGCCGACCGCCGGCAGCCCAGCAACGGATGTCGCAACAATGGCCGGTGGCCGGCTCGCGCCCGTGGCAGCCGTGGCAGCCGTGGCCGGCTTCGCAGCAACCGCCGCCGGGGACGGCTTCGTTGTGGGCTTGGCGGCAACCGCCGCAGGAGATGCTGACGGCGCGGCGGCAGCCGGCTGGGCAGTGGGCTTGACCGCCGGTTTGCCGTCTGGCTTCGTGGCGGCGGCAGTTGCGCGGGGCGCGGTCGTCGGCGTGGCGGCCGGCCCTGGGGCCAAGGATTGCACGGCCGAGCAGCCGACCGTGAGCAGGAACACGATGAGAGAGATCGGGAGGAAGTGTCGTGAATGCATAGTGGGAGGATACGCGAAAAGAACGCCTGTTCGTCTCATCTTCCTATTACAAATCTGCATCAGATTGCCGCGCCCGGGCGGCACACTTGGTGGTATGCTGAGGGGGACGATTGCCGATGGCGCGCCGATGCGACCCCGGCAGTACCAGCCCATCGGAACCGTGCCGCTAGCATGGTGCCCGACGCGACCGGCTCTCTGCTTGGTGGCAACGCCTCGTCCCGCAGCCTCATGTTGGTAGTTGGGGAGGAGACTATGGCTATGTCTGCTGGTATGCCTGGTGGCTACATGGGCAAGGTGCTCTGGGTTGACCTCACGGCTGGGGTAGTCCGTGAGGAGCCGCTCGACGCCCAGATCGCACGTGACTACGTTGGTGGGTACGGCTACGGCGCGCGGGTGCTCTTCGAGAAGATGCGGCCGGGCGTTGATCCGCTGGGGCCGGAGAACATCCTCGGCTTCCTCACTGGTGCCCTGACTGGCACGCCCGCCATCGAGGGGAACCGGTCCGTGTTCGTCTGCAAGTCGCCGTTGACGGGCGGCTGGGGCGATGCGAACTGCGGCGGCACCTTCGGCCCGCACTTCAAGTTCGCTGGCTACGATGCTGCCTTCTTCACGGGCGCATCCGAGAAGCCGGTCTACCTCTGGATCGACAACGGCACGGCCGAATTGCGCGACGCTTCGGACCTCTGGGGCCAGGACGCCAACGACGCGGAACACGCCCTTCAGGCGCGCCATGGCAAGGGCACCGAGGTCGCGCTGATCGGGCAGAGTGGCGAGAAACTGAGCCAGATCGCCTGCATCATGAACGACGAAGGGCGGGCCTGGGGCCGGTCCGGCGTCGGCGCGGTGATGGGGTCGAAGCGCCTCAAGGCCATCGCCGTCAAGGGCAAAGCGAAACCGCCACTTGCAGATCAGAAGCGCGCCGATGCGTTGCGCCGCGAGTACATGAAGAAGACCACCGGCCTGTACGACTTCTTCTCGGACTTCGGCACCACGGCGATCATCGGAAGTTCGTCGTACAGCGGTGACTCGCCGGTCAAGAACTGGGTCGGGGCCGGCACGACGGACTTCCCGACTGGGCGCGTCAACTACGAGACAGAGCATCTGCGCGAGACGTACAACGACAAGAAATATGGCTGCTGGCGTTGCACGATGGCCTGCGGCGGCCACATGTCGGTCAAGGAAGAAGGGCCGTTCAAGGGGCTGAAGCACCACAAGGTCGAATACGAGACTGGTGCCGCGTTCGGCTCGATGATGCTGAACGACAACTTCCCGAGTCTCCTCAAGGCGAACGAGCTGTGCAACCGCTACGGCCTGGACACCATCGCCGCCGGCTGCACGATCACCTTCGCGATGGACTGCTACAACCGGGGCATCATTACCAAAGAGGACACGGACGGCATCGAACTGACCTGGGGCAACCACGAGGCGATCATCGCCATGCTCCACAAGTTGGCCCTGCGTGACGGCTTTGGTGACGTGCTGGCGGACGGCGTGAAGAAGGCTGCCGAGCGCATCGGGCGCGGCAGCGAAGTCTGCGCCATCCACGTTGGCGGGGCGGAGGTGCCGATGCACGATCCGCGTCTCACCGCCGGCCTGGCCCCGACCTATCAGCTTGACGCGACGCCGGCTCGCCACACCCAGGGCGGCGAACTGGTGGCGTTCCCCGGCGAGGAGATTCCCGAGCGCGGTGTCTTCACCGGCCGCGCCGAATTCCACCGGCGGCAGGTGAACGGCACGCACTTCATCAACGCGGCGGGTATCTGCCTGTTCGGCTACAACTCGTACCCCGTTGAGGCGTGGCTAGACTTCATGACGGCCGCCACCGGCGAGACCTGGGACTTCGACCGGATGATGGAGGCTGGCGAGCGCATCGGGACCATTCGCCACGCGTTCAATCTGCGCGAGGGGATCAACCCGCTGACGGACTGGAAGGTCCCGCCGGTCATCCTCGGCGACCCGCCGCTGACCGAGGGCAACGTGCGCGGCGTGACCATCGACGCCGACACGATGAACCGCGAGTACCTCGAACTGATCGACTGGGACCGGCAGACGACGGTGCCAAGCACGGCCCGGCTCGAAAAGCTGGGGATGGGCTGGGTCGAGAAGGAGTTGGCCGGCTCGGCGGTCGGCTAACCGTCACGGTCATGTTGGAACTGGGGGGCGGCTTCGGCGGCCCCCTTCTTCGTGCGCGCCGATGTAGAGGGCCGGTGGCCGCTCTAGGCCGGCGGCTCACCTGGTCCGGCGAGCGCGCCGCTCGTTGCGGACGAGCGTGTGTGCCAGCGCGGCCGGCCGGAGTTCCGCTGCCGGCCGCCCCACCGTTGACGCCGCTGCGGCCGGCTGGTCACTGTCGCCCGACGCGCAGGCCACGGTGCACTCCCCTCTCGCTACACGGTGCTACCTGTCGGACGGGATCGGCACACTATGACCAGTACGCCCACCCTGGTGCTGCTATCACCCTGGCACCCCTCAGCATCGTTGCGTGGCGAAGCGCCTTCAATTGTAGGCCCGAACGTTGGGGGTGGCTGAGTTCTGCGGTGAGCGGCACCCGCCCGTCGCGGGCTGTCTGCGATATGCAGGGGCAGTCGCCCTGTAAAAGTCAGGACGGTTGCCAGCCGGCAACGACGCAGCCAGCGCGCACACTGATGGTGAGATAGCCCCATCTGGTTGGCCGGGTGAAGCGAGAGAGCTTCCGCGATGCACAGCAGCATCAGCGTTGTCGAACCCAGCGGGTCAGCACAGACCACGGGACGGGCCGCTGCAGGCCGCTATCTCACAGAGGCTCACGGAGCCTTGTGCCTCATCTGCGTTGGGAGACTTTCCCCATGACACTGACAATCACGTTGGAACGGCATGGCATTCCGGTCAGCGACGATCAGGAACAGCGCATCCGTCACCACCTCGCCGCGCTCGGGCGACGCCTCGAACACCGTCCGGAACCGATGGTCGTCCTGGCCTTCTCCGGCCACGACAGTCGCCACGAGGTCGAGGTGCACGTGCGGCTCCAGCTTGGGCCGCTCGGGCCGACGCTGGCGAGCAAGCACACGTCGCAGACACCGGACCAGGCTGCGCGCCTGGCGATTCGGGCGATTGAGCGCCAGCTTGAGCGGCTGGTCTCCGGGCAGCGTGGCGAACCGAGCTACGGCGTGCCGAGCCGCCGCCGGGTGGATGTCACCCCCGCCGACGCCAACGTGATGCAGGCGAACAGCGCGCAGGCCGCCGACAACCCGTAGGGCTGATGGCCCGGTGCCAGCAGGCCCGTAGGCAGCCGCCTCATGCGGCTGCCCCCACCCGACACGGCGGCGCAGCAGTGCGCCACCGCCTCCGGGAGCCTCGTGAGATGAACGACCAGATGCATGTCAGGCTCCTCCCAATGACAGGCCCGGACCTGGACGCCTTCATCAGTGAGGAAGTTGCAGACTACGCCGATGAAGGCGTGCGTGAAGGCACCTGGCCCCGCTGCACGGCGCTCGACTGCGCGCGGGCCGCGCTGGCGACCGTGGTGGACTGGGAGCGACAGGCAGCAACCGCCGACCGCCAACGCCTGTGGGCGGCGCTGACGCCAGACAGTGAGCGCGTCGGCTGGCTCTGGGTCAAGCTCGCACCGCCGTCCCTGGCACCCGAGGCACCCGGCTCGGCGCGCGCGTTCTTGTGCCAGATGACCGTCGCGCGGGCCTGCCGTCATCGGGGGTACGGCCGGGCGATGCTGGCCGCCCTGGAAGCGCGCCTGCTCTCGGACGGCATCGCCGAGTTGCACCTGAACGTCTGCGAGGCCAACGTGGCTGCGGTGTGCCTCTACACGGCTGCCGGCTTCGAGACGGCCGACCGGTACCCCACCATGCGCAAGATGCGGAAGCGCCTGGGTGCCGGGCCGGGCACAGCGCTGCCCAACGCGCGGCCGGCGGCGCTGACCGTCCCAGTCGGCTGAGCGACGGCCTGTCAGAGGACCTCTTGCGCCAGCAGCCACAGGTGGCGGTACAGCCGGTAGATGTCGAGTGCCAGCGCAGTTCGGG
>Ga0105048_10004733_pt1 | contig 22076 bp, 19 predicted proteins | sample MAT05_FD_78382 | JGI IMG/M metagenome (GOLD analysis project Ga0105048, IMG submission 78382) | Freshwater microbial communities from Lake Fryxell liftoff mats and glacier meltwater in Antarctica - MAT-05 | ecosystem: Environmental > Aquatic > Freshwater > Ice > Liftoff microbial mat | place...
CGGGAAATCAAAGATCCGCGTAATGTGATTGTGACGGTTGCCTTGCCTGGTCAAGCTCCTAAGATTGCGAATGCTCTTAAGTCAATAAGTCTTGATCTAGAGCAAGAAAGCTCTTTTGAAAGTAATTTTGTTGACGCTGAAGTTGTTGAAGCTAAATTTGCCGAGCCTGAAGTTGTACAGACCGAAAATGTTGAGTCTAAAGTTGATGAGCCTGAAGGTGATGATATACAGCCTGAAGTAGTTGATACTGTGCAGACGATTGGCTCTGCTACAAGTAATAGTGCTTCTAATGGGGTGATTTTGAGAGTAAATCGAGTGCAGCCAATTGATACAGATGGAAATTTAGAAGCAAAAGCTGAATTTTTAGGATCTTCAAAAGAGTTTGTTCCCATTCAATCTCCCGAAGCCTCGCGTCGTAAGCGATCTTCAGCTTCACAAGCATAGTTTATTCACTTTATTGATTAGGGGCAGCGTGATTACGTTGCTCCTAATTTTTTTCTAAAGCTGAAGTGATGCGTGGTTTTTGATGTTTTAGAAAACTAGATCAATTTCGAGCTTTTTGAGATTTATCGCATACAGTTTATATCCTGATATTTCGGCAGTGGCGATCGCTAATAAATTAATATCAATCGGTGCGATCGCGGTAACTTCACCCTCAATAATTAAATTATTAATATTATTACCTCGCAAATCTAGCAAAATTAACATAGTTTGATATGGATTGTAATAAGCTGTAATCGCATATCCCCAAGGCGTAGCTGTCATTATTAAAACTTCATATTGCAAAGAAAAACGGGCTAGTCGATAGGGTTTGAGATCGAGGAAAAAAATATTTTTATGATTACCAGCTTCTCGCAAAAGCACACGATCAATAGTAAAAGTCGCGATCCCTGCATCAATCGAAATAGGCAAGGCAAGCCGATACATAATGTTGCAGCGCCGAGAAATAACGATCGCTCGACTTTCATTTGTTTCTAGCTTATTAGCGATCGCTACTAGATGATGTTGATCAAAAGCCACAATACAACTCAAAGTTCGAGTTGCAAACTCTAAACGCATTACTCTTCCATAAACTAAATTTCGTATTTCTAATTGCTTACCAGTTGAGACAGCAAACCAATCGCCATGAGGTGAAATAGCCCATTGAAATGGTTGTGCTGATTGATATAAAGATTTGGGTTTTCCTTGTACAAATTGATAGATTGATCGCTTGGTTAATGCAAATAAAGTTTTCCGCGCAAAAGTGATGGCTTCAATTTGAACATCAGAGTGAGCAATTTGTTCTGCTTTATCAAGGGACAAACTATGCCAATGCAAATGAAAATTGGATGCACTATAAAAACGAGATTTTTCTGCACCAATCAATCCAACAATTTTTTCAGGTTCAGCTTTTTGAGCAAAATATGCAGCTTTTTGAGCAAAGGAAATTGTCGCGCAACTTTCATCATCGGCAACTGTTTTAAGTTGGCTAAAATCTTCAGAGCCAATTGCTTTTAATAGATCTAGTCGCATCTCGCGAGCTGAAGCATATCGGCGCTTAGGTAGTTTTTCAAGCGATCGCAAAATAATTGCTTCTAGCGATCGGGGCAAAGTATCAGGAACGATTACCCGCTGATTTAAATGAGCGTTCATCAAATCTGTAGGTATTCCCGAAAAAGGGCGCTTGCCTACTAAAAGCTCATATAAAATAATGCCAACTGCATAAATATCTGACCCTGCTGAAAATTGACCATAAAATCTTTCAGGAGCCATATAACCTGGTGAACCTGTATTACTATCAGATTCAATTTCTTGACTGAGTCGAGCAATCCCAAAATCTGAAATTTTGGCAAGCCAACCATTTGCGGTAACCTTTAGCAGTATATTTTCAGGTTTGATATCACAATGAATAACATTCGCAGCATGGGCGTGTTCTAAACCCAGCAAAATATCATTGAGCAAGCCAAAGCCTTGCTGTACTGTTAGCATCTTGGGATAGTTCATTAGATCTCGTAATGTTCCCCCTTCGCAATAGTCCATCACTAGATAACGATAATTTTGGTGATGCACAAGCGCTGAAAAAGCAACAATATTTTCATGCTGTAAAGTCAATAAAAAACGTAATTCTCTCAATAATTTGCTTGTAGGAAATCTCTTGGTTTCAAGTTCTTTGAGTGCAACCAGCTTTCCTGTATCCCTTATCCGCGCGCACAAAACTTTGCCAAATTGTCCCCTCCCAACTAAACCCAAAATCCGATATTTAGAAAGCTGAGAGGTGTATTTTTTATTCATACTGGCAAAAATCAAAGCTCAAAACTTAAAACAGGGTGTAAGAGGACTCGCTATATAACACCTCTCTCAAAAACAGCTTAACTAAAATTGCAAGTTAACTTTAACAACACATACTAAAATTATGGTGCGAGAATCGCTAGGGCAAAACTCCAACAGTTCTCACTACAATACTTTGAACAGTCAAAGAAAAATAGAATAAAAGCTATTTATACCCCGTCCCTGTCGAAAACTTCGGTTTTCAACAGGGACAAAAAGAAAAACCCGAAGCGGGGCTTCGCCCTGCGACCCTCTACAAGAACTACGGGTTTGATCTTAGACGCGGTATATCAATAAGATTTACTCTTATGGCTCTTTTGATACCTGACTTTGCCCATATTACTTATAGCAAAGTATTTTCAGCAAAAAAGAAGGTTCGCTAAGCGAACCTTCTTTTTTGCTTAATTTGGCAAGCTCGGTGAAGGTTGAGCTTGTATAGCCGCTAAGCGCTTGTTATCCCGTTTAGCAGCTAATGCTGGCACTGCATCCCTCAATACACCAGCAAGTTTAGTTGTAGTCGTATCGTAGATCTGGGTAACGATTTTGGGATAGAAACCGATGCCGATAATGGGAACTAATAGACAAGCGATAATGAATACTTCGCGAGGTTCTGCATCCACTAAATCTTGGTGAGATGTGAGTGCTTTATTCTCTTTACCGTAGAAAATTTCACGCAACATCGAGAGCAGATAGATAGGTGTTAAGATTACGCCGACTGCCATCAATAATATGGCAATGACTTTAAATGTGCCGCTATAAGCATCACTGGTAGCAAAGCCGACAAAAATCATTACCTCAGCCACAAATCCACTCATGCCTGGTAAAGCTAGTGAAGCAAGAGAGCAAGTGGTGAACATTGCAAATATTTTCGGCATTTGTTGACCGACTCCGCCCATTTCATCCAAGATCAGTGTATGAGTGCGATCATAAGTTGCACCAACTAAGAAGAATAAGCTCGCACCGATTAGTCCATGAGAGATCATTTGCAACATTGCGCCGCTTGTTCCGAGATCGGTAAATGAAGCTAAACCGATCAGCACAAATCCCATATGAGAGATTGATGAATAGGCAATTTTGCGTTTAAGGCTGCGCTGAGCAAAAGAGGTGAGTGCAGCATAGATAATATTCACGATCCCCAGAATCACTAATATAGGCGCAAAATAAGCATGAGCTTCAGGTAACATTCCTGCATTCATTCGCATTAGGGCATAACCACCCATTTTTAGGAGAATACCTGCAAGAAGCATATGTACTGGTGCAGTTGCTTCACCATGGGCATCAGGTAGCCAAGTATGAAGAGGGAAAATTGGCAGTTTGACTCCATAGGAAATCAAGAATGCACCATAGGCTAATAGCTGAAAAGTTAGCGGATAGTCTTTGTCAGCAAGGGCTTGCATATCAAAAGTAATGGTATCGCCATAGAATGCCATTGCTAAACCAGCGACAAGAATAAACAGAGAACCGATCGCTGTATAAAGAATAAATTTGGTGGCGGCGTAAAGACGTTTATAGCCTCCCCAGATCGACAGCAACAGGTAAACAGGAATTAGCTCTAATTCCCATGTAAGGAAAAATAGCAGCATATCTTGCACGGCAAATACAGCGATTTGGGCGCCATACATCGATAGCAACAAAAAGTAAAACAAGCGAGGCTTGAGGGTGACGGGCCAAGATGCCAAGATCGCTAATGTGGTGATAAATCCAGTCAGCAAGACCAAGGGCATCGAGAGTCCATCAACGCCAACTGACCAATTTAGTCCTAGTTGGGGAACCCATGCGTATTTCTCAACGAGTTGCAGTCCAGAGTTGCTGTAGTCATACTTTATGCAGAAGGCATAGGCGATCGCCGCAAAGTTAATCAGTCCGACTACCAACGCAAACCAGCGAATCGTTTTGCCATCGCCTTTATCTGGCACAAAGGCAACCATGAGAGCCATAAATATGGGAAAGGCAATGATAAACGTGAGCCAAGGGAAATTTTCGAGACTTAACATATGCAAAAGTAACCGTTGTAAATACCCGTCCATTTCTTGAAAGCCATTGTACCTAGCCCTAATTACAGACGCTATAACTCTTTATAGTTAATTAAAACTAGGCGATCGCACCTTATCTTAAAACCCATGACTAGATTATGACTGAGATCTTTACATAATAAGGGGTTGAAAGCGATTTAGTGCGTAGCTACTCTTTTAACAATTTGTTAAGTAAATTTAACAAATAGAGATAATTATTTACATATCTATGATTTGAAGAGGCGTGAGGTTTGGGGTTTCCACTTTTCTGCTAATCTCAAAAATGAATAAATTATTTTTTTAATTGAGAGATTTAGGCATGAAAGCACTTATACGCTTTTCTGTTTTATTAGTGGCGATCGCGTCAATTTGGACAACTTGCCTTTTAGGTTCTTTTGGCAATAACGACGCATTTGCCGAAGAATTACCTTCAACCAGCTTTTATACGCAAGACCTTAGCAAAATTGACCTAAATAATTCTAATATCAACACTTTTCGTCAAGTGCGTGGTATGTATCCAACCTTAGGTCGTTTGATCATTGATAATGCTCCTTACAAGTCTTTAGATGATGTCCTAAACATTGCTGGACTCAGCGATTCGCAAAAAGATTTGATTAAAGCGAATGCTGATCAGTTCACACTCAAAAAGCCTGATGAGTCAATGGGGCGTGAACGGATTAACAACGCTAACTATAGACTATAGAAATTGGAGGGGCGCAAAGCGTCCCTCCAATTTAAGAATTACGGCGATCAAGCGTGGACTTTAAAAAATTTGACGCAATTGTGATTGGAGGAGGGGCAGCGGGTTTATACACTGCCCTTTCTTTGTCTGAATACTTACCAAAGGAACGTGACTGGAAGATTGCCCTGATCACCAAAGATAATTTGACAATTTCGGCTAGTGATTGGGCACAAGGTGGGATTGCTGCAGTTGTTGATAAAAATGACTCGATCGCGCTGCATATTGAAGATACATTACGAGCAGGGGTGGGACTATGCGAACTAGCAGCAGTAGAAGTGCTGGTCAGTAAAGCTCAACCGCAAATTAATAAGCTTTTAGAATTAGGTGTCGATTTTGATCGCTTGCATGATAATTCTTTAGCTCTGACACTAGAGGCGGCGCATTCACGCAGACGAGTTCTGCACGCGGCTGATGCAACAGGGCATGAATTAGTGAGTACTCTGGCAAGACAAGTTGTAGAGTGCGCAAATATTCAAATTTTAGAGGATGTACTTGTCCTTGATCTTTTGGTAGAGAAAGATGCCGAAGGCGATCGCTGCGTGGGCGTATCTTGCATTGATCTCAATCAACAATCTCATCAGGTGATGGCTTTACTCGCGCCCATTACAATTCTCGCTACAGGTGGTGGGGCGCAAGTTTTTTCTCAAAATACAAATCCGCCCGCAAGTACAGGAGATGGTGTGGCGATCGCTTGGCGAGCAGGTGCAGCAGTGCGCGATTTAGAATTTGTGCAGTTTCATCCAACTGCTCTCGCGATCGCTGGTGCACCGAGATTTTTAATTAGTGAAGCAGTGCGTGGTGAGGGCGCTCATTTGATTGATCACAGCGGCAATCGCTTTACCTTTGAGTATCATCGGGATGGTGAACTGGCGCCGCGAGATATAGTCAGCCGCGCTGTATTTCAGCATTTACAAAAAACTGGTGAACCGACCGTATTTTTAGATTTATCGCCTATAGAACGCGATCGCATTGCTTACCGATTTCCTAACATCATCAAAATTTGTCAAAAATGGCAAATTGATCTTTTTTCGCAACCGATCCCCGTCACCCCTGCTGCTCACTACTGCATGGGAGGGATTATCACAGACACATGGGGCGCTAGCTCGATCCGAGGTTTATATGCTGTTGGTGAAAGCGCTAGCACAGGTGTACATGGTGCAAATCGTCTAGCTAGCAATTCGCTTCTAGAATGTTTTGTGTTTGGAGTGCGCTTAGCAGAAAAAGTGGCGCAAGATTTAGTTCAAAGTAAGTATAAAAAGGGAAATCACTCTTTTAATAAGTATTTTGATCCTATAAATCCAAATACGAGTGAACATCTTCAAAATAGGATCGCTATCATTCGTCAAGAGTTACCTGAATTGACATGGCGGGCTGCGGGTATTTGTCGTGAAGCTGAAGCTCTGTGTGAGGCGATCGCGCAAATCCAAGATTTTCAGCAAGAAATTATGAACTTGCAAAGCAACACTCGTTTGTGGGTAGAAACTCGCAACCTAATTGATTTTGCATACCTACTAGTCAAATCTGCTCTATTCCGAACAGAGAGCCGAGGAGCACATTTCCGCATAGATTATCCAAATACTGAATCGGCTTGGCAAGTACATACGGTTATATGCGATCAGGATATCTACACTCAATAAACTCCAAATAGAAAAAGCTGAGTACAGCGCCTTGCGCTGCCATAGAACCCAGATAATTTTTTAAAAGTGCCGCGAAGCGGCACTTTTAAAAAATTATCTGTACCACTCAAACCCTCAACAAGCTGTAAAGGGAAGCCTTTTCTATTTGAGGTTTTACTGATGATTACAATATGTTGCTAAAATGTTACATATTGTAATATAAAAATAATTTCATTACAACTTTAGTGAATTTGGTGTAAGCGCATGGCATTTTTTGGACTGTTCGGCAAAAAAGATAAAAACAAAGATTCTGAAAGTAAAGATTCTGCTTACTTTCTCGATCAAGATTCTGCTAAAACCTATGGCAATATCGAGTATATGAAAACTGGTAAGGGTTACGAAATTAAGACTACAAGTAATCAGTCTACTGAGCCAATTTCTCAACCTACATCTGAGCCAACAAAGAATACTCGCCTTGATCCTAGTATGGATATTTTTCTGAAGATGGCGAAAGATATCAACAAGAAATAAAAGTCTGGAAAGAGAAAAGAGTTATTACCTAAAGGCAGTAACTCTTTTCTCTCTTTAGATTAGAAATTAAATTAGAAAAATTCGCTTTCATTTAGAGGGTATCAATTCGGAAAACCGTCTAAATAACAGTCAACTCTGAATAGCGCATACGCCGTAAGATATTTTAGTAGATAGACTGTGCACGAGGGTATTGGTATGGTATTTGACTGGTTTCGACGAAAGTTTGATGATGATAAAGATGCAACAAGTCAACCAGTAGAGCCAGCCCAAACTGAAGAAATAACTCCTGAATCTACATCTATACAAGAGTCTAGCGAAATCCCACTGTCTCCATCTCAGGATTTGTTGAATTGGGCAAAAGCTGCCTATGCCAATGTCCAACAACAGTCAGAAGTTTCTGAATCTAAGATTACGGAACCTGAAGATCAGATTAAAGAATCTGAGGCTTCTGAGATTCAAGTTAATGCACTTAATGAGGCAGAAATTGCTGAATCTATTGAGCCGCCGATCGCTATTGCCTTACCCGCTATCTTCTTACCCATAAATACCGAAACACCTGTAGAAATATCTGGATTAGTCGAACCCGCGATCGCTGAAGTAATTACTCCTGAAGAACCTGACTCCGAAGCTACATCTGTCCCTTTTTGGATGCAATCAGAAAGCGATCGCATGGCGCGTATTGCGGCACTCGAAGCAACAGCGATCGTCGAACCAGAAATTAAATTAGTCGTAGCACCCAAGCGCAAATCAACTCTTGCCTTTGACGAAAATTTTATTTGGTCAGCTGAAGTCCTCGCCGCTCAAGGTCGCCGTCCTGAAGAAATCTCAGTCGAAGAAATTACATGGCTAAACCGTTTACGTCAAGGTTTAGATAAAACTCGTTTGTCGTTAGTTAATCAGCTTAGAGAGATCGTAGGACAAGGACCACTTAGTGCTGATTCAGTTGATGATATCGAGGCTTTGCTATTACAAGCAGATGTGGGCGTGAAGGCAACCGATCAAATTATTGCTAAGTTGCAAGATAAACTCCGCAAAGAAGTTTTGCCACCTGAAGAGGCGATCGCTTATCTCAAACAAATTTTGTGCGAGATGCTTGATGTATCAACTCATAAGAATGGTGAGCCGATCCCAATGTTAATTCCAGAAAAAAATCAATTAAATATTTGGTTGATTACTGGTGTTAATGGGGCTGGCAAAACCACTACGATCGGAAAACTCTCGCACTTAAGTGTCAAATCAGGATACAAAACCTTGATCGCCGCCGCCGATACTTTTCGCGCTGCTGCCGTTGAGCAAGTCAAAAGTTGGGGACAACGCTCCAATGTTGATGTGATCTGTAATCCTGCTCAAAATGCTGACCCAGCCGCGGTAGTTTTTGACGCGATCTCTGCTGCCCAAGCCAGAGGCACAGAGCTATTGTTAGTGGACACCGCAGGTCGATTGCAAAACAAGAAAAACTTAATGGAAGAACTCAGTAAAATCCGTCGCATTATCGATAAAAAATCCGCCGATGCCAAAATCGAATCTTTGTTAGTACTAGATTCAACACTCGGGCAAAATGGACTTAAGCAGGCTGAAGTCTTTGCCCAATCAGCAGGGATTAGCGGCATAATTCTTACCAAACTTGATGGCACTGCTAAAGGTGGGGTGGCGATCGCTGTAGTCCAACAACTCGGATTACCGATCCGCTTTATCGGCGCAGGTGAAGGTATCGAAGATTTGCGTCCATTCTCTAGTTATGAATTTGTCGAAGCATTATTGAGTAATTAGATGCAGCGCTAAGAAAGCAATTACGGCATTTATACCCCGTCCATGCCGAAAACTTCGGTTTTCAATATGGACAAAAAGAAAAACCTGAAGCGGGGCTTCGCTCTGCGACCCTCTACAAGAACTTCGGGCTTGATCTTAGACGCGGTATATATAGATGTTGGCAGATATTAAAACGAGGGGAATTAAACTTTTTGGATGTTCTTACCTTAGAGGTAGCAAATATCTTAAGAAAATAGCTGAAATCATTAGTTAATTTTTGTCCAACTAAGGTTACACTATTTGACTAAATTAGCTTTACATCCAAACCACCTAGCGTTGCCGCATTGGTATGACCTTATCATTGCCACCTAGAAATAGATCGCTTTCACCACAACCCGATCCAGACCAAGCTTCTGTGATGGTGATGAAAGATCTCAAAGATCTGCTCAGACGGATGAGTCAAGATCAAAACAAAATCCATGAGCTGCTTAGCTTTTTGGGTTACGCTCTCCGCAGCTTTAGTAACCTCAATCAATTTCTTGAACTTATACCCCTGATCGCCAGTCGTGTAACTGACTCTGACGGTGGTGCGCTAATTTTGTTTAAAGCTAGTGGGCAGATGCGCCTAGAGTCTTTACATTGTCCTGAACCTAATCAAGGCGGGCTAAAACCGCAACAGGTAAGAACTGCGATCGAAAGGGCTATTCAACAGGTTTTAACAGGCAGTCCCGCTGCACTTGATGAAATGGTCAGTCGTTACCTAGGTGCCGATGTACATTTGTTCGGCACATCGGTTTTAGTAAAAAATTCTGTACGTGGTCGTCTATATATTTTTAGCCGTAAACCTGATTATGTATGGACAGATAACAAACGGACATTAATGCGTTTGGTTGCCGATCAAACTTCAGTGGGTCTAGACAACCATGAACTCACTACTGAACTAATTAAAAAAGAGCGTCAAGACCGCGAGATGGAGATCGGCGCCGAGATTCAACGTCAGCTTTTGCCACGCAATTGCCCCAAAATCCAAGGTGTAGAAATTTCAGCTCGTTGCTGTTCGGCTAGTCGAGTCGGTGGCGACTATTATGATTTTATTCCGATGCAAAAAGGCGATCGCTGGAGTTTTGTGGTTGGCGATGTCATGGGGAAGGGGGTTCCCGCAGGTTTAATCATGACAATGACTCGCGGGATGTTGCGGGCTGAAGTATTAAACAATCATTCGCCTAGCAAAATTTTGGAACATCTCAATGAAGTGATGTATGAAGATTTAGAAAAATCTCATCGCTTCGTGACTATATTTTATTCAGAGTATGATCCAGAAACCCAGATTCTTTCTTTTAGTAATGCTGCCCATACCCCTGCATTGCATTGGCGAATTAAAACTCGCAGCATCCATGCTCTCGATACGATGGGCGCTTTGATTGGATTAGAGGCTGGCTCAAAATATGAAGAGAGTAGCACTCACCTAAGTTCGGGTGATGTGGTGATCTATTACACTGATGGCTTCACTGAGGCTGCTAGTCCTGAAGGCGATCGCTTTGACGAAGAAAATCTTCGTAAGGCTTTAGACTGGGCTTGTCAAAATTGTTTCCCCCTTTCCAACGATGTAACGCGTCCACAAATGATCCTTGACTACATCTTCCAAGAAGTGCAAAACTTTATCGGAGAAGGGCATACTCGCACTGATGATATGACCCTAGTTGTTTTACAAATAAATGATAAAGTTCTGGAATAAAACTCCAGAAAGTTACCAAAATCCTAAAAATCTAAATCCTAAAATATTATGCTTGATTTTGCTCAATATCTAGTAAGTAGCACTGACTTTTCGATACTTCCTGCCTCGACGATCAATTACACAAGTAATTTTCACTCTAATATTGCTGATCTGCATCTATATATAAATATGGATTTAATTGCACAACAATACAATCAAAACGTTTTAGCTGACTTTGGTAGAGGTTGGGATAGTTTTGTAAAATCTGGTCAAATATGGTCGCTCATGATTGGTGTAATAGTTGGCTACTTATTTAGAAGTATTACTAATAGCTAAAAAGATACCTAAAAAGAAAAAGCTGCACATCGTGCAGCTTTTTCTTTAAATAAATGGCGGGGGACGGATTTGAACCATCGACCTTCGGGTTATGAGCCCGACGAGCTACCAGGCTGCTCTACCCCGCGTTGTTTCGCTTAGCTAATATAACACGATCTATATTAATTGCAAGCTTTTTTGAAAATTTTTTTGAAAATTTTTTGAGGTCACCCCTCCGCAACGCCGTCTTACCTCAGTTGTTTGACCCGGTAAAACCAGGTGGAGCCGAAGCGCAACGCCTAACTTAAGTTCCCAGAAGCAAGTCTGGTATACTGCGGCGGAGACTGCTAAAGACTCCTAGAAAACAATTATCGATCAAGACACATTATTGGTAGTCACGCACGCCACAGAGGAGCTTGTGCTAATTATAACTCAAGTAATGCGAGCGATATCCTACCTTATTTGAAGCTGTCCGCTAACCAGTAAGCTAAAGGCGCGATCGCTAAAGCAGGCAGAAAAGATGCAACTCTAACTTTGGCTAGCTCTAATAGATTCAATCCCAGCCCTAAAAGCATTAGACCACCAACACCTGTAATGATTAGCACCGATGGCGAATTAGCGGGATCGTCGGGCAAGCTCTGAGCTAAACTTCCTGATAGGAGTGACAAGCTGCCTTGATATAGGGCGACAGGTAAAGCTGAGAAACCAACGCCAATTCCGTAGGTACTGGCAAATACGATCGAAATAAATCCATCTAGAGCCGATTTGAGCGCTAAAAGATTATTGTCACCTGTAAGACCATTATTGAGGCTGCCAATAATTGCTATTGGTCCAATGCAAAATAATAAACTAGCAGCCACAAACCCTTCGGTAAATTTGCCCTTCCCTTTAAACTTGGCTTTTAACCAATCACCAACTTTTTCTAGACGCTTTTCGATCTGTCCTAACTCACCGATCACACCACCGATAATTAACGAAATCAAGGATAAAATCACACCGTCGATCGCACCTGCTTTGACTTTGAGTAAACTATTTGCCATATTAAGGCTGACAAACATGATGATTAGCCCGATCGCTTGCTTGAGGATTGGTAATACTTGAGAAAGAAAACGCCCGCGTAAGATTAGTCCTAAGAAAGTACCTAAGGCGATCGCGAAAACATTAATCCAAGTTCCACTGGTCTTTGTCCAAAAATCTAGCATTTAGTTACGATTGCTTTAGCTATAGGCATCAAATATACTAACAACCAGAGATTTGATTCCTGTAAACCTTTGCAACTTTTTGACAAGTCTCTGAGCTTTACTAAACATACTAAAATGAATCACCCCGCCGCAAGCGGACGGGGTATCTAAATTCTTTTTTACCGAATATACTCACGCCGCAGAGCGGCGGGGTATTTACCCTCTTTGTTCAATAAAAAGTAAATAAGATGAATTTATCGGTCGCTTCGCGATCGCTTACTTTAAGACAAAGCATAGCCTTTAAGCAATTAGGGTTTTTAAGCCCCAAAGGAGAGCAAAACATGTCTCTAGAGCCTTGATGCAAAACTACATAACTACAAAGTTCACCAACTTCCCTGGTACAGCGATCGCCTTTTTAATCTCCTTACCTTCTAGATATTTCTTTGCCGCTTCAGAATTACGCGCAAATTCCTCCAAAGCTTGCTTGTCATTGCTGGCGCTAGATGGAACTTGGAGACTGCCGCGTACTTTGCCATTGATTTGAATTACGAGGGTAATCTCATCAACAGTAAGCGCATCAGGATCGTAATTAAGCCACGATCGCGTGTGAATTGAATCTTTATGACCAATGAGCGACCAGAGTTCCTCAGAAATATGCGGAGCAAAGGGAGCTAGCAAGGTTAAAAGAGTTTCCACGCCTTCTAAGAAAGTCGCCGAACTCTTATCTTCAGCATCTTGTAATGCATTGCTGAGCTTCATCATTTCGGAAATGGCGGTATTCAGTTGATAGCCACCATCAAAATCTTCTGAAACTTCCTTGATCGCGATGTGAATTGCTCTCCGCAAATTCTTATCAACTTTTTTAGAAATTCCATGTTGCTTAGTTTCGGCAAAGCTAGAAACCAAACGCCACACTCGATTTAAGAAGCGTTGTTGACCTTCTACGTCCGCATCTTCCCATTCCAAATCTTTTTCGGGTGGAGCTTTAAAGAGAGTGAACATCCGCAATGTGTCGGCTCCATATTTTGCGATCGCCACAGTCGGAGATACACCATTGCCCTTAGATTTAGACATCGTGGCATAGAGCGCTTGCAAAGGTTCGCCCGTTTGGGGATCTTTGGGATCTTGAGAATCTACCAAAGCCGAAGGAACCCATTTGTCCTTGCCGCCTTTGTTGGGGTTAATGTAGGTCAAACCCTGTACCATGCCCTGCGTAAGCAATCTAGTAAATGGTTCATCAAAATTAAGCAAGCCGCGATCGCGTAAAACTTTAGTAAAAAAGCGCGAATAGAGCAAATGCAAAATTGCGTGTTCTACACCACCAACATATTGATCGACGGGCATCCAATTATTTACGGCATCGCGATCGCAAATTTCCTTGTTATTCTGAGCATCCGTAAACCGCAGGAAATACCAAGAAGAATCGATAAAGGTATCCATCGTATCGGTTTCGCGCTTGGCAGCCGTGCCACATTTCGGACAGGGAACGTTTACCCACGAGTCTAATTGTGCAAGTGGGGAAGCACCTCGACCTGTGAGTTCCACATCTTCAGGTAAAGCGATCGGCAAATCTGATTGAGGGACAGGCACGATCCCACATTTTGGGCAGTGAACAATCGGAATCGGACAACCCCAATATCTTTGACGCGAAATTAACCAGTCACGTAAGCGATAAGTGATTTTTGCAGTTCCCCTTTTCTTAGTTTCGGCAAGTTCAATAATTTTTGTTTTTGCAGTTACCGAGTCCAATCCATTAAATTCGCCTGAGTTAGTCATGAAGCCTGATTCAGTATAGGCAGACTTCAATTCTAGATCTTCTACTTGAGGAAAATTAGGAAGAATTACAGTTTGAATAGGTAGATTGTATTGCTTGGCAAATGTAAAGTCGCGGGTATCGTGTGCAGGAACTCCCATAACTGCGCCAGTGCCATACTCAAACAGGACATAATCAGCAATCCAGATCGGCACTTGCTTTCCCGTAAATGGATTAATTACACTTGCCCCGATCGCTACACCACGTTTAGGGCGATCGTCAGATGTGCGATCAATTTCACTAAGATTTTTAACTTCTTGAATGAATTTTTCAACAGCTTCTTTTTGAGCGCTACTGGTGAGCGTCTCTACTAGCGGATGTTCAGGCGAAAGTACAACATAACTCACACCGTAAACTGTATCGGGGCGTGTAGTGAATACAGTGATTTTTTGATCACTACCAACAATTGGAAAACTTAATTCAGCACCCGTAGATTTGCCAATCCAGTTAGCTTGCATGATTTTGACATTAGACGGCCAATCTGTGAGCTTATCCAAATCTTGCAAAAGCTGTTCGGCATAGTCAGTGATTTTGAAAAACCATTGACGCAATTTGCGCTTTTCCACCAATGCGCCCGATCGCCATGATCGACCTTCATTATCGACTTGCTCGTTAGCAATTACAGTCTGATCGATTGGATCCCAATTAACCTTAGCTTCTTTTTGATAAGCTAAACCTGCCTCAAAAAGCTGCAAAAAAATCCACTGCGTCCATTTATAATAAGTCGGCGAACAGGTCGCCAATTCGCGATCCCAGTCATATGACAATCCTACTTGCTGAAGTTGCGATCGCATATTCTCAATATTTGCATAAGTCCATTTAGCAGGATGAGTATTGCGATCAATCGCCGCATTCTCCGCAGGTAAACCAAAAGCATCCCAACCCATTGGATGCAATACTTGATAACCTTGCATCCGCTTAAATCTCGCAATTACATCGGTGATTGTATAGTTGCGGACATGCCCCATGTGCAGATCGCCCGACGGATAAGGAAACATTGACAGAGCATAAAATTTCTTTTTCTGGCTACCATCCGCCGCGCCAATTGCATCGTTATTTACTTTGTCAAGTTGCTTCTCTGCCCAAATTTTTTGCCATTTAGGTTCGATCTGCTGGGGGGTGTATTTGATGTCCATCACGTATCAATCTATATGCGAATATTAAAAGGTGAGGGGTGCATTGTACCCCTCACCTTTACACTTAATAATACTAAACATTAAGCCTCGTCAGAGCTAATTTATGTCACCAGATTATATAAAAGCGCAACTAATTCTACTTATTTCTATCGTGTCAGCGATCGCCTTTGTGGGCTGTATCTACGAACTATCTTATGGTGCACCAGATTTTGGGTTTGCTATTACTTGGGCAATTTTTCTAGTCAGCTTACCTTTAGGTATATATAGCTTCGTTAAGGCAGTTACCTTAGCAAGAAAATCAATGAACTAAATGAATCACCCCGCCGCAAGCGGACGGGGTATCTAAATTCTTTTTTACCGAATATACTCACGCCGCAGAGCGGCGGGGTATTTACCCTCTTTGTTCAATAAAAAAAGAAGGCGCAAAGCGCCCTCTATTTTTATAAACTGGCGATCGCCTCTAACAAAAAAGGTACAGCAGATGCCTCCCAAAAACCTTCTAATCGACGTCCCCTTAATAGCTGTAAGTGAAATGTAAAAGCATCAGGATAACCGCTTGACTCTAAACTAATATCTTCAGTTTCGAGCGTACAAGAAATTTTCTCGCCATCAGATAGCTCTATAGACATGAGTTGCATTGTCTCAGCCAATTGCACTGCCAATTTACAAAAATCTTTTAACTCACTTTCTGTTAGCTCGATCGCCCAGCTATCTGCCCCCACCAAACCTTTATATATATCTACATCTGAGCGCAGACCGATTCGCCAACCTTCACCACGTAATAACTTCATAGTACTTAAAAGCAATGGCGGCACTAAGCGCCGCCATTGCTATAAATTTCAATCACTAAGGATTTCAGGCTGCGACATTTCGTCTGACATTTCCATAATGGCGCGTAAAATCGGTTTCATCATGCGATCGTCATAGTCATCATCTTCATATCGTCTGAGCTTGGCTCGATTAGCAACTTGCACAGTAATTCGATAACGGTTAGAAGAAGCATTCATTAATTCTTCGACCCGACGAGTAACTTGTGCTGAATCAATAGCGTAACGTTTTGCCATAAATCCCAAAGAATATAAATATGTACTAGCTTAACGCGATCTCGCCCCTAAAACATATTAGAAGCAAAGAAATGCTTAGTGGTTCTTTATTTCTAATGTGTTTTGACGATTACTGTAATATAGTATTATCGCATAGCTATTTGGGCGGATTCTTCAAATCCATGACTGCAAAGAAAGTACTGGTAATTGACGACAGCATTATGATCCGCAAAATGGTTAAAAGCATTTTGTCTGGTAAATATGAGGTCTTAGAGGCAAGTGACGGCAAATCAGGTTTAGATGCGGCACGCAAAATTTTTCCTGACCTAATTTTGCTCGACTTCGTGATGCCCAAATATAATGGCTATCAAACCTTACAGGCAATTCGGCGTGTTGAAGGCTTACAAAATGTTCCTGTAATTATGATCTCAGGGCTAAAGGAACAGGTAACCGAGCATGTACCTGAGCCATTTACTGAATTTGATTTTCTCGAAAAGCCATTTGAAGCAGATGTGCTTGTTGCCCGCATCCAAAACTTCTTACCTCCCGAAGCTGTTCAACAAGTTGCAGCTGAGCCTTCTAGATCTGCATCGACTACTATTAGACAGACTCATGCGATATCTGAAGAGCCTAGTATGCAGACGATTCTCAATCGACTCACTTCGACTGAGACTTTGTTAGTACAAGGGATTGAAAACTTAATTCAGCGTGAAGTTGTAGCTAGATTTAACGAGTTAAATGCTCGAATAGTGCATCAAGACAATGTGATCAAGACCTTGAATCAGCGCATGGATAAAATTTCTGATCAAATCGATCATCAAAACAAAGGTTTAATGATGATTTTGCGCGAATTAAAGTCTATGCAAGGCAAATAAGCAAATAATAATTAAAAGACTAGTTGCACTTACCTTTTACAAAAAAAGAGTTGTTATTTGACAGCTCTTTTTTTTGTTCGACGTACTAATGACCATAATCCTTCGGATAAATCAAAACCCCGCAAAGAGAAGCAGTGTTTTTCTTTGCGGGGTTTTGTATCGTAACAATACTAATAATAATCACTACATACAGCAAATTGCTAACAAACGAGCCACAATATTTTTGTAAAAGCCCCGCACTTGTCGGTTCTTGGGGAGGCTTTTACAAAAATCTGGGTTTGGTTTTATCGCAAAGTGTTGTAAAAATTTCTAACGAGTCGCGATCGTTTCTACTTTAGCTGAATCTAGACTAACTACTGAGATATTTGGAGAAGCTAACTCACCATTAGGTGTAGTGAAATAAAGTACTGTCAGAGGCATTGCACCTACGACGATTCCTAGCAATGCTGGAACGTAAAAACCTGAATTAAAACTCAAGATCAGGGCAAACATAAAATTTCCTGCATACAGAATTGCTGGGAAAAGTATTTGTTGACGGTTGAGAATCGGTTGGTTGTTTTTACCCCAAATTAGTGAGGCAACCGTCATGAACAATGCACCAGTTCCAAACCAGCCAAAAAAGTTTTGGTAAGGCATTCCATAAAATTCACCTGCTTGATGCCATTCCCAAAAAGGATATGCAGTTTGGCTCATAGCAGGATCGAGAACAAAATCCCATGATGTCAACATCAAAGCACCGAGGGCGATCGCACTAATTCGATATACCCATCCTGTGCCGAAGCGCATTACAGTCGCAGAGACAAGAAAGGCAGAGAACCCCATATAAAACCATGAAAGAGGGATCGTAAATGGGACTAAATCCGCAATCTTGTACCCTAATCCACTGAGATAAGAATATGCGCCAAAGGGGAAGCCTGTGCTAGTGCCCAGTAGTTCGCTAGTTAAAGAAATTGAGATCGCGGGAATACAAAATGCGAGTGTGCGCTTTAGTCCAATAGATTGCTTACCGTATAGGAAGGCAGCGATCGCGCCAAAAATCATGTAGGATGCACCGCCATTTTGCATTCCCCATGAAAAGACTTGCAAACCAGTTTCGGACAAGCTTTCAATAAACGCGGTATTCGGTAATACTAAAATTAAGCCAAATAGACCAAATACCATTGAAAACAGGTGCATTCCTAAATTAAACCATTGTGCGGGGATCGCTCTCCTCATTACGCCATTTGCTCCCAGAAATAGTTGAAACTTACTTTGATTTACTTAACAAAAGTATAAGTCAGCATAGCATTCATTTTATAGTTTAATGATTACAGCACTTAAACTATAAACTTGCGTTCACATCCAAAAGGCTAAAAGCAATAAAGAAATTACGATTGCTAACCACAAAAAATTATTAGTGTTTTTGCGGCTCTTAGTATTCGGTTTCTGAAGGGAAACTTCCCGAAATGGCTTTTGATTAGCATGGCCGTAACTTTTACTGGCGGTCGATGCAGACTGGTAAGTGTCAGGTGATTGTAAAATCGGTACCTCAGACACAACGCCTTCTAGTTTGCCTAGTTGCGGCGCAGTCAAAATACCTAGTACGTAACGAGCTGATTTCCGCACCTTACTGACTGAGTGATTTTTGAGGCTACGACATAAGGCGATCGCATCTTCAGTTCTACCAGCAGCATCATATGAATTAGCTAGCCATATTAAAATTTCACCGCCTAAAACAGTTTCTACAGCAACTAAAGCCCGTGCGCGTTCGAGCAAAGCGACCGCCTGTTGATAATTACCACTTTCAAAGCTGCTAACTCCTTCTTGATATAGCTCTGAGCCAATTTGTTCTACACTGATTTCTTCCATGCTTAAAATAGATTTTACAAGTAACTGTTTGGATAGAAAGCAAAAAACGATTATCTACTTTTTTACCACTCTACCAATCACCTCTCTACAAAGTGAAAGAGATTAGATTGATAACAATTTATGCTCTTAAGGCTTGGACAATTTGATAGTTGGCGGCAGGTAATTGATAGCTATCTAACTCATCAACTCTCACCCAACGAATTTCTGAACAAGCGATCGCCTGTGGTTCACCCGACACATGAATACATTGATGCACGATTAAACTTACTTTGAGAGTTTCATACTCGTGATCGATGGTAATTAAATGATCGCCCACTTCGACATCAATCTCTAATTCTTCTTTCAATTCCCTTTTGATGCAGGCGATCGCATCTTCATTTGGTTCTATCTTGCCACCAGGAAACTCCCAATATCCTGCTAGCTCCCCTTCTGGTAAACGGCGGTCAATCAGTATAAGTTGGCGATCGCGATCCCAAACTACACCGACACCGATGCGTCGATATTTTTTTGAAGATAATTCTGAACTAATCATCAATAAACTCCAATCCTTTAGCCACAGGCGTTAATCCTTTTTCGGCAAGCCATTCTGGATTATACATTCGACTCTGATATCGCCCCCCACCATCACAGAGAATCGTCGCGATCGTATGTCCCTTACCAAGTTTCCGTGCCAACTTTATCGCACCAACCACATTTAGCGCTGCTGAACTGCCAATAAATAAACCATCATGCTTCAACAAATATTGCGACATCTCAATTACCTGCTGGTCAGTCCCTTGAAAAGCGCCATCTAATCTAGCACGGTTAAAGTTTGCTGTTGCTCGATTAATGCCAATTCCTTCTGTGATCGAATTACCCTCAGCTTTAAATTCGCCTGTCGTGATGTAACTATACAAACCTGAACCAGTTGGATCGATTAGATAAGTTGCAATTTGTGAATTTTTTTCTTTAAGATAAGCCGTTACGCCACCAATCGTGCCACCAGTTCCAGACGACATCACAATTCCGTCTAGTTCGCCACCAGTTTGACTCCAGATTTCAGGTGCAGTCGTATGATAATGCGCTTCAGAATTAGATAGATTTTCAAACTGATTTGCCCAAAAAGCATTTTTTATTTCTTCTGCACGTCTTCGCGCAGCATGATAATAATTATCGGGACTAGAAAAAGGCGCAGGATTAGTAAGTTCCACTTCCGCTCCTAAAGTTCTTAGCAAATCAATTTTTTCTTGAGATTGATTATTTGGCATCACAATCACGCTGCGATAACCACGAGCATTTGCCACTAGAGCTAGTCCTATACCCGTATTGCCAGCAGTACCTTCGACAATCGTGCCACCTGTCTGTAAGGCTCCTGTTTTTTCAGCTTCCAACACCATGTACAGCGCTGCCCGATCCTTAACGCTTCCTCCAGGATTCAGAAATTCTGCCTTACCTAAAATCGTGCAACCAGTTGCGATCGATAAAGACTCAATTTCAATTAAGGGGGTATTACCCACAGAGTTTTTAAAACCAATACGAATATCTCGTGTCATGGAATATTACAAGAAATGAACTACAGCAAAGATTTACAACTTGTTGATCAACATCAGTATATTTGCGTCTGTAATTTAGTTATATAAATATTCGCAAATTTGCATTTTTTCGGTGCATTACAGGTAATTATAGCGATCGCCATTACTATTAGCACAGACAAAGCCATTAAGCCCATTGTTCTCAAACGTATAGAATCTTAACTCCTCCAAATAATATTAAATTATATAATTACGATTAATATATGAAATTCTTAATTCCCATCGATGGTTCACAATCTAGCGAACATGCGCTAGCTAAGGCTCTGATCTTTGCTGCTCCTCTACAAGCCGAAATTGTTTTGATGACTGTAGTTGAGCCACTCAGCAGCTATGTCCCTGAAGTAATGATGCCTACTGGCGATTGGGTTGGCTGGCGTGGTCTACCTGATGTTGAGTTAGAGCGCAAAATCCAGAACGCAGGTCAGACTTTGTTACGAAAAGCTCAAGATATTTGCCAAGCTTCTAATCTAGAGAGTCGCACCAGATTAGAGACAGGTCAACCTCGTAATGTAATTTGTACTGTGGCGAAAGAGGAAAGTCCAGATTTACTAATATTAGGATCGCGAGGATTGGGATCGATTGAAAGGCTCATGCTAGGCAGTGTCAGTGATTATGTAATGCATCATTGTATTTCGCCTGTTTTAGTTGTGCGGTAATACAAAATAAAAGCGGCGCAATGCACCGCTTTTATTTTGTATTAGCAGTCGCTGAACTAACAAGCGCCGAATCCAGAGAGAACTTTGGGAACAGTCATCAACAAAATTTTCAAATCTGACCATAAACTCCAATTGCGAAGGTAACTTAGATCGCATTCGGTGACTGCATCTAGATCCAGCATTGTTGATCGCGCACTAACCTGCCAAGCTCCTGTTACACCAGGCAAAGAGTTTAATCGTCTTTTACCATCGCCATTGATGCGTAAAGCATCGTACAAAGCCCAAGGGCGAGGACCAACTAGACTCATGTCACCGAGTAGTACGTTAAAAAGTTGTGGAAGCTCATCAAGACTATACTTACGCATCCATCGACCAACTGAAGTAATCCGAGGATCATCCTCACACTTATGTAGACCAGTTTGACCAGTCATGACCAAATGATGAAGCTTGTCTGCATCAGTGATCATGGTACGAAACTTAATGATGCGGAAAAGTCTACCGCTCTCACCTACACGCCATTGGTGAAAAAATATTGAACCGCTTGAAGTACTAGAAATTGTGACAGCCAGTACGAGCATGACTGGACTCAGGACAAAGAGGATTACTAAAGCTGCTAGCCAATCAATCATGCGCTTTACTGACCAAGCGATCGCTTGATTCTTTTGTGGCAGTTCATTAGCATGAGGCAATCTAAGAAATACAGACCTTTCAGAACGTTGACATACGTTAGCTAATTGTTTAAGTCTTGCTTCACCAATTTCAGGTTCAACCCGAATTAAATTAGTGTCAATCTTTCTAATTGCTTGAAGTTTAGGAACATCTAAGTTATTGATGTTATTGCGTGCGTTGCTAATAAAAGAACTAACTAAAAGCTTACTGTGAATTGCTTTGAGTCTTAAGTTAGACATAAAGGCATTCTCCTTCGGTCTTTCAGTAAGTTGAACCGTTTGAGCCTTATTTACAAAAA
>Ga0105048_10004735_pt1 | contig 22075 bp, 13 predicted proteins | sample MAT05_FD_78382 | JGI IMG/M metagenome (GOLD analysis project Ga0105048, IMG submission 78382) | Freshwater microbial communities from Lake Fryxell liftoff mats and glacier meltwater in Antarctica - MAT-05 | ecosystem: Environmental > Aquatic > Freshwater > Ice > Liftoff microbial mat | place...
ATCAGCAAATATGCAAAGAAGTTACAAATGCTTTTATCCGAAGGAATGGAGCAGTTTGTCATTATCAGCATACCGTCTGGCAACGAAGTTCTTATTAAAGCATCAGATTTAAAAGCAGATAAAATATTTGTGTATGGCGAAGAAGTAGATGATTTTAGAACAGTAGATTATGACGGGTTGACTACATTAAATATTTCTGCTACGCAGGAATTGAGCAAATTAGTTAATGAACAGAATAAAAAAATTGCGTTGCTGATGGAACAAATAATACTCTTAAAAGAAAAAGTATCAGTGCCAATGCAGACAAATTATTCAGCCCAATAAAAAAATACAAGGCTTACATTAGATTCATCACCATAAAAATATTTTGTATGAAAAGTTCAATTTTTATTTCATTTATTTTTTTTAGCAGCGTTGCAGGGTATGCTCAAAGTGTGGGCATCAATGAAGATGCTTCCGCACCCAACCCAAGCGCCTTGCTGGATATTAAAAGTACCAGCAAAGGCTTACTCATTCCCAGGATGACGACGGCACAAAGAACTGCCATTGCCAATGCCGCAGAAGGTTTACTGGTATATGATACAGAGACACTCAACCTTTGGGTGTACAAAGATGCAGGCTGGTCCGAAATAACAACAGGTGCTGGCAGCACAACAAATTTTTGGGATACAGATGGCCTCCATATTTATAACAACAATACCGGCAACGTGGGTATCGGTACCACTACTCCGCCAGTTAAGCTTACCGTACAAACTCCCATTAACTCACTCGGCTTTCAGCATATTGGCGGTACAGATTCCATTATTGTTACAGAAGGCATTGGTGGTGTTTCTGCATCTATCGGCACTTCCACATTTCATGCTTTCCGTATCAATGCAGGAGGTACGGGTAAACTGCAAATTTATCCAACAGGCGATGTAGTGGTAGGCGACAACAGCGTAGGCTCTTTCGGAAAATTTACAGTGCAAACGTTAAACAACAGTTATGGCATTTCCCACCTTGGAGAAGGTGGAAATATTTTGGCTACAAGAATGGGCGGCACATCAGCCGGTATCGGCACTTTTTCCAATACCAACATGCGGATTTTTGCCAATGGGTTCTCTGCTGTTTTTATAGGATCCGGCACCAATAATGTAGGAATTGGGGTTGATTTTCCGGCTTATAAACTGGAAGTGGCAGGAAGGATGCGGATCCAAACACAATCGGATGGGAATAGTGCAGGCATATGGCTTAACAATCCTGCAAACACTGCTCCTATAGCCTTTATGGGTATTGCAGATGCAGTTACCACCGGCTTTTATGGCAACGTATCCGGCTGGGGACTGATAATGAATACCAACACTGGCAATGTAGGTATCGGCACATTGAACCCAACTTACAAGCTTTCTGTGAACGGCGATATCCGCACCAAAGAAGTGGTGGTAGAAACCGGCTGGGCTGATTATGTATTTGGTGAAAAATATCAACTTAAATCTTTGCCTGAAGTAGAAAAATTTATCCGACAAAACAACCATCTTCCAAATATCCCTTCTGCAAAAGAAGTGGAAGCAAACGGACTGCATGTAGGCGATGTACAAAAAAGAATGATGGAGAAAATTGAAGAACTCACTTTATACATGATTGATGCAAACAAAAAAATTGAAAGGCTGGAACAAATAATAAAAGGAAAATAAAAATTATAGTTGTATTGAATTGGTCCAATAAAAATTATAATCATGAAAAGAAATTTTATTACAACCGCTTTTATAACACTGATCCTTTCAATTACCGCATCATCTGTAAATGCACAAAGGCTCCCCTGTGGTAATTCCAGGATTGATACTAATGCGCTGAATACGGCAAGGCAATACGGGTTATTACATGCCAACAGGCCCCTTGCCGTCAATTACCTGGTAAGAGTTTTCTTTCATATTGTAAGAAACGATGACACGTTGAATGCACCCATTAATGCGGCACAGCTAAAAACAGAGTTTGCTTCCTTGCTTCCACATTACACTCCAGACAATGTCTGTTTCCTGAATGCCGGGTTTGACTATGTGAACAACACTTTCCTGAATAATTTTTTTAATGCAGACAATGACCCCACCGGGTTCTTCTTCAATCCTTACCAGGTGCCTGGCTGCATCAATGTTTTTTACATGCAAAAAATTGGCGGAAACAATACTGCCTGCAGTCCTCCCTGTGGTTATGGAGGTATTGCGTTGGGAGGAATACCGGGCACTTATTTTCTTATTGCAAAAGGAAACATCGGCGATGGTGTAACAGTAGGGCATGAAATGGGCCATAGCCTGGGCCTGCTCCACTCTTTTGAAAAAGCATTTGGTTATGAGAGAATAGATGGCACCAATGCATCCAACACAGGCGACCGCATTACCGATACGCCTGCTGATCCATATGCATACACCGATACTTCCTGCTTTAGCGTAAATGCAACAGGTTGCCTGTATACGGGCACTTGCAGTGATCCTGCTGGTGCAAGAAACTTTACACCACCTTATAACAATTTGATGAGTTACTGGTCGAGCGGATGCTACCCCGGGCAGTTCCTTACCAATGGGCAGTTTACAAATGTAAATAGTGTGCTCAATACCAATGCAGCCGTCCGGAATTGTCTGTCTGTTTCAACTGTTACACAAACCGCCATTACAGTTTCATTGGGCTTCTATATGAACTCTGCCATCAATACATTCAACACAAATGGCAACGTAATATTTAATGGTTCCGTAAAAGCTGCATTGGGCGGTGGTACTGTATTTTTAAATCCCGGTTTTCGTGCCAATCCTTCCACCGGCCAGGTAAAGATCACTTCCAGGCCCTGTAACTAACCAGCTCTTTTAACTTCACATACCGTTGCTACCTTCCAGTCATCACTGGCAGGCTTAATCTAAATTTAATTAGCTTTACTCCATGGCACGCAGGAATTTTATATTACTCATCTTTAGCCTGCTTTTTTACAACCCATTTAATTTTGCCCAACAAAAACCTTCATTCACTTTTCGTCATATTGACCAGGCCGACGGCTTGCTGCACACCGCAGTGAAAGCTATTGTGCAGGATGACAAAGGATATATCTGGATATTAACCCTCAACGGCCTGCAACGCTACGATGGAACCAGGTTTGTTAACTATCCTGTTGAAGTGAATAATCCCGGAAGGACAACAGCTACAAGAGACCTGGATTTATTTTCAGACAGGAAGAATAATTCATTATGGCTGATGTACCACGACGCGGAAAAACTGGACCTGCAAAAAAATAAATTTACTTTATATACGCCTGAAAAATTTTTACAGGACAGCAGTTTAAAATTTGATACCTACAAAGATGTTTCCGGCAGTAGCTGGCTTGCGGGTGCATTCGGCTTTTTTTATCCTACCAATGAAGAAAAATTGGCTCCCTATTATCTTGCGGTTCCCGGGCTTTCTCCCAACAAAAGCCACCTTGCTTTTACCGACATAGCCACCGGCGACATCTGGTTAGCCGACTGGAGTGGGTTATCCTTGTTTGAAAAGAAAACACAAAAAAAATATACACATGATTACAACCCGGGCAAACACCCGCTGTTGCAGTTAATGGATAAAAAAAATCTTACCGGCATTTTTAAAGACAGCAAAGAAAACATCTGGCTGAGCACCGGCAGTAATACCTTTTATAAATACAACTGTGTTGATAAAAAATTAGCTGTTTATTCACTGGCGGCAATCAAAGGCCATTCCAATATAAATATGCATGAGAACCATTTACTGTTGGTGAGATGCTTTTTTGAAGACAACCACCAAACTATCTGGGCAGGCACCGCCAACGGAGGGTTACTGCAATACCACAGGGAAAAAGATTCATTTACCTGCATCCAGAATGAAGAGACGAATAAACTGGGGCTGCATTATAATTATGAAATCAACTGCATTTTCCAGGATAAAGAAGAAAATATCTGGTTGGGTACAGATAAAGGCATAAATATTTTTAACCCGTACCGGCAGTATTTTCAAGCCATTCGTCATGAAGAAAATAATCCTAACACATCGCTCCCGAAAAATGAGATTACCCATTTTATCCAGGCTGCCAACGGCAATATTTTAGCCGGTACCTGGGGAGGAGGGATTACAATTTATGACAGTAGCTGGAATTTTATAAGACAGATCTATTTGCCCAGTCCCTACGAATATAACCTGGTATGGAGTTTTGTACAAAATGATGATGGCAGCATCTGGGCCGGATGCCAGCATGGTTTTATCCATTTGTACGATCCATCAACTGGTGCTATCAAAACCATTCATCCGCCCGAATTACATAACCAGACCATCTGGACGATGGTAAAAGACAAAAGGGGAAATATCTGGCTGGGATTACATGATGGAAAAATTGCAAAATGGGATAAACGACAAAATAAGTTTTACGCTTACAACGACAGCATAAAAGGAATTCCGCAAACTTTTTCCAATGTAGTGAATATTTTTTTTGACAGCAGGCAGCGCTGCTGGGTAACCACTACAGGGGGATTTAAAGCATTTGACACACAAACCCTAACCTATTCAGGTGTGTACCTGGCAGATAAAAAGCACGATCATTCCTTATCCTCCAATTACTGCAGTGGTATTGAAGAATATGATGACAGCACGTTACTGGTTGGCACGGTGCATGGTGGCTTAAACTTTTTTGATCCCGGCAAAAAAACATTTACTCATCTTACGGTAAAAGAAGGTTTACCCGCCAATACGATCCACGCTATCAGGAAAGATGCTGGCGGCTATGTTTGGTTCACTACCGATTATGACCTGTATAAATTTAAGCCTGCTGATAAAAAATTCATCCGGCTGAATATAGAAGCCGGCACGGTAAATTCCGAATTCAGCAATGTGCCCTTTTGTCCATTGCAGGATGGAAGATGGCTGGCGGGTACGGCTACTGAACTGATCAGCTTTCATACTAAAAACAATGTACCGGTAAAAAAAACAGGTTTAAAAGTGGAAATTACCCGGTTTACAATTTTTGACAGCAGTATTTTAATTGATTCCCTGTTAGCAATAAACCAACCAGTACAACTTTCTTACAAACAAAATTTTTTAACTATAGAATTTGCGCTGCTAAATTTTTCCAACCTTCAGCAAACCAATTATTATTACCGGTTAACTGCGGTGGATAAAGACTGGGTAAATGCCGCCAACAAAAGATTTGCCAGCTATACCAATCTTGAACCTGGCGAGTATATTTTCAGCGTAAAAGCTGATAACGGACATGATACGTCCCCAACCGCCACATTTAACATTATCATCACTCCTCCTTTCTGGAATTCGCTGCTGTTCAAACTTACCTGCCTGCTGGTTGCAGGTTTGCTTATTTCCTGGCTGTTTAAAAAAAGGATACAAACGGTAAGAAAAGAAGCTGGGATGAAACAGGAAATTGCTGAAACCCAAATGATGGCGTTGAGGGCTCAGATGAATCCGCATTTTATTTTTAACTGTTTAAATTCAATCGACAACCTGATACAGGAAGATGAAAAAGAAAAGGCTACTTTATACCTGGCAAAATTTGCCAAACTGATCCGCTCCATTTTGGAAAATTCGAAAAACAAGGTGGTGTCTTGCTGGAAAGATATTGAAACATTAAAACTATACCTGGAACTGGAAGAGCTGCGTTGTGATAAAAAATTCAGTTACAAAATAAATATTGCTGATGAAATATTGAATGGTGATTACAAAGTGCCGCCATTGGTGATTCAGCCATTTGTGGAAAATGCCATTCACCATGGCCTGCTGAACAAAATCGATCCTGATAAGAAGCTAACGATCGATGTGATTGCAGGCGAGCACCACATCTACTATTGCATTCGTGATAACGGCGTAGGCAGGGTAAAAGCTGCTGCCTACAAAGAAATTAACAAGCCTACACACGAATCAATGGGCATGCAGATAACTACCGAACGGATCAATTTATTCAATCAAAATAAAAATGGTTCTGTAAAAATTACTGACCTGGTGAATGAATTCAATGAGCCGGTGGGAACAAAAGTGGAAGTGGAACTGACGAATCAATCTTGAAAAGGGTTGAGGTTGAAGGTGTACGTTTGAAAATTGTTTAGAGGGTTTAATGTTTTGAGGTTTAGAGGCTATCTGAGTTAATGAGTGGTTACAACCCCGACAGCGGTTGAAAACACTGTCGGCGGTTGTAGTAGCGTAACAAAAAATATACAACAACAGTGAGGATGTTTCTGAAAAGTTTTAACTCTAAAATATTTTGATTGAACTTACAAAAATAAAATTATTGAAACCTCTTATAAAATAAAATGCTCAAAGCAATTATCATAGACGACGAAGCCAACAGCCGGAATGCATTGCGGCAGAAACTTACCAACCATTGCCCGGAAGTAAATATCATTGCTGAATGTGAAAATGGTGAAGAAGGAATTCAAAGCATTGAAGCAAACAAACCAGACATTATTTTTTTGGATGTAGAAATGCCCCGTATGAATGGCTTTACCATGCTGCAGCAATTGAAGCAGCACAATTTTGAAATTATCTTTATCACTGCTTACGACCATTACGCTATTAAAGCTATTAAATACAGTGCCCTTGATTATTTGGTAAAGCCGGTAGAAATAGCGGATTTAAAAATGGCTGTAGAAAAAGCAGCGGAAAAAAGAAAAAAATCTACCGAAAATACAGCGTTGGATACATTGCTGCAAAATTTGATGAATAAAGAAAAAGAACAGCACCGCATTGCCATCCCAAGCATGGAAGGCCTGCAGTTTGTGCCAACCGGTGATATTATTTATTTAGAAGCATTGAGCAATTACACAAATTTTCATTTAGTGGGCAATAAAAAAATAACCGTTGCAAAAACGCTGAAAGATTTTGAAGAGTTGTTACCCGGCAGCATCTTTATCCGTATCCATCATGCTTATCTTATCAACATTAACTGTATAGACAAATACATTAAAGGCGACGGTGGCCAGGTGCTGATGAAAAACGGTGCCGCACTCGACGTATCAAGAAGAAAGAAAGATGAGTTTTTGAAACTCACCGGCCACGGGTTTTAACGCTCCATCAACGCCAGCACTTTTGTCACATCTTCCGGTGTATCGATACAATGACTTTCATATTTTTTGTAAGCACTAATTTTATGAAGCCCCATTTTGAATCTGCCTGTCAATGATAATAATTTTGCTTTCCCATTATTAGGGTTAAACAGAAAAGCAGCTTTACCTTTACATCAAATATTAAAGTATGTCAATAATAAGACAACCTTTACTTTTTGCAGGCAGCAAAGGAGAAAAAAATTTGTATTCACTGTTTGACTCACGGGCTAACTTAAGCTGCATACATCCTGATAGTGTAAAAGAGATAGAAACGCCTGTGCACTTAGGCCGAAAAAGGCAACTTAGTACCGCATCAGAAGGGCACTTTATAGAAGTATCGCACGCAGTAAGATTAGACTTCTACCTGCAGGATGTATTGCTTAGTGATGAATTTTTAATCGTCCCAGGGTTGAGTGAAGAAGTAATTATCGGGGCTGCAACAATGCAGAAGTGGCGCATAAAATTAAATTTTGAACATGATACTGTAGAGGTTGACCCCAAGGTGGCAAAACTGATTTTACAAAATCTGATGTAAAACGTATCCCTGAAAATAAATATTACAGGGAATTGAAAAGGTGAAGCAGCTTCTCCAAATCTTCCGGTGTATCTATACAATGACTTTCATATTTTGTGGTAACACATTTTATTTTAAAACCATTTTCTATCCATCTCAACTGTTCAAGCGATTCTGCCTTCTCCAATAAAGAAACAGGAAGTGCCGTAATTTTTTCAAGGATATCTGTGCGGTAAGCATACATACCCACATGGCGATGGTATAGATGATGTTTGTGCCAATCCTTCTCCTCTACCCCTTTTATAAAAGGTATCACCATGCGGCTGAAATAAAGCGCTTCATCATTCGTGTTGAGCACAATTTTCACTTCGCCTCTGTCAAATAATACGTCATGATTATCCACTTCGATCATTTGCGTGGCCAACTCTGTTCTACCATCTTTTAACACGGCAGCCAGTTCATCAATCTGCGCCGGTTCAATAAACGGTTCATCGCCCTGGATGTTGATGACGTATTGAAAATCTTCTTCCAGTTGCTGCAAAGCATCCTGGCACCTGTCTGTACCACTTGGATGATTCGCCGCCGTCATCAGCACATTACCGCCAAATTTTTTTACATGATCAGCTATTCTTTCATCATCGGTAGCTACCACCACTTTGTTCAGCAGTTTGCTTTTTGACGCCTGCTCATATACCCGTTGCAGCATGGTCTTACCTTGTATATCAATCAATGGCTTGCCGGGGAACCGGGTACTGGCATATCTTGCAGGAATAATTCCAACTATCATATAAATAAAAAATCAGGCTTGAATAATTTCGTTGTTGCCGGTAGTAAAAAATTTGGGGACAGCAGCGGTACGCAGGTTAATATACGCCCGGTATATATCGCTAAACCGCATCCTGTGTTCAACTGCCAGCGTAAAATTATTGGAAAGGGCCATCACAATTTCAGATATTTCCCTTAACGCATGCTGGCTGCCGTCATTTTGGGTAATGTAATCCACCATTCGGTTTTCCCTGGCATATTGCAACAACATCGGGTTGGCCTTCCTGCCCACCATAAACCTCACCCCTACCAGCTTGGCCACTGAAAGATCCAGTATATCATCAAATACAAACAACACTTCTGCAGGAGAAATTGCATTAGCGGTACAAAAATGCATCAGCGCCTTTTCTTTATTGGCAGTTTTAGAATACACCGCGTGCAAATTTTCCCTGCGGGCAAAAGTAAAAGCCAACTGGTTATTTTCGCCGGTGATAATGGCTGATATGGGTAAGTCTTTACTTTGCAAAAAATGGCTGAACCGCATCATGTTAATACCCATGGAATCCACCTCGCTGAAGCTGCTGTGGCCTTCGAAATTTTTCTGCCCGCCGTTAAACACACCGTCCCAGTCAAAAACAAAAGCCTTTATCTGCTTTAGCTTTTGCTTTAACGTTGTGGAGCTGGTCACAAACTCCCCGCTAAAATAATCGTCTGGTAATAGATTGGCCTGCATAGCTGGTTAAAGAAACACAATTAAGATTTACAAATTTACCTGTATAAATTTACATCTGTGCTGCTATTTAAACGGGCCATCTTTTTGAGATGGCCCGTTTAATATTAATTTGATTCAAGATCCTGTATGTCTAACATGCCAATTGGCTTTCCATTGTCGGTAACCATAATGGTATCCACATTTGTTTTTTTGAAAATGGCAGCAGCATCATTCAGCAGTAAACTGCCATCAATGCTGATGGGTGTTTTATAACCCAGGTCACCTAATTTTTTATCCAGCACAGCAGGGCCGTCGCTTTGTAAATGCCTTCTTAAATCACCATCGGTAAACACCCCTTTCACCTGCAATGCTGCATCCGCAACAATGATGGCACCAAAACCATATTCTGTCATTTTAACTATGGCATCTTTTAGATTGGTATCAGCACTCACCACCGGGTTTACCCCATTGATGGCTTCACTCACTTTCATGGTCATCAGCTTGGTGTCTTTTAAAAACTGCTCAGTACCCAAGGTGGTGAAATGATTCTCCGTTAATGATTTTAATATTTTCAGTGGAACAGTAATGGTATGTGCGCCAACATTGAGTGCATTGCGTACATGCTCACTGTTACGAACGGAGCTGAACATTATTTTAGTGTCATAACCATAATGGTTTACTGCATCCACACATTGTTCTACCAAACCTAGTGCATCCTGCCCCTGGTCCTGCAGGCGGCCTACTAACGGGCATACATAAGTGGCACCCGCATGCATGGCCATATATGCCTGTTGCAGGCTGTACACCAAATGTACATTCACCAGCAAGCCATCTTTGCGCAACAGGGCACAAGCCCTTACACCTTCCAAAGAAACCGGTATTTTAAAAACTGTTTTTTTAGGATCCAGTCCCAGGTTCAACTGGCGGTGAGCTTCTTTCACCACATCCTCTGCGGTATTGCCCAATGCTTCAATCTGCAGCACCGGTACCATTTTGCTCAATTTTACGATCATACCATCAATATCGGTGATGCCTTCCCGTTGCATAAAGGTTGGTGTAGTGGTAAGGCCATTTAAAAAGCCCAGTTTAAAGCCTTCTTCTATTTCTTTCAGGTTGGCTGAATCGAGGTATAATTCCATTTGATTTTATTTAATGTGCTGCGAAAATAGGTATTTATTGGGTAATCGTAAAGGCTGCCAACAATGGCATTGATCACCCGGGAATGAACCAACAAACAAAAAACCTCCGCCCTGTTTAATAAAGCGGAGGTTGTGAAGTTAATACGCGATCTGTTATTGCCGGATCGTAAGATTACCCTGAATGATAAAATTTTTGCCAGGGGCCACCGTAATACTTCCACCGGGCAAGATTGTTAAGGGTATATTCAAAATACAATTGCCAGAAGTGGGGTTAATGATGATCTGGTTACCTGATTGCAGTTGCATTGGTGGTGCTGAATTATTCTGCCAGTTAGCAGGGTTATTAAAATTACCACTTCCCGTAAAAGTGTACACAGATGGAGGATCATCATTGATGATAGAACCGATAACGACTGAATTACTCCCAACCACATAATCGCCGCCTGCAGACAGGCTGATGACAATATTCTTTATGGGACTGGAATAGGGATCGTTTACCGGGGCGATTTTCATTACAGCGTTGCTCGAATCTTTGGGAATAACCAGGCTGCCTTGTACACCATCATGGTTCGTATAGGAAGGCTGATCTGGGTTTACATAACTTACCACATAATCCCCGGGAAACACAGCATTACCCGCCACGGAATAGTTTATCCGCAAACTGTCTGTAGCGGCCTGCGAAAGCGTAAAGATAACAGCGATGCTATCGGAGCCATTTTCCTGAACAGATGCATTGCTGATGGAAACACTTAATTGTGGGCCAGTACCGGGAACAACAGTGCCCACTGTAAACTGAAACGTATCAGGAGTTGACTTTAGGTTTCCATAGCTATCTGAAATGTCTTTTACAATTACCCTGATCGTTTTCCCGGTTAGTGCTGTTAAATTAACGGTTGGCACAATGGCAATCTTATTCTCATACCCGCTTACCTGCACCGGGATATCAACCGCATCGGTGATGTTTCGCATGTACACCTTATTGTTATTGAGGCCTGCATTGCCGATGATCTCATTATAGCTTATACCGATCACATCGCCATTCACAAAATTATCATCAGTTGGTTCGGGCTTTCCAAAAACTGCGGGTGCCTTCCTATCGATAACACCCGTTGAACGCTCTGAGTATATCACTCCCCCGGAACAGTACAATTTCACCCGCAGGCTATAAATGCTATCTGTTAATCCTGTAATATCCCAGTTGATGGCAGTACTGTTGGGGTTGGCAACCAACTGGTTCTTTTGAAGGGTAAAGGCGGTTACCCAGTTATCACTACCACCTTTACTGTACTCGACGTCGATCTTTGTAAGCGTGGCAGTATCATAGCCATCTACAACCAATGGCAAAGAATTGAGCGTTCTCACCCAATTATTTGCAGGCGAAGCCAGGGTGATATTACTGCACGGGCTTACAAAAAATGCTGAAACGGGGGTTGTGGCATAAACACTTCCGTCGCAGATATCGGTAGCATAAAATTCCAGCCCTTCAAAAGAATATACATTGGTGATCCCAAGCCTTACCGTTACCGTTACGGTTCTTGACTGGCCATAAGGTATCTGGTTTAATGTGATTTCTGTTGGATTCAGTCCGTTTATCTCAACCGATGCCGCACCTGTATTACTGGACGCATTAAAACCAAATTTGTACGAACGAGGTTCTCCGCTGGGACTTGTATTGCCTACAGAAAAAGAATACACTGCAGTGGCATTTTCTGCCAGCCCGGCCTGTATAGGATTGGGTACCGTGAGCGTTACCTCATCCCTGGGTTGCGTTCCGGGTTCTGGCGGGCAACTGGATGTACCGGCTACTAATTCAAAAACGGGGGTATTATAGACTGGGTCTTTTTTCACATCAACAGAAAAATAATCGTACGGGTCATCATCTGCCAGGGTATAACTGCTGGTAATGCTGTTGGTTTGTGTGCTGGTGCGACTGTTACCGGTTTCTATTTTGAAGGCCACCGTAACACCACCGCTTACGCCGCTTCCGCCTATTGCCAGGCCTGCGTCCCCGGCCACTGTCTCGTTTAACTCCAGGTTAAATTCTATCGTATTGGAATTACTGCTGCTTGCCTCAGTTGTATTTGTATAAGTGGCTCCGCCGTTAAACGAATAATTGGTGACCAAAGGTGCCAGCTTTTTATTAGCGGCATTATTGGCGATCACCTGTTGCCATACGTTGGCCTGGTTAAGAAAACGGGCTGTTGCTGCCGGTGTATTGGTTGAATTTTGCGCCAGTTGCAGTTGGGTTGGTATCACTACATCGGTAATAAAAGCTTCGGTATAAATATACTGGGTGCTAAAGGAGTCGGGTGCTACAATAAAAGTACGACTGCTGTTTACATCACAGCCCCCATTGTATGTTATCTCGGTTGCACCTGAATACAATAAATTGATAGCCGTACCTATAAATACATCTCCGGGTGAGCCGATGATATCCGGAGAGGACGAAGTACTCACTTCCTGCGTAGAGGAGGTAGAAATGATGGATTCAACATCGGTGTTTACCGTACTGCTTACATCCAGCGAAGCATTCAACGAGGCCCAGATGGAAGTGGGTACTTCATAACCAATACCGGCATTAAATTCCACCCCCAGCTTTACTTCTGCCCAGGTGTTTAAACTATTGCCTTTATTCGCAAACATCCGCAGCGCTGTTTCGTTGGTAGTATTGGTGCTCCAGGTACTGAAGCTGCCATCGCCTGGTGGATCATGTAATATCATCAGCGGCACCTGCGGAGAAACTGTGGTAAAAGTGCCGGGATCGGACTTGATACCCGTAACAACAATATTTTTACTTACTGATGCACTCGCCCCAGGCCTGTTAAACCGATCAGGATACACAAGCTGGAATGTTTTCAGGTAAGGAGAGATAATGTTAGGTACACCCGGTTTAATGATGATTGCACTGTCCAGTTTAAACCTGAGATGCTGCGGCGCACCGCTTGTTTGCACATTTGTAGTCAGGCTGATACTGTCAGTTGCTGTTCCCGGAACCGTTCTTATCAGGCAACCCTGGATTGCAGTTCCTTCATACACTTTCACCCTGAAAAGCGTATTCACCATTTGCCGCAACACAGTAAAGCCGTTGCCGGAAATACAACTGTCTTCAAGACCTTCCACTACAATGGTGGGTGGCCTTCGGTAATCAAGGTCTAAGGTAGTGTCGCTATTAGTGATATCCCGTGTAAGTGAATCGGTATGCAGGATATTATTAAAAAAGTTAAGTACATCCGCCGCCGAAACAAAGTAGTTGTTCGCAGCATCCAGTTGCGTAAAAGATTTAACGGTAACCGTGTATTTCCTGGCAGGCAACCTTACGCTATAAAAACCCTGGTTATTGGTAGTAACCCGCTTGTGAAATACCGATGGTCGGTTATTCGGTAATACATCTCTGAATTCCAACTCCGCAATACCAATATAGTTGTTGCAGGCGCTTACATATCCGCTGATATGGTGTGTACTAACATCTATAAAATCAACAGAATCTCTTGGCTCCACCACCGTAACAGCCCTACTAACAGGAACGAATACATGTGCATTAAATTCCGGCTTTATGATGTAGTTTCCCGGGTCCTCTACTGTGGTGGTATAAACACCATTTTCGCCATATAAAAACCCGGTTTTTGTTACGAAGCTAAGGTTGGTATTGTTAAGCCCTGATCGGTAAATGGTCACACTGTCCAACGGCGCTTTTTGATTACGGATAAGATTTCCATTGGTAGGGTCGTTACAACTATCACATTGCTGGACCACCTGGCCCGAAATACCTAAAGCGGTGGAATCTGCAAAATTATACCCCGGATTATCAGCATTGGAAGCTATGGGCGTTGTAAGTAATGAGTCCGGGCCGATAATATGCCTCGGCTTTGCAGCCCATAATTTAAAAATAGTGGCAGGATAGGGAAAGGAATTTGGATCGCCGTAAAAGAGGTTATTAAATGCGTAGTTTCCGTTTGTAACCGTTACTGTACTATCTATACGTGTAATTGGACTTCCCGGTAAATCGATTGTTTTCTGGGCATATACCGTAACCCCCGATACCCCGGCGTTAGACCCACGCACACTGAACACCCTTCCAAGTATTCGGCCCGCAGGAACCAATACAGTAATTTTAACCGTGTTACTGGTAAAAATATTATTACAAACATTTGTTGAACTCCTGTAAAACTTTGTGGCATTTACGCTTGCGGGTATTGTATAGAATTGTTTTGTATTAATCGAATCTGCATTGCTCCAGTTAATTTCGTCCGTTGTTTTTTGCCATGAGTAAATACCAACATCGCCGGGCAGTACCGGAGGGCTACCAACCGGGCCGATACTGTCGGGCACCCGATGATGTGGAAAAGGTATCGCATGGCTGTACCCAACAGAAGAAAATTGTGCTGTATCCACCTGAAGCTGGCTTTCGTAAGCCCCGATATCAACCACGGGCGATACCTGTGAGCCGCCCACAGCGTAATTTACGTCCGTGACCCTGGTCTGCAGCGCAATATCCCTGGTATAACCGGCAGGGGTATACGAATTGTCACCTTTATCGATTGCATCACACGCAAAGGCGGCAAGCCCATCATCAGGGGTCATCCATTTACCGTCATTTCCTTTTGGGAGCTGCACGTTTCTAAAAACAGGATTGCTACGAGATACCGTTGGTATTGATATGCCTGAGTCCTGTATAATGACATTGGAAAACGAAGTATTGTTGAAATTAAAATCGCCGCTCAGCGAAGCTGCACCCTGGTTATTGTAGATGATACTATTACGGATATTCAATCTTAAATCTGGTGCCACGGTTGCTTGCTCGTAAACAAATGACCCCTCCAGCGCCTTGTTGGATACGCCAAGCGTATTAACCATTTGAACTTCGGATCCAACCAGGAACATACCGCCACCCTGATCAGCAGAATTATTTTGATAAAAAATTGTGTTGATGATTTGTGCTGTTCCGGGGAAATTTTCTGTAAAAGGAGGTTTTCGCCCTGAAAGATAGAGGCCACCTCCGCCGGCCGAAGCGGTATTTTTTTCGAATACAATATTTGAAAGGATTAAGTCTGAATTAGCCCTGGTAATCATACCGCCTCCATTATTTCGGGCAACAAATTTTACAAAACCGCTTCCATTTGCATTGCCGCCGGTAATCACCAGCCGGTCTAAAAATTGCCGGTCGTACAGGTTAAAGCTGGATACTACGTGATAGCAATTATCGGTAGAATCGCCAGCGATTCCGATATCGCCGCTCAACACCGTAACATTACCGGCAACCCGTTGATCAATAGTTGTTTCATTGCCTGCGAATCCACCATATACCTTTAAATCGGCACCCAGTAAAAATGTTAGATCCCTGGGATCGGCCGGGCTTGTGCTGGCAAATGGATCCCTTGTGGGCAAGTAAGTACCCGCCGCAATCCATAGTTGCGGTATGCCGCAATAGAAATTATTGGCAAAATTCATTGCTTCACCCAGGTTAGTAAAGGCATTATTCCAGGACGATCCATCATTTGCGCCCGTTGCTGCCGCGTTTACAAATACAATGGGAGAATAGGTAAAAATTTTGCCAACTGCGTAATTACTGATAGGGGTACCATTGCCGGTAAAATTAATCATCGTACCATTAAGCGACGCTCGTATACGATCAGTAATAACGTTATCCAGGTTGAAACCACCGGGAGTGCCGGAGGAAAAATCATAGTAATGCACAAGATCGGCCGGATACGAGTTCAGGTTTGTCATTCCACAGTTGAATTTGGCCTCAATTTCCTGCTCTGACTTTATACTACTCCATATCCTCACTTCATCCAGTGTCCCGTCAAAACATTCACTGGCCACCGACTGACCAAACGTCAACGGTCCAATTGGTGTAAGTGGCGCTGGGCTCGATGTAGTGAAGATTCTTTCGACTGCCAGCGAACCATTAACGTACAATCTTGCTTCTGTATTTGAAACAGTCAGGGCATAGTGTGTCAATGTATTAAGGGTGGGTGTGAATCCACTGCTGAAACTATAAATTCCGCTGATTGCAACATTCACGACCCCATTGATTATATAAATACCAAAGCCATTAGCACCAGGCGTTCCGTTAAATACCAGCAGTTTGTTACCGTTTGCTGGAAATGACTCCAGGGACAACCAGCATTCGATGGTGCCAGTTCTCCCCAGGGCAGGACCGCCAAATACTACATAATCATTCGCCCCATCAAAATTTAACCCGGTATTTTCATCAGCTTTGGCTGAATTAACAACGGCAAATTGCAACAGCAGCATGGCCGTAATTAATAGAAAAAATTGACGCATGATTTGTTTTATTAGGTGATATTATTAGTTAGAATAGGTAATTATATTGTTGACAAGGGTGCACCCACAAAGTTGGAACACTTTCATTTTTATAGGAAAGGACAAACGGTATCACAGCAAGCTTATGGGACGAAAATGTAACTACGGCGCTGGAAGACATACTGGTTGCTGGTAACTGCCCTGTTAATTATACCTTCCACATCAAAGATGCAGGAAATTGAATCCCCCGGCAAGTCCTAATATTAGGAGTTGCCAATAGTTTTTGCCCCTAAATTTTGCTTATATTGCTTCGAATGAGCTGGACCTGATAACAGCCTCCCGACAAGCCAACCATGCAATTGAGATACCTGTTTTTTTCATTACTAATCTTGCTGCAGCAAGTGCTACTGCAGGCTGTGGTGCATTCGCAATCATCAACACCCTTATCCATCTCGCTAGAAAGTTTCAACAACAAGAATGGACTTTCCCAAGGTTTTGTATCCTCCATCATCCAGGATAAAACAGGATACATTTGGTTTGCCACCAAAGATGGACTGAACCGGTTTGACGGGTATAAAATGACGGTTTACCGGAACAGTAACCATCCCTTTTCCTTACCCGACAATTCTATTTCACAATTGCTGGAAGACGAAAAAGGCAATTTCTGGATAGGTACCCGCAACAAGGGATTGTTTCTTTTCGACAGGATGCTGGAAAGATTTTATCCGGTTACGCTTCAGAATGAAAACCGTAAAATCAACAACCCCATCCAGTATCTTGAATACCGCCAGGAACACCTGATGGTGGAAGACTATTTTGATATAAATATTTACAACATTCAAAACACGAAAGCACCACCCCGGCTGATTTTTTCCTATAACAGTGTTCCGGGAAGAGCGAGCAGCCGTTTGCTAAGTGGCATCAACTGGATGGCAGATAACAGTATCTGGAAAGCGTCGGAAGACTCTGTATTTATTTGCAGACCAGATGCTGGCTGGAAGCACTGGACCTTTGAAAGATACGCATTCAGCAGATTTGAAATGGGCCACCAGCGCATGTTTGCCTGTTTTCCTGCCGCACACAAAGACTGTATTACCTTGTGCGGATCTGATGCATTGGTTATATATGACACAGTGCGTAAAGCAGTAAAATGGAAAAAACAACTGAATGCTGGTTTTAACCCGCCGCTTGATTATTTTGCAAACGCACCTTACAGGATTGGCGAGGGTAAAATAATGTATTTTGATACCGATGGCTACCATCTCTTTGATCCTGCCACCTTCAGTGACCGGCTTTACATCACCGATCCCAAAAATACCAAAACCGGCTTTGGGGGGCTTTCGCACCTGGTAGATAGAGACGGGGTGTTATGGAACGGGTCCATAGGATACGGCGTGTACAAATACAACAGCCAATCAGAATTATTCAACAGCTTTCCGGAAGACTGTAAAAGCTTTTTTGCTGGGGACAATGGGGAATTGCTGGCAAATTTCAGGACCGGTGCAGCCAGGCTCGATCCAGCGGATAAAAAAAAATCACCGGTTGTACCCACCCACCTGTGGAATCCCGAATGGCAGGTCCCATTGCTTCTCGGCAGAAACAAGGACGGCGATACCTGGATACAGGTAACCAATGGTAAAACATTACGCAACCAACTGATCTGTTACAACAGCAGGAAAAACACACTCAAAGAACAATCTCACCTGCTGCAGGCTGAACCCGATGCACAACTGCTGAATAGTTTTGCCGGAGCTGGCAATCAGTTATGGCTCCTGTTTTATTGCAACGACCGTTCCCGAAAATTCATCGTAGCCGATCCTGTTACTGGCAATATCACAGCCCGATACACCATACCGCAGGAAAAGGATGTAAACAGGGTATCATCGTTTCTCAACAGCGTGTTAAGAAAAGAAAAGGAATACTGGTTCTGTACCAATCGTGGGCTGCTTTATTTTAATGAAACCAATGCCCAATGGAAAACCTATTACAATAATCCCATCGACAGTAACTCACTCAGCAGTGATATTGTATTTTCTGCATGTGCAGATCCGGCAGATCCAAAAAGGTATTTGTGGGTAGGAACGAACGGTGCAGGACTGAACAAACTGGATTTACTAACGGGACGCTGTACCCATTTTCTGGAAGCCGATGGTCTGCCAAATGACGTGATTTATGGAATCCTTGATGACGGAATGAACAATCTATGGATTAGTACCAACCAGGGTTTATCGTGTTTGCGGCTTCAGAAAAGAACTTTCAGGAATTACACAACCGAAGACGGACTGGCTGGCAATGAATTTAACCGGGGACAGTTTTTACAATCCGCCGATGGTAAGCTCTATTTTGGAGGTGTAGACGGTGTTACCTGGTTCAAACCTGCAGAACTGCTCAATGCGCTTTTGCCAGCCAATAATATTGTATTAAGCGGACTCTATATTTTTAATAAGGCCGTTACTTTCGGCACCGACAGCAGTATACTCCGAAAACCCCTCGCCTATACCAACAGCATCACGTTGCCTTATGAAAAAAATATGATCACGCTTGAATTTGCCCTGCTGCAATATTGCAGTCCGGATAAAAAGAGCTACCAGTATTTTCTTGAAGGATTCGATAAAAATTGGATTGAAAATGGAAGCAAGAACACGGCAACTTATACCAACCTGGATCCAGGAACATACAACTTTTACGTGAAAGGCGGCAACAGGGACGGCGTTTGGAATGAACAACCAGCGAAGCTAACCATCACCATTACCCCACCCTGGTACAAAACATGGTGGTTCAGGATGCTTGTGGTGAGCCTTCTGTCGGGTTTGCTTTATATTATTTACAGGTACCGGTTGCAACAATCACTCAAACTAATCGGCATGCGGAATGAAATTGCCAGCGATCTGCATGATGAGATAGGGTCAACCCTCAGCAGTATTACTGTTTACAGCGACATCATCCACGAAAAAGAAGAGGATGCCAACCTCCGGCAAATAGCAGGCAGAATCAGTGAAAGCTCGAGAAACATACTGGTGGTTATGAGTGATATTGTGTGGACCATTAATCCCAAGAATGACCGTTTTGACAATATCCTTATCAGGATGAAATCTTCAGCCAATGAACTGTTGAGTGCACAGGATAAAAAGCTGCACTTTACATCGGACGCCGCGTTAAATAATATCAAACTGCAAATGAATGACCGGAAAAATTTTTACCTTATTTTCAAAGAAGCACTCAATAATGCGGTCAAATATTCAAAAGCCGGAAATATATGGATAAACATCAGCCTGGACGCACAGCAACTTGTTTTTACACTAAGGGATGATGGCTCCGGTTTTGGCAGCAGTGACCATACAAATGGAAACGGCTTAAGTAATATGCAGCTCCGCAGTCGTGAACTCGGCGGCTCGATCACTTTTAAAACCGCAGCGGGAAAGGGCACGGAAATAAATCTGCGTTTTCCTGTTTGCTGATACTAATATTACGCACAACAGTTTTATCATTTATAAATTATTTTTACTGATGATTACCAGGGTGATTGTGTATGATGACAACAAAGACAGGAGAGAAAGCCTTCAGGTGCTTATTAATATGCAGCCTGAAATGATGTGTGCCGGCATTTTTAAAAATTGTCTGCATATAAAAGCTGACATAGCGGAAACAATGCCAGATGTGATACTGATGGATATCGACATGCCAGAGATGAGTGGCATTGAGGGTGTTAAATCAGTCCGCAGTTTTTCTGATACCAAGATTATCATGCAAACCGTTTTTGAAGACACGGATAAGATCTTTGCTGCTATTGAGGCTGGGGCAGACGGTTATTTTTTAAAAACCACCTCCACCACACGTATACTGGAAGGAATTAAAGAAGTTATTGAGGGCGGTGCTCCTATGACTGGAACCGTTGCAAAAAAAGTACTGACCAAATTTAAAAAACAGTCTAACAATGAGGTTGAAGTATTTGAATTGAATGAACAGGAGCGAAATATACTGAATCACCTGGTAAACGGCCTCAGCTACAAGATGATAGCAGATGCCTGCGGCATCAGCTATTTTACTGTAAATATGTACATTAAAAGAATATACAAAAAACTACAGGTTCATTCCGCTACGGAGGCAGTATCCAAGGCCATCAAAAGCAGGATAATATAGTTGCTGACCGGGTAAATCAACCACGGTATTTTACTTCTATTGCATGTAACTCAATCAATGGTTTTAAAAACTCTTCCAGGTCATAAACAGATAACTGGCTGGCAGCATCACACAAGGCACAGGTTGGGTCGGGATGTGTTTCGATAAAAATACCATCCACACCAGCAGCCACCCCTGCCCTGCTCAGTACCGGTAAAAATTCCCTGTTGCCGCCTTTTGCATCCGAACTGGGAATGCCATATTTGCGAACGCAATGCGTAACATCAAACACCACCGGGTACCCCAATTTACCCATGTGGTAAAAACTTCTTGGATCTACTACCAAATCATTGTACCCCATAGTATAGCCCCGTTCAGTTAAGATGATCTGGTCGTTGCCGGACTCCACCACTTTTCCTACAGGATGCTTCATATTATCCGGCGCTAAAAATTGCCCATGCTTGATGTTGATCACCCGGCCAGTTTTGGCTGCTGCAACCAATAGGCCGGATTGCATACAGAGATAAGCTGGTATCTGCAGCACATCACACACTTCAGCAACCGGTGCTGCCTGGTCTGGATAATGAATGTCTGTTAATAAAGCAAACCCAAATTGCTCTTTTACTTTAGCTAAAATGCGCATGCCTTCTGCAAGGCCGGGGCCCTGGTAATAACTTAAACTGCTGCGGTTATCTTTTAAAAAAGATGATTTATAAATGATCGGGATATTCAGTTTTTCACTTACCTCCCTCAGCTTTTCAGCCGTCTTCATCATAATGGATTCTGCTTCAATTACGCAGGGGCCAGAGATAAGGAAGAGTTGATCTGCGCCACATTCGATTTTGCCGACTTTTACTTTTTTTGTACTCATGCTATATATTTTATTTCCAGAAAATACTTACAGGATAAATTTGAAACAACCTGTCTTTGCTAAGAATAGTGATTTGTTCATGAATGGATTGCGAAATGATTATCCTGTCGAAAGGGGTCGTTATGATGAAGGGGCATATTGTTTAAAATCAGCAGGTGTTCAAAATTTACTGGAAGTAATTGTATCAAGTTTGCCGCTGCTATGCTTGATGGCAATTTCCCAAAGGCTTGCAATGCTTACAAAACAATTATTTCTACCATCTTCAATTATTGTTTTTACCTCTGCAGGTAATTTGGCATCCCCGTTCAAAAACCAAATTAATGTATGTGCATCTAAAAGGTATTTCATACTTACATGTAATCTTTAAATTCATCCAGCGGTTCATCAAAATTGTCCTTCATATTAAACATACCTTTTGCTATGCCAAAAATCCTTTTCTTATTTTTCTTTTCCCCTTCACTCATACTGTCCTCTTCATTTTTCAACTTTGTAATTTTTACAAGATATTCAATATAGCCTGCTACAGTTTCTTTTAGATCATCAGGCAACTGTTCATATTTTTTCACTATTGTCCGACTAAAACTTTACCAAATCGCTCAAGTGTTTACTGGTTGA
>Ga0105048_10004737_pt1 | contig 22074 bp, 17 predicted proteins | sample MAT05_FD_78382 | JGI IMG/M metagenome (GOLD analysis project Ga0105048, IMG submission 78382) | Freshwater microbial communities from Lake Fryxell liftoff mats and glacier meltwater in Antarctica - MAT-05 | ecosystem: Environmental > Aquatic > Freshwater > Ice > Liftoff microbial mat | place...
ACAACAATCGTGTTCTTCCCGAGTCCCTTCGCCCGGGCCGTCCGGATGTAATCCTGATTGAGAACCTCGATCATTCCACCGCGAACCATCCTGGTGATGACGGCAAGCGACCCATACGCCAGCACGGCCACCGGCATGATGAGATGTTGAACTGATAGCCAGAAGAGACTCAGGTTGCCCGTAAGGAGAGCATCAACCGCGTAGAGCGAGGTGATCGTCCGGGGTGGATCGACTCCAATGGGCAGTCGCTGGCCATCGGGTAACCAGCCCAGTTTTCCGAAGAAGATGAATTGCACCATGAGTGCGAGCCAGAAAACCGGTAAGGCAAGACCGGAAATGGAAATGAAGCGGGAAATCGTATCGAGCCAGGAATCGCGCTTTACCGCCGAGGCCACACCAAGCGGCACACCGATCGCAGTGGCAAGTATGAAGGCGTAAAGACCGAGTTCGATGGTCGCGGGAAGGTACCGTTCGAGATCGTCTCGAACTGGCTTCCGAGACGCAAAGGATGTTCCAAAATCGAGTCTCAGAACGCCCTTCACATAGTTGACGTATTGAACCGGGGCCGGATCATCCAATCCGTATTGATGGCGAATCTTCTCGACAGTGCTCTTGCTGGCACGTGGCCCGGCGATCATCCGCGCGGGGTCGGCCGGGACGACGTGGGAGAGCGTAAAGGTGATGAGCGATATCCCGAAGAGTACGAGAACGAGAAAAAGCATCCGCCGAACAATCAGCCGTACGATCATTCTCGCATCTCCGGGTCCGCCGCAATCTGTCAGTCAGGTTCTGTGAAATTCAGCAGTTTCGGTCTCTGTGTGTTTGTTTGACGTTGGCTAGGAGCGAGACATATGGTGCAGGTTGTACGCCTCGAGATAGATCGGATTTGGCACGAACCCCTGGATGTTGCTTTGAAGAACAGTCGTATACCTGCGTTCACCAAAGAAGATGCACGCCGGATCTTGCTCCGTGACGATGTTCTGGGCTTCCTTCATCAGTTCGAGCATCTGGTTCTCGTCAGTATAGTTCTTCGTATACGCCATGATCTCCTCGAACCGGGTATTCACCCAGTATCCGGAGTTGCTTCCGCCTCCGCCTGACGCTTCGGCAAGAAAATTCGGAGCGAGCTGGTTCCATGGATCATTGTAGTCCGGGAACCATGCCCATGACCCGATAATTGCCGGTCTCTCTTCACCGGGTGAATCTCCATAGATCAGGTCGTTGATTGTGGCTGAGTCGACAGTCGTGATTTCGAGGTTGATACCAATTTGCGAAAGGCTCGCTTGAAAGAGCTGAGAGATTGTCTTATCGATTTCTGTCTCAGCGACGATCATGTACTCGAGCGAATCGCCCTCATTGATCCCGCCGGCCGTCAGCAGTTCTTTTGCCTTCGCAAGATCAGTTGGGTACAGGAAGACGTTCGGATCGTAGCCGCGGGTCGTGGTCGAAATCGGACCTGATCGTGTCAGGCGGCCTTTATATGCGCCATCCAGAACTTCCTGATACGGGAAGGCGTAGCAAAGTCCCTGTCGAGCTTCCTTTGAAAGCGTCACCGCATTGAGGATCGCCCAGTCGACGCGCGTGCTGGCGTAAGTGAGTGACTGGAGGGTTGGAATCTGACCAAGTGCGTCAAAGTCTTCAGGTGTCAGCGCAATCGTGATCGCGTCACCCGCGCCCTGCTCAATGAGCTGTCGGCGGGTCGAGTTTTCGGGCACCGGGCGGAAAACCACCTGATCGAAGTGATTACCGTCCCAACCTCCGTGATACTCCGGGAACCTCTCGAAGACGATCTGCTCCTTGAGCAGATTCTCGACAAGGCGATAGGGTCCAGTCCCGACCGCCTCGGTCAGAAAGAATTCGTGCGCCCAGGGGTCGTCGTCCGTCTTGTTGGCTTCCACGGCGGAAGGACTGACCACATACGGTCCGTAGCAGGAGGCCATGGCAGATAGGAAGAGCGGTTGCGGTGTTCCAAGGTTGAAGCGGACAGTCGTCGCATCGACAACTTCGATCTGCTCCTCAGGGTTGTCGCAGAATCGTGAAAGCACCAGGTACGGTCCGAGTTCCAGCCTGCGGAAGCGAACGAAGCTCGCCTTTACCGCGTCGGCGTCACACGGAGTGCTGTCATGAAAGAGCGCATTCGATGGAATCTTGAAGGTAAAGGTGGCGTTGTCCGCACTGGCTTCCCATGACTCAGCGAGCATCGGCGCGAACTCCGAGGTGCTGTCGCCTTTGTATTGAATGAGCATTTCATAACAGGCGAGACAGAAGACTGAACCGATCGTGACATAGGTGGAATGAGGGTCGATATCGGGTGAACCATCTTCGACGATTGCGGTGAAGGTTCCGCCGGACTCCTGCGCCGAGGTTGGAATCTGCCGCGTTGCAATCCCGGAGGATGCGGAGGCTTCCGGCGCCTGATTCATCAGCAAGATGATGAGTGGCGTTGCAATACCTGATTGTAGACCGATACCGAGAATCTCCCGTCGGCTGATTTTGCCTGAGAGTGCATCCCGCATAAAACTCGGCGAAACTTTGTTAAACACGAACTACTCCTGCGCTTCACTGTGTCAAACGAGGTTCTTATTACAAAACCCTTGGTTTTTGGAACCAAGAACTACCTTATCCAAGCTCTGAATCTCAGAGGTGCCGGGACGCGCGAACTATACGGAGTGGATGGCAGGATCTGCAAGCATACTCAGCGGCCAATCAGGCAAGGCATGCTGACGAATGGACGAGGTGAAACTGACCGGTCAAACGACATCACTTTGCAATTGAGTGTGATGGTCTCCGAGCGCGGTCGGGTTACCGCCGTCGGACCTTAGGCGTGACCAATTTCCACTTCACTTTGCCAATCGGTTGCGGATTGGCAACGGACGAAGAGGATTGAAAAACGTTGCTATCTGGACTCAGTGGTCATAGCTGATCTGAGTCAGAGTCCTAACGTTAATCATCGGACTTATGCGGTACGACGGCGCGCATCCTGTCGAGACTCAACTCTGAAATCGAACCCTGAACCGCGCGTTGTCAGTGTTTCTGACTCAGTTACTTACTTTCAGGGTTCAAACGTTTCGACCGCGTACTCGGCCCCGTCGGCGTCCGTCCACTGCCGTTCGGCCATCGTGTATTCACCCGGCAAGTCGTCAAACGTTGCCACCCATTCCCAGATCGCTGCTTCCGGATCGTCGCCATTTATAGGTAGTGCTGACTCCTCGGGTTCGCGCTCGAGTATGTTCGTCAGGACATGAACGATCGCCGATGTCGGGTCATTTTGAGTGGTCGTGGCCTGCAACCCGAAGATGACGGCACCGACCCGCACGTTCACGACGGACAGGTAAAGATCGGAGGTGTCCTCGCCAATTCCGATCACCGGTCCCCCAAACGCCAGCGTGGTGTCCCCAAGTTCTGGAGCCTCGATTTCTTCCACCCCGGAGAGGTCGTACGAATCATCCGAGAGCGAGTGGATGTAATCGAGATACGTTTCCGAAGTGAAAACCATCGCATTGATGGCCCGGAGATTGCCGCTGTACTGGGCAACCCCGCCGGAAAACAGAAGAACTTCGCCGGCATCGAACTCTGTCAGGTTGTACGTTACGGAAGCACCACCGACATAGCCGCCGATTCCGGCAAAGAAGTCTCGGATGTTACCCTGAGTTCCTCCCTCGGCCGGGCCGGCAAATTCTTGACCGGCAGTATTTCGCCAGAGGCGGTCGATTTCTGAATAGGTTCCCGGGAGATCGGAAGGGATCGGCAACCACTCCCAGATGGTCGCTTCCGGTTCGGAGGCATCAATCGGTGGAACAGGCACGTCGACGTTCCGGGCTATCACCGACTGCAGGATCGCTTCCGATTCCGCGGTTGGAACTTCTTCTGCAGAGTACGCCTGCATCGCCAAAACCATTGGTCCGACCCGGACATGGTGCAGGACGTAGCCGAAGTCCGAGAACTCGTCAGTCAGTGATTCGATCACTCCTGCATACGTTGCCCCGTCGTCGCCGATTTCAGGATCGGCTACCTCCAGAATTCCGGAATAACTGAACACGTCGTCGCTGGCCTCCCAGAGCAATTCCGGATACTGGGCGTGTGAGGCAACGATCGCGTTATTGGCCGCGTCCTCGTTCTCGAAGAGGATGGAAACAAAGGAGAGAGAAAGGAACGGATCGTTTTCCACATCGTCGGTCTGAAATGAGACTTCCACGCCGCCGAGATAGCCGTCCAGCTCGGCAAAGAATGAGCGTTTCGGCGCTGATCTGCCTTCATCCTGGGCAAATGCCGTTCCGGGAATTGCCCCGATGAACACCATCATCACCAGGAGAAGTTGGAATCGACGAATCATGACTCCCTCTCAATCTTTTGAAATGCGATGCCTCGGGCATCCGAATTGTGCAATGCGAGATCGTTAGCGTGATGTTCCACCATAGCACGCGAGGGAGAGGCTCGGAAACAACGGGAACCATGAGATTGACGAAACCCGGGGGGCTGCGCACGCGCAGCCCCCCGGGTTTCGAACAGATCACCGGTTAACTTGAGCGTTTCTCGTTCCGGGCCCGGCGACCGGAACAGGCCACCACGCCACCTTTCGCTGTGGCGCCGTCCCTGGCAATGATTCTGTCCGATCCATTTCCGCCAAAAGCTACCGATCCGAAGCCAAAGATCTCTTGAATGACATCATTCCCGCCGTTGGCACAAACGAAATCTGTGCCTCCGACCGCACCACCAGCGGTCAAAAACTGATCTGCTCCAGCCGAACCGACGAAGACATCATTTCCGGCATCGAAGAAGAGCGTTTCGGCGCATTGAGAAACTGAAGTGACGGACATCCCCCGGCCAGCTGCTCAGCGCAGGCTGAAAGCAAACGGAACCTTCGGAAACGAAGGTGATTTCAACGTATTTCAGTTGCGATTCAGTGCCAGTCGTTTAGTGGTCGTTTACTGAGAATGGCTCGCTGGCCAGGGGCGTGCCTACAAGTTCGATGAATCACGTCGCAGTGAAACCGGACGAATGCCCAATTTCGCTCCGGTTCTGATATTGGTGGTAGGCTCCTCTGGACGTTGAGTGCTCGTCCTGCAAGCGCGTCGTTATGAACTCGTCATTTCAGATAATGGTCGCGTATTTGGGACCTGACAGGCGGAGAACTGCGGATGAACTTCCTCGCATTGAAGCCGAGAGGCAACATGCGATGGCGAATATGCGTCATCATCTGGGTAACATTCTTCCTGGGCATTCTGGCGCCACCCGTCGCACTTGCCAATCCTCTTCCCGGTTCACCCGGTTCGCAGTCGACACCATCGGTGGCCGATTGGCTCTCAGATGAGAGCAGGCAACAACTCCAACCGGGATTCAATCTTCTCGTTCCCGATGTCATTCCGACGCCTTTGAGTGGTGAACCCGCGATTACTTCATACGATGGTTTCTACCAACTTTATTGGGTCAATCCGGGTGTGCCACCAACATTCCTCTCTATCTCCGGAGAAATGGGCGGTGAAATATCCGCGTACTCGAAAGCGGATCGAAACATCCTGCTAATTCAAAACGCTGACGTTGCCGGATACCCTGCACACCACGATCTGACCGCGATCTACGATCTCGTTTACTGGCAGGTCGGTGACGTTGTCTATTCACTTGAAAGCCGGAACCTTGATTCGACCGATTCGCTCGCGCTAACCAACTCGTTGGCACAACTCAACCCGGTTGAGCAGCAACAGCCCGCTGATTCGCTTCCGACGGTCTCTCTTCCGAACCCGGTCAATAGTGGAGAGGTGATCGAGGTATCCATCACCGGAGCAGAAGGCACTGCTCTGAGCGCAGATGCCGGCTTCTTTGTTTCGACGGGGGAGTCAACCGCGTATGACCTGTCGGAAAGCTCAATACTGTGGCAAGCGCCGGATGTTCCAGTGAAAACCGATGTGCTCTTCGTTCTTGCTCACTCCCAAACTGGGGATTGGCTGGCAACCGCGAACACGCGAGTTTTTCCGGGAGAGAAGATCAGCGAACGTGTGCTGACTTGCCCGAATGTCGCATTCAGCGGCGAATCGGTCGAATTTTCGCTCTCGGGCACCGGTTACGCGGTGGTGGGTGCTGGCTTCGGGTACTTTGCAGATGTCGAAGCGAATTCGCTCTTCGCCCCGAACTTCGCCGTCGAGACCCCGGGTGAATGCGACATCACCATCCAGGCGGCAGGTCTTGATTCTGACAACGCACCATCCTCCGATCCCTCCAAGGATGTGAACGAGTCGACGGAAGAGAATGGAACGGATTCAGAAAGTGAAGAGCCGAAGGAGAGCGCTCTGCTTCTTCAGAATGATCCGGAACCGACCGCTACAAAAAAGCCCTCGAACAGGCCAACAAAAACCCCAAAGCCATACAGCGAAGTCGTCGGCATCCCGACCACGGAGTCCGAGGGTCAGACAGTGGTCGCCGCCCGTGGTTCACCCACGGCGGTGAAGAGTCCGACCGCGCGCCCGACCGCCACCTTCGCCCCGACACTGCTCGACGATGGAACAGTGGCATCGGTCATGGGCGTCGATGGAGGAACCCTGACCTCTCCACAAGGTGTCACCCTTATCGTTCCGCCGGGAGCGCTTGCCGGACAATCGACGATCACGATTCAACCGGTGACGGACACCAAGTTGCCGACCGGCAACGGCGTGCAACTTGTGCGGAACACCGCATTCGATGTCACCGTCGCAGGTGCAGATGGACGGGCGATCGATAAACTCCTGGCGCCGGCCGAAGTCCGCGTACAACTGGATGAGGCGCTGGTTGAGCAGGGGGTTCGGCTTTACGAGGTTGACGGTTCGACCTTGCGGCAGCTTCCCGACACGGTCATCGAGGGTGACGAACTCGTTGTTTCGTTGACCAGTTTTTCCCGCATCGTCGCGGGCAAACCTGTGCCTGTCACCGCCACGGCAAAACGCGATGTACTTCCATTCATTCTGGCGGCGGTGGTGGTGATGATTCTGTTAGTGGTGCTGACCCTGCTCGCCGGGATGTTCCGGCCCCGACGCCAACGCATCATCACGAATCGCCGTCCGACCAGGACACGTCATCGTTAGGGCTAGACTCGCGGCGTCGTGGTCGTGCTTTGGCCTAATCAGGGCTTGCCTGAGTAAACCGTGCAACTGACGGTAATCAGGCCGCGATGGCCGCGCTGATCAAGGGAAGGCTAATCTTGAATGCCGCGCCTCCGCCATCAGCATCGCCGATCTCGATCGATCCACCGTGTGCCACAACGAGTTCATGACAAATGTAGAGACCAAGTCCGAGTCCAGCAATTCGACTTGCTGCTGCTTCTGGTGTTCGATAGAAGGCCGAAAAGACACGAGCTCGGTCGGCAGCGGCAATTCCGGGACCCTCATCGGACACGGTCACCAGGGCAGAACCGGTGGCGGGATCGAATCCGGATGACACCGTGATAGAACCACCAGCGGGGGTGTATTTGATCGCGTTCCCAACGAGATTGTCGATCACCTGATAGAGGCGGTCGGCATCCCATTCTCCGACAATTGTCTGATCCGAGGGTTCGAAGGTGAATTCATGGCTGGTTGTAGTGGATGAGCGATCCCTGACCACGTCCGCACAAAGATCGGCCAGATCTGTCGGTGCCGTTCTTATCTCGAGTGAACCCGATTTGAGGCGGGAGACATCGAGCAGATCATCGACAAGCCGGGTCATGCGATCGACGTGGCCCGCGATGGAATTCAATCGTCCCACCTGAGGATCATGACCACCCTCCCGGGCGAGATCCCGCGCGACGAGTTGGACGAATCCGCGAATTGGCGTCAACGGTGAGCGGAGCTCGTGGGAAACGACCGAGACAAACTCGTCCTTCAGCCGACTCGCTTCTTTCAGACCCGCGATATCCCTGAAAACCGCGACGACGGCAACGACCGGTCCATCGCCCTCGCGGACAGGTGCAGCCGAAACCAACATCGGAACCTGAATTCCTGATGCAGATGAGGCCAGCATCTCGACACCGGTCACGACTTCTCCAGTCCGGAAAGCCTGTTTGATCGGGTTGGTTTCGTCATCGACCGGATCGCCATCCGGCAAAGCGATTCGCGTGGAGATATCGCCGCCGAAATCCGGACCTGTGAGGTGCCCGAGTAGCGCGACCGCAGCCTGATTTTCGGCCACGACGCGACCATCTGGGGGCATCGCCAGAACGACAGCTTCAGGCATTGCAGCTATGACCAGTTCCAACCAGTGTTTCGCTTCGGTCGCGCTGTGGAGTGCAGTTTCACGCTGATCGATACCCACGGCCGCCTGTAACACCGCGGCCGCTCGAGCCGCGAGCGCATCAACCCGAGCGATCTCAGTCGGAGTAAACCGGTGCGGAACGAAGAGACCGACGATAGCAACCCCAAGTAGATTTTCGCTGGCGTCGATCAATGGGACGCCCATGATGGCATGGACATTTGCCCGTTCGAGCAGACTGCGTGACATCCGACGATTCGTGCTGAGATCGCTGACCGTCCGGGCGCGGCGCTCAAGGGCGATCTGCGCGATGAAAGCGGAGCCGACATCAGCCGGTGATGTCACGGGATCGAGAATGCCATCAAGACCGTACGTCGCAACAGGTTCCAACTCACCTGATTCAGGATTGTTCAGGAAGAGCACCCCGATGTGCGCCCGGTTGATACTGACCATCGCCCGCAGGAGCGAATGATTGAGCGCGATTCGGGTGGTCACGTTGCCGCTGGCATGTGACGCGGCCGCTGCCTCTACTGACGCGAGCGCATTCGCCGCTGCGCGGGCCGCCACCGCCGCCCGGCGATCGACCAGACTCTCCAGTTTCATGCGTTGAATCAACCAGATCAACGCCACCCCGCAAACCAATGTGATCGAAAATCCGATGGCCTCTTCACGGGTTCGCGGTGCACCGAGATCGGAACGACTCCCGATGAAGAGCAGATCGAGCATGAATGCGCTGAGAAGCAGAGAGGTCGCGCCGCCGACCCAGTCGGCCAGATAGGTTGAACACGCGACCGCCAATAGGAGCACGATTCCAGGTGTTGTGACCGGGATCGAGGGACCCATGAAGGCGAGCACGATCGATGGCACAAGCACGGCCAGGATGCCGATACCCAGTCGCCACGGTTGATCGGAGACGATCGAGAGCGCCCGTCTGCGTGTCTGTTGAAGCGCGCGAACCTGCCCGACAAATCGACGCTGGGCGATTTGAGCGATCAGAAAGACGACATCTGTCGCTTCTCGGACCGATCGCGACCGTTCTTTGATGAAGGGACCAGTGCTCATCAATTCGCCTTACCGGCGAAGTCAACCAGCCATCTGGGTTGACTTGGCGAGAGTGTACGTTTAGCGCAAAGCCAGCATACGTACACCGTGTCGCCTTGTCAACGCGACATAACAAACAGCCTAGTCTTAAAGAAAATTGAAATCAGGCTGCTGTTGAACTTTTGAGTAAGATCAACTCGTTTTATGCGTCGCCGAGTTCCAACAACTCACCATGAATGACGTCCGCGAGTATTCGGATGCCATCGTTGATTTGATCATCGGTGGCGAATGAAAAGGAGAGCCGGATCTGGTTTTTGCCCCGACCATCGGTGTAGCAGGTCGCGCCGGGCAGGTATTCGACACCGCGTTCGCGGGCGCGCGGCAGCATATCTCCCGCGTCGATCTGGTCGGGAAGCGTCAACCAGATGAAGAAGCCGCCCTCCGGATTGGTCCAACTTGCGCCCTCCGGCATGTGTTCCTGAAGAGCGTGCAACATGATGTCGCGACGCTGACCGTAAATTGACTTCAGGCCATCGATGTGATCGTCGAGGTGGTCGGGAATCCACTCGGCCGCGACGAATGAGCCGAAGATGTTCGATCCGCCATCGAACTTGAGCTGGGCGAGTCGTCGGATCACGCGCTCCGGAGCGACCAACCAGCCAATTCGCATCCCGGCGCCCATGATCTTCGAGAGTGTCCCGAGATAGATTGTGTAACCCGCGTTGTCGAGCGAATAGATCGAGGGGATGCGCTCTCCGGAAAAGCGAAGATCGTGATACGCGTCATCTTCCAGAACGAGCACCCCATATTCGGCGGCAAGTTCTGCAATCCGCTGACGGCGTTCGACTGTGGTTGAGATCCCGCTCGGATTCTGGAAATTGGAGATGATATAGATGAATTTGGGTTTGATACCTTCACCGGCGAGCCGTTTGAGTTCCTGCTCCAGGGCAACCGTGTCAGTGCCATGCTCGTCGAGCGGAACAGTGATGAGTTTTCCGCCCACATTGTTCAGGGCATCGATGAAACCCATCCACGTCGGCGCTTCCGCAATAACAATATCGCCTGGATCGACAAAGAGGTCGAACACGAGCTCAATACCCTGCGATCCACCGGAGGTGATCATGACGTTCTCGTTCGCGACGCTGAGACCTTGATCGCGTTGAAGTTTCTGGATCAGCACTTCGATCAGTTCAGCGACACCGGTCGTTTTGCCATACTGAAGCGCCCAATCGCCATGCTTATCGAGCGCGCGGTTGGTTGCTGCGGCAACAGTCGAGTTCGGTAACGACGCCCGGTCTGGAAAACCATAAATAAACGAAATGTAATCGGCCGAAGACCGGGGATCTGAAATTGGAGCGGCGGGCACGTTTCGCCCGCGAATCGAAAGAAGCGCATCCAGATCTTCGTGTGAAGGCGCTGTCGGCGAACTGACCATATGGATGTGCTCCCTCAACCCTGTGCGATGGTGACCTGCAAACAACCTGCCGATTGTACGGGGGTAACAGTACAGCGAACCAGCATCTTCCAGATGTCGAGAGTGTCGAACATCCGACGTCAACGGTTGAGCATGATCAGGCGGTCGCAAGCAAACCCGATGGTAGACTTTGCGGACATAGGGATTTCGCGACGAATGACGCGCCTGCCGGATGATTCGAGAAGGGGAGTAGGAACAGGGTGAGCGATCTCACGAGTGAGACCTCGGACGCGGCTGCGACCGAAGATCGAGACATTTTCGACATCACGATTATTGGCGCCGGACCGACCGGACTCTTTGCCGCGTTTTACGCTGGTATGCGACAGGCACGCTGCCAGATCATCGATTCGCTGGAGGAACCGGGCGGAGCGCTCACCGCCATTTACCCGGAAAAGTTCATCTTCGACGTCGCCGGTTTTCCCAAAGTGCTCGCCAAGGACTTTGTCGAGCAGATGTACCAGCAGGCGATGCGTGACAAGCCAACCACGCACTTCAATGAAGAGGTTCTCAACCTGGAACGACTTGAAGATGATGTGTTGAAGTTGACAACGAGTCGCGGTGAACGGTTCAGCCGGACGGTCATCATCTGCGCTGGAGTCGGCGCATTCGAGCCCAAACGGCTTGAAGCACCCGGTGTGCGGGAACTCGAAGGCAAAGGTGTTCACTACTTCGCCAAGCGGGTCGAGGATTTCCGCGACAAGGATGTGCTGATCGTCGGTGGCGGAGATTCCGCGGTCGACTGGGCCGTCACACTGGAACCGGTTGCGAAGAGCCTGCGAGTGATCCACCGTTCGAAATTCCGCGCTCACGAAGCAACCGTCAAGCAGCTTCAGGAATCGAGCGTGCAGTTGCACTACCCGGGATACGAATTAGTTGAGGTATTCCCCGGGCCGGATGGTCATCTCGCGGCCGTGACCTACAAGAGCGCCGATGGCGATGTGACCGAAGCCCATGTGCAGGAACTAATCGCGGCAATCGGGTTCCTCGCCGATCTCGGTCCATTGAAAACATGGGGACTGGAACTTCAAAAGAACCAGATCGCGGTGGACAAGATCACGATGGAATCAAGCATGCCAGGTGTGTTCGCCGCAGGAGACATCTGCTGGTACCCGGCGAAGTTCAAGTTGATCGCCACTGGTGCCGCTGAGGCGGTGACAGCCATCAATCACGCGGTTACCCATTACGACCCCAAGGCACGGCTCGATCCGGGGCATTCGACAAACATCATGGCATCGCGCGATTAGGCCAATTTCAGGAGGCCCCTTTGGGCTGGGTTACCATACCTTACAAGCTAACCCGATGACGGCCGGAAAATCCTTCCGGCCCTTTTCTATCTCTTTCCCAGGGGTAGCCGCCAGGAAAAGGAAATCCCATTGTCTTCTCCGTCAGTAGCCGTAACGCGCGCCTTTACACGAGATCAGCGTGGGGTATTGGGTCTCGTGGCTGGCGGTCTGGTTGGACTTGGATTGCAGGAAGGCACTGCAGGGGCGCTGTGGCCGGATGTAATCGATGCTTTCGATGTCTCGAATGGGCAATTCGGCGTCGCCAGCGGGATCGGATTGACAGTCGCCTTTCCTCTGCTGATGTTCGGCGGTCTGATTACCACATGGATCGACAAACGACTTTTGGCGGCAATTGCTGCTGGCTTCATGGGGCTGGCAGCGATCGGCTTCACATCCGGAGAGGGACTTCTCCTGCTCTCCGCGATCTTCGTGTTGCGTGGGATCGGGAGTTGTCTGATCGATCTGACCGTCAATGCCATGGCGATGGAGGTCGAAGCCGAAACCGGGCGTCATTTGATGAGTCCGCTGCATTCTGGCTTCAGCGGTGGCGCGATGCTCGGTGCGGCCGTTGCCTGGGTTGTCTTTGCACTGGGTGGCGGACATCGAATTGTCCTGCTCCTTCTGGCCCTAATGCTGGCGCTCTACATTGCGATCGCGGTACGGGAACGTATCGTCCGACCAGATCCACGGCCGCGAGCTCACGGTGCCGCGCGCCCCGAATTTGCGTTTCATCTCCTTCGCCGGACCGATGTTCGAGTTCTCGCCGTCATCTGCAGCATCTCGTTCTGCGGTGAACTCCTGATCGCGCAGTGGATCGGAATCTACTTGCGAGATGAGCAAGGCAATTCCGCGTCAATCGGTGTGAGGGCCGTGATTGCACTCGGTGGGGCGATGTTTATCGGACGTCTGGTTAACGTTCCGGTGACGAACAGACTCGGACCTCAACGCTCACTCTTTGTTCAGGGAGCGGTAATGGCGGTCGGTGGAGTCTTGATCGTGGCGAGCAATTCTGCCTCGTTGACGATTCTCGGATGTGGGGTGGCTGGTCTTGGTCTCGCGGGTATGGCGCCAACTGCATTGAGCTTAGCGGGCGTCGCGGTCCCTAGCGACCCGGGCGGCGCATCGGGCGCCTGTCTGATGGGCGGATATCTCGGAGTCGCGCTCTTGCCGTTTGTCGCAGGTGGGGTGGCAACGATCGCATCTGTCCGCGTTGTCCTGACGGTGATCACTCTTTTTGGCATCGCCGTGGTCATTACATCATTGAGTCTGAACCGAATGATGAATCAGGACGAAACGGACGCCGCGACACCAGCGCCGTCCTGACCACATAGATGTCGCTCCGCGATCAGGGAATGATCAGTTGCTCGGCGATGTCGCGGGCGGCGTGCAGCCAGGAGATTTCGGTTTCGTCGGGAACCGAACATCCGGGCGCGAGAATGAACTTGCGCCCGGCAGTTTGGGCGATAGCATCCTCCGCCTCGGTTCGGATTTTCTCAACTGGCCCGGACGACACGGCGCCGAACTCGTTCCATCCTCCCATCAGGCACTTACTGGTCATTCCCCGAGCTTCGCGAAGTGAAGGACCAGCGATGCGATCGGACCAGCTCAACACATCGACCGGATAGTCCAGCACCTGATTGAACATGAGATCGCGGTCACCGTGGATGTGCAGCACATTGAGCCATCCATTGACTGCACCCTGGAGCGCCAGCAGATCGTACGGCCGGCCGAATTCGCGATATGTCTCGACCGGCATGATCGAGGTCGTGCAACCCTGTAGCGCAAAGAAGACGCCGTCTGCGCCGGCGGCAATCACATCCCGCAAGTGGTCCCGCAGATTTTCGGCGATGATGCTGATGCCTTCGTGCACCGCAACCGGATGCTCGTGAGCATGACTCAGGAATCGCTCGTGGTCGGCCGCGAAGTAGAGTGCCTCGCAGAGTGGACTGAAGACTGTCACGATCACGGGCACGTCATACCCGACTTCATCACGCAGTGCTTCGACCGATTCCAGCCGCTGTGTGAAAAAACGAGCCCGATCTCGATCGAGTGGTTCCAGCAATCGCCAATCCGACGGGTTCTGGATCGATTTCCTGGGAAATGGATAGGGAATATCGGGCATCACCTTGATGATGTCCAGGTTGTAAGTTGAATCGAAAAAGCGCAGGGTCGCGTCGGCCAACTTTCGCCCTGAGCCGGAGGGTTGGAAGTGGTGCCAGAAACAGACCGGGACGCGATCCACCGGCTCCCCGCGAACCGCTGCCATTACGCGCTCGGTGCGGGTCATCTCTTCGAAAAAAACGGGCGGTTGGTTGGTGTTTGATTCGGACATTTCAGGCCTCCGGGGGTACATGAGGCCGGTCCGTCTGCGATTACGAAACTCGCCTCAAACGCGGCATATGGGTGGATGCCCAGGGGACAGATCGTTGGTTCATCCTAACATAGCGCGCAAGTGAAACAGCCCTAATCCGACTCGGTTATGACCGGGAGCCGAGGAATCACAGCGAGCATCCAGACGACCGAAAAGAGATACCCGCATGCACCCAGAATGAATGCCATGCCAAAGGCGCCATCGTTTCGATCCTGAACGAAACCGCTCGTCAACGACGCCCCCGTCGATGCCAGACTCCAGGCCATCGCGTAGATGCCGCTGAACCAGGTGCGCCGGGAAATCGGCAGGCGCTGCATTGCCTCGGTTATGAAAATCGCCTCGGTGCCATCCATGATCACGTAGTAAACAAACATGCACACGAGAATAGGAGGCAGTCCAATTCCGGTAAACCACAACACGATCGCGGTGCCGCCAGTTATGCGAAGTACCGCGATCGCGGGGAGGTTACCCAATCTGGCGGCTATTTTTGGTCCAGCCAGTGAACCGACTCCGCCGAGCAATCCCAGGACAGCGAGGATCGTCCCGGTCGACGATGCCGATAGGCCGTAGACCTCATCGAAAAAGAGGGAAAGAAACGGCCGGATACTGTTGTGGCCGAATGCCATACCGAGCTCTGGCACCGAGAGCGCGATCATGACCGCCCAGGGCAGCCAGGCTCGACTCGTCTTCTGCGCACGTGGCTGGTCTGGTGCGCGTTTCGCGCGAACAACCGGCGGTTCATACGGTGGAATTCTGGCAAACATGAGCGATTGCACGAGATCCAGCACCGCGAAAATCGATAGCGCGATAACTAGGGCGGCGTACGGTGATGCACCCAGCAGTTCGCTCACACCGGGAATCCAGCCGCCCAAGCCGCCCCCGAGAGCCACGCCAATCGTCACGACGAAAAACTTGAGCGCGTACACATGAGCGCGTTGGGAAATGGGAGTCGTCGCTGCGAGGAGCGGATCGCCAAGCACCCAGAAACTGGCGCCCCCTGCTCCGGAGAGCAACGCGCCCGCCACCGTCATCCATTTTGCGCCGTCCGGGGCGAGCAGAATCAGCAGAATTCCGAATCCTGCCAGGGTTGGACCGGCGACGAGCGCCTTCCGGGCAAAACCGCGCCCTCCGAGGAGGGTGATCGGCACTCCGAGCAAGAAGAGGGCGAACCCGCTCGCGGCCAGAAAGAGTCCAATATCGCCAGGGCTGTATCCACGCTCCTTCGCATACAGCGGAAAAGCAACCGAGTACCCGATAGCCCGCATGAGATAGACGATACCGCCCGCGAGAAAACCTCGACCGGCTGGACCGGTCGAGTTCCAAGTATGACGATATTCGTCAAAAAAGCGGCGGACACCGCCCGCCGCTGCTCCATCAGGCATCAATTTGCTCCAGGAAGACCGAAGTCCGCATACCGGGCAACTACTGCTTGAGTGCGTCGAGATCCAGTCCCATGCGCTCTCGAACCAGGGTCATTTTGGCGCTCGCCTGTTCTCGCGCCTGATCGGCACCCCTGGCCAACACATCCAGGGCAATTCGAGGGTCGCGTTCCAGTTCCACGAAACGCTTCTGAATTGGAGCGAGTGCACTGACAACGATTTCAGCGAGATCGCTCTTGAAGGCACCGTAGCCTCGACCAGCGTAGCGGGCTTCGATCGTCGGGATCGGTTCATCACTCAGCAATGAATAGATTGAAAGAAGATTGGAGAGCGCCGGTTTTTCCTCGCGAAAGAGAACTTCACCATCGGAATCGGTTACAGCCCGTTTGATCTTCTTCGTAATTGTTGACGCATCATCAGTGAGGGCGATGTAGCTGGCCGCGCTGGCGGAACTCTTGCTCATCTTCTTTGTCGGGTCGTCAAGACCCATCACGCGTGCACCTTCCGGTTTGATGTCCGGTTTCGGAATAACGAATGTCTCTCCATAGCGGGCATTGAAGCGAACTGCGACATCTCTGGTCAATTCGATGTGCTGTTTCTGATCCTCTCCGACTGGAACTAGATCGGTGTCGTAGAGGAGAATGTCAGCGGCTTGCAGCACTGGATAAATGAACAGCGCCGCTGATACGCCCTCATCCTGGCCACCTGATTTGTCCTTGAACTGCGTCATCCGGCGGAGTTCACCGAACTGAGTCACGGAATCGAGCAACCAACTCAGTTCGGAGTGTTCCCGGACATCGCTCTGGGCGAAGAGAATCGAATGTTCAGGATCGATTCCTGCCGCGAGCAGCGTGTTTGCCATAGTGACCGTGTTTGCGAGCAGGTATTCACGGGTGGTAGTGAGTGTCAACGCATGCAGATTGACGATGCAAAAGACATTGTCATACTTCTGTTGTTGATTCACCCAGTTCCGGATAGCGCCCAGGTAATTACCGATGTGGCTGACACCCGAAGGTTGGATTCCGGAAAAGACTCGAAGCCGGCGGTCGGTCACGGTCACGCTACTCCTTAAACACAATCATCTTGAGCGAACTTGACGGCACACCGCTGCGCCGACTCGCAATTATAGATTGCCGAGGCACCCCACACGGCAACGTCACAGAATGATCGAAAGAGCAGTTCAGTCTGGCCGCAGAATGCGCTCGCAAAAGGGGATTGAACGATACCAAAGGTGATTGGAAACACGCGAACCGAAACTAACAGACTGCACTTGCGGCTTGCGGCTTGCGGCTTGCGGCTTACCGGTCGTTTACTCTTCGTCACATTCAGGCGCGCACTCGCCGGGCAGCCAGCGGGTACCAAATGCGCGCATCTGGTCAATGACCGGCAACAGGGCAAAACCCTTTTCAGTCAGTGAGTACTCAACGCGCGGGGGCACCTCGGCAAAACACTGTCGTTCGACCACGTGCGCCTCTTCCAGCCGCTTCAGCCGCTCGGAGAGGGTCTTCGGACTGATACCAACGAGCGAGCGTTCGAGTTCACTGAAGCGACGTTGACCGTCGGCAAGATCGCGCACGATGAGTGGAGTCCACTTATTTCCAATGAGTTGGGCGGTGCGAGCGACAGGACAGCCAAACGACAATGCAGGATCGTGCGAAGCAGCCACCCCGGCTCGGGGCGTGCGTTGTTCGACCAGATAGACCATTGAATACCGTCCTTGCAACCGTGAACTCACCATAACTATCAGAATGATAGCGGAGTAGAATGATGTAATCAATGAACGAACGTGAGCGATCAGGGGTAGACCTAACCCGCATTGGGTGTAGAGCACGGATCAATTGGTCCTATAATCAACGTTCGAACACTCACATGTGACTCGACGAGACGAGAATGGGATTCGGGAATTGAGCGCTTCCAGACAGGTTGTCCAAAGTTGGTTCGAGGTCTGGGAAGTTGAACCCGGAGTCCATGTCATTGCTGAACCCTTCCACATTGAGGAAGTTCGGTCGTACCTCATCGTGGGAACCGACCGCGCGGTGCTGATCGATACCGGCATGGGAGTCGGTGACATCAAGGCGGTCGTCGACGCGATTACCTTGTTGCCGGTGACATTGATCAACAGTCATGCACACTGGGATCATGTCGGCGGAAACTGGCAGTTCGATGATATTTGGATTCACGAAGCAGAAGCAGGGGACATAGAGCGAACCAGAACCGCGAACGAACTGCGAAAATGGTTTACCCCTGAATCTCTGCTCGGCAAGTTGCCTGAGGGGGTCTCACCGGATGGCATCGAGATCCAAGCGTCGCACGCAACAACATTACTTCGGGGAGGCGAATCAATTGATCTCGGTGGTCGTGTTCTTGAAATCATGCACACGCCAGGGCATTCGCCGGGTGGAATTGTCGTGATTGACCGCGCGAACCAGATTTGTTTCCCAACTGACGTTTTTTACCTGGGATCGCTTTATGCCTCTGCTCCGACAACGAATGTGCTCGATTACCGGTCTAGCTTGGCCTCGCTAGAACCGGTAGTGGCAACAATGCGGGTTGCGTATCCCTCTCATGGCGCAACCCCAATCGAACCGGTGGTCGTCGCCGACATGCGGATCGCCTTCGATGAAATCATTGCCGGCCGTGAACCCGATGAATTTCCGAACCCGCACCAGGCACTTCACCGGTACGGAGCCTTCAGCATTCTTGTTCCGGCGTCGTATCGAGGCGGAGAGGGCAGCGCGTGATCGGCCGGATTGTCGCCTACATCGTTGGCAGCATGGTTGCCGTGCTGGCGGTCGGAACGATCTTTCAGGATCGGTTTGTGACCTACGAGAGTGAAGCTGCGGTGCTCACCTTTGGTATCGTCCTTGGCATCCTGACCGCTTACGTGAAACCAGCACTGCAGTTCGTGTCGTTGCCCCTGACCTGTCTGACCTTTGGTTTGTTCGCCCTGGTGATCAATGCGGTGCTCTTTGGTATCGCCGCGCGAATCACTCCCGGGCTTTCTGTGACAACATGGGGCGCTGTGGTGGGAGCAATTTTCGCGAGTATCACGAACGGAATCGTTTATTCCGTGGTCGACGAGAAGTAGCCGGGTTTTCCGGCGCGGAGGAATTCTGTGACAGCTTCCAAGGTTCCGAGCGGTGTTTACGCTCCGGTCGCGACAATTTTCGGCGATGACGGTGAACTCGATCTCCGGAAATTCAGCGAAAACGCCGAGGTTTACGCAAATACGTCGCTCGATGGACTGGTGATCCTCGGTTCGAATGGAGAGTACGCGCTGCTCGATACCGACGAAAAGTTGAAAGTCATCGAAGCCGGCACGAAGACCCTGGCAGGTCGAAAATCCGTCATGGCCGGGACGGGAGCCGAGTCGACTCGTGGCACGATCGAACTTACCAAACGAGCTGCGGATCTAGGAATCGACTTTGCCTTGATCGTCACTCCGTACTATTACAAGCCACGCTACGACCACAAGGCCTATGCCGATCACTTCAAGGCGATCGCCGATGCATCGCCGGTGCCGGTTTTGATCTATGTCATGGCTGCATACACCGGAGTCGATCTTGCCAGTTCACTCGTCACCGAACTTTCCAGTTACCCAAACATCGCCGGTGTCAAGGATTCCGGTGGAAACGCTCCGAAGGTCGGCGAAATGATTGGAGGGGCGGCAGACGGGTTCTCCGTGCTGGCCGGATCAGCAAATTTCCTGTACCCGGCGCTCTGCCTGGGAGCGACCGGGGGAATTCTCGCACTCGGAAACGTCGCACCGGAAGAGTGCAAGCAAATCCAGCGACACTTCGAAGTTGGTGATCACGTTGCGGCACGCGCGTTGCAACTGAAGATGCTGGCGCCCAATGCCGCTGTGACTACCAAGCATGGTATTCCTGGCCTCAAAGTCGCACTCGAAGCAGTCGGTCTTCACGGCGGGTCCCCACGACTTCCGCTTCGACCACTCAACGACAAAGAAGCTGACGATGTCCGCCAGACCCTCGCCAAAGCCGGAATTGGACCGCTTGTCTGAACAGCCGATCATCACGAACCAGCGGGTATTTGACGCACCACTGACCATCGGCGTCATTTCGGACACGCACATTTACCCGGGGAGCCGCCGCGGGTTGCCGCCAGAATCTCTGGCGCTCTTCCGGCGTTTTCAATGCGGACTCTTGATTCACGCCGGTGATGCCAGCACGGAACATACGCTGAGAGTTCTTGCTGACATCGCACCATTACTCGCGGTCAGCGGTAACACCGATCTGTGGGAACTGGATGAAGCAGCGCCAGCCGAGATCGAGTTCACCGTTGGCCGATTCACCTTTGGTCTTTTGCACGGAAATGGAGTCGGAACGGCCCGCGGCGTCGTGAAGAATCGCTTCGCCGGGCTGGTCGATCTCGCGATCTATGGTCACAGCCATATTCCGAGAATCGAGCGTGTTGAAGACACGATTCTTTTTAATCCCGGGTCGGCCACAGACCGTAGGTGGTCAGATCATTTCGGAATCGGCCTCATTCACGTGGACAAAGATCGGATTTTGCCCGAGTTGATCCTGTACAAGGATCCACGTGAGTTAGTTGGAGTTAAGCCGGACTGACGAAGGCGTCATTGGACGATGGGATGGCGAGTGGAATTGTGCTCGTCGCCAATCCCACCGTCGTGAAGAGGGTTCCCGCGATTCCATCTGGTGTAACGATCGAAAGCGCGACGGAGTGATCCGAAGCCGACGACGCCAAACGGCGAACGAGCGGTAAATCCTCCCAGCGAAGAATGTCAGGCTGAACCAGGAGCACGATGGTCCAATTCACCCGTTCGTGCATCAATCCGACCAATCGCTCGATGTCCTGTGAATCGTCGAGCACCTCGATGTGTCGCTCCTCACGTGTCATCAGCTTTTGATAGAAGTACGAAACCAGAATCTTCATTACTGCTGCAATTGGAACGGCCAGAATGAGACCCAGTATTCCCCCGAGGGACGTACCGATCACGATCACAAAGATCACCAGCAGCGGATGCAGATGAACAATCCGGCCGACGACATTCGGAATGATCAGCACATCCTCGAGTTGACGGAGGGCGAAATAACCCAGACCGATAACGATTGCAAGCGACAGGTGGGTCCACCCAAACGGAGTGGTGTCCTGAAAAATTGCGACTGTCACTGCGATGCCTCCGGCTGCCCACGGGCCAACCAGAGGAATAAGTTCCAGAAAACCGGTCGCGATCGCGATGATGATCGCGTAACGGATCTCGAGTACATAGAGGAGGATGAATGAACAGGTGGTCATGATCGCCACAAGTAACGCCTGTCCACGGATATACGCACCCAGCGTGGTATTGATTTCCTCTATGAGGCGGTCAAATTCTCCATGGTATCTGGTGTGGAGAATCCGGCGTAACGCCTGGATGAATTTATCACCATAAACGATGAAATAAAACGATGCGACGAGGTAGACGATGACCTCGATCATGACCGATACCGTTCCAAAAAGAACGGGAAGCGCCGCCGAACTCAATGCATTGGCTAACTCGGTGGTCGCCTCATCTATTCGTCGTTCCAGAAAATCAGGTTCGATCCCAAGCTGAGCGAGCTGTTCCTTCTGGTTGGTTTCCAGCCAATCCTCGATTTCGCTCGAGGCAGTGGGGAGTTGATCCTTCAACTCGTCAAACTGCTCAACGACCGAGGGCATGAAGTTGATCAGCAGGATCGTTATGACCAGGGCAAGCATTAAATAGAGCCATGTTGTAATCAACTGTTTGGGGAGATGTGTCTTGCGATGAATGCTGTTGACAAGCGGGTGCAAAATGAAGGCCGTGATAATCGCCCATGCGAATGGTTTCAGAGCATGGGCAGCTTCAAGAAGGATGACGCTGCCAACGATCACCCCGATCCAGATCACCACCATTCGTGCACGCGGTGAAAGAGAGACTTCCATGCGCGGTTCGGCCAAAACTCCCTGGCCCGTGATGTGAGAGGGGCGACAACACCGAAAATCGTGCGACGACGCTCAAAGATTCCGCATTCTAGCATGATGGAATCGTGATTCCTGAGCCTTCTGGCATGCCCTTTCGTCCGATCGATACACTTTGCGCAGAGATCGGGGTCCTTCCCTGTTTCCACCTGTTCGAACTGGAGTCTGAACTGTGGCAATCAACTTTCGCCTACCCGGACCAACGCCACTCCCGCCTCAGGTGATCACCGCAATGCAGCGGCCGATGATTTCGCATCGAGGCGTAGAGTTCAGGATGTTTTACCGGTCGATTCTCGATCGTCTTAAAACCGTTCATCGCACTGATGCTGAAGTGCTTGTCTGGCCCGCCTCAGGATCAGCCGGCTGGGA
>Ga0105048_10004740_pt1 | contig 22070 bp, 15 predicted proteins | sample MAT05_FD_78382 | JGI IMG/M metagenome (GOLD analysis project Ga0105048, IMG submission 78382) | Freshwater microbial communities from Lake Fryxell liftoff mats and glacier meltwater in Antarctica - MAT-05 | ecosystem: Environmental > Aquatic > Freshwater > Ice > Liftoff microbial mat | place...
ATGGGTCGGATGGTCTTCACCGAAGGGCGGCATCACTCCACCGCGAACATTTTTTAAGACTTTGTTCCAAAGTTCTTCGTCCGCCAGCAATGTCTTCGTGTCGCCATGTTGATCGAGAATAAACCCACCTTCGCTCGCCCCATTGCCATGACAAGAGTAGCAATTTGCCACCAAGATCGGTTTGATCTGCTGTTCGTAACTGTCCGCCGTGATGCCAACCGAATCTAGGTTAAGCTCAGCACTTTTTGCGTCCACACCGCTTAGCAAAATCATCAGACAGGCTGCGATCGGTACGTGGTCCACCGCAACGGTCAACAGGCGAGTCAAGGAAAGCTTCATCCAAGTTCCACCGAAAATAATAAATGAAACGCTGATAGCACAGCAGGTAGGAAAAATGCAGGGGGGCGAGCCCTTGACCGAATCTTTAACACTTCCTTATACCATGCCCAGTGCCAATGCTACAAATGAAAGCGGCATTAAATGGAGATGGGGAAGACGATTTTAGAAAATCTGGTTTTTCAGGGCCTTGCCCTGAAGCGTCCTGTGCAAAAACTGCGCACCGACGATTTTCGGTTCGAAATTGAAAAATGGAGTGCCAACGGCATCACGCGTTGTCCTGCGTCGTTCTGTAGTGGTGACTTCATTTGTCGATGCCGTTTCGCTGTTGGCTTCCGACGGTTCGATATGCGGAGCGTCATTAGAATTCAGTTGATGGAACGTGCGGAGAGGGGCAGGAGCCACGCTTAATTAACTGGTGAAGGAGCCACCCAGAGACTTATGGGCTGTAACCGGCTTTCACGGCTTAGTGCAGCAATTCCAGGGTTCGCTTCGCATATTCGTCCTCGCTTGTCTGCGATTTTGGCTCCGCCTTGGCGCGCTGCTCTTCCTTCTTGACAAGTTCAAGATCCTAGGCTCAGAACTCCTGATCCGCAGGAAAGTAGTGCGGCGCGTCTGTGCGAAATGCTATCGCAAGATGTAGTGGTTTGAGACGGATCCTATACCAAATGTTGTGCATGCAATCGCTCGAGAGGGGACAAGTCATTTTCCGGTCCTTGTGGCTCAATGCTCAATAATGCAAGGGAATTCGCCTGGCGGATCAGGAGTTCTGAGGCTGCACCTGCAAAAAATTTGAACGAGACGTGGCAAGCAACACCCAGAGCGCATTAGAGATCTTTGAGGCAGCCGTACTCGGGCCATCAGAAGCCTGAGCCAAGGCAGACTTCTTGAATAGAATCCCACCGGCAGGGACCGTCCACTATTAAACTTCGCAATCAAAAAATTAGCGGAAGGGCGCAAGCCTTCCGGTTTACCAGCACCGGACGGCTTACGCCCTTCCGCTAGAACTGCAACTTGTTTACGGATGATCCCTTAGCTACATCCACCAGAATTACAGAAAGAACCCGAAGTGCTTGAAGGCTCGTCTCGCACCGATCGGACAGCCAAAACAAAATGTCTATTTGCGCTTCGGAACATCTGCGGAACGCTTTGTTTGCGACTGCGGAGGTGGCGATTGCAAACCAAGTCGGTCAAAAGGGTTACAGGAAAAGCTGGCGCATCGAGCACGTGCTGTGAACTGCCACTATGCACGTAGAGAAAACTAATTTCGGCGGGTTGGGATAAAATGTAGCGAAGGTCATCAGAATTCGTGGAGATCGCTTGGCCCGTAGCATCAAAGGGTAGATCACTCTGCTGACGTCATGAAACGTTGCATGCACCGGTAGCGAAACGAAAAGGAAGGATGCGTCTGCTACGGCTATGCATCTGATTGGGTTACTCCATCATCAACACCCATTTCAGATTGGCGTTGTCGCTTGAAAATGTCCGTCGACAAAGGCTTTGGCCATTGCCTTCGGGACTTCTGATTCGGCCAGGACGAGGTTCGCTCGGTTCTCCGCTACCTTGGCCTTCATGACTTGTTCCGAGGCAATTGCTTCCGAGCGGCGCTGTTCGGCCTGGGCGCGGGCCATGCGGACATCTGCCTCGGCTTGGTCCGCTCGGAGTCGGGCTCCGATGTTCTGTCCGACTTCGATGTGGGCAATATCGATCGATACGATCGTAAATGCCGTTTGATTATCGAGCCCGCGTTTGAGTACCGTTCTCGAAATCAAATTCGGGTTTTCTAAAACGACCAAATGCGTTTCGGAAGATCCGATCGAGCTGATAATGCTCTCTCCCACGCGCGCAATGACGGTTTCCTCGGTCGCACCGCCGATCAACTGTTCGAGATTCGTCCGAACCGTGACACGTGCTTTGACACGGAGCTCAATTCCGTTTCGAGCAATGGCAGAGAGGAACCCGCTGCCGCTGTGTTTCGGGTCAGGGCAATCGATCACACGCGGATGTACCGAAGTTCGAACCGCATCGAGAACGTCTCTTCCGGCTAGGTCGATGGCGGCAGCTCGGTCGAAATCCAGATCAATACCGGCTCGATGGGCCGCAATGATCGCGTTGATGACGTTCATCACGTTGCCTTCCGCGAGGTAGTGGGCTTCCAATCGCTGGGTGCTGATACCGTTAGTGCGATCGATGTCCAAACCCGCTTGTGCGGCCATGATCTTGGCATTCACAATGACTTGCGAACGGACTTGTCGAAAGTACATGCCGATCAAGCTGGACATGGTGACGTCCGCACCGCTGGTCTTGGCCTGCAGCCAAAGACTCCCAAAATTCCAAAAGACCACGACGCTGATCAAGCCTCCCACTAGGGCGGCAATAAGCAGACCGATCATGAGGAGCGATTGCATGTTGAAATCCTGGGCTGCCATAAAATTGCTCATAGGAAGTTTGGTCTGGTGAAACTAAGTTAAAAGTCGTTTTGTATAGTCCTATTGTGAACACAATTATCAGCGATTAGCAACAGGGGCTAGCCAGTTTTCCCTATCCAACCGCACCCGAGCGCCCGCGATCCGTCGAAAACGGCCGCCAATTGTCCTGGAGAAACGGCATAACTCGGGGTTCGGAAATCCACTCGAAACTGTTTTTCCGACATCCTTTCGACGGTCGCAGGCTCAGGCCCCGAGTTGTATCGAATTTGAACTTCCCCCTCTAGGATTTCGCCGACAGGAAAGTCCACCAACCAATTGGAATCGTCGGCGATCAGCCACGAACGAGCAAGCTCGGACAATGGCCCGATGACCACTTGCGATGATTCGGGCAAGATATCTGTTACATAGTAAGGGGAGCCCATCGCCACGCCGGTTCCTTTGCGTTGCCCAACCGTAAAGCCCTCGATGCCTGCATGAGCGCCAACGACGCGGCCGTCCGATGTGACAATATCGCCGGCGGTAGAAACCGACGACTTATCCCGCACAAACTGCGCATGAGCGCCAGAGGTGACGAAACAGATCTCTTGGCTATCTTTCTTGTCCGCCACGCGAAGTCCAATGTCCAATGCCATGCGTCGAATCTCGGATTTCTGAAATCCGCCGACCGGAAGTAGCATCCGAGGCAGCAGTGAGTGGCTGATACCGGTTAAGACGTAGGCTTGATCCTTGCCATCGTCCAAGCCTCGATGAAGCTCTGGCGGTTGCTCTGGATTACCCGACGGGAGCAAGCGAGCATAATGCCCGGTTGCCACGAACCTAGCACCCACCGCATCCGCGTAGTCAAACAATCGACCGAATTTTAACCAATTATTGCACTGGGCACATGGATTTGGCGTTCGGCCGTTTTGGTACTCGTCGACAAAGTATTCCACGATGCGTTTGAAGTCGGATTCCAAATCCAGAGCGTAGAAAGGGATGCCGAACTTGTCGGCTACACGCCTAGCATCGGCTGCGTCACTTGCACTGCAACAACCCTGCTTGTGATCCAATCTTCCTTGGAGAATGGGTAAGAGTGGATTTGGTTTTCCAGAATCCAGTTCGCAAGCCGCGCTGGACTCTTCGCCATGTCGCATGAATACGCCGATAACGTCATATTGCTGCTGGATCAATAAATGGGCTGCGACGCTGGAGTCAACTCCACCGCTCATCGCAAGCACGACACGTTCGCGCGACATAAAGGCTTGAATTTTGGGCAAAAAGGTACGGAGGCTGGTCCCATACTATAACGCCCCGGAGCCATTGTTCATCGAGAAGAATCGAGAAACCTTCGACGATTGAAAAAATCGGGGCGGATTGCGATTTGAATTCGCATCGATTCGCGTTATTCGCAGGTAAATTCAAAAGTGCTGTGGTGCCCGCCAGTACGACTTGGGCTGACTTTATAACAAATAATTGAGCGGTATTGCCGTTAAACAAAAAAGATTCCCGGTATTGTTGTCGCCTTCCGCAGAGCGAAAGGCGACAGTAAGTCAATGTCCAATTCGGCCAAGAAGAACCGCCAAAGCCGTTTTGAACATAAGTCTGACATCGCCCGCAATCGTCCTCTTATCAGCGTATCTCAAATCCATTCGCATCCAATCCGAAAAGGATATCTTGCGGGATTTGGAAATCTGCCAAATGCAGGTCAAGCCTGGCTTGGTATCCAGCCGTCGGCGTTGCCAACCCTTGCACTTGGCATCTTCATTGCAGGGTAGCGGCCGTGGACCAACAATGGCCATGTCACCCACCAGCACGTTCCAAAGTTGCGGTAATTCGTCCAGCCCTGTCCTTCGAAGCACATTACCCAGTCGAGTAACTCTTGGGTCATGCTTCATTTTGAAGGCTGGACCGTCTCGCTCATTCAACTGCTGTAGTTTTCCCTTGAGCTCTTCGGCATCGACCACCATCGTTCGCAACTTGTACATGGCAAAAACGTTGCCAAATTGCCCTGTTCGCAACTGTCGAAAAAAGACCGGCCCCTTGGAGGTCAGCTTGATGGCAATCGCGGCCATCAAAATGATTGGCAATGCAAAGGCGAGACCAATCAAAGCGCCGCTAATATCCATGCAGCGTTTCCAAACGGGATACTTGCTACAGATGTGAGTCGTGGCAACCGTACTTGTGTTGACTAACTTTACACCACCGCGGCGATTTTGAGAGTCATCATCGGCTCGAATCACCCTGCTCATTTTGTGCGCAGATATAGACAAGGAAACTGCATTTCTTTGAGCTGGGATGGAGGTCTCCACAACGGTATCGTCGTTGCTTGATTCATTGTCATATAGGACTTCCGAATCGGAATCCAAAGACGGATTTGCATTATCATCCGCCGTACGACCGCTTTCCCTGCCGGAATAAGTGAATACCTCAGCATCGAAGCTCCAGCCATTCCGGGTGGCTGAGCGGATAATGGAATTGAGCACGACTCGAGCTCCATGCATTTCCGTCATTGGAAGCATCACTCCCAGTCCACCTTTGAGCAGAAGTCCCTTTTCGTCGGTTAGACGCAATCGCTTGTGAAGTAGCTTGGCAAAGAGACATAGCTGGCTTCTAGATTCCTTGCCCGATTCGTGTTTGAGTTGTATGACAATCATCGAAAAATACTGGTTGTGACGATCACACCGCATCCGTTCCTTGGTGAGCAACAGCTCCATGGCCTTTGGTGAAAGCAGCAACGGAGTGGGCGATTTTCTTTGCCTCTTCATTGCTGCGCTTAGGGAATCAGACATTTTTCATCCTGTTGAAAGTCATGAGTCTTCATTCTTCATTCTTCAGGGTGTAACCTGTCTCCGCTTGGTTCACGTTATGTAGCAGAGAAATTGCCTGAATGTCGACCGTTGTTTATCATCGCCTGGGAAGAAAAAAATGCGAGTGACATTCGTTTGGAAATTTAGAAAAACCTAATTGATCCAGGGATTTCGGTCGACCACACGTTGAATAAGAGGCTGTGATCAAATTCGCCAGGAGCCCAGCATTGTCGCCTTTTGATCCGCAAAAGTGCGTTAACGAGGCGCACTTTCGCGGAGCGAAAGGCGACATTAGTTAGGCAACCGACTTAACCGACAGACGTTGAGGGTACGCTGTGTGTCGTCCCTAACTCTCCGCATCCAAGGTGGCGTCGTTGGCGGTGCCAGTCATTTCCGTGCCACCCCCGCCTCGTGAACGAACGGCAGACATAAAGCTGTCTGGCAGACGCATCACCCAAAGCACAACGACCCAAAGCATACTGACGACGGCCAAAAGAGCCAAGAGGGCGACGACTCCTTCTCGGATCAGCCTGGTAACCATGGACGCCACGGGGGCCGTAATTGAATCTGCTCGCTCTTGTACCAGCACCCAAAGGCCCGTGCGTTCACGCGATTCGGAAACTCTCCGCGAAATATCGACTCGTTGCATGGCAGCGATCCATTTGCCGCCGAATTCGTGGCCTCTAGGTTCCTTGGAGACAGGATCGACGTAGTCAAGTGTCCCCCCATCCTTCATCGTTTTAAGCACCTCAGGATCGATTTGGAATTGGCTCCCTTGCTCGTCGAGTGAGGCATTTCCTCCCACCAATTTTTGGAAAATGGGGTGTTGCAGCAGTGTTCCTTCTTGAGCCCCTTCGTGTCCATCCACCAAGACGGCGAAACGACTCTTTTGATTTTGTGTCCCCTCCGGTGCTTCTTTGTCCTCTTTCTCGGCGAGCAACTCAAAATCACCTAAGTTGATGGTCAGCACAAGCAAACCCTCAACATCTTCCGTTTCCACTTTTTTGCTATCGCTTGGTTCTTTGTCTATATTATCTGCAATGTCTTTTTCATCTTTCTCTTCTTTGACTTCGACTTCACGGTTCACTGAAATCGGTGTGGAAACAGCGATCTTATTTCTCTTCGTGGTCTTCGATTTGAATGGTACGCTGACTTGCGACGAGGTTGTACGAGGGATGTTGCGGCGGCGTGTTTTTTCGTCTAGATCACTCGATTGGCCAGTAAAATAACTGCGATATGCGACATTGGAGCCGATTGGGTTTGCAACCCGATCGGATGTAAAGGCACCGGCCAAAATGGTCCCAAACCGATCCGTAATAAACATGCTGTCAAAACGAGCTGGCTTTTGCGAATTGCCAATCTGCGATTTTATTTCCGTCAGACGTTTTTCAAGGTAGTCCTCCAATTCTATCCGTCTTGCGAGAGCCCCAAGTCGTGCTTGGCTTTCAGGCGGCGTTCGATCGGTAGCTAGGTCATGCAACAGATCATCACCCGCTTCGTCCACGCATGCTACGAAACGCGACTCTAGGTCCGATCGACGTGCATCTTCCTCGATCAACTTGAAAAGCGAGGCCATCTCCGATTCGAGAGTTCTGGCGGCAAACTGGGCGGCAAACAGGTTGCTTTGCAATGCCCATTTTCGCAGCCCTTCGGACGACTCCGTTTCGGCCAACAATACACCGCGCCGAGCAAACAACGCCATCACAGCCAGTAACAAAATCGGACCGACTATGCCTAGCAACATGAGCGGTCGACGCAAACGGGCCATCTGGCGGCGCTCAATCGCGGCTAGAACCAACTGCACGTTTGCAAAACGATCTTCGGGCTTCTTTGCAATGCAGCGATCGACAATGGCTACCAGCCAACGATCCATGCCGCGAACTCGATGGTGAGCCCGTGGGAAGTGGCTTTTGAAAATAGTATCGCGATAGCGTTTGAGTCGCTCAGGCAGGCTGGCCGCGGTATCTAGCGTCGTAACCGTGTCGGGCGTTTTGTAGGGCGGGCTACCGACGATCATGCAATAGAAAATCGCACCCAGTGCATACACATCCCATCGCGCGTCGGGTACAGCGTTGAGATCGGCTTGCTCTGGAGCCATGTAGAAAAGCGTGCCGAGCGAAGGAGTCTGTTCGTTGGACAAACGGCTTTGTCCAAAGTCAGCCAAACGCGGCAACCAGTCTTGATCCAACAGCACGTTGGCCGGCTTGAGATCGCAATGCAGTACCCCTTTTCCATGCGAGTGATTTAGTCCCATTGCAATATCGGAGAAAAGTTCGACTGCCTTCGAGGGCGCCATCGGGCCGCGGGCGCGGATCAAATCGTCGAGCGAACCGTTTTCTAAATACTCCATCACGTAGTAAGGCGGCTCTGCGTCCCAACCCACCTCGAGCACTTGGACAATAAAACGATTGCCAGCCATGCTCACCAGGTTTTTGACTTCGCGAGTCAAAGACGACCAGTTGACGCCAGAACGGTGCAAATAGAATTTGATGGCGACCGTGCGACCCGTGTTCAAATTGTTGCCAACCCAAACTTGCCCGAACGCTCCTTGCCCTAACAGCCGGTCCAGCCGATAGCCGGGCACCTGGGCTGGTGGAACCGTCGCGCGCAGACTGAGCTCTTCGGCACGCATTTGCTCGCCGACAGTTTGGTTGAGAGTGTTATCCATGGGATTGGGACTAGATACGAGCGTCAAGGCAAAGCGCGAAAAGTCGTGTTGGAATTTTCACAAGACTTACGAAAGGCATCAAATTCGACACGTGTGCCCTACCAGTTTAAGCAAAAACAATCGAATCGTCCCCCCTAAGATTACCGGATTCGTGAGAATTCAGACGAAGCTCGAACTAGTGCCACGTTTGCTGCGGTTCGGAACTCGATGAGCCCTATCCGCGGACGGAAACGGGGACCGGCGTGCTTTTCGTTAACGATTCGATGATTTGCGTCGTATCTACCCCGTCGCCTATCGCGCGATGGTTCACGATAATTCGGTGACGAAGAACCGGGATCGCAACCGCCATCAAATCGTCCAAAATGGGTGCCGACCGACCTTCCAGCAGCGCCCGAGCCTTGGCCGCCAGCACCAAATTCTGGCTTCCCCGCGGCCCCGCACCAAAAGCCACGTAGTCATCAATCCTTTTGTTGCCGTTTCCGGGGCGTGTGCCGGAACACATGGATACGGCAAAGTCAGCAATATGATCCGGGACCGGCACACTTCGAACCGCCAATCGCATCTCAAGAAATGCTTCGCGGGTTAGTTTGCTTTCAGGCATTGAGGTTTCGTTGCCAGTGGTCTTCATCACAATCTCTTTTTCTTGCGCATGGGTCGGATATCCGATATGGATCTCCATCATGAATCGGTCGAGCTGGGCTTCAGGCAATGGGTACGTTCCCTCTTGCTCAATCGGATTCTGAGTTGCAACGACTAGAAACGGTTCTTCCAACGGGTACGATTCCCCACCGACTGTGACATGCCTTTCCGCCATAGCTTCCAGCAAAGCACTCTGCGTCTTGGGGGATGCGCGATTGATTTCGTCGGCTAAGACCAAATTCGCAAAGACTGGTCCTTTGCGAAATTGCATGCTCATTTCGTTCGTTTGAAGATCTCGTCCAAGCAACTCGTAGCCCGTGATGTCGCTGGGCATCAAGTCGGGTGTGAATTGGATGCGAGAAAATTTCCAATGAAAAGCACTGGCCAGACTTTTGACCATGAGTGTCTTTGCTAGTCCTGGTGCCCCCACCAAGAGCGCATGCGAGCCTGACAATGCGCAAACAAGCAACTGGTCGAGAACTAAGTCTTGTCCGACGATCGATTGCTTTAGAATTTTTCGAAGTTGAGGGATCTGGGCAACAAATGCATCGGCGGACGAGGCGGTATTCAAGGCGCATGCTTTCTCAGAGGTCGAACTCTAGCGAGTATTATTGATCGAAACTTCGACCTGCAATTGTAACCTCTGGGCAGCCAACTCGATATCGCTTGCATCGATCGCGATCCAAACGGAAATGGACCTGAAATCCGACCTAGCCATGGGGTTTGGGGAACGCATTTGGGCAGCCCCAACCACTCGATCGATCCGAACAACGCGCCCCATGAGCGTCCTTGCTAATGCAGAGGAACGAATTTCCGCAACATCGTCGATAGCAATACTGGCAACGTCCGATTCGTGCACTTCCGCTACGCAAACCATCTCGCTCAGATCCGCCAACTCAAACAACGGGAGCTGGGCTGTCCGTTCCCCTACCTCAACATTCACGCTCACAACCACTCCATCGAACGGAGAGACGATGTTGGACTGCTCGAGTTGCAATTTCAGGATATCGATTTGTTTTTCTAAGCTTGCAATCGGTGTCGCCTGATCCACCAGCTTCCGAGACTCTTGGGCCGCCCCCACGGATCTTTGGCTTTGCGCCATTTGCAATTGAGACAATTCGACAGCTTGTTGAGCTGCTAACTGAGATTGCTCGTTGACGGAAGAAATCCTAGTGAGCTCGTTTCTCTTCGATTCCAACTCGATGGTTCCGATGGCCGCGCGCGTTAGCGGCGACTCGCGAAGACTTTGAAGCGAGGAAATCTGGCGGCCAAGCGATTCCACCTGTTCACCACCTTTTTTTGCCATGGCCAGTTGGGCGTTTGCCTGGGTTAGCAGTTGAGTTGCCGACTGCAGCTTGAGGCCTGCAGCGTCAATCGCTAAGTCCGCTTCCTGCTGCTTGGCTTGACGCAATGCCCGTGCCTCGTCCAGTCTAAGGACGGCCGCCTCAAGTTCTAAAGCTCGCAATTGCTGGCTCTGTAAGACAATTAACGGTTGAAGTTTTCGAACCTTCTGTCCCGCCTGTACCAGCACCTGTTCCACTCGATCGCCTGGCAGCGCACTCAAACGAATCAATCCTTTGGCGGGTTGGATTCTCCCCTGCGCCAAAACCTGATTCGGCTTGGGTTTGTCATTCAACGTCACTTCCCGATGTCGTAACGCTGGCCTTGACGTTAGCCGAGGAGAGGGACCACAACCGCCAAGTACAACCAACATGGTCATGGCTACGAATCCCCGTAAATGTTTTGCGCTCGAGGACCTAGCAAAACAGTGCGTCATCATCATCCTTGGGATTGGTAAAGCCTGCCCAATCGGCAAACGGAATAAAATCGGAGCTGCGAATCAACCCTAGAATAGATTACACTGCAAAGCTGGCGTGGGCGATTTCAACACCTTATTATTTTCGAATTCAAGCAGAGGAAATCGATATAATGCTGCCCGGAAGCGTGCAACGAGCGACACTTTTCGATCCAAGCACTCGAATTCGGATGGCCCAGCATGTTACGCCCTCCATTCGTGCCACCAATCTCCGCCACTACTTCGGTTCCGGAGAACTGCGAAAACAAGTTCTCTACGACAATAATCTAACCGTTTTTCCGGGCGAAATTATCATTATGACCGGACCAAGCGGTTCGGGAAAAACGACTCTTCTGACCCTGATCGGAGCCCTGCGGGCTGTCCAAGACGGCAAACTCTCCGTCTTGGGGCAAGATTTGCAAGGGGCCAGCCGAAGCCAGTTGGTCCAGTTCCGGCGACAAGTTGGCTTCATATTTCAAGCCCATAATCTGTTCGATTCGCTCAACGCCACGCAAAACGTTCGAATGTCCCTTGAGCTAACGCGGCCAGGGAGCTCCATTCGCGAAAACACCAAAACCGCTAAGGAAATGCTTGACAAGGTTGGACTATCCAACCGAACAAGCCACAAACCTAGACAATTGTCTGGAGGACAAAAACAACGTGTGGCTATTGCTCGCGGACTTGTCCATTGCCCCAAGCTTGTACTTGCCGATGAACCAACGGCTGCCCTGGACGAACAGAGCGGCCGGACCGTCGTTGAACTTTTGCAACGCATGGCAACGGAAAACGAAACCACCATCTTGATCGTGACACACGATAATCGAATTCTCGACGTGGCCGATCGAATCATTACCCTCGTCGATGGCCAAATCCGAAGCGACGCACTTGTAAAAGAAGCTGGCATCATCACGCAAATGCTGGCTAAGTGCGGCGTCTTTGAACGGGTGACGCCCCGCACGCTGACCAGGATCGCGGATGAAATGACGATCGAAAGTCTACCCCCCGGCAAACAAATCATCCGAGAAAACGATCCTGGAGATCGATTCTTTTTGATTCGTGAAGGGAGCGTGGTGGTTAAACGAGGTTCACCGGAGAAAGAGGTGGCCATTCTTAAGACCGGGGACTTTTTTGGTGAAACCGCTTTGCTGACCGGCCAACCCAGAAATGCAAGCGTCTATACCCTTGATGAGACACTCCTTTGTTCGCTTAGCAAGGCGAGTTTTCAGTCCGCCATGGCCGAGTCGGCTTCACTCGAAACAGAAATCCGAGAAGCATACTTCGAACGAAAGTAGTTTTGCCACTCACTTGGTTCGTTCAAAAGACCAAGTACAAGAACAGTCCCAGCCCCAAGCATACCAACGCGAAACCATCGGCTCGCGTCAAGCGATCGCTGCGGGAATGCCGTCGTAGGTATTGAAAAATCGCGCCCGTACCACAACCGAAACGGCAATACGCCATCGGGACTCTCAGCGATGCGATAATCCCAATCACAGCAACGCAAAGGGTTGGCCATGCAGCCGATCGCCACGCATAAGCATCAAACGGCTCGATATCCACCAAGCTAAATGGCAGTTGCAAAATACTTACCAAAACAACCCAGGCGATCAAGGCCGGTCGAATCCAAAGCAACAACCTCCCAAGCCTGCGCGGCATCGGCTTTCTTTGCTTCCATCTTCGTGGCAGCAACTGTTGTACCGCCCCGTGTGGACAAAGATGCGAACAGTAAACATTACTGCGAGCAACGATCGGCAACGTGATCGCAGCGACCGCTAACACAACCAGCCCGATTGCGTTTTGCCAGGGCACGCCGCTTTCAGCCCAGCCTGCGAACATCCCCATCGACAATAAATCGCCATTGATCAGACCAAGATACACGATGACACCGATCTGAAACGACACACGGAACCCTTTGTGCCCTCGAAGCCCAGTAAGACCAATGATCAGTCCAAACACGACAATGAGAACGGTACTGAGGTTGCGCCACAGACTAGCCTCGTTCGCCCTCCGCGTCGATTTTTCTGCAGATTGCACGGACTCATACGCTGCTACAGCCACGACCAGTCCTTGTGCAACAGCCAAGCTCGTCATCGTCGCCCCTGATACGCCTTCGATTCCGGCTTGCTTGATATCTAGCTGGCTCCACTGGTTGAGAGTGTATTTCTTCAATATCTTTTCAAACCCGACGTCTCCCTTCACGTAGCCGACGTAAGGTTCATTGTCAAAGCTTGCTGCGATCGCAATACCGACAATTGTTCCATCAGGTGCAAACGCGATGTGACTTTCCGTGGGGCCTTGGTAACCGATGATTTCGTCCGAAGCAGGTGAGGTCCTGAGGACCATACCGCAGTCTTGCGACGTAGCATCATAGACATGCCAAAGTGATGGACTGGAACTGCCTTGCTCGATTCGAATCGCAAGCGGGAAAAATTTCTTGACGTCAACCAGTTCGAGGGGTTTGGGAAATTTTGTCGAAACCTCCGTCGCACCCAAACGTTTTTGAATTCCTTGGACCATCGCAAAACCCGTGAGCGTTGCTCCCGCAACACCGTCGATATCCATCCTGGACGCAGCCTCTGTCCAAGACTGACCGACCCAGGAATGAAAGAACTGCGGATTCTTAAGAATCAGCTCGACGTGATCGCGAGTATCTCGACTAGTCAATAAACGGATCCCAACAATACGATCGCGAGTGTCGAACGCGATCAGCAGATTCGTTGGCCCTGAGAAGCCTAGAAACCGATCGCTGTCTGGTGCTGTTTGAATTACGTAGCCTAGCGACTCGCCGTTACCTGTGAGGACCTGTCGGCCCCCATGGCGTTCCGACTCGCCCCACGCTGCTGCATTAGGGTAGAGTTCGCTAACACGGGTCAGTTCGACATTGGAAAGCGATCTTGTGCGATCCGTACTCAACAGACGATCGTGTTGAAGATGCATGACGAGCAAGACGCAACAGAGCATCGCCACACGAATAAGGTGGACGCCCCATTGGCTCATTTGGCAGTCAATATCTGAACAGCATCTGCGTGCACAATGCCACCAGCCCGATCGGCAGACTGGACCACGGAGACTATTTCGCCAGATTTGACGCTGAATTCCCCCAAGGATACAAAGGCATTAGCAATCGCGGCCTTTTCTTTCATGTTGATTCGAACTTCCTTTTTGGTTGATCCAATCGTGATCGTAACCGGAGCGCTTTTGCCCCGATTCTCGTGCGGTTGATACGCCAATCGGATCTCAGCCCGCATGTCTTTGTCGGCTTGCCATTCGAATTTCATGGTAGCTCCCGAATCCGCCGAAGCGTAGACATAGTCGTACGCGACATACCCCTTAAGCCCAGTGCCCGACGTCCAATTGCCCTCCGATTTGGCCTGTCGATTGTCGATCACAACACCTTCTAAGGAAGCTGGATCTAAACCGGTAGCCGGTCCATAGGCACCTGCCAAAGGAAGAGAGTCGGCAGGGATCGTCATCGCATCGTTTGTCGTCGCACGGAACGCCTTGCCTGGCAAATGCAGCAATTTGTCCATCTCGGACCAGTAGCGTTCGTAGACGGCGGACGGTGGACAGTCATGGTGTATGCATATCGAAGCCGCTTTGCCGACCACTTCACCCATCATGCCGCAGGTCTTCATCACACGAACGGTTCCGAGAGCTTCGTGGCTCACGCTGATGCATCGACCGGCCATGAACATGTTCTCAACGTTGCGTGAGTAGAAGCATCGATACGGAATTGGATAACCGTAATCGCGGTCGATCCGCCGGTCATGTTCCGCAATCGAAATGAATGGATTATCAGGAAACTTTTCTGCGTACTGCTTTTTCGGATAGTGCAGATCGATACTCCAAGTGCTCGGCACACAACCGTCTGGAAATTCCTTTTTGCTGACGATGTCTTCTTGCGTTAGAACCAGATCGCCAAGCAGTTGCCTCGATTCGCGTGGGCCCCCGATGAAGGCAACCCAAGTCAAGAATGCCGTTTTGTGTTTATCCGCTCCATCGCGATTCTTCATCGCATTGAAAGCTCCGAATACCGCTCGCAAGTTCCAATCGCGAATGCCTTCGGCATCCCCGATTGCATCCTTATCGAAACCGCTCTCCCAAAACCATTGGCCATGATGATCGACGGGATAAGGGAAATCACTCATGTTTAAATCGAGAGCCCATGGTGTCTTGGGGTATTCCACGCGCTTGTCCCCTTCGTCCCAAGCCCACATGTTGCTCATTCCCATTCGACCTTTTTCTGCCATGGTCCATTCGGCCTTGGCCAATGCGCCGAGCGTTCCATGACCTGTCGCATCGCAAAAGAGTTTGCCGGTGAACATGGTGTGCTGGCTGGTCTTGGTATCGAAAGCATAGACGGCGGAGATGCGACTTTGGTCCATATCGACTTGGAACGCATGCTGATTCAAGAACAGGTCGATGTTCGACTCGGAACGAACGAGGGCTTCTTTTTGAGCATCGCCGAATTCTTCGAACGTGCCTGGCGATTTTTTGGCTCGGTCGGCAAACTCCTCCACGATCTCGCCAATACGAGGGTATTTGCCCCGCCGTATGAGCCCCATGGCCCAAACTCGTACTTCGCTAGATCCGTTGCCACCTAGCACTGGCCGGTCTTGGATCAAGGCAACTTTACAGCCCATGCGAGCGGCTGATAGTGCCGCTCCCATCCCCGCGTAGCCGCCACCTACGACAACCAAATCATAGCCGCTCTTCAACGTCGGCTTGTCCTCGAGTCCAAGCATGGTGCGACGCCATGTTGGCAGGATATCGCTGCCGTTTGGTGGCGGCTGAGTCCCCTTGGTGAAAACGATCGCATCGCATCGGCCATCAAAACCGGTTAAGTCATGCAGCCCAACTGTTGCGTTCTTGTCTTTGATTTCAACGATGCCACCATCCTGCCAACTCCATTCAGCTCCCTTGGTTCCAAACGTTTCCTTCAAGGGAGCACCATTGACCAGCAGTTGGAACTTCCCAGGTTGCCCAGGCGCATTCCAACGCGCGACCCAATCCTTGGTTCGGACGAAAACATGGTAGGTTCCCGTTTCTGGAAACGTCACTTTGGCCGTTGCGTCCGCGACCGAGGTTCCTAATCCATGGGCCAGTAAATACGGCGAACCCATGTGGTGGATGAATTGAGTATCGAGCGACCAACCGCCGTGCTGCTCAAAGCTCTCGGCCTCCAGCAAAAGGCTAGTCCCTTTTTCTTGGCCAAAGCTGCCCGATGGACTAAACAATGCAGACAGACCGAGTACGACAATGAGCAGTTTTTTTATCATTTTGTTTTCTGTCTGTATCACCCGACAATGGCTTCCGGCAGCCCGGCAACGTGTAGCGGAACTCGCCAAGAGTTTGGGTGGTTAGGACGAATCCACTGGGAATTACCTCTTGAAGTCGCCGAAAGCCTACGCGGCTTCCGCTACGCAAGAACCCCAACTTTTAAGCTGGTGTAGAGCGCTATTATATTCGTATACACTAGTATATGCGGATCACGCCGCGCCTCCTCGCATCTGTTTGAACATTTTTTGGGCTAATTTTCATGACCAAGCGAGTCGTTTCCATCCATTCCAAGCCAACGAGCATTGGTTTAGCGGGCTTCGTTTCCTGTTTGATGATGCTGTGGACGGTCCCGCTCTTCTCACAAGACTCTTCACCAGCCGGTGCCCCCTCCGCACGAACTGCCTGGACTACATCGCGAGTCAAGGGTACACCGGATACTCCGTTGCCGTTAGCCATTGAACCTGCCTTTCCTAACTTAAAATTTAACGACTCGATGCACGTGCGTTGGCAGGCCGACTTAGGACGCTATTTCGTGTGCGAACTTGGCGGTAAAGTCTGGAGCTTCCCACACGATGCGGAAATCAAATCTGCCGATCTTGCGATCGATCTCAAAGCCTCACTCAAATCCTTCGATCCCGAACGGAGCAAAGGGGTCGACAACCTCTTCTCGATCGTCTTCGATCCAGATTTTGCACGCAATCGATATGTTTACCTGTGCATGGTTCTCGCGAGCAAGACAGGCCAGCCTTTACCGGATGGCAGCCGCATTTCGCGGTTCCGTGTTACCGAAGAGATGCCGCCGCGATTCGATGTCGATAGCGAACTGCCGATCATTACGTGGCTGGCAGGTGGGCACAATGGCTGCGATATGGCCTTCGATTCATCCGGCTGCTTGCTCTTTAGCACGGGCGATGCGACCGAACCAAGTCCGCCCGATCGACTCAAGACGGGGCAAGACATTAGCGATCTGTTGTCAAGCATCTTGCGAATCGATGTGCGGGGAGCAACTCCCGAACATCCTTACAAGATCCCTATCGACAATCCGTTCCGAGACGTCGCTCATGCTCGAAGCGAAGTATGGGCGTTTGGCTTTCGCAATCCTTGGCGTATCGCAATCGATCCACCGACTGAGCAACTGTGGTTGGGAGATGTTGGATGGGAGAAGTGGGAACTCGTGCACCGTGTGGTACGTGGTGGCAATTATGGTTGGAGCGTACGCGAAGGTCATGAACTGATTCAACCGGACGTACCGCTCGGGCCTGGACCGATTCTCCCGCCGCGGGTTGCGATTTCGCATTCCGATGCGGCCTCGATCACAGGCGGATTTGTTTATCGTGGTCGCAATTTGCCAGCAATTCAAAACCAATACCTCTTTGGTGATTGGGTCACTGGTCGCATTTGGTCTGTGCCGCTGGATGAAACCAGCGAGCATCGTGAAATCGCGAGCGGTCAGCTTCGCATCATTGCATTTGCGCCTGACCGAGATGGCGAGCCTTTGGTCGTAAACCACTTCAACTCAACTACGCTTTTCCGATTGGTCACGAATCCAGAATATGCTTCGGAGTTGACCAACACGAAGAATTTTCCACGTCGGCTTAGCGAAACAGGCCTCTTTCGCGATGCAAAAAAACAAGAGGGTAACCCCGGTGTGCGTGAGTTCACCATCAATCAACCTCAATGGCAAGACGGTGCCGTTGGCAAGTATTTCTTGGCACTGCCAGAGCTGGCGAAAGTAACCGTATTCAAGGAACCACAACCGGTTGGGACCATCGCCATGTTCAATAGTCGTCTGCATTATCCAAGTGGCACGGTACTTGCAAAAACGCTTTATTTTCCTGGCGAAAGCCAGGCTGCCGAGCGTAGTTCGAATCACATGATCGAGACGCAGTTGTTGCATTTTGACGGTCGGCTGTGGCGCGGCTACAGCTACGTTTGGAACGAAAATCAGACCGATGCGGAATTGGCGCCTGCGGCCGGAATGGAATTAACTTTGCCCGGTGACGAACGGCGAAGTTGGCGAGTGCATAGCCGCACCGAGTGCATGCAGTGCCATAATCCTTGGCCTGAAACGACCTTGGCATTCACGCCGGAACAATTACATCAACCTGCAAAGGGGAAAACGTCTCCGTGGCTAACGCTAGTGCAGGAAGGCTACGTCGAATCGCTCAGTCCTCAGCGGACCGCTATTGAGCCAGACAGTTGCGTGCGGCGCGCCTTGAGTTCCTCCGCCGCCGATCCATTGGACCTTAGGGCTCGCTCCTACTTGCATGCCAATTGTGCGCACTGCCATCAGAATGGAGCGGGCGCGGCCGTTGATTTGTCCCTCAAGATCGCCGATAGTGACCAGGCGCTTAAGGCGATCAACATCGCACCCAGCAAAGGGGACCTCGGATTGAAAAATGGGAAATTGATCGCTGCGGGCGATAGCCTCAGCAGCGTGTTGCTATTTCGAATGGCTTCGAGCTCCGCCGGACGCATGCCGCATATTGGATCGCGAGAAGTCGATTTCCCCGCCATCTCGCTCTTAAGCGATTGGATCGACGGCATGTCCAAATCCGAAACATCGCAAAAGACAAGTTCCATGGATGACATGCGACAAGCGGCCAACACCATTCTTCAAACGTTTGCGGTTGCGAATTCCAACTTGGACACGAACTCGACCATCCGACACGATCGACTTCGAATCGCCATGAAGTTAAGCGTCAATCAGGCCCGTTCCAAAGCGATTATCAAAAACTCCGCCAACTCCCGCCAGGATCCATTGGACCAAACTCTGCCAGCAGACACGTTGTCCAAATTGGCCAGTGTTCCTGATCCGATGATCAGCAGTCTCTTCGAAGCTTTCCTGCCCGCAAGACAACGTCAGCGTCGACTTGGTCCGAATGCGACTTATGCCGAGATAGCGGATCTCCGCGGTAACCCGACAACAGGGGAAGCTTGGTTTTTTGACCCCAACAAATCGCAGTGTGCCAAGTGCCATCGGGTTGGCCAGCGCGGCGGTCAAGTTGGACCCGATTTGTTGCACGTCGGAAAGAAATACACACCCTCGCAACTGTTCGAATCGATTGTCGATCCCAGCCGAATCATTGAACCAAAATATCAGAGTCTTAGTGTTCTGTTGACCGATGGCAATGTCATCACCGGTTTACTTGACCAAGAGTCGGACAAGCAACTGACGCTGACCAATGCAAAGGGTGAAAAGGTTATTGTCGAAATGATGGAAATTGAGTCTCGAAAATTCGATTCGATGTCGATAATGCCGACCGGACTAGGCAGCGAACTAACCGCACAACAGGCTGCCGATCTGATTGCGTATTTGTCAGACCTGAAATGAAAACGTGCGAGTTTCCCTGGTATTCGTTGAAACCGCAACGCCATACCATTTAAAGCATCTCGCAAACAGATCAACCGAAAATGTGGCTGGCCGGCGGAGATAATCAACCAAACAAACCGTCAACTCATTGGCGACATCCTACCCAAAAACAGGCATTTTCCTTCCCTCGCCTATATAATAAAGCAATTCTGAGCTAGTATTGTTGTTGAATTCAATCACCTTTTTGTTGCGTCGCTTTCCACTTTCTCATCGGAGTTCGCTTATGAGTCGTTTTACAGTGCTAGCTGCCAGAGGAGGCGGCTTCGGTTCGATAATTAGCTGGTTCATTCGAATCGTCATCTATGATATTTGCATTACCACCATCTCCGAAGTTTTAGGCGTTCCTCGACTCGTTGCACTTTTCATTTTCCTAGGTATTCTCGGCGCCATCGCGATCGGCGGCTACTTTCTAAAGCAACGCATGGCTCATGGCGTTGAAGACTAGTCCGCGTTTAACCAACTGTCAGTTCGATTCATGGAATACGCTGTTTTGCATGGTCCGGTGTTTTCCGTGCTTGAGATTCGCATGAATCAGGGGGACTTGGTGATGGCCCAACCTGATAGCATGCTATCGATGACGTCGGGGCTGCAACTTTCGGCCTCGGTTGGCCGTCGGGGCAAGGGAAATGCTTGGCTCAGTGGGGCAAGAAATCTGCTCGGTGGTGAAAGCATGTTCACCGCCGAGTTCTTGGCAAAACGAGATGAACAGGTCCTCACCCTCGCCCCTTCGGTTCAAGGGGACATTCTGGCGATTCCACTTTCAGACCAATCCGGCGTCTTCATTACACGAGGAAGCTACTTGGCCAACATCGGTGAATGCAAATTGCAAATCAAGTACGGGGGCATGAAAGGAGTTATGTCCAAAAAGGGCCTCTTCCTTTTGCATGCAAGCGGCAGCGGAACCGTCTTTTGCCAAACCTACGGAGCAATCATTGTAAAGGAATTGGCGGAGGGAGAAAAATTCTTCTTGGACAATCGCTTCGCCGTGGCATTCTCTGACACGGTTACCTATCAATTGGTAAAAGCCACTGACAGCGTCCGGGACTCGATCATGTCAGGCGAAGGCCTTATCAACCGGTACACAGGGCCAGGTAGAGTCTACTACCAAACACGTGGTAAGGCCCCCATCAATTTCTTAGGTTATCTCTTTAGTTCATCTATCTGATTCGAAAGCACGGACAATCGCATGGCCCAAGCAATCTCGGTCCCGCGTCGCGCTGACCTGCTCGACCAAATGCACAGGGCGAACCGATTTGCTTGGATACTTCTTTTGTTGGAACTCGCCTTGATCGGAATCGTGGCAGTCCTGGTGGACTGGCGATGGGTCCTACGTGAACCGATCCTAACCACGGTCGCCATCGGTGCCATGGTATGTCCCTTCGCTTCGTCGGTATTGATTCATTTAGCGACCAAAAAAAAGCGAATCCAAGATCTGAAAGAAAGCACTCGATTTGGACAATACGATAAATATCGGCTACAGACCCTCTTTCGCGAGACGTTGGCAAGCCTGCGATTGCCTGACGAAGACTTGCCCGTTTACATTGTGGCCAGCCGATCCATGAATGCTAGCGCAATGCATGTGGGCGTTGGAAGCCTTTTCAAGTCACTCAATGGTATCTACCTGAATCGCCAAGTCCTTCACAAAATGGAGCCCGCCGAAATCCAAGATCTAATCGGCCATGAGTTGGGACACTACTACAAGTACTATCTGGTCATCGATCGGTTTCGAGTCGTTACCGTAGCATTGGGTTCGCTCCTCGGAATCCTGGTTGTGCAACGCGTTGGACTTGGCAGCCTTTTCGGATACGCCATTTTGATGGGAGTACCATGGCTGTCGTGGTGGCTCTCGTCGCTCCCGTATACGAGAAATGCAACGGCGATTGAATTCCTGTGCGACGATTTTGGCGCTCAAGTTGGAGGAGTTTTTCCATCGATACACGGTTTGCTCAAGCTTGGCCAGTCCGCGGAAGTCGAGTGCGTTGTGATGCAGCAAGCGATTTTGTCCAAGGTAGCTGGCAATTTCAATCCGTCCGAGCTTATCGAAGCCATCACGTCGAGCATCCCCTACGGCCAGGCCACACGCGAAGAGATCGCCGACAAAGTCAACCGTGAATTGAATCATCGGGCAGCGACGAATTCGAAGTCCATCGGTGGCCTGTTGCGATACATGTGGAACAGCGACGTGGATGCTGACTCAGCGTCGGAACTCAAGGAAGAGGCTAAGAAAATTGCGAAAATCCAATCCGAGCCAAGACTTGATTGGGAGCAATTGCTATCGAACCCAACGCAAGTTCAATTCAGCGAAGACGGCATGCGAAAACTGATTGCCATGATCGAAAACCGACCGACCGAACTTCTTTTTCGAGTGCCAGAAAGCCCTGGCGAGGTTCATCCACCTCTGCGAACCCGTATCCTCTACCTCTGGTACAATCGCAGCGAAATCGAAAATCAACTTCGATCACGCGTTTAAGCGGTGTTAAACTATAGCGAATGATTTCGGCACGTGTGGCACGTCCCAGAGCGATAGCGATGGGCGTGGGAAGTGTGGCAAATGTTGCTAGCGACTCCCACGCCCTTCGTAACCTCAGGGACGTGCCACACGGCTAAACGGCTCGGTGTTAAACTAATAGCGAAAGATTTCGGCACGTGTGGCACGTCCCAGAGCGATAGCGCGATAGCGATGGGCGTGGGAAGTGTGGCAAATGTTGCTAGCGACTCCCACGCCCTTCGTAACCTCAGGGACGTGCCACACGCTCAAACGGCACAC
>Ga0105048_10004741_pt1 | contig 22070 bp, 20 predicted proteins | sample MAT05_FD_78382 | JGI IMG/M metagenome (GOLD analysis project Ga0105048, IMG submission 78382) | Freshwater microbial communities from Lake Fryxell liftoff mats and glacier meltwater in Antarctica - MAT-05 | ecosystem: Environmental > Aquatic > Freshwater > Ice > Liftoff microbial mat | place...
CTTACCAGTTGCACAATCATTTTGCGGTACACCTGGTAATACCGCAGCGATAAAACAAAGTACACCAACATAGAAATAAAACCAGCGTACTGGTACCAGGCGTCGAAATCGGGATCGGCGCCATTGGCCAAAAAATAATACCGCTTCAGCACCAGCTTATCGGTTACAAACATGGCTACCGAAAACAACAAGTATAAGATGCCGGGGGCAAGATGCCAGGCCTGCCTTTTTGAAAATTGAAATGATGGGTTGAGCAAGGACTGTACGTAGAAAAACGCCACTGGCCCTATTACAAACAGGTGCTGAAAAGGCACGTAAAACAGAATGTCGCGGTAGGGCTGGTTATCGTACCAGCCTGCAAAACCAATCATCCAGGGGGCGATGTATAAAATGCAGAGCAGCAGGAACAGTGCCAGCCATTTATCGGACACATTTTCGTTAACGATCCCCTTGCGTAACATGAGTATGGCGTACACAAAGCCGTGTACGAAAAAGATGAGGAGCAGGGAGCTGTAGAAGTTAAAATCGAAACGCATGAGGGTTATGGAATGGTGAAATAACAGCAGCCACAAAATGTTGTTCAATCATAGCCGGAATAATGCGTTTACACGCCAAACGCCTCCAGATATCTATCTATGTACCTTTCTTTTTGCTTTAACTTATACTGCATAATAAACCGTGGGTGTGGCAGCGGAATCACCTCCGCAAAAAAACCGTGCTCCTTGTTCAATTGTGAGAGGTATTTATAATTTTTTCCATCGCCAAAACAGAAGGCCGTATTACGATTAAGGCCCCAACTGAGTTGTTCGTTCAGGCAATCTACCGCAAAGGGTTTTATGGTTTTAATGAGTTCTTTATCGTCGTAATAATTGAGGTTTTTGCCATCTTTTGTAAAGCCGAGCGGACTTACAGACGTGATAAAAAACTTGCTGTAAAATGCTTCGGCACCGCCAAACGCTTTAATCACTTCGTACACAAATACGCTGGATAACTCCTGCTTCTTTTGCCAGCTATTTTCTATGCCACACTCCTGCTGCAACCGTATGGGATCGGTAAATGGAATACCTGTAACGCCACCGCCAAACCGGCCGGGGTTAATGCCAATGATGCAGTAGCGTGGCTTTTTATCGCCGTAGTATTTATTATAGAATGCAGTGCAGGCCTGCCTTGTAGCCACGTCCGAAAAAGGGAACAACGTTTCAATACCATTTGGCGGAGCAATATGCAGTTGCAGGCGAAAGAGAAATTGGAGGATGTTGGTGGAGAGCATTAATCATTGGGTTGTTTCGAGAAAATCCAAATAGTCAAACACTTCTTTGTTAATTACATCCCAAACAATATTATACCGTATTCCAAAAGAATGATGGATTAACCTGTTTCTAAAATCGGTTAATTTTTGCCATTCCACTTGCGGATTTTCCAGCTTAAATTCTTCACCCAACATGTTGGAAGCTTCGCCGACTATTTTAAAATTTCTTATAACGGCATCTACCGTTATTTGACTATCCACAAAATCGTCGTAACTCATCCCCCGAGGTATATTCCAGAATGGCCTTTAATGAATCTGCGATATCAATCACCAATAATTTATCATCACGTTTAGACATAGATTAAATTCGGTTTAATGGCCTCTAAGTATTTCGGTTTGATGCCTCTTTTGCTTTACGAGTTGCACCTCTTTGTCAAAAAGTTTGTCTAGGTCATATACCATATCTAAAAACCGGAAGCCCAATGGTTCGATATGATCCACCATAATGTCGATATCACTTTCCGCTGTTTGCTCATTACGGCTATAACTCCCAAATAATGCCAATTCCGTTACCCTATACTTTTTTTGGAGTAGTGGCTTGATAGACCTCAGGGTTTCTATGATTTGGTTCGTATCCGTTTCCTAAAATTAGGTTGTAAAAAATTGTTACTGGTTCAATATTATTCTCAATGCGCTGCCAGCCAATTTTCTCCCACACCCACCTCCGCCTCTGTAGGTACACCATTGGGCAATACAAGGGCGTTTTGCATACCTGATAAAATCAACGGTTTAAAAATTTCTACTTCGTCTTTGGGCACATCAAAAATCAATTCATCATGCACCTGCAGCAGCATCCGCCCTTTGAGATCTGATCCATGAATCTTCTTGCTGATGGATATCATGGCCAGTTTGATCATATCGGCAGCAGTGCCTTGTATGGGGCTGTTGATGGCGTTACGTTCTGCAAAACCACGAACCGTAAAGTTGCTGCTGTTAATATCACGCAGCCAGCGTTTGCGGCCCAGCAGGGTTTGTACATAACCATGCTCTTTGGCAAAGTTGATGGTCTCGTCCATATACTTTTGTATGTTGGGGAATTGCAATTTGTAATTGTCAATGATCTCTTTGGCTTCGCCGCGGCTGATGCCTAAATTCTCGGCAAGCCCAAAAGCACCCTGTCCGTAAATAATGCCAAAGTTGACGCTCTTGGCCTTGTACCGCATCTCTTTGGTTACAGCGGTTTCTTCTACATTAAATACTTTGGCGGCCGTAGCGGTATGGATGTCTTTACCGCTTTTAAATGCTTCGCACATGTTGGGGTCGGCACTTATGGCTGCTACAATGCGCAGTTCTATCTGCGAATAATCGGCGCTCATCAGCACATGATTCGCATCTCTTGGCACAAAGGCCTTACGTATTTCGCGGCCCCGTTCGGTACGCACTGGTATGTTTTGCAGGTTGGGGTTGTTGCTGCTGAGCCTACCCGTAACCGCCACCGCCTGTGCGTACGATGTATGCACCCGACCTGTTTTTTTATTGATCAAAACGGGAAGGGCATCTACATAGGTGCTCTTTAATTTGGTGAGTTCCCGAAAGCCTAAGATATCATCCACAATTTTATTTTCCTTGGCTAGTTTTAATAATACGTCTTCGCCGGTGGCGTATTGGCCGGTCTTTGTTTTTTTTGCTTTGGGGTCAATTTTCATTTTGTCGAACAGCACTTCGCCCAACTGCTTGGGACTGGCGAGATTAAATTTTACACCTGCCTGTTCGTACACACTGTCTTCAAAAACCTTTGCGTCTTTCTCCAGCACTTTTGAGTAGTCGTTGAGGAAATCCATATCCACCCGAATGCCTTCAAACTCCATATCGGCGAGCACTTTTACCAACGGGTTTTCTACTTCGTTAAGCAGCCGCCCCACTTCACGGGTCTTCACCAACGGCTCAAATACCTGTTTTAGTTGAAGGGTAATATCTGCGTCTTCGGCGGCATACTCTTTTATTTTTTCCAGTTCCACATCCCGCATGGTGCCCTGGCCTTTTCCCTTTTTACCAATCAGCTCTTCTATATGCACCGGCTCGTAACCCAGATACTGGGCACTCAGCAAATCCATGCTGCGCCTGCCTTCCGGCTCTATTACGTAATGTGCCAGCATGGTGTCGTACACCTGCCCTTTGGGTTCAATGCCATACCATTTTAATACCAGCAGGTCGTACTTTACATTTTGCCCAATTAATACAATATCTTCTTTATCAAAAAGCGGCTTAAAGAGTTGCAACAAAGTTTTGGCTTCGTCAAACGGGCAGGGGAATGGAATATAAGCCCCTTCGCCGGTTTTGTAACTAAAGCTTAATCCTACCAGTTCACAGTCATTCGCATCGAGCCCGGTGGTTTCCGAATCAAAGCAAATTTCTGATTGCTGAATGGCCACAGCTACAAAAGCTTTGATGTCCGCTTCGTCGGTTAGCAACTTATAATCGTGTGGTGTATTGCCAATGTTTTTATCAGCTATCATGCCGCTTCTTTTCGGGCCTTCGTCTTCGGCAGTCTCCGCTGGTTTGGTTGCAGGTGCTTCCACGGCATTGCCAAACAGATCCATTTGTGCAGCCACAGGCGGCGCTGGTGTTTCGGCTCCAGAGTTGTAAGCATTAAAGTTTTCGCCCAATATCCTTTTACCAAGCGTTTTAAATTCCAGTTCAGTAAACACATCTTCCAGGGCGGTCTTATTAAATTCTTTGAGTCTGAAATTTTCTTCATGAAATGTGCAGGGCACATCGAGTATAATGGTAGCCAGTTTTTTGCTGATGATGGCGAGGTCTTTTCCATTTCGAATTTTTTCGCCCAGCGAACCTTTAATGTTGTCTGCATCGGCTAATACGTTTTCCAACGTGTTGTATTGGGCTAATAATTTAGCGGCGGTTTTTTCGCCTACGCCCGGTATGCCGGGTATATTGTCGCTGGCATCTCCCATTAATCCAAGAATATCTATTACCTGGCTTACATCTTTAATGCCCCATTTTTCGCACACTTCTTTTACGCCCAATATTTCTTTGTCGTTGCCATAAGCCGGTGGCTTGTACATAAATATATTTTCGCTCACTAATTGGCCGTAATCTTTATCGGGGGTAACCATAAAAACTTCGTAGCCTTCTTTTTCGGCCTGCTTGGCAAGGGCCCCAATTATGTCATCAGCCTCGTAGCCATCACATTCTACCACGGGTAAATTAAACCCTTCGATGATTCTTTTTATATCTGGGATGGAGGCTAGTAAATCTTCCGGAGCCTCCTGCCGCTGGGCCTTATAAGCCGCAAAATCGGTATGCCTTTCGGTAGGCGCATGGGTATCAAAACACACGGCCAGGTGGGTAGGTTTTTCTTTGTTGATGATCTCTATGAGGGTATTGGTAAAACCAAACTGGGCGTTGGTATTTTTTCCTTTAGATGTAATGCGTGGACTGCGGATAAGGGCATAATAGGCACGGTAAATAAGGGCCAAAGCATCGAGCAGGTATAGTTTCTTCTTCATGGCGGGAAGGTAGTAATTGGGGGTTAGAAATTGGAGATCGGTACTTAGTAAATGAGGTGGAGAAGCAAACCTTTTCACTAGGTATCAGGATGAAATTCGTCTTTTAAAAAATAAAAAAACCTTAGAAAAAAAGGTGTTTTTAAGGTTGTTAAGCATTTTCCATGGCTATCGTCTTTTTGTGGAGCACTATAAGCAGCCCGGCACATAACCAAAACAGGCTCCCAATCTTATCTGTTTCTATCAGGTCGCTCATAAAAATTAAGCCCCCAATCATCACCAAAATAACGCCAATTCCCATGGCTACAAATTTCCAGTAGCGGGTCTTTAGTTTATGGTAAAGGCGTTGGGCATAAATGAGCATGAAAAAATACAGGAAAGAAAAAAAGAAAAGCCCCGGGACGCCCTGCTCAATCAACATCAGCAAAAAATAATTGTGTACACTGCTATGCTCCGGGTTATCGCTTACCCAGGTACTAAATCTATTTACTGTAAAGTTTTTATAATGGGGGTAAAAATTATTGGGGCCATAGCCGGTCCAGTGCTTTCCGGTGCTCATTCGTGCACCAGCTACCCAGCGATAAAAGCGTTCGGCATTGCTTACATCTTTACCCTGTACGGTGGCTTGCAGGTGTTGCTCTAGGTTGTTGTGAAAAATGGTTTGGTCGTGGTTGTTGGCAAACTGCAAATAGTGGTCATCGGCTATAAGCCATACGCTGAAAACTGTCACCAGCGTTATTGTGAGGGTAATCATCCAGCCCATTATTTTTTTACGAATAATATACACTGAAGCTATGCCCATAACAGCGGCCACCCAGGCGCCGCGACTATAAGCAAATACGATACCTGCTATGCCAACAGCGATACCCACCGCTATTAATTTACGAACCCGTTTATTTTTTGCATGATACAAATATGCTCCTGCAACCGGAACCATCAGGCAAACGAGCATGGCGCTGTAAGCCACATGGTTCCTGAAAAAAGGAGCCATCGCTTCCTTAACACCCTCAAACGAAAAGTCGTGAAAAGAGTGACGGAGCAATGCCTGTAGTGCCACAAGCAACATAGGAATGGTAAGGCACCAAAGGGCTTTGTTTATGTTTTCTTTTGTAGTTAATAAAACAGAGGGCAGCACAACAAAGGGTATAATATACCATAGTTTGGCCAGTACCCATTTAATGCTAAGCCAGCTATCGGCCGACGATATGCAACTCACCATAGCCCACCCGAAACATACCACGACCATTAAAAAAATTGGATGACTAAAAAAGTAACCAGGTACTAGTTTTCGATTGACTAAAATCACCAAAAAAAAAGACCCGGTTATCAGCCACATCAGCAGTTCGTCGGGAAAGTCGGTAGACAGGGTACTGCCGATTTCCAGTTCGGTACTTAACGGCAACAGCAGCAGCAAAAAAAAATAAAAATGATGTGTATAGCGGATGAAGAGCGGCATTAATAATACCGCAAACGGAATGGCCATCCACAAAAAAGATTGCTGTATTAAACTGTAAGCTAGTGCTGTTGCAAACAAAGCACCATGTAGCAGGAACCACCCGCGGCCATTGATATGGCTATGCAACCGCATGGGTATTTTTTCGTGAATAGAGTAATGCCGTTAACACGGCAAACAATAAACTCAGAAAAAATGCAACAGCAATAACGGAAAGTTTTTTCGGCTTGTCTTCTTTGCCAGCTGCATAGCCATACTCCTGAATGATAAGCGCCCCGGGGTTATTTGTAATGGCTAATTTTAATTCGCCGATCATTTTTTGGTATTGAGCAAGTTGAGCTCCTGCACCAGCAGGGTCTGGTGAAATGTGGATTGTATCACCGGGCAGCGATGCAATAGCTGCGTACAAATTATTCAGCGATTGCCGGTTATTGGCCATTTGCATATTCATGGCCATTTGCTGGGTAATAGCTGCAACACGGTTTACTATGGCAGCAGCTTTTTTACTGTCTTTGTGCCACATAAATATTTTAAGCTGTCCCTTGTCAGTTTGTTGAATGCGGAGATCTTCCCTCAATGCTTTTATGGCCTTATATACAGATCTGGCCGAATCATTTGCCGGCAGGGTGTAATATTTTATCAAATCAAATTCCTTCAGTACCATTTTACTCACCGTGTCTAATGAGGCAATACCAATGAGTCTGTCAAGCTCATCGGAACCACCGTAACTGGAGTAAAGGCCCTGAATATTATTTCCGAAGAGTCTGTTTTTATCAGCAAGCAATGGGTTGCCGGGTATTGCTACAAGGGTAGATAAATAATATTTTGGCAAAAAGAAAACCGTGACAGCAGTACCAAGCGAAATAATAGCCACAAAAGCAATAATCCGCCTCCGCCATGCCCACACAATTTGCCAAACAGGCACCAAAGAAAATGTTGTATCCGACATGCAGTATAATGGATAATAAATAATGGATAATAAACCACAAACTATTGAACTATTGACTCAAAGAACAATGAACTAATCAACCAATTACCAATTAACCAATCACTGCATTACCTGTACATTTCTGCTAAAGCTTTCTTCAAGCGAAATAAGGGTTTCAGTTCTTTCTATACCCTTAATTTTTTGAAGTGTGTCGTGCAGCACAAAGCGTAACTGGCTTATGTCTTTACACACCACTTCGGCAAACATGCTGTAATTGCCCGTGGTATAATTGAGCCTTACTATTTCTGGCACCTTGCGTAATTCTTTGGCCACGGAATCGTACAAAGAACTTTTTTCGAGATAGATACCTATAAAGGCTATCACATCATATCCAAGCTGTTTAATATCCACGGCCAGGCGGTTTCCTTTTACAATACCCATCTCATGCAACTTTTTAATGCGTACATGGATGGTGCCGCCGCTTACAAAAAGTTTCTTACCCAAATCGGCATACGATATTTCAGCGTTTTCCATCATTTCGTGTATGATTTGATAATCAAGTTTATCAAGGTTCAGTTTTCCGGCCATAAGGGGCTAATGTTTTTAAATATTTTCAAACTAAATTCAAGATATGTTCACAAATTTCGAAACCTTTGTAATTTTTATTAGAAAATTTGGAACGATAGGGCCATTTCATTTAACCTTGCAACATCAAACAATGAAAAGCTCTTTGCAAATTAAATGAAACCGAAAGTTAAAAGGTTTTTGTATCTGTTATCAAACAGAAGTAACAATAAAGAGCAAACAACGGCACTTGTGAACAATTAAGTTGGGCTTTTAGATGGTTAAGGTTAAATCCCGCAATGAGATTGCTTACTGCTAACCGCAAAATTGCCAACTTACATACTGTGGGGTGATGAAATTTTTGGCAGACATGCCCTCTTGTCTCGAGGGTGGGGTGTTCGGGATAAACACTGCATAACGCCGATGGTGCTGCAGCACCACCGACTAGGGTTGACCACTAGTTAGGTTCGGGTTCGCAATCCGATCATGATGTGCAGCGGCTAACCGCCCCGTGGAGGTTCGATCCCTCCCCCTACAGCACTTATTAAAAGTATCCTGTTTAGAAAATCAGGAATGGTTGCTCATGGTTATTAGTTTAGAAAAAGAAGAAAAGTGACTATCTGAAAGGGTGGTCATTTTTTTTATGGCTATTCAAAATGAAAGAGCGTAAGCAAGTGACAACAAATAATTAAATAAGCGCCCTTAGCTTTGGCCGCAAAGCCCCGCCGCTGCAATGTGCAGTTTCAGGGCTGGTTATTAATCCGAATTCATTCCGTATTTTGGCGGCAATGCGTAATCAAATATGAAGCTGCTCAGTCCCGCCATCAGCCGCCTTGCCCGCCTTCGGCTAAATGCTATAGACCAGTGGATCAACGATCCGGTGGGTACCCAGCGGCATGTATTGCAGCACCTGGTAACCTCTGCTCAAAATACCGAATTTGGCCGCAAGCATTGTTTCAACAACACCTTTACCACTACGGCCTTTAAACTGGCGGTGCCCATTAGCGAATACGACGACTTTAAGCCCTACATAGAACGCATGATGACCGGCGAAGAAAATGTACTTTGGAACACGCCGGTAGAATGGTTTGCAAAAAGCAGCGGCACCACAAGCGATCGCAGCAAGTTTATACCGGTAAGCAAAGAAAGCCTCGACGAAAACCATTTTCAGGGTTCCAAAGATGCACTAACACTTTACTATAAATGTTTCCCCGATAGCGACCTGCTTACAGGCAAAGGGCTGGTAATAGGCGGCAGCCACCAGGTGGCCAACCTTAACGACGAAATAAAGTTCGGCGACCTCAGCGCCGTGCTAATGCAGAACACACCGTTTTGGGGTCACTGGCTTCGTACCCCCGAATTGAGCATAGCCCTGCTGGACGAATGGGAAAATAAAATTGAGGTACTGGCCAAAACCACTATGCTCGAAAACGTTACCAGCATTAGCGGCGTACCCACCTGGACCCTGGTACTCATAAAACGTATATTGGAACTCAGCGGTAAAGAAACCCTTGCCGAAGTATGGCCTAACCTGGAAATGTATTTTAACGGCGGCGTCTCTTTTGTCCCTTACCGGGAACAGTTTGAAAAGCTTATCGGAAAGCCCATCCGCTATTTGGAAATCTACAATGCCAGCGAAGGTTTCTTTTCAGCACAAACCGACCCGGATGAAGACGGCATGTTGCTTTTTCTTAACCATGGCATTTTCTATGAGTTTATGCCAGTAGAGGAGTATGGAAAGGAACACCCTAAAACCATCGGCCTAACAGACGTGGTGGTGGGAAAAAACTATGCACCGGTTATAAGTACCACCGGTGGCCTTTGGCGATACCTGCTCGGCGACACTATTCAGTTTACCACAGTATTCCCTTTTCGTATAAAAGTGAGTGGGCGGCTAAAGCATTACATAAACGCCTTTGGCGAAGAAGTGATAGTGGACAACAGCGATAAAGCCATTGCAATAGCGTCCGAAAAAACGGGTGCCGTTATTACCAATTACACCGCTGCCCCTGTTTATTTCAGCCATAAAAATAATGGTGGCCACGAGTGGTTAATAGAGTTTGAAAAAGCACCGCCGAATATGGTTGCATTTGCCTTTGAACTGGACAACGCATTGCGCAGCATTAACAGCGACTACGATGCTAAACGCTATAAGGATATTGCCCTCTGCCAGCTTAAAATAACCCATTTGCCCCACGGTACTTTTAGCCAATGGCTTAGCAGCAAAGGCAGGCTTGGCGGCCAGCATAAGGTGCCAAGGCTATGTAACGACCGAAAGTATGTAGATGAAATTTTGGCAATGCTGTAGTTGGCAGGTCAGATGACATTGAGACAATTTTCATTTCTTTGCTTTAAACAAACATCATTTTTTTGGGTAAAAAATATTGTTTTTTAATGCCACTATTTGCCCGTTAATTTTTAAACTCTTCGTGTTGCAGGAACTAGGTTTTGCGGCCACAAAGAAAATATATTTTCGTTCAAAGACTTCCTCGTTTATTTCCGTAATTGAATATTGCTTTCCAGCAACAGGCAAATACACTTGATAGTCTGAGCGGCTATCAAAATAATAACCTCCTTTTACAAATGAAACAATAAGGGTGTCGTTCTTTTTAATATAGTTAACCGAACTTAATGATGCATCTTTTAATACAGTAAAACCATCTCCTTTTATATACCTGCGCACTATTAGCGTATCTGCTTCTGCTTCGCTAAAACCTATTAGTTCAAAAGTCAAATTTGAACTAATACATGTAACTGTTTGGCAGCCATAAAGTGTACAGACTAAAAATGTAATGCAGGTGAGAATTGTGAGGGGTTTTGCCATAGCCCATACAGATCGTATTCTCATCTCAAATGCTGCCTTATTAAAACCAACCTGTCGTCATGATCTATTTCTTTTTATTTTTCCGGGTCTAATTAAAGCCCCTATTAAAATGATCATCATACCCGGTGAAATAAAAACAGGCTTACTGCACAGTTATCTACTAGGAGCCATCGCTCCAAGGCCAATTTGCTTTGCCAGCACTATAGATGCCTACGGCAACCCCAACCTGAGTCCGTTCAGCTTTTTTAATGTGTTTGGCAGTAACCCCACAACACTCATATTTTCACCTTCAAGAAAAGTGCGGGATAATACCATTAAACATACCCTGGAAAATATTTACGACACCAGCGAAGTGGTGATAAATGTGGTAAACTATGCCATGGTACAGCAAATGAGCCTCAGTAGTTGCGAGTATCCAAAAGGAGTGGACGAATTTGTAAAAGCAGGGTTTACCAAACTAGCTTCTGAAAAAGTAAAACCATATAGGCTGGCCGAAAGTCCCGTACAATTGGAGTGCAAAGTGCGGCAGGTGATAGAAACCGGAACCGAAGGCGGTGCTGGTAACCTGGTAATTTGCGAAGTACTCGTAATGCACATTAACGATGCTGTACTAGATGAACAACAGCGAATAGATCCGCACAAAATAGACCTCGTGGCCAGGATGGGTTTCGATTATTACTGCCGGGCAAGTGGTGCAGCGGTTTTTGAAGTGGCTAAGCCAAATACACAACTGGGCATTGGCATAGACCAATTGCCACATTCCATCCGCAATAGCACCACATTAACTGGTAACCATTTGGGCATACTGGCCAATGTAACTGAGCTACCCAATATAGACCCCGCCTTTTTCGACGACCGGGTGAAACAAATAATTCAGTACTATAGCATTAGCCCCGAAGAAATGGAAAGAGAATTGCAGCTATATGCCGCCGCTTTGCTGCAACAAGACAGGGTAAACGAGGCGTGGCAGGTGCTTTTGACAACAGCCTAAAATAACAATGGCAAAGTATTGGCTATCATTATCTTTCTCGCCCAGCATAAATAGGTTAGTTTAAATTTTCAAAAAAAAGAACTTACCATAATGCAAATAAAATTGAACATGCCTGGACGACCTCTTTTAAAACTATTTGTATTTGCCATTTGCTTATTGGGGTGTACAGTACTGGCATTAGCGCAACAGGAAAAAATTTACGATGTTATACGCAAAGACGATAAGGTAGGCACACTAAAAGCCACATTTACCAATACTCCCATGGGGCAGTTGTATTACATCGTTTCTAAGGTAAAAGTATGGGTAGTAATAAACGTAAAAATAAATTACGACCAAAGCAATCTCTTTAAAAACGGGCTGCTGGATAAGGCTGGAATAATACGCACCGTAAACGGCAGTACCAAAGTGAACAACAATATTATGCGCACCCCTGCCGGCTATGTATGTATGAAAAAGGATGGCGATACTGTTATGCTAAAAGAAGAAATAAGGCATACGGTGGCGACCTTATATTTTGCCGAACCTGTAAATATAACCAGGGTGTATAGCGAAAATTCGCTCCGCTTTCTTACCGTTAAAAATACCGGCCCGCACATTTACGAACTTACGCTGAGCGACGGCAAAAAGAATTATTACACTTACAAAAACGGGCAATGCACAAAAGTGCAGGCCGAAACCGACCACGGCACCATTTTCTTAATTGCCCGCCAATAGTTACCAGTAGTTAACATGTAACCTATCGCATACGAACAAAGAATTCTTAAATAGTTGCGATGAGCCCAATGCTAAATAAAATCCGATGCACACTCGCTGTTGTATTGGTTTGCCATGCATGTTTCGCACAGCAGTCTGATTTTAATGTAGCCATCAATAACAGATTTTTTACAACCGGAGATACATTGGAACTAGCGGCAACATATAGCGTGGCCGCAAACAAACTGCCCCCAGCCACACTGGACATCATAATTGAAAACGAGCGGGGCAATAGCTGGAACATTCGCTGGCCTATGACAGACGGCAGGGCAGAGGGGAGCATTATACTTTCTAAGTTTATACCTGCAGGTAAATACCATGTATGGATAGCTGTACAGCCGAGGGTATTTAGAATATATGGCCAAATGGTGTACTGTAGCCGTAAAAAAACAAAGAGTCTTGAGACAATGATGGAGGCGGGCAACATAAGATATTTGCCACAGCAAATAAAGCTTAAACCCGATAATTCTTTTTTGATAAAAGACTGGGTACTCACCAACGAAATGACATTGGGCTTTACTACCGGCAACCCGGAAGATGTACTGCACATTCACCCCGAATGCTGGCTGGATTCAGCATACAGGCCGGCGGCACAATCTTATGTATCCGTCTTAATAAACAATGCAAATTCAGGCATTACCGAAAAACCTGTTATACCACCTGTAAGACCGATAGCATGGAGAGGAACGGGAGCATATAACCAACTGGATCCGGCAGCTATTTATAACCATTTTTATTCTAAAGGGCTGTTTAGTGATACCTCAGAAATAATTATAGATGTAATGGGCGACATGGCAGTACGTACTGGTACCAACACCATACAGTATGTAGCTGATAAGCTTTTAGAAAACGGCATAGCTGTAGAGAAAAATGATAACAAACTATGGTACAATGGAAGGGAACTGACCATTTTTTTTAATGAAGCTCTTTCGCTAAACCCATTGTCAGGTATTGCCCTTAACGATATCGCCATTATAAAATTTGTACAGCATTATGTAAGCACTGGTAACGAAAACGGCCCTAATGCATTGGCTATTTATCCGAAACGCTATCCTTTTACCGATGCCGGTATTGCACAAAATTTTTTTCGGGTAAAAGGGTATGATGATGAAATGGTCTTGCTGCGATAGATAACAGCATATAACGCTGGCAGAATTACTTGTCCTCACAAGGCGTATAATAAGAATATCGGATCGTTCATCCATTGGTGCTGTAAGTAAATGATTTCACCCTGAAGCATGAAGAAAATTGATGGCACAGATGAACAGCATTATCCAAACAGTTATTTAAAATAATGACCTGAAGTCTATTACTATTTTCATGTTGTAAAGTGTTTAAACCAGCATGCATTTTATATCCAGCTAAAGTGTTGTATTTAAACCATAATATAGGTATTCAGGGCGTTTTTGACTTAAATGGGTGTAACGTTGATGAATATATCTAAAATGATTTTATGAAACCTAATTATCCACTAGCCCTGCCTGGGTTGAAAGCTATTTTTTGCTTTCTATTTTTTTTATCTTTTAAATTTTCGTTTAGCCAATTACCACCTAGCATTTGCAGCCCAATTGGTGGTAAAAGGCCCGACATTTTAAGTGTACTAACGGCCTTTCGTGCACCTGCCGGCGCAGCACCCACTTTTACCATCCCAGCCGGGGCAACTTCCGTTGCAATAACTATCTCCAGCCACTCAAGTATTATTTCCACTCCTACAGGAGATCAAAATCTTGGCGACGAAGATTTTATTACCATTACTGCCATATTAAATCTTATTACATCCAGATCGTCCGGCTTTTTAAACTATGCCCAAAGTACCAATCCTGATAGAACAGGTACTAACCTGTACTCCTGGATAGACCTGCCATTTGGCACCAATGCTTCCACTCAAATATCTCTTGGTCAGTCGGCACCTATTTTACTTAACGATGTTCGATTCAATGTATCGGGTTCAACACTTACCATTACTGAGACAAGCAGTGTCATCCAATCCTCCTATATGGTTGAGTTTACATCGGCCACAAGTAATTCTTTACTTGAAAACGGTTTTGAAAGAGTGGTAATGACGGCTGCCCTCGCATCAAGCTCAACAGCCATACCGGTAGGCACTAATCTGATAGTTATAAACCGGAAAGGAACCGTTCGTAAAAGCAATTATGCATCAGGGGGTGGAACTGAAGAAGGCTATGCAGATTCTAAATTGGTGATGGATCTCGATAATGGCCGAACAAATGGTTTTGTAACGGTAGCTAATGGTGCCAATATTGCTTTTAGATCTACTTATTGCGTGGTAAATCATCCTACAACCAGTGTGGCCACTTTCGTAGCTTCGGGCAATGTAATTGGTGATTTTACGGGTAAGAGTACAACATCCAATAGTACCAGTGATATTGGGATATCCGACCCGGCCATTTATGTTTCAGCGGGCAATTTAATTATAGACCGGAGTCTGGTTTACCGTACCGATTTTGATGATGTTTACGTAATTGAATTCTACAGAAGAACAGGCTTAGGCATGAGTGTGGAATTTATAGAAACACAAAGCAGGCTCATTGCTGTGACCGAAGGAACTGCTTCTGGTACAGCCAGGATTTTGAATATTCCAGCCGGTGCTGAATACATCATTTTAAAACAGGCGGGCAATGCCAATAACGCCGTAAACCAGCATAACGAGAATAGCCTGGCTGCGTATGCAGTTATTAACCTTAAAACAGAAAAGGCGACAGGATATTTTTATCAACAGGTCGGTTTTGGAGACGCTACAACAAGAAGAGATGATAATTATGGGTTTAAAGACTTGCCTTTAGATGGCACCAGCTCCCGTAACCCGACATATTCCTTAGGTATTTATTACACTGTAGGCTCGGTTTACGATCTCCGGTTTACGCTCTCGGCAGATAAATCTAAACTAACGGTTACCAACAGTTTTGGGTTAGTAGCTAACAACTACCAATTATTAACCAACGCCGATTTTTTTGGCGCACGGCCCGACTTTGCTTTTACCACCAATGTGTCTACAGATTTTAGTTATGCCAACAATGGCTTGTGTGGTCAGGTGGCTGTTACTGCCAGGCTCTGTAACCCAGGTGCGGGTAATAGCCCTGGAGGTATACCTGTCGCTTTTTATAGTAAAAATCCTACCACCGATGGCACAGCCAGGTTGTTGTACTTGAGTACGTTTAACAACCCAGTATTACAAGCAACCTGTAGTGATTTTGTATTCAACGTTAATTTAAAAAGTTTGGGCATTGCCAATCCCAACATTCAAATATTTGCCATTGCCAACGATAACGGATCCTTTGTTCCGGGAGGGGTAGGTAATACGGTCGTAACACCATTCAGCCTTGCATCATTAAGTACACAGGGTGGTTTGTTTAAAGAATGTGACTATACCAACAACATTGTAAACTTTACTATAGCCGGGGTAATGCCATGCTCTGATGGCTTAGTGAAACTTGATGCCAACGGGCTTACCAATACCCAAATAGATGGAGCTGCCATAGGCGTGGCCAGCGCACAGCAACTTTATGTAAATGTGCTTAATGCCGCAAATAACGTGGTGTTTACAGCACCGGTAAATACCATAACAGGGGCATTTGATGCGCAGCCGAATACTACGGGTAATTTCACCTTTCAGCTTTCTACCAATCAGGGAACTGTCGGCATGCCTGCGCCTGTAAAAACATTGCCGGCAGGTTGGGTTAATACCGGGGAAAATAACAATACCGGTAGCGGTAGCGATTTAACTGCTAATGGGCTGTTACCCTTAACCGGCCTTACAACAAGCTCCATTTTAAGCACTCTTCTTGGTATTCAAAGAGAACCTACAGCCTTTGATTATGTGGGTCAGGGGTGGGCTAATCCAGGCGGTACGGGGCTTGTAAATGTTCCCACAGCAGCGTTTAACGCAAGTGACCCCGAAGATGGTGTATACACCGCAAATATTACCGGTAGAAAGGTGACGCTTTACCCAGCCACCGGAGCGCTGCTGTACTACAATGGCATACTTATAAGCTCCGCAACTACAATCCCGGTTTTTAATAACGATTCGGCCAATGTAGATCCGGCTGTCGACGGCAACACGAGTATGACTTTTCCATTTACCGTATGGGATAATGCAGACTTCCCCGACCCCACATCGGGTATAATATCAATGGGTTTTGGTTCTACTATTTTACCCTCGGTTGGCCTTGTTGCTAGTGGGTATATTAACGGTAAAATACCGGTAGTTACCTGGACAACACTTACTGAAACCAATACCCGTCAATTTGTAATAGAACGCAGTAGCAATGGTGTTCAGTTTAGTGCCTTGGGGTTAGTGGCTGCCGCCGGTACAAGCAACGAAAAAAAGGCGTATTCGTTTACCGATAATACAGCTAATACCAGCGTAAATTATTACAGAATAAAACTGGTAGACAATGACGGTAAGGCCACTTACAGCAATATTGTAAACTTGTCCAACCGGAGTGCTACACCTGTTGTTCAGGTATGGCCTAATCCTGTTAAGCACAAAGCGTACTTATTTATCCCACAAAAAGGGTCGTATCAAATAGACTTATTTAATCCCCTCGGCATTTTGATTATGCGTAAAAATGTGCAAACCGATGCAAGCGGTATCACAACAACATTTGATAGAAATACTCTGCCAGCGGGTATGTATGTGCTGAAAGTGACCGATAGAAAGTCGGGCATTGCCACCCAGCTAAAAATAATTTTTGAGTAACTTAAAAAGAGGCTGCCTCATACTTTTTGAGCCAGCCTCTTTTTTTATTGGATGAAATATTTTCGCTATACAACTTTCTGTGCCGTGCTTTTTTTTGAGCTGTCATGCCTTTGTTTCGTTCCAGGTTTTATAGCTAGCTCCTGTCTGGTCATGGCTTTGATTAGCTTGCCGCAGTGGCTCACATGGCTGCCAATGATTATACATTTCGGCGGGTAGTTGCTGATATAGTTTTGTGCCTTCGGTTTTCCAGGCCATCATTTCGTCGCTTACCTCTTTAATAATTTTACAGGGGTTGCCCACCACCATACTTCGGTTTGGAATTATTTCGTTGGCCTTAATAAAGCATAATGCTCCCACAATACATTCATCGCCCAGTTCCACATTGTCCATAATTACGGCGTTCATGCCTACCAGGCAGTTGCGGCCAATAGTAGCTCCGTGTATTATTGCCCCGTGGCCTATATGTGCCCCGGCTTTCAGCCACACCGTTACCCCGGGAAACATGTGTATGGTACAGTTTTCCTGCACATTGCAGCCGTCCTCAATAATAATTAGGCCCCAATCGCCACGCAGCGCAGCGCCCGGGCCTATGTACACATTTTTGCCAATAGTTACATTGCCAGTAACCGCGGCCTGCGGGTGCACAAATGACGATGTATCGGCTATTGGTTTTATACCATTGAATTGGTAGAACATGGGTTTTATTTATGGGGATTTGATATCAGATGGGCAGCCGAAAGGGTATCCGCTACAAATCCCATTCTTTCGGTTTTCGGTACACCGTTCCTTTAAACAAGGCTATCAGTTCACTGTTGGGTTTTTCTATCCACACTTCGTAAACGGCAATGCTTTTGCCAAGGCTTATTTTTTTGGCTGTGGCTATAATGGTATCGCCTTCGGCTAAAGGCTTTAAATAAGAGATGGATGTTTCTATAGACACTGCATGTTGGCCGTGACTGTTGCTGGCAAAAGCCAGGGCACTATCGGCCAATGAATAGCTGATGCCGCCATGGGCGATGCCAAAGCCATTACACATTTCTTTTCTTATAGTCATTTGCAGTTTGCAAAAACCTTCGCCTTCTTCCAAACGTACGGCCCCCAGCCATGCCGTAAAGCCGTCTTTGGCCATCATTTGATCAATGATTTGTGTAGCTTTTGATAGGGGCATTCTGGTGATGGGTTACATTATTTTCCTTTAAAAACCGGCAATCGCTTTTCCAAAAAAGAAGCTACACCTTCGGCATAATCTTCGGTATTGGCTGCTGCATATTGCAGTTGGTCTTCGGTTTGTAATTGCAGTTCCAGGTTGTTGTTTAAAGATTTGTTGAGTGCCTCTTTGGTAAGTGCCAGGCCCCGTGTAGGCATAGCTGCCAATGTAGTTGCAATCTTATTAGACGCGGTTGCAAAATCTTCATCGCTGAATACTTTGTAAATCATGCCCATCCGCTCAGCCTCTGTGGCAGTTACCTTATCGCCGGTCATCATTAAGGCACTGGCTTTTTGCCAGCCAATAAGCCGGGGCAAATGGTAGGTGCCGCCACTATCGGGTATGAGGCCAATTTTGCTGAAAGCCTGGATAAATGAAGCTGAAGTGGCGGCTGCTACTACGTCTCCACATAAAGCAATATTGGCACCGGCTCCTGCCGCTACACCATTTACTGCCACCACTACCGGCTTTTGCAGGTTGCGTAAGCGGGTAACTATTGGGTTATAATGCTCCTGTAAAATTTGTTCTATGCCAAGGGCATTTTCTCCGGTCAATTCGCTCAAATCCTGTCCGGCACAAAAGGCTTTACCGGCACCGGTAATATATACGCAGCGTACAAGTTCGTCTATGGCACAGGCGTCTAAAACCGATTGAAAAAGCAGCGCCATTTCCCGGTTAAAAGCATTAAACTTTTCAGGGCGGTTAAGGGTAATAGTGGCTACGTTGTTTTGTATGTCTAACAGGATGGAGGGCATATAAATATTTTTTACCAAAAAATGATTTCGTGGCAGGAATCTAAAAAATGTTTTCAAACTTACAATCTTTAGCGACAAACGGGGGCGTGTGGGTTTTAGTTGGCAGTATTTAAAATAATCGCGGGTTGTTGAGCGTACCAACCGGGGCAGTCCACTGTAGCCAGCGTTCTCACCAACCAAAACAAAATCTCTGTCATTTTTTTGCCATCTTCATACTTTCACGAAATTCAGAAATCAACACCATGATTATTTACAACGTAACCATAAAAATTAATTGGACTGTACACAACGAATGGCTGCAATGGATGCTGGATGTGCATGTGCCGGAAATACTGGGCACGGGCTGCTTTGAAAAACATCAGATACTTCGCTTGCTGGAAAACGACGATACAGAAGGCCCTACCTATGCATTTCAATATTATGCGGTAACCACGGCACAGTACAACAGGTATATTGAATTATATGGCCCGGCTTTGCGCCAGCAAACCATCGCCAAATGGGGTAATAATTTCATCGCTTTTCGTTCGCTAATGGAGGTTGTTAGCTAAATGTGGAAAATAAAAGGTTCATTTTGACCAGTCACAAAAAAAAATATATTGACTCAAACCCTTACAGGGCTTGATGTACAGCAAATAAATTTGCGAAACCCTTGCCGGTACTGCATTACAAACCGGTTATCGGCATAGGACTTGTATTTTCAAAAATTATAAAAAAGGTGAAAGCCTTGTACTGTAAAGGTTTCAGCCGATTTTGTGTGAACAATTGCTGCCACAAAAAATTTTAACGTCAAACAAAACCTTCTATATTTGTTTCCATCTTAAAAATTATCCCCCATGAACAAATCTGATTTAATTGGTAAACTCTCCGACGATGCAGGCATTACCAAAGCACAGGCAAATGCTGCCCTTGATTCATTCGTAGATGCGGTAACAAAATCTTTGAAAAAAGGTGACAAAGTTACCCTCGTAGGTTTTGGAACTTTCTCTGTAAGTAAGCGTGCTGCCCGTAACGGACGTAACCCGCAAACAGGTGCCGTAATTAAGATTAAAGCCAAGAAAGTAGCCAAGTTTAAAGCAGGCAAAGAACTTTCAGGAAAAATCTGACGAAAGTTTGCCTAAAAAGGAAATAACAAGCAAGGTGCATAAGTGTGCCTTGCTTGTTTTACTTTCGCCCCGTTCGCAGGGCTTATCCTGCGAAGAAAAATAAAACAAAAAAAAAGTAAACATCATGGGAAGAGGCGACATCAAAACGAAAAAAGGAAAAATTACAAAGGGTTCATTTGGCAATATCCGCCCGGCAAAGGCTAAAAAGGTAGTAAAGGCTGCCGCACCGGTGGCTGAGAAAAAAGAAGATTAATAACAGTTGAGGATTTAGACGTTTAGGGTTTAGGTGTTCATTCAAATATGAGATTCAATCCCCTAAACTTCTAAACCCCAAACACACTATTTACGGTGCTAACCGCTCCATAACCCAGGCATCACTTTGCATTCTGTACCGTACCCGGTCATGTAGCCTGCTGCTGCGGCCTTGCCAAAATTCTACTTGCGTTGGTACTACTATATAACCACCCCAATGTGCTGGCCGGGGAATATATGCTTCTGCATATTTTATTTCTAAGGCTTTTACATTCTCTTCCAGTAAATCTCTGTTACTAATAATCTGGCTTTGCGGTGAAGCCCAGGCACCTATACGGCTGCCAATGGGTCTTGCGTTAAAATAATTATCGCTTTCAGCACCATCTATTTTCGCCACAGTTCCTTCTATACGTACCTGCCGCTCTAGTTCCTTCCAAAAAAAGACTAAGGTGGCAAACGGGTTAGCGGCAATTTCCTGAGCCTTGCGGCTTTCGTAGTTGGTAAAAAAAACAAACCCTTTTTCGTCAAAACCTTTTAAAAGCACAATTCTTCCATCGGGCTTTCCTTCTTTAGTGGCCGTAGCAAGGGTCATGGCATTTACTTCGTCTATATTGCTGTTAAGGGCTTCTTGCCACCACACGTCAAATTGTGCTGTTGGGTTGTTAGCCACCTCATTTTCGTTTAATGACCGCAGGCTGTAATCTTTTCTTATGTTAGCTATGGAATTCATGATTGGAATTTAGTAGATTAGTTATTGGTGAAAGTACAATCCTGGTTTGGTGGCTACATCGTGTTTAATGGTAAGGTTATTTACAATATTTTTCAAAAAATAGAAAGATGAACCGATTTTTTTTACTGGCCATTGTGGCCACCTCGTTACAGGCTGCCGCACAAAATAACACCATCACCTGGAATAAAGTTTTGACTGGCACCATTGGTAATTACCCGGTAACTATGTACCTGCAAAAAACGGGCAAGGCATACAATGGCTATTATTACTACAATAGCAAGCAAATACCTATGCGGCTTACCGATAGCGATTCAAACCAGGATTCGGTGCACATTTCTGCCTACGAAAATAGTAATGCTGAATACTTTGATGGCATTTATCAAAGCGGCATTTTTACCGGCACCTGGAAAAATGTGTTGGAAGATAAAACCACTAAACTCGGTTTTTCTTTTACTGAAAACAGAACATTACCGCTCCCTTATTTTGATGTGGTATTTACAGCTTATAATACGGAATACCCTGTGGGTTTGGAAAAAGGCAGCAACCCTAATTACAGCTATTTTTCCGCTGCATTATGGCCTGTAAGCACTACACCGGCTGCCTTGGCCGGTTTTCTAAAATCTTGGGCTAATAAGAAATTTGGTAATAAAAATGCCAGCCAACCCATCGGCAAATTTTTTGTGGCTGAAAAAAATAGGGAGGTAGTAAGTTGGAAAAAAGACCTGGCCGCCATAAAGACATCTGAAATTAAAGAATTCCCGGGCGGCCATTCTTTAAGCAGCGAAAGGCGGCAATTGGTTATGTACCAAAGCGACAGGTACATTTCTATTGCAGATTTTAGCTGGGGCTACACCGGGGGTGCCCACGGTAATGGTGGCACCGGCATGAGCGTTTTGGATATAAAAAATTTAAAGCAACTAAAACTGGCCGATTTATTTACACCCACCGGAAAACAGAAACTTGCGGCGCTGCTTGAGGCTGCGGCAAGAGCCAAGTTAAATATTGCCAAAGGAGCAA
>Ga0105048_10004742_pt1 | contig 22066 bp, 20 predicted proteins | sample MAT05_FD_78382 | JGI IMG/M metagenome (GOLD analysis project Ga0105048, IMG submission 78382) | Freshwater microbial communities from Lake Fryxell liftoff mats and glacier meltwater in Antarctica - MAT-05 | ecosystem: Environmental > Aquatic > Freshwater > Ice > Liftoff microbial mat | place...
AGCAACTGACTCTACCGATAGCTATCGGTACAGTAGGTGCCTGGTTCGATTCCAGGTGGGCCCACCAAAACTCCACAAGTGCAGGTTTTTATGAAAAATATTTACAATTTCTTTCCAAATTCCGCCACAACACTCAACATTTCTTGCCAATCCCGATTAAACTCGCTTCTCCAAAATCAATCGCTGGTATATGTGTTACCTTTAAAAAATGAAGTACACCGCATTTTTAATGCTTTCCTTAATTACAATTAAAAGTGCTTTGGCACAAGATGTTGATCTTTCCAAAATGAGTACTGAGAATACTTGGTTTAAAGTGGGTTTGAACGCTGGTTTGCCATTGCAATCCACTAGCGTAAAAGAAAGCAAGTTTATTTTAGGCCTGGATGCAAGTTTGCAATTTTTAGAAACAAAAGCCTCAGGAATAGGCATTAAATCAGGGTATTCCCATTATTTTTCGGCAATAGACAATGTAAAATCCATTGGCGAAATTCCACTGGCAATCATGTATCGTTTTTATCCCAAAACTTCTGGTTTTTTTACAGGTTTGGATATTGGTTATTCTTTTATCGTAAACTCACTCAATACCAAAGGCGGTTTTATGGGAAGGCCACACATGGGTTACCACGGAGACAATTGGAATATATTTGGTTATTACAACATTGTTTTAATTGAAGAAGCCAACCAAAGTAACATACAAAGTTTGGGTATTTCTATTACAAGAAATATTCGTTTGAGGGGCAAATAAACATACACTTATAATTTATTAAATTGCCAAAATCAATTTAGAAATAAATTCTAGAATCAACTGCTCCTTTAGTTATCTGCAAAGTGAGTGCTCTAAATAAATTCCGGCGGGAGTAGATACCTTCAATTTAAAGTAGACCAAGATATTGTCGGAATAGTTTAATGAAAGGGTAATCTTTTTTGTCTTAAATACTATGTTTGAAAACTAAATTATTTTCAAAAAGTATGAATATGAAAGTGGATTCCTGAAAATTCATAATTCTTTGTTATATAATCTGAAAGGAGGGTGTAATTTGACCGAACAAACAAACAAAAAAGTACAAAGAATAATCTCAAAAAAATCGATTGCATTCTACTATTATTACTCCTAAAAATACTGTAATTGCAATAAACATGGGACTTTTTTTCCAACACAGCGGCTGGACGATGAAAATTATATTCCTCTTTTTTGTTAAGCATTCCTTTTATACAACAAACGCAACAAGCTAGGGAAAACCAAAAGCAACATGGGCAAACCCACAACAAAACCACCAATAACTGCCACCGCCAAGGGTTGTTGCATTTGCGCCCCCAGTCCAATGCCTAAAGCCAATGGCATCAGTGCCAATATAGCGCCTATGGCTGTCATTAGTTTTGGTCGGATGCGCAAAGCGATGGCATAATTAATTGACTGGTCCACATTGTTTGTTTTTTGCATATTGGATCGATACTGTGCAACCGTGAATATTGCATTTTCGGCGAGTATTCCCACAATCATTATTATTCCTGTATAACTGCTTACATTCAACGGAATGTGGGTAAGGTATAGCGCTATAACACATCCGCAAATGCCCATTACAGAGATAAACAACAGCAATATAGAAAGCAACCATTCTTTAAATAAAAACATAAACACGCCAAAGACAAAAAGTGTTGCTACCAAAAGAATCATTAACAATTCTTTGAACGATTTTTGCTGTTGTGAATAGGCTCCGCCATAATCGATAGAATACCCTTTTGGCATGGGCAATTGTGTATTGAGTTGTTTTTTTATTTCGGCAATAGCACTTCCTAGGTCTCGGTTGTCTAAACGCGCTGTGAGCACCACACAAGACTTTAAATTTTCTCTGCTTAACTCATTTTCTCCTCCACTTATTTTTATATCGCAAAAGAACGTAAGGGGTTTCGTTGTGCCATCAGGCAAAAAAATGAGTTGCTGTTTTATTTTTTCCAAATCATTGGAATTAAAATCGCCTACGCGCATTATCATTCTGCGCATTTGTTCACCATCTTGAATTTGGCCTATTTGCAAACCAGAAGTCATAGCTGCCTGGGCCGGAGATGGCACATTCTGGGTGGCATTTAAACCCAACGTTACCCCATCAGAATATACCGCCAATTGGGTTTGAAAATCTACCAAAGACAATTTATATTGACTTAAAAGTGCTTGATTGGGTGTAAAAACAATGGATGGACCAGCAACCACCAAACCTTTTTCAACATCAGCAACCCCATTTATCTGGCTTAATAATTCATCTGCCTTTTTAGAATATTGTTGAAGCAATTTGTAATCTTCTCCAAAAAATTTAACTTCAATGGGTTGTGCTGTGCTCATCAAATCGCCCAGTAAATCCGCTATTCTTTGCCCAAATTCAATGGTTAACACAGGATATTTAGCCGAAATCGCTTTTCTTAAATCGGCAATAACCTCTACAGTAGGCTTTTGGTGATTTTGTTTTAATTGGATAGAATAGTCGCCATAATTGGCAGGTACACCACCAAAGTGCATAGCCATTCCTGTTCTTCTGCTGTAGGTTTCTACTTCGGGGTGTGCGGATATGATTTTTTCTGTTGCTTTTAGCACCCTATCACACTCTGGCAGCGAAGTGCCTGGAGGCATATAGTAATCAAGCACAATGGTGCCTTCATCTAAATCGGGTAAGAAGCCTGTTTCTAATTTTCCAAACCCAAATAAAGCCGAAAGAATGAATACCCCAATTAGGGAAAAAGCAAATATGGGTTTGTTAAAAAACCAGGTTAGCCATCTTAATTTTTGAATGCTTTTTATTTCTGAAACAGCGTGCGATTTTTTGGAAATTTTAAAGCCAATAAGAATATGTAAAACCGGCAATAGGAGCCAAGTGACCAAAAAAGAAGTAACCATAGTAAGCTGCATCGTATCTGATAATTCTTTAAAAAAACTACCCGCCAAACCACTCATCATTCTAAATGGAAAATGGATGACAATGGTTGCCAAAGATGAGCCAATCATAGCAGGAAATAAATCGCGAATGGCTTCCTTTACAACCGAATATCGATTGTTATTTGGCTCCTCTTCATGTTTGCGGTATATCTGCTCAATGATTACGATGGCGTCGTCTATAATTAAGCCAATGGATGCGGCTATTGCCCCCAAAGACATAATATTGATAGTTATGCCGGCAATGTTTAATACCAATAGCGTGAAGGCAAGTGTAACCGGTATAGTTAGCATTACAACCAAGCTTGCCCGCCAAGATCGCAGAAAAACAAACATAACCATAATGGCTAAAAACAAACCTTCATATATAGTTTTTAATACACTGTGGATACTGTCACCTACAAACGCCGATTGGTTGTAGTAGGGTTTTAATACCATGCCTGCTGGCAATTGTTTTTTTATTTCAGCGACTTTTATTTCACACTCTTTTGCGAATTTTATTAAATCTACACCGGGTTGCTTCACCAAATCTATGAGCACCGCGTTATTCCCATTTGCATTAACAAGGGTGAATTCTACTTGTTCTTTTATCTCTACTTGCGCAATGTCTTTTAATTTCACCCACCGAATGCCATCATTTTTAACCGTTATATCTCCAATTTCATCAATGTTGGCTACTCTTGTGTCTGTGAGGGAAAGGTAAATTCGGCTATAATCTTGCACTGTTCCATTAGCAAGTACAAAATTATTACTGTTGAAAACAGCGATAATGTTGTTTGGGGTTATACCCAAAGAGGCCATTTTTACAGCATCTGGCACAATGACAAATTCTTTGTTTTTACCTCCACGCACCACTACGTTGGATATGCCTTGCACTTGCGAAAAAATAGGGCGTGCTATTAAGTTCGCCTTGTCTTTTAGCGCTACCTGGCTAAATTTGGTGCTTTCCATGGTAAAACCATACACGGGAAAAGTAGATTGGTTCATTGCCTCTATGGCAATATTGACGCCTACCGGTAAAAAATTTTTAATTTCATTGATGCGGCTTTCAACTTGCATTTTGGCATCATAAATATCCGTACCCCAATCAAAAAAAATGTTCACAATACAGCTACCTCTGCTGGTTGTGCTTTTTACAACACTCACCCCTTTTACTTTTTTTACAGCACTTTCTAACGGCTTGGTTACTGTTATCATCATGCGATCAATGGGCTGCTGACCAGCATCTGCAATCAAAGTAATCCTAGGAAACAAAACTTCAGGGAAAAGATTGGTTTGCATTTGGTTATAGGAAACTATACCCGCCACCAAAAGCAAAAAGCCAATAAAAAGGATTGGCTTTTTAAATACCCCGTGCAAATTTTGTTTGTTCATTTGGTTTGTATCGTGGTAATTTGAACCAATGCAGTATCGGGCAAGCCAAAATTACCCGTACTAATTATTTTTTCAGTGGCTTTGAATTTTGGGGAAAGAATTTCAATCCATTCTGAATTTTTATTTCCAATGTTTACAATTTGTTTTATGGCCATGCTGTCGTTCACCATTTTCATAATCCAAAATTCTTTCATCATTTCATCGCTTGACACACATGATTTGGGCAATATTTGTTTGTCGCTATGTGTACCTTTAGAAATGCCAACTTTCACAATCATATTTTCTGGAAGAAATAAATTTTCGTTGCATTTTGCCAATATGGTTTGCGTTTGTGAGGCAACGTTCATGGCAGTTAGTGCTTTTGTAAATACGGCTATGTGTTTTGTATTGTCAGGCAAAATAAGTGTGCAAGTATTCCCAGTTTTGGTCAAAGCGGTATATTCAAAAGGAACATTTACTTGAAATACCAAATCGTTGCTTTCAGCAATAGTGCAAAGCTGGGTGCCTTCCAATACATAATCGCCCGATTGCTGCTTGTCTAGTGTGGTGATAACACCACTAGCTGAAGCGGTTATTTTTATTACACCAAAACCCCTTAGTGCAGAATCTATTTTTGAAACATCAGCTCCCAGCGCCCTGCGTTCTTTCGATTGCAATACATACAACAAATCGCCTTTATTCACTCTGTCGCCTAATTTTACATTTACTTGTGAAATGAAAGCAGGAATAGACGCGGTAACCAAATTTCGCCTTAGATAAGCTGTAGTGCCAAAAAAAGTTAGTTCGTCGTTTATGGAACCTGTGCTTAGTGTCACAACTTCTACAGGGGTTCTGGGGGTGGTTAGTTCCTCCGATTCTGTTTCGGAATTGCCACCACAAGAAACCAAAATCGCAGACAGTAAAATGTATATATAGATTTTAAGTTGATTCATCCTTTTAATTAATTTACCAGTTCCAATAATTGTATGTATTTATCAAAGATTGTTTTTGCGAAAAAAGCAAGGTATAATCCCTCTGAGCCATTGCCATATTTTTCAATACAGTCACATAATTTATTATTGAAAGTTGCCCTGAAACAATTTCTTTTTTATAACTGTTCAACAACGCGTCATATTCTTTTAGTTGACCTTCGGCAAGGGATATTCTGGCTGCATAGGAGTCTAATTCTGTGGTTATTTTAGATTTTCGAATGGTATTTTGTACCACAAAATTGTTTTTATAAAATGAAACAGATTGCGTTATTACTCTTGTTCTGTTTCGGTTCATTTCCTTTTGATTTCCATCAAAAAAATTATACGTAAAACTTAATCCCGCACTCATGCCCAAACGGTTGGCAATGGTAGGCGCGTATGTAGCATTTAGTCCGGTGTTGGCAAAAAGATTGAACTGCGGCTTGTATTTCAACTCAAACGTTTTTTGTTGCGCCATTAGGTTTAAACTATCTAAGTTGTATTTTTCTAAAAACAGCGAATTGGAGATGGATTTATTGAAAATAATTTCTACATTTTCAATTTGAATTAAGGCTGTATCGTTTATGCCCGCAAGGATATTTAAGTCCATTAAATCCCTGCGGTAATTGGCTTTGAATGCAATTGACTGTGCCAAAAAATTCTGGTGCTCAATATTTAATAGCATTAAGTCTGATTCCTTGTAAAGGCTGTTTTCAACCAATTTTGTTAAAATGTATTTTTGGTCGTCCAGCAATTTCGCCATGGCTGCTGCATACTGTGTTTGTTTCATATCTTGTAAGCACAAAATGTATTGGTCTGTTACCAATTTTTCAATATCATGCGCGTTAAGCTTGTTGTTGTTTTGGAAGATTTTAGAGGTCACAACCAATGGTTCAATCGCGATTTTGTATCTTTCTCCATTAAACAGGGGTTGCGTTGCGTTCAGCATTGCCTGGTAAGTTCCACCGTTGGAATTTGCCAAATCATAGCCATAATAGCGATCTGCATTTTCAGCATTTGGCACAAAAGTAGTTTTGTTGTTGTCTTTAGATATAATAGGTGCAAACAGGTAATTGGCGGCAATGCCTATTTGTGGGTTCGTGTATTGTGCTTTTGTCCGTTCGGCGTCATATAAGCTTGCCTTACTTTGGTTTTCATTGTCGTTTATTAACGGACTGTTTTGCTTGGCCACTACAATGTAATGGTTTAAATCATTCTGGGCTATGGCAGTAAATGCTTTGCATATACAAATAAAAATCACTATTTTTTTCATTCTAAGGATTTATTGAAAGGGGGGACGCAAGAAAGCAAATCCCCCCAATTTAATGAAATTTATTCTTTGGTTTCTTTGATAAATTTGCCACTTTCATCAAACAGCAAATCTATTCCCTTTATTTCTGCTTCATAGGTAACCACACCTTTATCATCCGTGATTTTTGCAGCCTCCTTTACCTTTTTTCCTGCATAATTGGCCTTTATATATTCCAAAACTCCCTTTGGCAAATCTTTCATTTCTATTTCTATTTCTGTTTCTAACACATTGCCTTTGGCGTCGAACAAAACTGAATGGTCTACTTTATTTAAATCAAAACTGGCTTCGTAATGGTCTTGCTCCTTTTCCCACTTTATTTTTTTTGTGTTTGGATAAAGCTTTTCAAAAGCTGTTTTTACTTCCACAGGAACATCCTTGTCCTGTATCTTTTGTGCGATGGCGAGTGATGCAAAGATCGCTGCTACCATCAATAAGGCTAATTTTTTCATTGGTTAATAATAATATTGTGAAACAAAGTTCAGATTCAAATTAGAAGAAATTTGGAATTTTAAAAATGTACAGAAAAAGTATGCAAATTATTTTTAAAATCGTAGGTAATAGTCCATAGATTTAGATCGGCTATTTTTTGAACAATAGCCAAGCCCAATCCATTTCCATGGGCAGATGGATTTGATTTTGAAAAACGATGGAACAATTTATCAGAAATTAAGGCATCCGGTTGTCCTGTGTTTGAAAAAGAAATGGCTTGGTTTGAAATATGTATAACAATCTTTCCGTTTTCAATATTATGCTGGATGGCGTTGAGAAATAAATTGCGCATCAGTATTTCTGCCAGTATTGGATTGGCTGAGATTGTGGTTGTTTGGGAAAAGTCTGTTTCGATGGAAATCCTCTTTCCTTTTGCCTGTTCGGTAAAAAAATCTAAGTCTTTTTCAAACGCATCGTTCAAATTGTAAAAGTGTTTATCGGTATATTTTTCATTTTCAATTTTAGAAAGTAAAAGCAAATTTTTATTTAACCGATTAAGCCTTGAGACGTTGTCATTTAAGGAAGACAATATTTCTGATTGATCTTGGGTAATGTCAGAACGCTGAATTAATGTATCTATTTTTGCTTGAAAAATGGCCAACGGCGTTTGCAATTCGTGCGCTGCGTTTTCTATAAATTCTCGTTGGTTTTTATAAATGGATGTATTTTTTTCGATCAATTTATGAATACTCTGGTTCAGCCGGTTAAATTCCTCAATTGTTGTCTGTGGAAGTTTCGGCAGATTGGATTTGTCAATTTCAAATATTTCAATTTGTTCCAACGTTTCGTAAAAAGGCTTCCACAGATTTATTGACAATCTTTTTGATAAAATAAATAAACCAAACAGCAATAGGAAAATAATGATTGCGAAAAGTTTAACTATGCTTTCCATCAGGTCATCGGTCTCTACCAAGTTTATTCTAACTGAGTATGTATAAGGTTTTCCTTCAATGAATATTGGCAAATTCAGTTCTCTATATGGTTCGCTTTCATTGTTTAGTGTATCGTAATAATTGGTATAAAAAATGGTGTCCTTTTTCAAAGGTCTTGCTTCCATAATTTTTATATCTCTGTTGAACTTATTCCATATAGGGATATCCGTTTCTTTCAAGGTTTTGACTGAAAGTTTCAAAAATTCATTTTTGCGTAGGGTTAATGCTTCATCGGCATCATCTATGTACAACTTATCCATAATAAAATAGAATAGGGGTGATGTAATTACCAACAATAGGATGGCAAATAGGAGATATGCCCTAGTTGTTTTATACAATAGTTTTTTAGTCATTCTGCCATTTATATCCCAATCCGTAAACTGTTTTTATTGAATCAATATTCCCAGCTTCTTTAAGTTTATTCTTTAAGTTTTTGATGTGGGCATAAACAAAATCGTGGTTGTCTAACATATCTGCCATATCCCCAGAAAGATGCTCTGCAATGGCACTTTTTGAAAGCACTTTATTTTCATTGCCAATGAGGTATAATAGCAATTCAATTTCCATTTTTGTAATATCCAGTTTCTGGCCTTTTACTTTTACGGTTTTAGCCAGTATATCCAACTCTATTTCTTTGTGGGTTAAAATGTTGTTTCCGTTAAAATGTTTTCGCCGGATGATGGCTTGTGTCCTTACCAACAACTCCGACAAATGAAAAGGTTTGGTCAAATAGTCGTCCGCACCCAACGTGAGTCCTTCAATGCGGGTTTCAAGCGTTTCTTTTGCCGAAATGATAAGAACACCTTCGGTTCTATTTTGTAGTTTTAATTCTTTTAAAATTTCAAATCCATCGCCATCGGATAGCATTAAATCTAGCAAAACACAGTCGTAGCTATGTATAGAAAGTTTTTCTAGGGCATTGCTTGCATTGTTTGCCCATTCACAAATAATGCCATTACCGGTCAGATATGCTTTTATGCTCTCTGCTAGTTCTGTCTCATCTTCGATTAGCAAAACCTTCATGATGCAAAGATGCTCATGAATTTTGAATTAAATTGGAATTTGTATAATTCGGATGCAAATAAGTGTATATTTTGTTGCCTTAAACAAAACATTGGTGTTCTAATACTTTAATTCAGAATTTCTAAATGGCAAAAGAATTATATAACCATGAATTTTCTAAATTCTGTTTCTAATATGGGCATGCTAAAATTAATGAGCTGCCCATGCATCTATCAAATAGAGTTATTTTTATTTAATAGGTGCACTTAGTCTAGTGGTTATTGCAATACTTATATGAATCAATATCGTTGAAATGTCCGCTAGATTGCTTTGAATTGGCTGATTGGATGTTCTTCGGTAGGTCCTAATTGGAAATGTATATTAAAAAAATGATATACTGGAATCGAAATAGGAATTAATTACCAAGCAGTAGTTCGCAATGCCAGTGGCGTTCTACTTTCCAATCAATCTGTAGGGTTGCGGCTGAAAATTATACAAGGGGCATTGCCAGGTACAGTGATTTATACCGAAACACATACAAAAACAACAATAGGGCAAGGATTGGTGATGCTTGAAATTGGACAGGGAACTATAACAGATAACAATAGCAATAATGGTACTTCTTTTTGCTCGCTGTATTGTGGCGCAACCGAAGCTAGAATTGTTGAATTTACACTTGAATTTAGACACCATTCCACAAAGAATAATTGAAGGTAGAAAGATTGTTGTGATTAAAGTGGAATTCAAAAATGTGGGCAATATGCCCATGTCGGTTGAAGAAATAAGTACCATCCATACCGAGTAACTAGATGCCAAATATGAATATAAATATTTGCCTATCCACCCAATTGCGCCTCAACATATAGATTCTATTGTCTTAACCATTTTGCCCGTTGATAATAGACATCCGTTTTATTTTACGATAAGGGCAGATTGGGAATTTGTAATACGATACAACGAAATAGAGTCTAAACCCATGATGGCGCGCTGGAATACTTACGATGTTGAACCTTATGTAGTGGGGAAAAAATGGGATGACAAAATGCCACAAATTGTACATGGCAACCATTGTACTTTTAAAATACGCATAGCAGAAACCAACACCATTCCGGTTGTAATTGATTCCATTGTTTACACCCGAAATGATACCCTTTATAACCGACATATAAGTAGCGATGCGGTATTTCCAATGTACATGCAACAAGGCGATTCCTTATTTATAAATGCCAATTTGAATACCGAAGGAATTTACGGGGAAACGCAATGTCGGTTTGCTGTGTATTTCCATTATCCAAATGGTGAAAGCACGAAAAGGAAAAATGCTTTTTCGATAGAGGTTATTCCAGATATAAATTTAGTATTAGTGGGTGGTTCAGAAAAATCTTTTGGCTCAATTAAACAGGGCGATAAAATCATGGATACTTTTGAGCTGAAAAATACAGGTAAAATGCTGGCTAATTTAACCGCTGGTAAGAGCTGTGTAACATTTAACCGCAACGAAATTTATCCTGACTCTACAGTGAAAATTGTAGTTCATTATGATTCACGTTTTGATACAGGCAATGTAGAGATGAAATATAGTATTGCTGCAAGGCATAATGCTTTTAAGAATTATGCAACTGGCGTTGGATTGAAGTTAAACGGCAATGTGATTCCAATGTTCAATACACTCCCAAAAGAATTCATTCATTTTAAATATACCTCGTTGGCTATGGGTACAATGAACAGGAGAAAAGGCGCAAGAATTTTTAGAATGAAATCTGAAGCCGTAATTGCTGATTCTTTTGTATTTGAAAATATTTCTGCATTTACTATAACTTCTATAAACGCAAACACAAGCGATAAGACTAGAGACGGAACCTTATATGTAGGGGATAAAACAAAAAGTTGGAAATTGTTGCCCGGTGAAAAGGGAATTGTTTATTTTGTAAAAGATGTTTCAAAAGTGACTGAATTTATGGATGAAATTATTTTTACGTATACCTATGAATACGATGATTGCACAAAATACAATGGGATGGTAAAGTTATATCTTAGAGGAAATATAACAGGAAAACCGTTAAAATAAATATGCAATAAAATCGACATTTATTTACACGATTGAATTTAGAATTAATTATTCACTCTCCAAAAACCTCCCTCATTTTCAGCACGGCATATTCAATACATCATTTTGCCGGTTCGCGGTTATTTTGCTGAAATGTTGTATATTATCAACATTACACATATATTTGTGGTTAATATTCAACAAATATGTATGAAAAGCAAAAAACATTTACTCTTGCCAAAGTATCAAAAAATACTGGAGCAGGTGGGTGAGAATATTAAACTAGCCCGAAAGAGAAGGAGACTTACGACCATAATGGTTGCTGAGAGAGCAGGAATAGACCGCAGCACCCTTTACCAAATAGAGAGGGGCAAAGGCAACGTATCTTTAGTAGCGTATTTCAATACACTTCGTGTTTTAGGCCTACAGGACGATTTTTTGAAACTAGGGGCTGATGATGAATACGGGAGAAAACTTCAGGACCTGAATCTGCTAACCAATAAATAACTATGGCAAAAGGGAAAACGGATATTTGGGTTTATGCAGATTGGAAAGGCATGGCCGAGCCAAAATGCATTGGAATACTCTCAGCCCAGCAGGCCAAAGGGAAAAAGGCATTTTCATTCGAATATAAAGGGGATTGGTTGTCCAATATAAACCAAAGGTTTATATTGGACCCTGACATAAATTTGTTCGGCGGACAGCAGTATCCAAACAACAAAGAGAATTTTGGTGTATTTATGGATTCAATGCCAGATATATGGGGCAGGACGTTAATGAAAAGACGCGCATTTCAGCATGCACAAGAGCATAATTTACCTTCGCCCCAGCTCTTTGATATTGATTTTTTATTGGGTGTATTTGATGAAACCCGAATGGGGGCATTGCGTTTTAAAATAAATCAGGATGGACCATTTTTAGACAACAACAATGCAAGACCCACACCACCATGGTCTAGTATTCGAGAATTGCAGCATGCTGCAAAGATGGTAGAGTCTGATGTTGTAACTGCGGAAATAAAGGATTGGTTGGCCATTTTAATAGCCCCAGGATCATCATTAGGAGGGGCTCGACCGAAGGCCAATATTTTGGATGAAATTGGAAATTTAATGATTGCTAAATTTCCTGCAAAAGCAGATGTTGTGGACAAAGCCGCTTGGGAGTTTTTGGCCTATAAACTAGCCATCCAATGTGGGATTGAAATGTCCGAATGTCGCATTGAAAAAATCTCCAGCAAATACAATACTTTTTTTACAAGGAGATTTGATAGAGAAAGTGGAAGCAGAATTCATTTCTCATCAGCAATGTCTATGACAGGATTTACAGAAGAAAAATTGCGAGATACCCACGCGAGTTATTTGGATCTTGTTGATTTTATTCAATCACATGGAGCTCAACCTGAGAAAGATTTGGCCCAGCTATGGCGGAGGATTGTTTTTAATATTTGTATATCTAATACCGATGATCATTTGCGTAATCATGGATTTTTATTGCGCGAAAATGGTTGGATACTTTCTCCTGCGTATGACCTTAATCCATCTATTGACAAGGGAGGATTGGCTATGAATATAGATATGGACAATAATGCACGGGATATGGATTTAGCAAAAAGCGTGGCACCATATTTCAGACTTTCTGGATCACAAAGTAATCAAATAATCGAGGATGTTATAAATTCTGTTTCTAAATGGAAAACCATAGCAAAAAAAATAGGTATATCGCGGTCGGAACAAGAATTAATGTCACCGGCTTTTATGCAAATCCATTAGATAAAGTCACTCTCCAAAAACCTCCCTCAATTTCAGCACGGCATATCGTTTTCTTGCCAATAAAGTATTTACAGATTCACCTGTAGTTTCAGACAATTCTTTGAAGGAAATATCATACAATTCATGGGCAATAAAAGCCTCTTTTTGTTCAATAGGCAGTGAGTCTAAAACTAGATTGAGTTTGTGCCAAAATTCTGATGAATTTAATGCATCATCGCTGAAATTATCTGCTGCACATTGGTTAAAATTGTCTGAATTTTCGTCGCTGTTTTGGGCAATATTGCTAAAGGGGATATTTTTTTTCTTTTTGTAAAAGTTGGCCAACCTATTTTTTGCAACTGCAAAAAGCCAAGCACCTGCGAGTTCTATTTTTGAAATATCTTCCATCTTGGTTAGTTGAAACCAAACATCTTGTACAATGTCTTCTGCTTCTTCCAAATTTTTAACCTTCGAACGCACGAAAACCAACAATCGATTGCTGTATTCGGTAAACCATTCGGTAATTTTTATTTCCCTTGCAGGGAATGGTATTGCGGTATTCATTTTTATTACTTTACGAATACAAATTTCATGTGAATTTATAAAAAAAATGAAGTAGCTCGGTGAACGAACTACTTCATGTAGGCGACTGGCATTTATTTGGCGGCATCCGGCAAAGGTTCCACTGGCGCAGGAGTTTGCTTTGGTGGGGCGTCTTGTTTTTGTGCATGATCACCGCATTGTTCTGCGCAATGCTTGGAATGATGCATGCCATGCTGATGTCTGTGTCGCATGCCTACAAAGGATGCGAGTGAAGCGAAAGTGGCAACTGCGGCCACCGCGCCTATGATAACCCTGTTTCTTCTTGTCATATTATTCTGGATTGTTTTTTTCTTCTTTGATGTCTTTGTATTTGGAATATTTACTGCAATGTTCCATATACATTTTTCTGCGAAAAACTGAACGTTCTTCGGGTGTCATTCTTTCAAATTCTTCCTTGGAAAATCCAGACATGTTGGCCCATGCCATGTGCATAAATCCATGCCTATGCCAGCGTGGACCGCGTATGAGACGTAATAGTATGCCAATGAAAACAATGGTTCCAATAACGTGGATAGTAAATGGGAAAGCAAATAGGGCTAGACCTATAAACATTCCGCCAGCGATGGATTTTAAAATGGGATATTTCATTTGTTTTGGTTTTATAATTAGGAAGACAATTTAGTTCGATAAATATTGTAATCGAAATAATATTGAGAAAATCAATATAGCGCATTTAAAATGCGCTAACCCATGCTGTAAAAGAAAAAAGGATTGAAAAAAGATTTTAATAAACGGACGAAAATTACATTTTCGCCGATGAAAAAAAAGAAATTATAGGCTTGCAATTTTATGATATTGCACCAAACCACGAATGGGTTCATTGGTAACAACACCCAATTTTAAACCATATTCTTGACAAACCTCAGCAAGAATATCTTTTGAAAAATAGGCCACAGAGCCAACAAAATGTACGGGTACATTTTTGTAATCATCAAATTTGCAAACATGCACTTTAACAAAAGCTTCGAAGCCTTCTTTAATAATTTGTTTTACATAAGGAATATTTTGTCTGGGTCCTAAAAAGCGGGCAAAAGATGCTAAATAGACATTGACATTGGGTTTTTTATAGATATTCTCGAAAACAATTTCTTTCTCTAATCCAGTTGCCTTTAAATCATTTTCTAAGTCTGCAGGCAAATCGTGGTATAAAAAATCGCGCAACAATCTTTTTCCTAGCCAAGAACCGCTACCTTCGTCGCCCAAAATATAGCCAAGGGCAGGTACTTTTTCTGAGATGTTTTTACCATCGAAATAACAACTGTTGCTACCTGTGCCAAGGATGCATGCTATGCCAGGTGCTGTTCCGCAGGTGGCATATACCGAACCTATCATGTCATGATCTACTTGTATTTCTGCATTTTTGAACACATTTTTCAAAGCATTAATCACAATTTGTGCACGATCTGTACTGCTCACACTGGCGCCATAATAATATAATTTCTTTACTTGATTTGCAACAGCAGTCAGGCCTTGATTTTTCCTAATTTCAGATTCAATTTTATTGGAATCATGAAAAAAGGGATTAAATCCCATCGTAAAAAATGCCTGTTCTGTTTTGTCTACCACAAAAACCCAGTCACATTTTGTGCTACCACTGTCTGCAATCAAAAGCATGTGGCGAATATATATAGGACCAAGTTGATTGTGGTAATGACTTATGCACCATCAATGCGAATGGAATTTTGTAAGATATTAAGCACGAGTTAGGATGTTTGGGCCTATAAATAACCGGGTTTTGGCCAGGTTGGTGCGTCTTCTCTAATGCCAAATAATCTTCAACGCTTGGGTTCTTTTTTATTTAGAGAACGGGGGCCGAACCACCAGTTATAACTAGGTTGAGAATGCAGAATCAAGGCTACTTTATTCTTCTTGTCGAAATGATGAATAAATATTACCTTTGCGGCCCCTTTCATGCTTACGGTATCCAATGTTTCACTGCGCTATGGCAAACGCGTTTTATTTGAGGAAGTAAACCTCAAGTTCACTTCTGGCAATTGCTATGGTATTATCGGTGCCAATGGTGCTGGAAAATCTACATTTTTAAAAATCATTTCTGGTGAAATAGAGCCGAATACTGGCTCCATAGATTTGGAACCTGGCAAAAGAATGGCCGTGCTGAGTCAGAATCACTTTGCTTTTGATGAAGTTCCAATTTTACAAACCGTTCTGCGGGGACACCAAAAGTTGTGGTCCATTATGGAGCAAAAAGACGCATTGTATGCCAAAGCAGATTTTTCCGACGAGGACGGCATGCGCGCTTCGGAACTTGAAGCCGAATTTGCCGAATTGGATGGATGGAACGCAGAAAGTGATGCCGCCACGATCTTAAGCAATTTGGGCATCGAAGAATCAATGCATGAGAATCTGGTTAAAAATTTAAGCGGAAATCAAAAAGTACGTGTTTTGCTTGCCCAGTGTCTTTTCGGCAATCCAGACGTTTTGTTAATGGATGAACCTACCAATGACTTGGACGTAGAAACCATTCGTTGGCTTGAAGATTTTCTAGCAGGTTTTGAGAATACCGTTTTGGTGGTGAGTCACGATAGGCATTTTTTAGACAATGTTTGCACCCATGTGTGCGACATTGATTTTAGCCATATAAAAATTTATTCTGGAAGCTATACTTTTTGGTATCAAAGTTCACAGTTGGCATTGCGTCAGCGTGGTGACCAAAATAAAAAGGCAGAAGAAAAGAAGAAAGAATTGCTTGAATTTATTGCCCGCTTTAGTGCAAACGTTGCAAAAAGTAGGCAAGCCACAGCCAGAAAGAAAATGTTAGATAAATTGGATATTGAAGAAATCCAACCTAGCACCCGACGTTATCCAGGTATAGTTTTTAGGCAAGAAAGAGAAGTAGGAGATCAAGTATTAACCATTGAAAATTTAGAAGGTTCTTTTAACGGGGTTAAATTATTTGGCAATATTAATTTTACTGTCAATAAGGGGGATAAAATTGCATTTATCTCTAGGAATATTTTGGCTTTAAACACATTTTTTAAAGTGCTTTGGGGCGAAATGAAACCAGATAAAGGTGAAATTAAGTGGGGTGTTACAACCAAAACTGGATATTTACCAAATGACAATTCTTCGTTCTTCCAGAGCAAGGTAAACCTAGTAGATTGGCTTCGGGATTATTCGGTTGAAAAGGATGAAACCTATATCCGCGGATTTTTAGGGCGTATGCTTTTTGGTGGGGAAGAGACGCAGAAAATGTGCAATGTATTAAGCGGGGGTGAAAAAGTGCGTTGCATGTTAAGCAAAATGATGATCCAAAATCCCAATGTTTTGTTATTGGATGAACCTACCAACCATTTAGACTTGGAAAGCATTCAGGCTTTAAACAATGGTTTGGTTGAATATGCAGGGATTGTACTGTTGCATTCGCATGACCAAGAGGTGATTAACACCATTGCAAACCGTATTATTGAAATTACACCCAACGGCATGATTGATAAATATATGACCTTTGAGGAGTATGCAGAAGACCAGACTAACAAAGAACGCCGCACCGAGTTGTATAGCGGTATTAAATCCGCAAATTAAATTCACAATTAACACATAAAATGAAAAAACATATCTCAATTATTTCCGCAGTTGTAATCTTATTTGCAACCTCTTGCGGACGCACTGTAAACCCGGGTAAAACCCTTAAAACAGGCATGGATTCATTCAGTTACACCATTGGTCTAAACCTTGGAAAAGGAATGAAACAACAAGGATTAGAAAAACTAGATTATAGTTCTTTGATCAAAGGAATTGAAGATGCGCTAAAAAAAGACAGCGGTTTTGCTGTTGGTACTGCCGATCTTGAAAGAGTGCAACGCGGTTTCATCATGAAAGAGCAAGGTAAAAAAGTAAAGAAATTCCAAGATGAAAGCAAAAAATGGATGGTTGAAAACAGCAAAAAAGCTGGAGTTTCTGCATTGGCAAGTGGTGGCCAATTCAAATTGATTAAAGCAGGATCTGGTGCATCGCCTCAGGCATACGATACCATTGAGTATTCTATAGTTATGAAAAACAGCAAAGGCAAAGAAATGCGCAACAGTTCTAAAATGGGTGGCAATCCCAAGCACAGTTTAAAACAAATTGGCCTTGCTCCTTTGGAAGAAGCTTTCCAAAAAGTAGCACCAGGCGCCGAGTTTGAAGTATATCTTCAAAATGATTTGGTACCAGAATTGGGTGGAATGGCGGAATCGTTCGAAGACAAATACGGTGTAACTTTGTTTACTTTCCAATTGATTAAAGTAATCCCAGGAAAACCAGAAGCAACAAAACCTGCAGGAACCCCAAGTGCTCCTGAAATGCCAAAAATGCCTTAAACGTTAGACCTCTAAATATTTAAGAAAGCTATCCAATTGGGTAGCTTTTTTTATTTTCGAAGATTTACAAAAATAGTTTTTGGTGAGGAATTCAGGGTGATTTCACCTTCAGGAAATTCGAAGACTATTGCCGAAGAAGTAGGGCAGCCAATGACACCATGATTTGTGTAAATGGCTGCCAATTCTTCGATGAAAGGGTTGTGCCCAACCAATAAAACGGATTTGCCTTTGAACAAATTGAGTATAAAAACGTAAACTTCTATATCAGACATGTACAACGGTGCGTGGTAAACAATCAAGCTCGGATCTATTCCAAAAACTTCAGCAACAATGCGGGCTGTAGAGGCTGCTCTGCATGCTGGGCTGGATAAAATCACATCTGGAATGATGCCCTCTTGTCTTAATGTTTTCGCAGATTCCAACACTTCAGTTTTGCCCCTAGGTTCCAATGGCCTTTCAAAATCATCTGTATATTGCATTCCATCGGCGGCTTTGCCATGGCGCATTAAAATTCGTGTTTGCATTATTTTCTTTTCCAAAATGACATTGCGGCCAAGGCCCAACCCACGATCATGATTAAGCCTCCGAATGGCGCGATTGCACCAAATATTTTTAGAGAAGAACTAATTATTTCATTCATTGCCAACAAATAAATACTACCTGAAAAAATAAGGCTGCCAATGAATATAAATTGAAAAGCTTTTTTCATTGTTTCTCCAGCAAAAGACAACATTAGCGATCCCAATCCAGCATAGATTTGATAACGAACACCGGTTTCAAATGTTTTTAAATAATGCTCGCTGATTGTATCTTTAAGCAAATGCACTCCCATTGCACCCAAGGCAATTCCAGTGCACAATAGCACGCATGCGATTGAGGCATTTTTATTCTCGATTTGCATAGTGCAAGTTTATCATTTAAAATCACAATTCCAAATGAGAATTATCACAGCAAATGTGCTTTGCTATCATTAGACCCAAAAAGCGAATCCTTATGGGAAATTACCAACCCCCAGAAGGGTTTATGGAAAGGGGTCGATTGATAGTATATTTTAGAGCAAATGTTTTTTTAAACACTTTTCCCCTGCCTTCCTTCTTTGGCTATAAGGTTAAAAAAAGGGACAAATAAGTGTTTTTTGGAAAACGCATCATTGGCCACCCCCTTCGCGGGGCAATGAATGAGGCGAAGCAGACTTGAGGGTGAAATGAATTCGAGTTTTTATGAATAATAGAGAATTTGAAATCTCGATAAAATAAATAAAAAAGTCCTGCAAATACTTGCAAGACTTTTTTAAGAAAAACCATTGGTTTAATCTTTAAACGCCTTTTTGATTATTTCTACTATATAGGCTCTGTGGTCTTTGGTATCCTTATCTCCAGCAATTGCTGCTTTCATTTTCTTTTGAATGTCTTGTAATTGGGCAGTGGCTCTTGCTTGGCTAATTACATCGTATCCTGAAGGTCCTTTTAATCCGCTAATACTCGTTAAAAAACGAACATAATTAATTTGCAAAATTTGTCTGTGTGAATTTACATTTCCAGCTAAATCTGCGGCAAAAACACCATCGGTTAAATCTGTTAGCATTTCTCCTACACCGTATTTATTGCCATACTCACGGCTATCTGTCAAACGCTGCATCACAGGCTCACTTAATACATGCACAAGCACACCCATTTGCATGTTTTCTACCCTGTCGTGTAGTTTTGGATCTTCGGTACCTCCAAAGAAATTATAACCACGGCGCTGGCTTTGCAAATAGGGTAGCAGCTCAGAAGGAGCTTCCATGGCATTGGGTGCAAATGCATATTTCACCAAAACCGCCATTGCATTTTTTTGAATTTCATAAGGAACAGGTGTATATGGAGCCACTTGTTTTCCGCTTTCGGGTGCCACACGTTCAACATAGACTCCACCAATATATCTAGATATTACGCCAACCATGGTTGAATAATTACCAGAAAGAATGTTAAATGCATTTTTCATTTCTTGGTAGCTTTGTCCTGATTTGCCATATCTCACTTGGAGGCCTTTCATTAGGTTTTGAACCAATTCTATCCGTTCCACACCATATCCAATAGCGTCGCTGCTCAAATCGTTTATCATCACCCTTGGATCGATGGCTTTACCTGGACTGCGCATGTCGTCTGCATCGTTTCCGAATGTCAGCTGGGGTTCATTGCTCCGCGCCAATATCCTGGCCAAACGGTCGTGCTCTCTATCCACATCTGGATCCGCGATGGAATAGCCAAAGTCAATGGCCCACAAATCATAGGGTCCGGGTGTTGCTTGGCAATATTGAACCTCTGGTTGAAATTCTACGCCTTTTGCTTTGTTGATGTTCAAAGCTGGATAGTCCATTACCGAACCCAAAATACTTTTACCTGCGCTTTGTTTCAATTCATTCAGGTTCAACAATTGTGAGGCTTTCATATTGTGTTGCAAACCCATGGTATGACCCATTTCATGCAGAATTAAATAATACAAACTTTGTTGAATCAGTTTGGTCATTTCCACTTCATCCGCACCCGCAGCTTTCAGCATTTCCATACCTGTAAGAGTCTCCATATGCAGGTAGTTTCCAGCTTCGCAATAATTGTTGGCACCTATACCTGTTTTTTCAAATAACTTTTCAGCATTGATTCGGTTGGTTATAAAGACAAATTCAAACATGATGTCGGCCCCTAGAATTTCGCCCGTACGGGGATTCACAAAACTGGGTCCGTAACCTCCAAACGGAGGATTGGGAGAGGAGGTCCATCGCAAAACATTGTAGCGAATATCGCCAGCATCCCAGGTTGCGGTATCGGATTGTTCAAAAACCTGCACAGCATTTACAAAGCCAAGAGGTTCAAATGCTTTGTTCCATTCCAATGCGGCTGCTTTAATCGTAGCTCTGTATTCTTTTGGGGTTGTATTTTCAATCCACCATGTGATGGGTTTTATGGGTTCACTGTTAGCAGCGGTTGGATTTTTTTTCTGCAAATCCCAACGGTGAATCATGTCATAGAAATTCAAGGGTTTGGTGGTTGTCATGTCATTCGCTTGTTCAGAGAAAAACCCAATTCGGGGGTCATCAAAACGGGGCTTGAAATTGTTTTCTGGCATTTGAATGAGGCTATGTTGCACTACAACACTTACCGAACGTGCATCGGTAATGTCATCACCACCGCCATTGGAAGGATAAGGATTGTCGAAGGTGTACTTTACCACCAAATCCATGTTTTGTGGGTAGTTTTTTACCCTTTCATATCGGTTCTTAGATTTGTTCATACCCCCCAACTGAAAAGCTCTTGGAGACATGCCTGGGAAGGGACTGGGTTTAATTTGGTGCAATTTTTCGGTTAAAAAAAGCTCATCGGCATCTACCAAGTATTCACCTGTTTTTTCATTCGTGGCAATGATTTTTTCAAGGGCCAACATGGAAGTAGAAATATTGGTGTTTGCACTTTTGGCAAGATTGGAATTGGAATCGAAAAAGAAACCAGTATTTTGTTGTTCAAACTCTATGTTTTCGTAATATTTTTTAATTTTAAAAATACGACTGCCGCGAAATTCTCCTTTGTGCATGCCTATTTCAGAAACGCCATTTTCGGTATATGTAAAATGAATATATTCTTTTCCAAGTTGCTCTTTTTTAATTGCCATGAAAAGTTGGCCATTGGTACTGTCTCGGTAGAGGGTAAATATTCCAGGAATTTTTACACAGTTTTTGGTCTTGCTGGCAATGGTGGCTTTTTTATCGCCCGGTTTTGAGGCTTCAGCCGCAGCCGCAGGATTCCCTTTTTTCTTTTTGTCCTTTTTCTGCGCCATTGCAGGCGAACAGGTTAAAATTGCTGCTACTGCAAGCAAAATGTGTTTTTTCATAGATTGTTTCTGACCCGCAATTTAGCAAGCGAGACTTATGTTTCAAGTGAATATCGATAAAAGTTGCCTTTTTGGGGTTGCAGGGCGAATTATTTTTCACTATTTTTGCAGCCCGTTTCACAGAAATCAGAATCAGGAAAGAGGTTTTGAGAAACCTATAAAAAAAATTCTCAGTTATGCATGCGTAGCTCAATTGGATAGAGCACCTGACTACGGATCAGGAGGTTTGGGGTTCGAATCCCTACGCGTGCACGAATGAATGAACGACGCCTTTGCGATAGCAAAGGCGTTTTTATTTGCCCTTACCCATATCTGAGCTTGCTCAAGAGTGGGTAAGGGCAAATAAAAACAGCCATTTCCATGAAATGGCTTCGGACATTTTGACTTCTGCAAAGTCAGGGATCACCGCAGGTAATCCCTACGTGTGCGCCATACAGGAGAAAAAGCTTCAAGAGATGAAGCCTTTTCCTTTCTAAACATTTGTACAACAATTTACGTAACAT